>Ga0160473_100043_pt1 | contig 149119 bp, 140 predicted proteins | sample HID1975I_E11MG_FD_108217 | JGI IMG/M metagenome (GOLD analysis project Ga0160473, IMG submission 108217) | Enriched soil microbial communities from UW Madison campus, WI, USA - HID1975I_E11 MG | ecosystem: Environmental > Terrestrial > Soil > Unclassified | place: USA: Madison, Wisconsin...
CGAGACCCCTTATCGGGGGCATGTGGCGACATGGATGTCGCCACATGAGCTCAAGTCCATGGATGGACGCTTTTGGCGTCCCCCGATAAGGGGTCTCGCCCCCGGACGCCAAGCGCAGAACCATGAGAGCCGCTTCTAAAGAAGAAGGCAAAGAGCCAAATGGAGAAACAGCCCCCCTCCGGGGGGCGCGCCGACAGGCGCGGGGGATAGATAATGAGGGTGTGACTGAACTCCCCGAAATCGAATCCGAATCCATCCCCGTCCTGTATCAGGACGAATTCCTGGCCGTCGTCGACAAACCCGCCGGCCTCATGGTCCACGACAGCAAACTCGCCCGCGGCGAAGATGATTTCCTCGCCGATCGGCTGCGCGTCCAGTTCGGCCGCCAGGTCTTCCTCGTCCATCGCCTCGACCGCGCCACCAGCGGGTGCCTGCTCCTGGCCTTCGATCGCGACAGCGCCAGTGCACTGGGCAAGGCGCTCATGGCCGGTGAAGTCGAGAAGGACTACCTGGCCATCTGCCGTGGTTGGCCCGCAGATGCCCGGTTTACGGTGGATCATCCCCTCGATGGCGGCCCCGGCAAGCCGGTGAAAAAAGACGCCGTCACCGAGTTCGAGCGCGTGGCCGTCGGTGAGATGGAAGTCCCTTCAACCGGATTTCCCACGTCCCGGTACGCCCTGTTGCGCTGCCGGCCACTGACCGGGCGCTTCCGGCAGATTCGCCGGCACCTCAAGCACCTGTCGCATCACCTGATCGGCGACACCAGCCACGGCGATGGTCGGCACAACCGCACTTTTCGCATGCTCGGCATCCATCGCATGCTGCTGCATGCCGAACGGCTGTCTTTCCCGCATCCCACCGATGGACGCCGCATGCAGGTGTCGGCACCGCCGGCGGCGGAGTTCGCCAAGGCCATGGCGCTGTTCGGATGGACAGAGGGCTTCACACCTTCGGACGCGGTCGACACCGACGCCAGCGCATCGGTCACGGACGAATAGTCAGCGCATCGCCCACGCACCGCCTGCGCGGAATCCCTGCTGCTGCGCTTCGGGTCAGGGCTTGGCCGGGGCCGGCGCCGCGCCGTCGGGCTCGGCCAGGATCGCGTTGAGATCTTTCTGCAACGCGGTCATCTGCGGCGTCACCTTCTGCTGGATCGCTTCCATCACGTTGTGCATCAGCAGTGGAGTCTTGTCGAGCAGGCTCTGCCCCGCCGGGCTCTCGTAGAACTCGGCCATCGCCAGCACGTCCTCCCGCGAGAAGGTGCGCTTGTACAGGTCCACGTACATCGGCCGCATCTGCGACCAGGACAGGGTCTGGGCCAGCGATTGACGGGTGCGTTCCTGCATCTTCTGCAGCTTGGCCTGTTGCGTCGGGCTGAGCTGGCGCTCGGCGCTGAGCCGGGCGAACTGCTCGCGCTGCATCTGCTCCAGCTGTGGCAGCATGCTGTCGAGGATGCTCTGCGCCCGAGAGGCCGCCAGCAGGCGGTTGACGTCGGCTTCGCTGGGCGGCTCGGCCTGTGCCACCCAGGCCATGCCGGCCAGTAGCACTGCCATCAAGCAGCGCGAAACCAGAAGCGACCTGCGAGCAGAAGTTGCGGCCATCGTCGTGCATCCTGCGGGTGAGTGCGCCGAGCATACCCCGAACCGACGCGAAGTCCGCGCCAACCCACCGGAGTGCCGGCGCCCCGATTACAATGCGTGGCATGGCTTCGGAACCGCTCCAGATCAGTCCGCAATTGGCGATACCGCCCGGCGAGCTCGTCGAGCGTTTCGTGCGCGCCAGTGGCGCCGGCGGCCAGAATGTCAACAAGGTTTCCACTGCGGTGGAGCTGCGTTTCGATGTGGCCGGCTCGCCGTCCTTGCCCGAGCCGGTGCGCTCGCGCTTGCTGGCGCGGCGCGATCGCCGGCTCACCGCCGAGGGCGTGCTGGTCATCGATGCGCAGCGCTTCCGTACCCAGGAACGCAATCGCGAGGACGCGCGCGAGCGCCTGGCCGAGTTCATCGCCACCGGGCTGTCGGCACCCAAGCGCAGAATCGCCACCAAGCCCACCCGCGGCTCACAGCTGCGCCGCCTCGATACCAAGCGCGAGCGCAGTGGCATCAAGCGCGGGCGCTCGTCTTCCCATTGGGAGTAACTCTTGAGTCAACAGGACCTGCTGTCCCTGCCCTCGCCGCCCGAAATGCCTCCGGGCCGTCATTCCGCTTTCACCCGCTGGCTGGGCCGCACCGTGCTGCGCCGAAGCGGCTGGAAGGTTGTCGGCACGCTGCCCAACGTGCCCAAGGCGGTGATGATCGTGGCGCCGCACTCCTCCAACTGGGACGGGTTCTGGGGCTTTGCCGCCAAGATCGCCCTGAATTTCGAAGTGCGCGTCCTGGGCAAGGCGCAGCTGTTCTGGTGGCCACTCGGTCCGCTGCTGAAGAAGCTCGGCGCGATTCCGCTTGATCGCAGTTCGCCGCAGGGCACCATCGGCCAGGCGGTACGCCTGATCCGCAATTCCGAACGCATGTGGTATGCGATCACCCCGGAAGGCACGCGCAAGCGGGTGGAGCATTGGAAGAGCGGCTTCTGGAAGATCGCGCGCGATGCCGGGGTGCCGATCATTCCGGCGTACTTCGACTATCCGAGCAAGACCATCGGCGTGGGCGAGCTGTTCTGGCCGACCGAAGACCTGCAGGCGGACATGGCGGCCATTCGTGCCTGGTACCGGCCGTGGCACGGCAAGAACCGCGATACGCTGTAAAGCCGTTTCGTCGAGGTTTCGCCATGTCCAAGCGCCTGTCTGCCCGTGGGCTGGGCCTGTCCTTGCTGCTGTGCACCGTTCCCGCGTTGGCGGCCACACCCGTATTGGTGCTGCACGGCGGCGCCGGCGTGGAGAAGGCCGGGCTGGCACCGGCGGAGCAGGCCGCGGCGCGTGCGGCGATGGAACAGGCGCTGCGCGCAGGGCATGCGGTGCTGGAGAAAGGCGGCAGCGCCGTCGATGCGGTCGCCGCCACGATCACCGTGATGGAGGATGCGCCGCAGTTCAACGCGGGCAAGGGCGCGGTGTTCACCCATGACGGCCGCAACGAGCTGGATGCGGCGATCATGGATGGCGCCAGCGGCCAGGCCGGCGCGATTGCCGGGGTGCATCGGGTGCGCAACCCCATCCAGCTCGCCCGCGCGGTGATGCTGCAATCGCCGCACGTGATGCTGGTGGGCGATGGCGCGGAAGCCTTTGCCGCGGCGCAGGGCATCACCCTGGTTGATCCGGCGTACTTCCGTACCGACAAGCGCTGGCAGCAGCTGCAGAAGGCGTTGAAGGAAGAGGCGGCCAAGCAGGCCCATGCCGATATCGAGACGGCCAAGCACTTCGGCACGGTGGGCGCGCTGGCGCTGGATGCGCAGGGCCGGTTGGCGGCGGGCACCTCGACCGGCGGGATGACCAACAAGCGCTATGGCCGGGTGGGTGATTCGCCGGTCATCGGCGCGGGTACTTATGCCAATCGCCAATGCGCGGTGTCCGGCACCGGCTGGGGCGAGTACTACCTGCGCGCCGTGGCGGCCTACGACATCTGCGCGCGGGTGAAATATGCCGGGCAGTCGCTGCAGCAGGCGGCCGACACGGTGATCAACCGGGAGATTCCGGACGCAGGCGGCAATGGTGGGGCGATTGGCCTGGATGATCAGGGCAACGTGGCGATGCCATTCAACACCCAGGGCATGTACCGCGGCTGGATCGGCGCCGATGGGGTGCCGCATGTGGCGATTTTTGACGACGAGAAGATCTGAGCTGGGTTGGGGCGGGCCCTCGCTCCCTCGGCCCTCACCCCCGGCCCCTCTCCCGCAAGCGGGAGAGGGGAGCGAAGCGGGCCAGCGGCGCCGCCCCCTTCTCCCGCTTGCGGGACTAGGGGCCCTCGGGGTCGAAGGTGCCCCGCAGGGGCGGATGAGGGCAGAACAGCCGACCTCCCTTCTCCCGCTTGCGGGACTGGGGGCCGTAACCCAATGGCACATGGCAGCCCGCCCGTGAACGCGCTAGGGTGCGGCCACTCGTCGTTCCATCCCTGTACTCGTACTCTTCTCTCAGGAGTTTCCTTCCCATGACGCGCACCGTCGTATTGGCCGCTGCCATCAGCCTGGCGCTGGCCGCTTGTTCCGGCAAAGAGTCCACCCCCGTGTCCGAACCCGCCGCCACCGCCGCCCCGGCGCCCGCCGCTGCCAATGCGCTGCTCAGCGCCAGCCCGCTGCCGTTCCAGGCGCCGCAGTTCGACAAGATCCAGGACAGCGATTTCGTGCCCGCCTTCGACGAAGGCATGAAGCAGCACCTGGCCGAAGTGCGCCAGATCGCCGACAGCACCGAAGCGCCGACCTTCGACAACACCTTCGTGCCGCTGGAGAAGAGCGGCGAGACGCTCAAGCGCGTCGCGCTGACCTTCTTCGGCGTGGTCCAGGCCGACACCAACGATGCGCGGCAGAAGATCCAGGAAGAAGTGGCGCCCAAGCTGGCGGCCCACCAGGACGAAATCAGCCTCGATCCGAAGCTGTTCGCGCGCATCAAGACCATTTACGACGCGCGTGACACGCTGAACTTCGATCCGCAGCAAAAGCGCCTGGTCGAGCGCACCTACGACCAGTTCGTCCGCGCCGGCGCGCAACTGTCCGACGCCGACAAGGCCAGCCTGCGCAAGCTCAACGTCGAGGAGACCACGCTCTCCACGCAGTTCCACACCAAGCTGGTCGCCGCCACCGCCGCGGCCGCCGTCGTGGTCGACGACAAGGCGCGCCTGGATGGCCTGTCCGACGCGGACATCGCCTCGGCCGCCGAGGCCGCCAAGGCCAAGAAGCTGGATGGCAAGTTCGTGCTGGCCCTGCAGAACACCACGCAGCAGCCGGTGCTGGCCTCTCTGAAGAACCGCGACCTGCGCACCGAAGTGCTGAAGGCCTCGGAGACCCGCACCGAGCGCGGCGATGCCAACGACACCCGCCAGACGGTGCAGCGCCTGGCCCAGCTGCGTGCGCAGAAGGCCAAGCTGCTCGGCTTCGACAGCTATGCCGCCTACAGCCTGGGCGACCAGATGGCGCAGACCCCGGCCGCGGCACTCAAGCTGCTGACCGACACCGTGCCGGCCGCCACCAACAAGGCGCGCGGCGAAGTGGCCGAGATGCAGAAGGTGATCGACGCGCAGAACGGTGGCTTCAAGCTGACCGCCTCGGACTGGGACTTCTACGCCGAGCAGGTGCGCAAGGCCAAGTACGACCTGGACGAGTCGCAGATCAAGCCGTACTTCGAGCTGGACAACGTGCTGCAGAACGGCGTGTTCTTCGCCGCCAACCAGCTCTACGGCCTGACCTTCAAGGAACGCAAGGACATCCCGGTCTACAACCCGGACGTGAAGGTGTATGAAGTGTTCGACAAGGACGGCACGTCGCTGGCCCTGTTCTACACCGACTACTTCAAGCGCGACAGCAAGTCCGGTGGCGCCTGGATGGGCAACTTCGTCGACCAGGACGGCCTGAGCGGCACCAAGCCGGTGGTCTACAACGTCGCCAACTTCACCAAGCCGGCGGCCGGCCAGCCGGCGCTGCTGAGCTTCGACGACGTCACCACGATGTTCCATGAGTTCGGCCATGCGCTGCACGGCATGTTCTCCAATGCCAAGTACCCGTCGATCGGCGGCACCAGCACCTCGCGCGACTTCGTCGAGTTCCCGTCGCAGTTCAACGAGCACTGGGCGACCGACCCGAAGGTCTTCGCCAACTACGCCAAGCACTACCAGACGGGCGAGCCGATGCCGCAGGCGCTGGTCGACAAGATCCAGAAGGCCAAGACCTTCAACCAGGGTTATGCGACCACCGAGTACCTGGCCGCTGCGCTGCTCGACCTGGGTTGGCACACCCTGCCGGCCGACGCGCCGCTGCAGGACGTAGGCAAGTTCGAAGCCGACACGCTGAAGAAGTACAAGGTGGACCTGGCGGAAGTGCCGCCGCGTTACCGCACGACCTACTTCGACCACATCTGGGGCGGCGGCTATTCGGCTGGCTATTACGCCTACTTCTGGTCCGAGGTGCTGGACCACGATGCGTTCGAGTGGTTCAAGGAGAATGGCGGGCTGAGCCGCGCCAACGGCGATACGTTCCGCGAGAAGATCCTGTCGCGCGGCAACACCGTGGACCTGGCGACGCTTTACCGCGACTTCCGCGGCAAGGATCCGAGCGTCGAGCCGCTGCTGGAGAACCGTGGGCTGAAGTAAGCCGCGCGTTTACGCAGTGACGAAAGCGGGATGGCGCGAGCCATCCCGTTTTTTTTTATCGCTCCGAAGGCCCACTATCCTCATAGCTGCGCGGCGCAAACAGATCCGGTTGGATCAACTCGATGAAGGCGCGCGCCTGCGGCGAAAGATACTTGCCCTTGCGCACCACCACGCCATAGCTGCGCGTAGGAAACCAATCCTTGAGCGAACGCGTGGCCAGCTTGTCGCGATCCGCATCGGTCAGGCAGATCGAGGTCACGATCGAGATCCCCATGCCCATGGCGACGTACTGCTTGATCACCTCCCAGCCGCCGACCTCCAGCGCCACGGTGTAAGGCACCCGTGCCTGCTGGAACACCAGGTCGACCAGGCGATACGTCACCTGGCGCCGCGGCGGCAGGATAAGCGGATAGGGCGACAGATCCTCCAGGCTCAAGCGCGGCTTGCTGGCCAGCGGATGGTCGCGCGGGGTGATCAGGAACTGCTCGAAGCGATACACCGGCGCATAGCTGAGATCGGCCGGCACATCGAGCATCGAACCCACCGCCAGGTCGACCGCGTCCTCGCGCAGCAGGTCGGTGCCGTCGGCGCTGATCGCGTTGTGCAGGGTCAGGCGCACGTCCGGATGCCGGGCGCGGAATGCCTCCACGATCTTCGGCAGCAGGTACAGGATGGTGGAGCTGTTGGCGGCCACGTGCAGTTCGCCCGCGTCCAGACCTCGCACCTTGTCGCGAAAGCTCGCTTCCAGGCCATCGAGGCTGGTGACCAGCGGCTGGGCCATTTCGTACAGCAGTTGGCCCTCCCGGCTGGGAGACAGCCGCCGCCCGCTGCGCTCGAACAACACCACGCCCAACTCCCGCTCCAGCGCCTGCAACTGCTGAGTCACGGCGGGCTGGCTGATGAACAGGGCCTCGGCCGCGCGCGATACCGACCCCAATCGCACCGTCTGGCAAAACGCCCTGAGCGGCTTGAGACGATCAGATTTGTAGGAAAAACGCGGGCTTGCGGCGCTCTGGGTCATGTAGTCGTGATAACTATAAGCCTGGCTTATTTAAGGCATTGCAATATCTGCTTTGTCAAATACGAGGCGCAAGCGGCAATTTGGAGTCCTGGTCGCAATACAGGAAAACCCCATGTCTGCCATCGCCGTTGATGTCATCAGCCGCCCGGACCCGGCCGATCGCCCCACCCCGGGCATCGCCTTGACCACCCACCTGGCCGGCCAGTCCGACCTGCTGCCGGCGCCCGCGCTGGCCCTGCTGGTCTCGCTGCATCGTGCGATCGAGTCGGGCCGCCAGCAGCGGTTGGCCGAGCGCCGCGAGCGCCAGGCGACCTTCGATCGAGGTGTACTGCCCGATTTCCGCGCCGACACCGCCTCGATCCGTGCCGGCGACTGGACGGTCGCGCCGATTCCAGCCGCGCTGCAGGATCGTCGGGTCGAGATCACCGGGCCCACCGATCCGAAGATGGTCATCAACGCGCTCAACTCTGGCGCGAAGGTGTTCATGGCGGACTTCGAGGATTCGACCTCACCCACCTGGCGCAACCTGCTCAACGGCCAGCGCGCCCTGATGGGTGCGGTGCGGGGCGACCTGAGCTTCGACACGCCGGCCAAGCATTACGCACTCAAGCCGCTGGAGCAGCAGGCGGTGCTGATCGTCCGTCCGCGTGGCTGGCACCTGGACGAGAAGCACGTGCTGATCGACGGCCAGCCGATCGCCGGCGGTCTGTTCGACGCGGCGCTGTTCGCGTTCCACAACGCCCGCATGCTGATCCAGCGCGATCGCGGTCCGTACCTGTACCTGCCCAAGCTGCAGTCGATGGAAGAGGCCGCGCTGTGGGAAAGCGCGCTGTCGCACATCGAGGGCATGCTCGGCCTGGCGCATGGGCAGATCAAGGTCACCGTGCTGATCGAAACGCTGCCGGCGGTGTTCGAGATGGACGAGATCCTGCACGCGCTTCGTGACCGCATCGTCGGCCTGAACTGCGGGCGCTGGGATTACATCTTTTCCTATCTGAAGACCTTCCGCGCGCATGCCGACCGGGTCCTGCCCGAGCGCGGCCAGGTGACGATGACCCAGCCGTTCCTCAAGGCGTACTCGGAGCTGCTGATCAAGACCTGCCATCGCCGCGGCGCCCACGCCATGGGCGGGATGGCGGCGCAGATCCCGATCAACCACGACGAGGCTGCCAACGAGCAGGCCATGGCACGGGTGCGCGCCGACAAGCTGCGCGAAGTGACCGCCGGCCACGATGGCACCTGGGTCGCGCATCCGGCGCTGGTGCCCGTGGCCCGCGCAATCTTCGACGAGCACATGCCCGGGCCGAACCAGCACGGCGTGCTGCGCCATGACGTGCAGGCCAACCGCGACGCCCTGATCGCGCCTCCCCCGGGCACGATCACCCGGGCCGGTTTCGAGGGCAACGTTGAAGTGTGCGTGCGCTATCTGGCGGCCTGGCTCGACGGCAATGGCTGCGTGCCGATCCACCACCTGATGGAAGACGCCGCCACCGCGGAAATCAGCCGTGCACAGATCTGGCAGTGGCTGCACCACGGCGGCCAGCATCTGGATGACGGCACCGCCATCGATCTGCCGCTGCTGGAAGCAGCCCTGCGCAACCTGCCGGCCCGCCTGGGCAATACCGAGAAGCTGCCCGGTGGCGCCCGGATCGCCGAGGCGATCAGCCTGCTCGACAGCCTCAGCCGTGCCGACACGCTGGCCGATTTCCTGACCCTGCCGGCTTATCAGCGCATCGACTGAGCCGGCGTACCCGAACCGTTTTCGTAGTCCGCGCCCGGCGCTGCCGGGGCACTTTCCTTCGACGTTCCACCCCACTACCGGAGTACCGCGATGAGCAAGTTGCCGACCGCCGAACAGATCCAGCATGACTGGGACAGCAACCCGCGCTGGCAGGGCATCACCCGCCACTACAGCGCCGAAGATGTCGTGCGCCTGCGCGGCACGGTGCACGTGGAGCACTCGCTGGCGCGGCTTGGCGCGGAGAAGCTGTGGAAGTCGCTGCATGAGCAGGACTTCGTCAATGCCCTCGGTGCGCTCACCGGCAACCAGGCTATGCAGCAGGTCAAGGCAGGGCTGAAGGCGATCTACCTGTCGGGCTGGCAGGTGGCGGCGGACGCCAATCTGGCCGGGCAGATGTATCCGGACCAGTCGCTGTACCCGGCTGATTCGGTGCCGGCCGTGGTCAAGCGCATCAACAACACCCTGCTGCGTGCCGATCAGCTGCACCATGCCGAGGGCAAGGACGACATCGACTTCCTGCAGCCGATCGTGGCCGACGCCGAGGCGGGCTTCGGCGGCGTACTGAATGCCTTCGAGCTGATGAAGGCAATGATCGAAGCCGGCGCGGCCGGCGTGCATTTCGAAGACCAGCTGGCCTCGGTGAAGAAGTGCGGCCACATGGGCGGCAAGGTGCTGGTGCCCACGCGCGAGGCGATCGAGAAGCTCAACGCCGCGCGCCTGGCCAGTGACGTGCTGGGCGTGCCGACCCTGCTGGTGGCGCGGACCGATGCGGAAGCTGCGGACCTGCTGACCAGCGATGTCGATGCCAACGACCAGCCGTTCACCACCGGCGAGCGCACTGTCGAAGGCTTCTACAAGACGCACAAGGGCCTGGAGCAGGCGATCAGCCGCGGCCTGGCGTATGCGCCGTACGCCGACCTGATCTGGTGTGAAACCGGCAAGCCGGACCTGGAGTTCGCGCGCAAATTCGCCGAGGCGATCCATGCCAAGTACCCGGGCAAGTTGCTTGCCTACAACTGCTCGCCCAGCTTCAACTGGAAGAAGAACCTGGACGACGCCACGATCGCGGCGTTCCAGAAGGAAATCGCGCGCTACGGGTACAAGTTCCAGTTCATCACCCTGGCTGGCTTCCATTCGTTGAACTACTCCATGTTCAACCTGGCCCACGGTTACGCCCGCCGCCAGATGAGCGCCTTCGTGGAGCTGCAGGAGGCCGAGTTCGCCGCCGCCGAGCGGGGCTTTACCGCCGTGAAGCACCAACGCGAGGTGGGGACGGGCTACTTCGATGCGGTGACCCAGGCGATCCAGCAGGGCCAGTCGTCGACGACGGCCTTGAGTGGTTCGACCGAGGAAGAGCAGTTCCACGGCGAAAAAGCCGCCTGACCGTCGCCCAGCGATTCGGACGTGGCCGACGGGGGCACGCCACAAGGCAAGCGTTGATCGGCCCTCGGGAGGGGCCGGGCCCGGGGCAACCCGGGCCTCTTTTTTGTCCGCCGCCCGGCTGAATGGGACTAATGGGACCGCTTTAGTGAACCCCGGACGGCATGGCGCACAAGGATTCTCGCGCCCCCTGAGATTCATTGTGATCTCACGATGAACACTTTATTAAGGTGTTATGCTCTGCAATCGACCGGTGGCGTAAGCCGGCCAAGGATGCGGGGATGAACTGCGCGAGCGCGGGGCCCGGAGTGGCCAACCTCAAATTGCCTGCCTCACAGCCGGATGCTTCGCATGCGGTGCTGTCGGCTGACGAGTCGGCGCTGTTCGCCAGGTTCGGCCGCAGCCGCAGCATCAGCGCCGGGCAGCCATTGTTCCGTCGCGGCGACATCGGCACACAGATGTTCATCGTCGTCGGCGGCACCGTCGACCTGGATTTTGGCGAAGACCTGGTCATCAAGCACATGGGCCCCGGTGAATTCTTCGGCGAGTTGGGTTTGTTGATCGGCGACCATCCGCGCAGCGCCGACGCCACGGCCGCCAGCGACTGCCAGCTCATCGAACTGGACCATGCGGATTTCCAGAAACTGGTCGACCAGGATCCCGTGCTGACCGCGCATTTCCTGCGTCGCTCCATCGTGCGCGTGGTCAACAACGAACAGTTGCTGATCCGCCAGTTGCGTCGCCGCAACCACGACCTGGAAGAGGCGCTGGACAACCTCTACGCGACGTCGCACCAGCTCAACCAGACCGAAGAGCTGATCCGCACCGACGAGCTGACCGGCCTGTACAACCGGCGTGGCCTGACCTTGCACCTGCAGGAGTGCCGCCGTGCCGGACGTAGCCCGGGCCATGGGCTGCTGCTGATCGATTGCGATCGATTCAAGCGGGTCAACGACGAACATGGCCACCTCGCGGGCGATCGCGTGTTGCAAAACGTCGCGCACATCCTGCGCACGATGCTCGTCGGTGATGACCTGGCCTGCCGCCTGGGCGGTGACGAGTTCTGCGTGTTCGTCGCCAGCACCGACGCGACCGGCCTGCGCGGTCTGGCCGAGCGCATCCTGCATGGCGTGCAATCTCAGCTGTCGCAAGAAGGTGCACCGCAGATCTGCCCGGTGAGCATCGGCATCGCCGCCCTTGAGCCACAGAGCAGCTGGAACGACTGGTACGCGCGCGCCGACAGCGCGCTGTATGAAGCCAAGCGGTTGGGCGGCAATCGGCTCCACGGCCTGGAAGCGGCAGCCACGTTCGCCTGAGCAAGGTGCATCGGAGATCGCGCCATGAACGATATCCCGCAGCCGCAACTCGATGCCCCGCAGCTTCGCACGCTGCTGCTGACCGATCTGTGCGACTCCACCGAGCTGGTCGAGAAACTTGGCGATAGCGTCGCCGCAGAACTCTTCCGCGAGCACGACGCGCTCGTGCTGAACCTGCAGCAGCTGTGGCGCGGGCGTTTGATCGACCGCTCCGACGGCCTGCTGCTGCTGTTCGAACGCCCCATCGATGGCCTCGGCTTCGCGCTGGACTATCAACTGGGCCTGCGAGACCTGGGCAAGGCGCGCAGCCTGCGCCTGCTGGCGCGTGCAGGTTTGCATGTGGGCGAGGTGCTGACCTGGCGCAACAGCGACGAGGCGGTGCAGATCGGCGCCAAGCCACTCGAGGTGGAAGGACTGGCCAAGCCGATCGCCGCCCGTTTGATGGCGCTGGCCCGGCCAGGACAGATCCTGCTATCTGCAGTGGCCGAGTCGCTGACCCAACGCGCAGCGCGCGAGCTGGGCGAGCGCGGCGAGCGCCTGCTGTGGAAGTCGCACGGTCGCTGGCGTTTCAAGGGCATGCCCACGCGCATGGAGATCTACGAGGTCGGCGAGATCGGCCTCACGCCGCTGCGCGCGCCGAAGAACTCGCCCAAAGCCTGGCGCGACATCGCGCTGTGGCGTCGGCCGGCGGCGCTGGTCGCCGAAGCGGCCGTGCTGGCGACCGTGGGTGTTTCGATCTGGTTCTTCACCCGTCCCGAGCCGGCGTTGGCGTTCGCCGAGCGCGACTGGGTGGTGATTGGCGACATGCGCAACCTCACGGGCGACAGCCTGCTCGACGACTCGCTGGAGCAGGCATTCCGAATCAGCCTGGAACAGTCGCGCTACGTCAACGTGGTCAGTGATCTGCGCGTGCGCAATACGCTGGAGCGGATGCGCGCCGCACAGCGCGATCTTTCCGATCCGCATGTCGCCGCCGAAGTGGCGATCCGCGATGGCGCGGCGCTGGTATTGATGCCCACGGTCTCGGAGGTGGGCGGCCGCATGCGCGTCACCGCCGAAGTGGTGAGCCCGGAATCCGGGCACGTGGTGTTCGTCGCCAGTGCCGACGGCAAGGGCGCCGAGAGCCTGCTGGCCAACGTCGACCGCGTCGTCGCCGATCTGCGCGAAGGCCTAGGCGAAGACCGCGAGGCCCTCAAGCACAGCTCGCAACCGCTGCCGGAAGTGACCACGTCCAGCCTGGATGCGCTGCGCGCCTACGCGCTCGCGCAGAAGGCCTACGCCGTGGGCAACTTCCCCGAGGCGCTGCGTTTCTACGGCGAAGCCACCCGCACCGATCCGGATTTCGCGCTGGCGTGGATGGGCAGCATGCGCGCGCTGTATTCGATGGAGCGCCTGGCCGAGGCCCGGCAGATGCTGCTGCGCGCCGTCAGTGTCGCCGATCGCCTTGCACCGCGCGAAGAGCTGTACCTGCGCGCCTGGAAGTCGGAATTCGATACACCCAGCGACGCACTGGAGAACTGGCGCACGCTGGCGAAGCTGTATCCAGACTTCCTGCAGGCGCAGGGCAACACCGCGATGGCGTTGCAGGCCAACAACATGTTCGCCGAGTCGATCGCTTATGCCAGCCGCACCGCACAGCCGCAGGGCGATGCGGCAACGCGCGGCCTGGACACGCTGGGCCGCTCGCTGCTGGCGCTGGGTCGCTACGACGAGGCCGCCCGCGCCTTCGATCGCGCCATCGCCCTGGGCTACAACAGCAGTTTGCGTCGACGCATGACCGTGGACTTGGCGCGCAAGGACTTCGCCGGCGCTGAGCGATTGCAGGCGCGCCTGGATGCCACCGATCCGTTTGGCTACATCGACCGCATCACCATGGCGGTGGACATGCAGCAATGGGCGCACGCGGCCGAGTTGGCGCAGGCGGCGCAGTCACGCGTGCTGCCGGGCCTGGAATTCGTGCGTGATGGGCTGGGCCTGCAGGGCGCCACCGCCATCTGGCTGCAAGGCGATGCGCGCCGTGCGGCGGATCTGGCCAGGGGCATTGGCACGCGGGCCGTGTCGCGTATTTCCGCTGGCGAGATGCGCAACGCCAATGAGGCCGGATTGGCTTTGTCCGCCGCGCTGTTGCTCGAACGCTGGGGCGATGCGGCCGGTGCTGCCAGAATTGCCGCGAGCGTCGAAGAAAACCGCGACCTGCTGGGCTACCCCGGTGTCTCGGACATGCTCAAGGTGGTGCGCGCGCGGCTGGAGATTGCCGCCAAGCGCCCCGAGGCGGCGCGGCAGTTGCTGCAACCGATGATCGATGCCGGCAATGAGCGTTACCAGGCCCGCGTGGCCCTGTGGGAGGCGCTGACCGCGTTGGGCAGCGATGACGCCGCCGCGGTGCAGGCGAAGTGGCTGGCCGAGCATCGCGGCTTTGCCTACAGCGAGCTGGGCTTCGGCCAGTCGCTGCAGACCATCAACGTGGCCGACGCCAACATGGCCGCACTGAGCCATGACCGCGCGACTGCCGCTGGCGCCGTGGGGCGCCAGCGGCAGAGCGTGTGGGCTGAGCCGCTGTTGCCGCCTTACTTGAGGGTGCGCGTGGCCACGTTGCCCGATTCCAGCAGCGGGCTGTTGTAGGAAGTACCGACCATGATCGCCTTCTTCAACTGTTCCTTCGCGGCGGCGATCGCTTCCTTCGAAGCCAGCGCCTTGACGTCGCACATGGCAAACGGGTCCTGCACGTCGGCAGCGGTATCAGCGGCGCGTGTGTAACCGAGGGATTTGACCGCTGCTGCCGGATCGGCGGCGAATGCCTCGCGGAATGCATCGTCGGTCGAGAGCTTCTCCAGCAGCGCGTCGGTCAGATCGGCCGGAAGAGTCGAATAAGTTGCCATGGTCGTGTCCCCTGTTTGAATGCGCCTGAAGCAGGCGGCCGTACTTTATAGTGTTTGCTTCGCATCTGCTTGACACGCGGGCAGCATGAAAACGCTTGCGTAGAAGATGTTTCGTGCCCTCCACCCCCCCCGCAAGACCCATGAATACCCACGAGCTGTTTGTACGTCGCTGCGAAGTGCTGGTCATCGAACCGCGCGAGACCGTTGAGTTCGATCTGGCAGGTTTGATGCACGGCAGCGATGGCCTGCGTCGCACGATGCAATGGCAGGCGTTGGCTCCACACCTCGACGCGCCGGTCGATATCGACGCTGCGCATTGCCAGTTGCTGGGCCGGGTGAGTCCTTCGAGCTGGGTGTCGGCCCTTGCACTTGAAGCCGAGCGCGAAGCACTGGAATACCTGTTGGCATCCGGGCTGCTGCTCGCACAGGCAGCGGGTGTACACGACATGCATCGCGAACGTGACGCGCGCCTGCGCGGCGCGCATTGGCACCCGCTGAGCGCGATCATGCACGCCTTCACCCGGTGGGACGGCGTGGATGCGGTCAAGAACATGAAGGAGTCCGGCACGGAGACTGCGCTGCAGTTGCGTGACGTACTCGGTGCGCCGCCGGTGGAGGCCAAACGGCATGCCGCCTCGGAAGAGGCGTTGATCCGGCTGCCGGACGTGCCCGGCAATGCCTTCGACGCGCTCATGCACCGTCGCGTGACATGTCGCAATTTCGATGCGTCCCGTGCCGTGCCCCTGGCCACCTTCTCGAAGGTGCTGGAGCGTGCATTGGCTGCACAGGCCAAGGTCGAGATCACCGAGGACATGGTCTTTCTGAAAAAGAACGTGCCTTCCGGTGGCGGGCTGCATCCCATGGAGGCCTACCTCATCGTGCAGAACGTGGAAGGATTGGCGCCCGGTCTGTACCACTATCGCGCCGACGCGCACGCCCTTGAAGCACTGCCGACGCCGGCGGGCGATCTGGGCGAGTTCGTCATGGAAGCGGTGGCGCAGCAGCACTGGTTTCGCGATGCCCACGTTCTGGTCGTCCTGGCGCCGCGCTTCGACCGCACGTTCTGGAAGTACCGCCAACACGCCAAGAGCTACCGCGTGGTCGCCCTCGAGGCGGGCCATATCTCGCAGACCTTGTATCTGTCCGCGACCGATCTTGGCCTGGGGGCCTTCATCACCGGCGCGATCAACGAGAAGCACCTGGAGCGTGCGCTCGGGCTGGACGCGCTGACCCAGGGCGCGCTGGCCGTGTGCGGCTTCGGTTGGCGCGACCGCACGATGGTCAACGCCGAGCTCGATCCTGCAAGCCGGATCTGGGATTGACCCGACGCACGGCGATCACGTCGCTTCGAAATCCACCAACGCCGCACCTTCAGCCACCAGTGCACCTTCGGCTACCCGATAGGCCTTGAGCACGCCATCGGCGGGCGCGTTGAGGCTGTGCTCCATCTTCATCGCTTCCAGCACGACCAGTGCCTGACCACGCGTCACCCGGCTGCCTGGCGCAACGGGGAGGAAGATGATCCGGCCCGGCATCGGGGCGGTCAGGCCGCCTGTGTCGACGGCAGGCTGATCTGCCTCAGCAATCGCATCGTGCACCACGAACGGCTGCCCGCCATCGAGGCCGAACAGATGCAGGCGCGTTCCATCGCGATAGATCTGGACCAGGCGCTTTCGTGTACCCAACTGGATGCGCAGCGTATTCCCGTCTCGATCGAGCGTGGCGGTCTCGACGCGTCCGTCCACGAGCAGCTGCAGACCCGCGCCATCGTGACGCACGCCGATGCGGCGTCGGACGCCGCGATGTTCCAGCGCCACCCAGGCGACCGCGCGCACGCCCAGGCGCCAGCCGTCATCGGCCGCCCACGGCGAGTGTGGATCGGCAGCATCGCGCGTGGGTGCCTTACTGCCGGATGCGGCGGCGAGCGCTGCGATCAGCCACGGCGTGTCGTCAGCGTCCGCGCCGGGCTGCAGTGCGGCCTGCTCGCGTTCGATCAACGCGGTATCCAGCCGCGCGTGCGCAAAGGAATCCGTGGCGACCAATCTCGACAGGAATGCAACGTTGGTCGTCACGCCTGCCACTTCGCAGCGTGCCAAGGCCGCGCGCATGCGACGCAGCGCGGCATCACGATCGACATCCCACACGATCAGCTTGGCGATCATCGGGTCGTAGTACGGCGTGATCGTATCGCCCGGGTCCACGCCCGCATCCACGCGTACATGGGCGTCGGTGGGGGGCAGGGAAAGATGTCGCAGGGTGCCGGTGGAGGGGAGGAAACCGCGCTCGGCATCCTCGGCATAGATTCGCGCTTCGATGGCGTGGCCATGCACGGACAGTTGCTCCTGGCGCAGGGGCAGGGGCTCGCCGCTGGCCACGCGCAGCTGCCACTCGACCAGATCCGTGCCGGTGATGCACTCGGTCACCGGGTGTTCCACCTGCAGCCGGGTGTTCATTTCCATGAAATAGAAATCGCCTTCCGGGCTGGCGATGAACTCCACGGTACCCGCACCCACGTAGCCGACCGCGCGTGCCGCCTCCACCGCAGCGTGGCCCATGGCCTGGCGGCGCTCCAGCGTCATGCCCGGTGCTGGCGCCTCTTCCAGCACCTTCTGGTGCCTGCGCTGCACCGAACAATCGCGCTCGAACAGATGCACGGTATTGCCCTGCGCATCGCCGAACACCTGGATCTCGATATGGCGCGGTTGCGCCACGTACTTCTCCACCAGCACATGGGCGTTGCCGAATGCAGATTGCGCCTCGCGCTGGCAGCTGGCGAGCGCGGCGATGAAGTCCTCGCTGCGATCCACCCGACGCATCCCCTTGCCACCGCCGCCGGCGCTGGCCTTGATCAATACCGGGTAGCCGATTGCGTCGGCTTGCTGCCGCAGGAAATCCGGCTCCTGCCCGGCGCCGTGATATCCCGGCGTCAACGGCACGCCCGCGGCCTGCATCAAGGCCTTGGCGGCGCTCTTGTCGCCCATGGCGCGGATGGCGGCGGCGGATGGACCGATGAAGACGATGCCCTCGGCCTCGCAGGACTCGGCGAACGCGGCGTTTTCGGAAAGGAAGCCGTAACCGGGATGGATCGCTTCGGCACCGGTGTCGCGCGCGGCCGCGAGGATGATGCTTCCCCGCAGATAGCTCTCCGCTGCCGGCGCCGGGCCGATGTACACCGCTTCGTCCGCCAGGCGAACGTGGCGCGCATTCCGGTCGGCATCGGAATACACCGCGACCGTGGCGATGCCGAGCCGACGACAGGTGGCGATGACCCGGCAGGCGATTTCGCCGCGATTGGCGATCAGGATCTTGTTGAACATGGGTGGGTCTCCTGTCCGCTCACATGCGGAAGACGCCGAAGCGCGTGGCTTCGGCAGGTGCATTGAGCGAGGCCGACAACGCCAGCCCCAACACGCGGCGGGTATCGGCTGGATCGATCACGCCGTCGTCCCACAGCCGGGCGCTGGCGTAATAGGGGTGGCCCTGCGCTTCGAACTGCGCGCGGATCGGTGCCTTGAAGGCGTCCTCCTCGTCGGCGGGCCATTGGCCACCCTTGGCCTCGATGCCGTCGCGACGCACCGTCGCCAGCACGCTGGCAGCCTGCTCGCCACCCATCACGCCGATGCGCGCATTGGGCCACATCCACAGGAAATGCGGCGAGTACGCACGCCCACACATGCCGTAGTTGCCCGCGCCAAACGAGCCGCCGATGACCACAGTGAACTTCGGCACCTTGGCACAGGCCACGGCCATGACCAGCTTTGCCCCGTCCTTGGCGATGCCGCCATGCTCGTATTTGCGCCCGACCATGAAGCCGGTGATGTTCTGCAGGAACACCAGGGGGATGCCGCGTTGGCAGCACAGCTCGATGAAGTGCGCGCCCTTGAGCGCCGACTCCGAGAACAGGATGCCGTTGTTGGCGATGATGCCGACCGGATAACCGTGCAGGTGTGCGAAGCCGGTCACCAGCGTGTTTCCGTAGCGCGGCTTGAACTCGTCGAACTCCGAGCCGTCGACGATGCGCGCGATCACTTCGCGCACGTCATAGGGCTTGCGCGTGTCTGCGGGAATCACGCCATACAGCGTCTCCGGTGCATGCAGCGGCGCAGCCGGCGCTCGCAGCAGCAAGGGTGACGGCGGCTTTTGCCAATTGAGCTGGCCGATGATGGCGCGCACCCGCGCCAAGGCCTGCAGATCGTTCTCCGCAAAATGGTCGGCCACGCCGGAAATGCGGGTGTGCACGTCCGCACCGCCCAGTTCCTCGGCGCTCACCACCTCGCCCGTCGCTGCCTTCACCAGGGGCGGGCCGCCGAGGAAGATGGTGCCTTGATCGCGCACGATCACCGTCTCGTCGCTCATCGCCGGGACATAGGCGCCGCCCGCCGTGCACGAGCCCATGACGCAGGCAATCTGCGGGATGCCTTGCGCGGAGAGATTGGCCTGGTTGTAGAAGATGCGGCCGAAATGGTCGCGATCGGGAAACACCTCATCCTGCAGCGGCAGGAACGCGCCGCCCGAGTCGACCAGGTAAATGCACGGAAGCCGGTTCTGCGCCGCGATCTCCTGCGCGCGCAGGTGCTTCTTCACGGTGATCGGGTAGTAGGTGCCCCCTTTGACCGTGGCATCGTTGGCGACGATGACGCACTCCACGCCACTGATGCGGCCGATGCCGGCGACCACGCCGGCACACGGCACCTCATCGGCGTACATGCCGTGCGCGGCCAAGGGTGCGATCTCCAGGAACGGGCTGCCTGGGTCCAGCAAGGCATCGATGCGATCGCGCACCAGCAGCTTGCCGCGGGCCTCGTGCTTGTGGCGAGCCGCCTCGCTGCCGCCGAGTGCCGTGCGTGCCAGCACGTTACGCAGATCCTCCACCTGCAGGCGCAACGCCTCGGCGTTGGCCTGGAACGTGGCGTCGGTGGCTTGCAGCTGGGTGGGCAGAACCGTCATGTCGTTCCTTTGCTCATTGCGGGTGGAAACGGCGCGCAGGGGTGCCGGGCCGCTGCAATCCGTGTAGCGCTCAGCGCGTCTTCTCGAACAGCTCGCGACCGATCAACATGCGGCGGATCTCCGAGGTGCCTGCGCCAATCTCGTAGAGCTTGGCATCGCGCCACAGCCGGCCGGTGGGGTACTCGTTGACGTAGCCATTGCCGCCGAGGATCTGGATCGCCTGGCCGGTGAGCCAGGTCGCCTTCTCGGCGGCGTAGAGGATCGCACCGGCCGCGTCCTGCCGGGTGGTGCGGCCCTGGTCGCAGGCGCGCGCCACGGCATACACATAGGCGCGACACGCATTGAGGCCCACGTACATGTCCGCCAGCTTGGCCTGGATCAGCTGGAAGCTGCCAATGGGTTCGCCGAACTGGCGGCGCTCATGCACGTAGGGCAGCACTTCATCGAGCGCTGCGGCCATCAGGCCCAGGGGGCCGCCGGAGAGCACCACGCGCTCGTAGTCCAGCCCCGACATCAGCACCCGGACGCCTGCGCCGACACTGCCGAGCACGTTCTCCACCGGCACCTGGCAATCGGCGAATACCAGCTCGCAGGTGTTGGAGCCGCGCATGCCGAGCTTGTCGAGCTTCTGCGCGGTGGAGAAGCCGGGCATGTCCTTCTCGATCAGGAAGGCCGTGATGCCGCGGGCGCCGGCGTCTGGATCGGTTTTGGCGTAGACCACCAGTACATCGGCATCCGGCCCATTGGTGATCCACATCTTGTTGCCATTGAGCACGAAATGATCGTCACGACGCTCGGCGCGCAACTTCATCGAGACCACGTCCGAGCCAGCGCCCGGCTCGCTCATCGCCAGCGCGCCGACGTACTCGCCGCTGCACAGGCGCGGCAGGTACTTCTGCTTCTGTGCCGGGGTGCCGTTCTTGCGTAATTGATTGACGCACAGGTTGGAATGGGCGCCGTAGGAAAGCCCGATCGACCCGCTGGCCCGGGAAATTTCCTCCATGGCCACCACATGGGCGAGATATCCCATGCCGCTGCCGCCATACTCCTCCTCGACAGTGAGGCCAAGCAGACCCTGTTCGCCCAGCTGGCGCCACAGCGGCGTGGGGAACGCATTGTCGTGATCGACAGCGCTGGCGATCGGTGCGATCTCGCGCTTTGCGAAGGCGGCAACGCTTTCGCGCAGCAGGTCGATATCCTCGCCCAGGTCGAAATTCAACGTCGGCACGTGCATGGTGGCGCTCCAGAGCAAGGGGAAGCACGCGCACGCTGATGGCCGGGTTGCCGGCAAGCGGACGAGGGCGGTAGCCCAGCCTAGCTCGTTCCGAACAACAAGTGAATCAGAATTCACAAATTGAACGAAAGCACATCGCATGGCCTATAAACGCTCCCCCCTGATGGAAGAACGCCTCGCCGGCAACCGGCAGCGCATCCTGCACGCCGCCCGGCGACTGGTCGCCGAGGGCGGGTATCGCAATGCCCCGATTACCGCGGTGGCCGCTGCCGCCGGTGTCTCCACCGGGCAGATATATCGACATTTCCCCTCCAAAGCCGACCTTTTCGTCGAAGTTCTGCACGCAGCGGTGGAGAACGAAATTGCCATCCTGCGTGCGATCGCGGCCGAGCCCATGCCGGTGTGTCGCCGCCTGCGCCGTGCCGTGGAAACCTTCGTGCGCCGCGCCCTGGCCGGCCCGGGCCTGGCCTGGGCCTTCATTGCCGAGCCCGTCGAGGCCGAAGTCGATGCCGAGCGCATCCGGGCGCGCAAGCTGTTGGGCGAGGTTTTCCGCGACCTGCTGGCGCACGGCGTGGCCAACGGCGAACTACCCGCGCAAGACCTGGACGCCTCGGCGGCCTGTCTGGTTGGTGCGTACACCGAGGCCCTGGTCGGCCCGATCGCGCCTACCCGCGGCAGCCCGCGTGACGGCGAGCGACTGGTGGAGGCGATCTGTGGTTTCTGCCTGCGTGCCGTCGGTGCGCGGCTGGACGAGTAATTCCGGCGCGGCTCAGACCAACAGGCCGGCGAGCAGGGCCACGATCGGTGCGCCCCAGGCCAGGGGTGTGATCGCCCGCGGTCGATAAGGCAGCAGGCCCAGCACCAGCAACCCCGCCGAAGCGGTCAACGTGCCCAGCCACAGCACTGAGCCGATGGCAGCGCCGCGCAGCCAGGCGCACAGCACGAACGACGTCGCGAGCAGCAGCCAGCCCAGCACGTGCAGGGCCCGGCTGAGCTTCGTCGGCAGCGCCGGATGGCCCGGCGCCAGGTGCGCCGGATGCGCCATCGTCCGCCACAGCGCGGTAAAGCCTGAAAATCCCAGTGCAATCGCCAGCCAGATCGTCACGCCCGCTCCCCCATCGGCTGGGCGTGCGTGCCTTCCGGCGCCATGGGTGGCGCGGTGGTTTTGGCGCGCCGTTGCGAGGCTGGCAACCGCGGCTGCCAGCGCTGCACGCGGCGTGCCGCCACGGCCAGGCTCGCACCCAGGCCCAGGCAGACCAGGTCCACGCCCGCCAGCGACCACAGTCCGGCAGGAAGGGTCACGCCCAGGTGGATGCCGGTGGTCAATGCATTGACTAGCGGAATGCCGGCAAACAACGCGGCACCCACATACAACTGCCACGCCCACATCGATCGCCGGGGCCAGACGAAGGCGGCGACAAGCGCAGCTGCCCACGCCCAGAAGAACACGTTCGCCTCCATGTCCGCCCGGCCCTCGATGCCGACCGGCAGCAGGCGGTTGCCCCAGAAATAACTGGCAAAGGCAATCGGCAAGCCGGCGACCGCGCCGATGTTGAGCGAATCCACCAGCCGCAGGCCGAAACCGATGCGGCCGGCTTTCAGGTGCTTCGGTCGTTCCTTCTGTGCCCAGAGCACCGCACCGCTCGCGACCATCAGGCAGCCCAGCAGGCCGCACCCGAAGAACAGCAGACGCAACGCAGGATCCGCAAAGTGCGCCATGTGCAGGCCGTACAGCGTTCCATAGGTCTGTGTGGCGCCGCCGGGCGGTCCGCTACGCTGCCGCAGTTCGCCGCTCACGCCGTCGAAGAGCAGCGAAGGGGTGATGCTGGAAATCGATGTCGCGCGCGCGCTCAGGGCCACGCCGGCGTGTGCATCACCCGGATTCGTCACCGCGATGTTGTCGATCTCCACGCCGGGCCACTCTGCCTGGGCCTTGGCCAGCAGCTGGCGCAGCGGCACGAGTTCGGCCGGCGTGCCGGCGGCCGGGCGCGCATCACTGATGCGATTGGCAGCCTCTTCGTAATACGGCGTCGCATCGGACGGGTAGCGCGCATCGATCGCCCACGGCAGGTACATGAAAACTAGGGTGACGATGCCCGTGTAGGTAATCATCGCGTGGTACGGCAACGCCAGCACCGCGCTGACATTGTGGAAATCCAGCCACGAACGCTGGCCCTTGCCGGGACGGAAGGTGAAGAAGTCCTTGAAGATTTTCTTGTGGGTGATGATGCCGGTGATGATCGCCACCAGCATGAACATCGCGCAGAAGCCGACGATGTAGCGCGCCCATACCACCGGGATGTAGTGGAGGTCGAAATGCAGGCGGTAGAGGAATTCACCGCCGTTGGTTTCGCGCGCCGCCACGGCCTGGCCACTGCTCGGGTCCACGGTCGCCTGGCCATAGGCCGGGCGGGCCGGTGCGCCTTGTGGCGCCGGTGCGTTCATCCAGTACATCTGGATGACCTGGTTGCGCGCATCGGGCAGCGAGATGTTCCAGCTCAGCGCATCAGGCGCGTTCTGCCGCAGGTAGCGCTCGGCGCTATCGGCTGCGGTGGCGGCGTCCACCTGGGTGACCGGCAATTCCGGTCGCATCCAGCGGCTGATTTCCTGCTTGTAATAGCTGCTGGTGCCGCCCATGAAGATGAGCAGCAGCAACCAGCCCACCAGCAAGCCCGTCCAGGTGTGCAGCCACGCCATCGATTGCCGGAAGCCCTGCTTCATGCACCGCCTCCCAGCGCGGCCGCGATGGCGAACATCAGCAGCGTCGGCACCAGGATGCCGATCCAGGCACGCCATGCCGTCGCCGTGGCGAAGGCCCAAAGCGCGGCGCAGGCGCACACCAGGATGCCGACCATCATGCCCGTCAACACGCCCTGGCTGGGCGAGGACAGCAGGCGCGCCAGCAAGACGCTGGACGCGCTCGCCGCCGCGTAGCCGCCAAGGATTGCCGCGCAGCTACGCGAAAGAACGGACAGCCAGGGGCGCTGGAACCAGGGCGTGGGGGCAGTGGTCACGACGAAGCGCTTACTTGGTGGCGAAGGTCAGCGTGCTGATGTGGTGCATGACCGCGACAGGCTTGCCGGCAATCTGCTTCTGCACCGGCTCCTGGTGGCTGGCGACCACGATGTAGCGACCGGCGGCCAGCGTTGGCAGGGTCACGCGGCCCTGTGCGTCGCTCTTGAGGGTCTTCTCGGTCTTCTTTGCATCAATCAGCGTGACATCGACATTGGCCAGCGGCTTGTCGCGGAAAGTGACGGTCAACGTGTTGCTATCGGCCGCCGACGGCACCAGCTCGAAGGCCAGTCGCGACATCGCACTGTTGCGGCCGGCGCGGGCGTAGTAACTCACTGCCTCGTAGCGCTTGTCCTCGCCCTGCCACGGCTCGAACACCTGGTTGTCGAACAGCCACGCATCGCCGTCGGCCTTGAGCGGCGCGACCAGATGGTCGCCCTGACGCGTGGCCGGACCGGCCTTGCCTTGCGTGCCGGTGATTTCGAAATGCTTGAGCTGAGCCAGCCCTTCCTGGTCGGGCGCCGGCTCGGCAGGTTCGCCGAAATAGATACGCACCGGGCCGGCCTGGCCATCCCGTTCGATCCAGATTTCATGGGCTTGCGCGGTCAGCGAAAGGGTCGACAAGGCCAGGCAGGCGAGCAGGAATTTCTTCATGGGAAGCGTCTCGGTCAGGGCGCGAGTTGGGAATGATACGCATTTTCCCGACTTCAAGCGACGCAACCGCCATGCCGCGCTGCCGCAACAATCGCCCCACCAACCCTCCCTGGCCTGGGCAATGCGCAGGAATTTCCGGCGTTTTTCGACGTCGACAAACCGCACGGGCGCGGGGGGCTTCAGTGAATACGGACTGGCCCTATACTCCGGCGGCGTAGCAAGGTCCCCGAACCACAGCCAAGGGTGAGCGCGTGCGGAATTACGATCTCGAGTTCCTGAAGAAGTTTTCCATGGTGATTGGCCTGCTGGTCCTCATCACCCTGGGTCTGATCCTGTTTGCGTCCTACCTGCAGCGCGTGATTCCTGACGAGGTCTCGCCGACCGCCGTCAAGCGCACCGAGCAACGCATTGCGCCGGCTGGGGCGGTGTACGCCGGCAGTACCGGCGCTGCTGCGCAGGCGGCCGCCCATGCCGCGGCGATCGCCAAGGCCGCCTCGCAGGTGGCCTATGGCGGCACCACCGACGGCAAGGTGATCTTCGATAACCTCTGCACGGCCTGCCACACCAATGGGGTCGGCAATGCCCCGACCCTCGACCATTCGCACTGGGACAAGCGCATCGCGCAGGGCAAGGACACGCTCTACAAGCACGCGATCGAGGGCTTCACCGGCCCGGATGGCGGCATCATGCCGCCCAAGGGCGGCAACCCGGCGCTCACCGAAGAGCAGGTCAAGGCCACGGTGGATTGGATGATCGGCAATCTGAAATAGACCGGGTGTATCGTGCATCCCCCGCGCCGCCTTCCGGGCGGCGTTTTGTTTGGCGCAATCCCAAGGAGTTCACCATGCCGCGTTCCCTGGCTTCCCTTTTGCCGCGATTGCCGCAGGCCGCGTTGAGTCTTGCCCTGTGCGCGGCGTTGCCGGCCGCGGTGGCGGCGCCAACGGCCTTGCCGATCGGGACGGTGCAGGGCAATCAGGCGCGCAGCAGCTACGAAGGCAAGGCCGTCACCATCGAAGGCGTGGTCACCGCCGACTGGCGCGACAGCCTGGGCGGCTTCTTTGTTCAAGACGCCGGCGATGGCAATGACGCCACGTCCGATGCCCTGTTCGTGCAATCCGGCGCGGATGCGACGCTTGCGGCAGGCGATCGGGTCCGCGTGCGCGGCCAGGTGATCGAGATGCCTGCCGGTGCGCAGGCCACACTGACGACGCTCAAGCCCGAGCGCATCGATGTGCTCGGCCACGCGCAGGTGCTGCCGCTGCGCGAGGTCTCCGAAGCGCCCGCTGATTGGCGCGCGCTGGAAGGCGAACGCGTGCGCGTGACTGCGCCACTGACGCTGTCCGGCACCGATGGCCTGGCGCGCAACGGCGAGCTGATCGTCGGTTTCGAAGGACGACTGTGGCAGCCAAGTGAGATTGCGCTTCCAGGCAGCGCTGAGTACGCACAGGTGGAGCGCGACAACGCGCGTCGGCGCTTGGTCCTTGATGATGGGAGCAGCGCGCGCAATCCCCCGCATGTGGGTTACCTCGCCAACGATGCCGTGTTGCGCACCGGAACGCAGTTGGGTTCCGTAGAAGGGATTGTCGACCGACGCTACGACGGCAGCTGGCGCCTGCAACTGACCGCGCCGTTGCAGCCGCCTGCCTTGCAGCGCCCGGCGCCGCCACAGGTGCCGGGCAAGTTGCACGTGGCAGCCTTCAATCTCGAGAACTTCTTCAATGGCGACGGCCACGGCGGCGGCTTCCCGACCTTGCGTGGCGCGCGCACCGAGGCCGAGTTCCAGGCGCAACTGGCCAAGCTGGTCGCCACCATCCGTCCGTTGCGGGCCGATGTGGCCGCATTGATGGAACTTGAGAACGATGGCTATGGTCCGGACTCTGCGATCGCCACGCTGGTCAATGCATTGAACGAAGGGCAGGGCGCGGCCGGAGACTGGCGCTTCGTCGACACAGGCCAGGGGCCGGGCACCAATCCCATTCGGGTCGGGCTTATCTATCGCGCCTCCAGGGTCACGCCGGTGGGCAAGCCGGCGACGCTGGAGGGAGGCCCCTTTGTCGATCACAGTCGCGTGCCCCTGGCACAGGCGTTTCGAAGCAAGGCGGGCGGCAAGCCGTTTGTCGTCGTGGCCAACCACTTCAAGTCCAAGGGCTGCAGCGAGGCGTCGGGGGCCGACGCCGATCAGCATGACGGCCAGGCCTGCTGGAACGCGACGCGCGTGGAGACCGCGCGTCGTCTCGATGCCTGGCTGCGAACCGACCCCACCGGCAGCGGCACGCAACGCGCGGTGTTGCTGGGCGACTTCAACGCCTATGCCCGGGAAGCGCCGCTGCAGGCGCTGCGCGATCTGGGCTGGCAGGACGCCTTCGTAGTGGCTGGCGTGGCGCAGCCTTACAGCTACGTCTACAACGGCCAGACCGGTCGCCTTGACCATGCACTGCTCAGCCCGAGTCTGGTGCCCGCCCTGCGCGCCGCGGCCGAGTGGCATATCAACGCCGACGAGCAGGACGAGTTGGGTTACCGCGAGCGCAATGTTGAAGGCCCGTGGCGCAGTTCCGACCACGATCCGCTGTTGCTCGGCCTGGACCCCTGAGGATCATCAAGCCCTCGCCGGCAGGGCTCTCCAGCGTCAGGACGCGGCGGCGATCACGGCAATGGCAGCCACGGCGAGCGCCAGGCCCCAGCGGTTCCAGCGGCTGGTAGGTTCGCCAAAGGCGAATACACCGACCAACGCGCCCAGGGCCACCACGCCGATGTTCATCGTCGCAAACACCACGGCCGGACTGTCCGGCAGTGCCTGGTGGGCGCGTACGTAGAACAGGATGTTGGAGAAGTTGAAGGCGCCCAGCAGCAACCCTGCCGCCAGGCTGCGCCATGCCAGGCGCAGCTCGCCCCGCCAGCGACGTACCGCCAGCACCACCAGCATCACGCCGAACGCCAGGGCGAAGCACAAGGTCAGCGAGCTCAGCGAAGAGACGCCGGCTGCGGCGATGCGCTTGAGCAGCACATCGATCAAGGCGAAACCGCCCCACACCGCGAGCAGCCAAGGCCAGCCCCGCGCGCCACCGTTCGCTGCGGCGTCCCTGGGCCGGTGCAGGATGCCGACGATGGCCAGTAACCCGAGCCCAAGCCCGACGAGCTTGGTCGCCCCCGCCCTTTCGCCGAACCACAGAAACGCAGCCGCCAAGGACAGCAACAGCGACAAGCGCTGCGCGACATCACTGCGCACGATCCCCGCCACGCGCACGGCTTGCGCCAGGACCAGGAAGATCGACGGCAAGGCGATCGCCAGCAGGATCAACGCCACCCACGGCGTCTGCGCCGCATGCAACGCGGCCAGCGACGGATCCAGCCAGTACAGCGCCAGCACCGCCGCCACGGCGTAGTTCCAGGTGATCGCCTGGGCGACATCGATGCGTTGGCGCGGTGCCAGCTTCAGCAGGACCGAGACCAGGACACTGCAAAGCACGCTGAGCAACAGGAAGGGCATGGGCAGGACAGTGCAATGTGCCGGCGCGCCTCAGGCGGCCGGGCGGGGCGGTTATTATGAGGGCATGTCCGAAGTTCCCTTCCCCATCGAATCCGGCACGCTGTTGCTGGACGGTCCCGTCGGGCCGCTGGAAGTCGCCGTCGACCTGCCCGAAGGCGAGGTCGAAGCGCTCCCCATCGTCGCCATCGTCTGCCATCCGCTCTCCACCGAGGGCGGCACCATGCACAACAAGGTGGTGACCATGGCCGCGCGTTCGTTGCGCGAGCTGGGCGTCACCGTGGTGCGTTTCAACTTCCGCGGCGTCGGCGCTTCGGGGGGCACCTTCGACCAGGGCGACGGCGAGCGGGAAGACCTGCGGGCCATCGCCGCGTGGGTCCGGGCACAACGTCCGGACGCCGCGTTGTGGCTGGCAGGTTTTAGTTTTGGTGCATTCGTGTCATTGCGCATGGCCCAAGCCCTGCAGCCGCAGGCGCTGGTATCGATCGCACCGCCGGTGGACCGGGGCTGGGATTTCGACAACCTGCAGCCGCCGGCACAGTGGCTGGTGATCCAGGGCGAGGCGGACGAGATCGTCGATGCACAGGCGGTCTATCGCTGGCTCGCCACGCTGGATGCACCGCACACGCTGGTACGCATGCCCGATACCAGCCACTTCTTCCACCGCAAGCTGATCGACCTGCGTGGCGCGATCCAGCATGGCGTGCGGCGCTGGCTGCCCGGTGCAGCGGCTTGAGGCGGGTGGCGAGGACATGACGGCATTGACTCCGTCGCAGCGCTACGCGCAAGGCGTGGCGCGTGGCGACTGGAACGACGACCCGGCCCAGCACGCGGCGCTGGCCGAACTGGACCGCATCCATGAAGCCCTGGTGGACAGCGCGCAGGATGGCTGGCTCGATCGCCTGTCTGCGTTCTGGAAGAAGCCCGAGCCGGTGCGCGGTCTTTACTTCTGGGGCGGGGTAGGCCGCGGCAAGACCTTCCTCGTCGATCTGTTCTACGACGGCCTTCCGATCCAGCAAAAGTACCGCACGCACTTCCACCGTTTCATGCGGGGTGTGCACGAGCGCCTGCGCGAGCATGCCGGCCAGAGCGACCCATTGGCGAAGATCGCCCAGGAATGGCGCGAGAAGTTGCGCGTGCTGGTGTTGGACGAATTCTTCGTGACCGACATCGGCGATGCCATGCTGCTCGCGCGCCTGCTGGAGCGCATGTTCGCCGAAGGCGTGACCCTGGTGACGACGTCCAACACCGCGCCGGAAAACCTGTATGCCAACGGCCTGCAGCGCGAGAGCTTCCTGCCGGCGATCGCCTTGCTGCAGAAGTTCTGCGTGGAGCTCTACGCCGAGGGCACCGAGGATTACCGCATGCGCGCGCTGACCCGGTCGCCGGTCTATCGCGCGCCGCTGGACGCGCAGTCCGATGGCTGGTTGGGCCAGCGCTGGCAGGAACTGAGCGGTGGCAGCACCGCGCACGCGGGCAACATCCAGATCGAGGGACGCAAGATCCCGGTGCGCGGACGCGGCAAGAGCATTGCCTGGTTCGATTTCGCCGCGCTGTGCGAGGGCCCGCGCGGCACCGCCGACTACATTGAGATCGCGCGCGAGTTCAACACGGTCCTGTTGGGCGGCATTCCGCACTTCGATCGCATGAATGAAGATGCGGCGCGACGTTTCGTCAATCTGATCGACGAGCTGTACGACCGCCACGTCAACCTGGTGTGCACCGCCATCGATGCGCCGCCCGTGCTTTACAGCGGGCAGCGCCTGGCCGGCGCGTTCGAGCGCACGGCCTCACGGCTGATCGAGATGCAGAGCGCCGAATACCTGTCGACCGCGCATCGCGCCTAACTAGCTGAACGACTTCAGCAAGCCCGATCAATCTTAGGTTGCTATTAAATAGCGCGCTATGTAATATGCGAAGCATGGACGCGCACCCCGCCTTGCACTCCCCCGAAGCCCTGAAGCTGGATAACCAGCTGTGCTTCGCGCTGTATTCGACGCAGCTGGCGATGAACAAGCTTTATCGCGGGCTGCTCAAGGATCTGGGGCTGACCTACCCGCAGTACCTGGTGATGCTGGTGTTGTGGGAACAGGACCAGCGCACGGTCTCGGATATCGGCGAACAGTTGTTCCTCGATTCGGCCACGTTGACGCCCCTGCTCAAGCGTCTGGAATCGGCCGGTCTGGTTTCACGTCGTCGCGCCACTCAGGACGAACGCCAAGTGGTGATCGGGCTCACCGATGAAGGGCGCACGCTCAAGGCCAAGGCAGCAGTCGTGCCGAGCCGCGTCGGTTGCGCCGTTGCCTGCAGTCTCGAAGAGGCCAAGGCCTTGCACGCCCAGTTGAACGAGTTGCGCGAGAGCCTTTCCCGCGCCGCCGAATGACACTTTCATCCGATATATCGCGCACTATTAAATAGCTTACAAAAATGCGGCCGTGCCGCACCAACCCTGAGGAGAAACACCATGGCTTCCCCGACCACCGTTCTGTACACCGCCCACGCCACTGCCTCCGGCGGCCGCGAAGGTCGCGCCGTTTCATCGGACCAGGCGCTCAACGTCAAGCTCTCTACCCCGCGTGAACTCGGCGGCGCTGGCGGCGACGGCACCAACCCGGAGCAGATGTTCGCGGCCGGCTATTCGGCCTGCTTCATCGGCGCGATGAAGGCCGTTTCGGCCCGCGAGAAGATCAAGCTGCCGGCTGAGCCCACCATCGAAGGCAGTGTGGGCATCGGCCAGATCCCGGGGGGCTTTGGCCTGGCCGTCGAGCTGAAGATCGCGGTGCCGGGCATGGCGCGCGAAGACCTGCAGTCGCTGGTCGAGCAGGCCCACCAGGTCTGCCCGTACTCCAATGCCACCCGCGGCAACATCGACGTGACCCTGACGCTGGTCTGAGTCCGCGTGCCCCAGGCTCGCCATCCCGGCGGGCCTGGGCTGATCGCGGCGCGCAGAGATCCGACACGCTTCCGACAGCAGATATCGACAATCACGCTTCTCTGATGCCCGGAGAAGCCATGAAAATCGGACAGCTGGCTCGCGCCGCGGGGTGCACTGCGCAGAGCATCCGTCACTACGAATCGCTGGGGCTGATGCCGCCTTCGCGGCGCACGCCCACCGGCCATCGACGTTACGCGCCAGAAGATCTCGAGCGGCTGAGGCAAGTGCGCCAAGGGCGACTGCTGGGCCTGTCGCTGGCCCAGATCCGCCAGCAGCTCACCGAACTGCCCGGGCAGGTCCTGGCGGCCTGATCTCCATGCCGGGTCATGGACGCTGCCCGCGTCCATCGCGACAATCGGCAGCATGCGTAATACATCCTGCTTGAATCCCCGTCGCCATCTGCGCCACGGCGCATGAGCGAGGCTTCCTCCGATCTGCTGCTGTTGCCCGGGTTGCTCAACGACGAGGCCCTATGGGCGGCGCAGGTCCACTCGCTGGGCGACACGATCCGTTGCCATGTGGGTGACCTGACCACGGGCGAGACGATCGCTGCAGTCGCCGATGCCGTACTCGCCGCGGCGCCCGCCTCCTTCGCGCTGGCGGGCTTCTCGCTGGGCGGCTATGTCGCGCAGCAGATCCTGCGTGTCGCGCCGGAACGGGTGGAGCGCCTGGCGCTGCTCGATACCTCGATCCGCGCCGATACACCGGAGCGCACGGTGCAACGCCTGGCATTGGCGCGAGGCGCCCGCGTGCCCGGCACGTTCCATGGCTTTGGCGAAAAACTGATGCGCAGCTACGTGGCGCCATCGCGGCAGCAGGACCACGCCTTGCTCTACACGATCCGTGCGATGACCTCGCGCCTCGGTGCCGAAGTGTTCGCCCGGCAAAGCCTGTTGGCGCGGATGGATGGCCATGAGGTGCTCAGCGCATGGCATGGGCCGTTGCTGCTGCTGTGTGGTGCCGATGATGCGATCACGCCGCCCGCGCTGCATCGCGAGATGCGCGACCTGGTGCCGACCGCGCGCTACATCGAAATCGCTGATTGCGGCCACCTGTCGCCGCTGGAGCGGCCCGAGCAAGTCACCGCGGCCTTGCGCCAATGGCTGGCGGACTGAGCAGCGACGACTCCTGCACTCAATGCGCCGCGGCGACCTGGCCTTCGTCCTCGTTACCGACCTTGGACGGCTCCAGCAGATCCAGCGGCTGGCCCTGATAGCGAACCTCCAGCGATTGCTGCAGGTCATGCAGCGCAGTGACCTGATCACAGAGCGACTGCGCACGCGCTTCCAGCGAGCGGCTGCGTACCTCCATGCGCGCATCCATGTCCTTTTCCATCTGCTCGGCGCGCTTGTCGATCTCATCTGCGCGACCCGTGAAGGCGGCCCAGAGCACGTGGCCGGTGAGATTGCTGGCCATTTCCTCGGCGGCGCGCTCGATGTTGGCCTCGAAACGCTCGTCGAACATCTTCTGGTCCCAGCGGCCCTTGCCCAGTGACTCATCGATCTGCGCCAGCGCCTGGCGCCGGAACTTGTCCACTTCCTTGGCCTTGGCCTTGCTACCGCCCATCACCTCGACCACGCCGGCAAGCGCGTCGAAGGCGATGTCCACGGCATCGCGCGCAATGCCGGCCACGGCGGGCACCAGGTCGCGGGTCATCTCCTCCATGCGGCGCAGTCGCGCGCTGTCTGCGGCGCTGACCGCCTGCGCGCGCGCATCGATGCTCAGGCTGCCATCGTGGATATGCACTTCGCGTGGCGCACCGCTCTGGCGCTCAAGCCACACGCCGTCATCGGCGATGCGCAGGTCATACGGCGTGCTGAAGCTGCATTGCTGCGAAGAAAACTTCGGCGGCTTGCTTTCGGCGTGGGCAACGCCAGCCAGGCACAAAGTGAGGACGGCGAGCCACTGCATATGCTGACGAATCATGTCGGCGCACTCCGGGGGACGCCGGCAGCATCCGCCTGCGCCACGGCCGCCGCATGTGAGAAAAGTCAGCATGACCGTGTTCATGGCCTGGCCGCCGATCTCACCCGGCACTAACGCGCCCCCGGTGCATGATGCTGCAACGCAGCACGGCAGGACTGGACGATGTTCGACCCCCGCATACAACACGTCGACGAGGCGCTGGCATCGCTGGCCGGCGAGGTCACCGACAAGGCCGCGCTGTGGGATTGGGCCTGCCGCGAGATGCTGCACGAGACCCAGACCGGGATGCACCAGTTGTCATGCCTGGCAGGCATCGCCGAGACGGTCGCCGCCGACTGGCGGGCGCCGGTCGATGTCATCGAGCCCTCCCGTCCTTACATGGACCGGGCCCGGCTGGCGGACCGCCGCTTGCCGCAGGTGTTCGACGGATTGGACGGCGAAGGCGATGCGCAAGCCCGTGCGCAGTTCTGGCGCCTGCGCTACGCGGCGCTGATCAGCGCCACCTTGCAGGGCATGCGGGCGATTGCCGGCAAGCACCAGCTGCCGGTGCGGGCGCCGGGCAACTGAGGCATGGCCTCAGTTCGCGTCGCTCATCCGCTGCCAGGCGCGACGAACCAGCCACCGCGTTTCATCCCATGACAACGGCGGCGGATCGGGCTGGCGTTGGTAGGCGTCATGCAGCACTTCGTACAGATGCGCCTCGCGCGCCCGCGGGTGTCCGAGATAGATGTCGAAGCCCAGCTTGAGCAGCACGGCATACGCCTCGAAGCCGTGTGTGCCCAGATGTCCCAGTGCGTGGCACTGGCGCCAGTAGTCCAGTTCGCCCTCGACGTCGATGAAGGCGCAGCCGATCGCGCCCGGTCCGGGCAAGTGGGTCAAGGTCTGCAGCGTGGCGCGTTGCATGGGCAGAACTCCGTAGCGAGACCACCCCCCTGCGACGCACCCTAGCAGCCGGAAATAGCGGCCGCCAGTGCTGTCATGGCGGCCCGCGCATTCAGTCCCAGGCCGGCGCGATGCCGTCCGGATTGGCCAATCGGTGGCCGCGATCCAGCGTGGCGATCCGGGCCATGTCGGCGTCGTCCAACTGCAATTGCAGCGCGCCAAGATTGCTTTCCAGGTTGGCGCGTCGCGTGGACGACGGAATCACCGAATAGCCCAGCTTCAATGCCCAGGCCAGCGCGACCTGGGCCGGCGTGGCGCCGTGGCGCGCGGCGATGGCGGTGATGACCGGATCCTTCAGCACTTCGCCATAGGCCAGCGTCATGTACGAGGTGGCGTGGATGCCCTGGCCGCGGAGAAAGTCGGTCACCTTGCCGTTCTGCAGGTACGGGCTGATCTCGATCTGGTTGGTCGCTATCGCATCGGCGCCCAGCAGCGCGATCGCCTGGCGGCTCAGGTCAACAGTGAAATTGGACACGCCGATCTCGCGCGTCAGGCCCTCGGCCTTCGCCTCGGCCAGCGCGCCCAGGTACTCGGCCATCGGCACCTGGTCGTTCGGCGAGGGCCAGTGAATCAGCGTCAGGTCCACCTGTTCGGTGCCCAGCTTGCGCAGGCTCTCACGCAGGCTGGGAATCAATGCACCGCGATTGAAGTGGCTGATCCAGATCTTGGTGGTCAGGTACAGCTGCTCGCGTGGCACGCCGGATTGACGGATGGCCTGGCCGATCTCGGCTTCGTTGTCGTAGATCTGCGCGGTATCGATGGCGCGATAGCCGAGGTCAAGCGCATCGCGCACCGAATCGATGACGGTCTGGCCCTTGAGGCGGAAGGTGCCAAGGCCAAAAGCGGGAACAGTCATGGGGAACTCCTCGTGGGGAAGCAGTCGAAACAAGCGTAAGGCGACCGGCGCAACGTGGCGATGCGCGGCCGGGGATGCAGTGTTGCAGGCAGTTCAGTGCGCGGAGACCGCGATGCCCTCGGCGCGGGCATCGAAACCATCGCGACGATCCAGGCGGCCACTCAGCGCGGTCAGGCCCAGCGCGGCGAGCACCACCAGCGCGCCAATCCATGGCGTGTGGCGCAGGCCGATATGTTCGACCACCAACCCGCCCACCGAAGAACCCAGCGCGATGCCCAGGTTGAACGCGGCGATGTTGAGCCCGGAAGCCACATCCGTCGCGCGCGGCGCAAAACGCTGCGCCTGCTGGACGACGTAGACCTGCAGCCCCGGCACGTTGCCGAAGGCCACCGCGCCCCACGCCATCACCGTCAGCAGGACCAGCCAGTGGTGGGCCATGGTGAAGGTCAGCACCAGCAACACCAACGCCAGCAGGGCGAAGACACGCAGCAGCGCCGGCACCGGGCCATGGCGATCTGCCAGGCGGCCGCCCCACAGATTGCCGATCGCCACCGACACGCCGTACAGCAGCAAAACACCGCTCACCGCATTGGCCGACCAGCCGCTGATCTGCTGCAGGATCGGCGCCAGGAAGGTGAAGGCCAGGAACGTGCCGCCGTAGCCCAGCGCGGTCATGGCGTAGACCAGCAGCAAGCGCGGTTGCGCCAGCACGCCCAACTGCTGGCGGAACGTGGCCGGCTCGCTGTGGTGCACGTCGCGCGGCACGAACAACAGGCTGCCCACCAGCGCGACCACGCCCAGACCCGCCACGGCCAGGAAGGTCGCGCGCCAGCCCAGGTGCTGGCCGATGAAGGTGCCCAGCGGCACGCCGGTGACCAGGGCCACGGTCAGGCCGGTGAACATGATGGCGATCGCACTGGCGGCCTTTTCCTTCGGCACCACCGAGGTGGCGATGATCGAACCGATCGAGAAGAACACGCCATGCGCCAATCCGGTGAGGATGCGGGCCACGATCAGCGAGCCGTAACCGGGCGCCATCCAGGCCACCAGGTTGCCGGCGGTGAACAGCACCATCAGTGCGACCAGCAGTGCCTTGCGCGGCACGCGCCCGGTGAGTGCAGTGAGCACCGGCGCGCCTACCGCCACGCCCAATGCGTAGAGGCTGACCAGCAGGCCGGCCGAGGGCAGGGTGACGCCGAGGTCGCTGGCGATGGTGGGGATGAGGCCGACGATCACGAACTCGGTCGTGCCAATCGCGAACGCACCCAGGGTCAGGGCCAGCAGGGCGAGGGGGATGCCACGGGACACAGCACGCTCCGGACAGGGAAGAGGGCGCGCAGTGTGCCCAACGGACTTTTGCGCAAAAAGCCGGATATCGTCGAAATACCTTTTACCTTTGCGCAATAATCCGGCCATGAAGACCACCCTGGACGAGATGCAGGCCTTCCTCGCGGTCATCGACAGCGGCTCGATCACCGCCGCGGCCGAGTCGTTGCAGCAAACCGTGTCGGCGGTGAGCCGCGCGCTGGGCCGGCTGGAAGAGAAGCTCGGGGTCACCTTGCTCACGCGTACGACCCGGCGCCTGCGGCTCACCGAGGAGGGCACCGCCTTCCTGGCCCGGGCGCGCGAGATCGTCGCGGCGGTCGAATCGGCCGAAGCGCAGATGGCCTCACGCCGCGAACGGCCGGCAGGACGGCTGCGCATCGATGCAGCCACCTCGTTCCTGTTGCACGTGATCGTGCCGCGGGTGCCGGGCTACCGGGAGCGCTTTCCGGAGGTGCAGCTCGAACTCAACGGCAGCGAGCGCAATATCGACCTGGTCGAACGTCGCACGGATCTGGCGTTCCGTATCGGCCCGCTGGGCGATTCCACCCTGCATGCCCGGCCGATCGGCCGCAGCCGCCTGCGTGTCCTCGCCAGTCCGGAGTACCTGGCCACGCACGGCATGCCGGCGGATGTGGCCGAGCTGGTCCGCCGCCATGCGTTGATCGGCTTCCAGCAGCCCGAGGTGCTGAAGCGATGGCCGCTGCCCGGGGTCGATGACGAACCCCTGTGGGTGGAACCGGCGATCGCGGCGGGCAGTGGCGAGACGCTGCTGCACCTGGCGCGCGCGGGCGCAGGGATCACCTGCCTGTCCGACTTCATGACCGCCAGCGATCGCCAGGCCGGTCGCCTGGTGCAGGTGTTGCCGGAGCAGACCCTGGACATGCGCCAGCCGATCAACGCGGTGTACTACCGCAACACCGCAGTGTCGGCGCGGATCACGTCCTTCCTCGACTACCTGGCCGAGTCCCTGGGGCCCGCCCCGTTCGAGGATTAGTCCTGCGCTTCAGTCGGCGTCTTCGGCACTGGCGGCATCCAGTTGCGCCAGCTCCTGCGGTGACAACGACAACCGCGCCGCGGCCAGCAGGTCCTGCAGCTGCGCCACGCTCGTGGCGCTGGCGATCGGCGCGGCGACGTGCGGCTGGGCGATCAACCAGGCCAGCGACACCTGGGTAGGCGTGGCCGAATGCTTGGCGGCGATGTCGTCGAGCGCGGCGAGAATGCGCAGTCCGCGCGCATTGAGGTATTGCTTCACCACCGACGCGCCTCGCGCGCTGCTCTTGGCGGCGTCGGCCGGGCTGCGGTACTTGCCGGTGAGAAAGCCGCTGGCCAGCGAGTAATAGCCGATGACGCCGAGCCCGTGCTCGGCCACGACCGGCGCCAGCGTCTGTTCGTAACCGGCGCGGTCGTAAAGGTTGTATTCCGGCTGCAAGGTCTCGTAGCGCGGCAGGCGGTACTGCTGCGATACCGCCAGCGCATCGCGCAGGCGCGTGGCGCTGTAGTTCGATGCGCCGATGGCGCGCACCTTGCCCTGCTCGATCAAGCGGCCAAACGCCGCCAACGTTGCTTCCAGCGGCGTCGCATCGTCATCGGCATGCGCCTGGTACAGGTCGATCACATCGGTCTGCAGGCGGCGCAACGAATCCTCCGCGGCGGCAGCGATGTTCTCCGGCGTCAGCCCAGGGCGTTCGCCCCACTTGCCTACCTTGGTCGCGATCAGCACCTTGTCGCGCTTGCCGCTGTGCTTGAGCCAGCGGCCGATGATCGTTTCCGACTCGCCGCCCTGGTTGCCCGGCACCCAGGCCGAATACGCATCGGCCGTGTCGATCAGGTTGAAGCCGGCTTCGACGAATGCATCGAGCAGCGCGAACGAGGCACGCTCGTCGGCGCTCCAGCCGAACACGTTGCCGCCGAAGGCGATCGGCTGGGCTTGCAGGCCGGAGCGGCCGAGGGGGCGGGGGGAGGACATGGGCAATGGCTCCGCGGGGTCGGGCCTCACAGCATAGACGCGCATGGCGCCCGCAGTTGTGACATGCGCATGCACGCAGCGTTGCGAAAGCGCGAAGCTGCACTGCACCCAGGGTCTTGTCCACGCCGTGCTAGGCTCGCGGCACTTCGCGAACGGAGGTGTACGAATGTCTGGTCATAAGCTTATTGCCGCGGGTGCGCTCGCCCTTTCCCTGGCGCTGGCCCTGCCGGCCGCCGAGGCCTTCAAGCCGGCCGATTCGGCCTCGCTGCCCGCACCGGACGCCGCGCTGCAAGCGGCGATCAACGGTAGCTGGCGCGACAGTGCCAACGTCAAGCGTGACGTCTATCGTCATCCCGGCCAGACGCTGGCGTTCTTCGGCGTTGCGCCCACGCAGACGGTGATCGAGATCACCCCGGGTGGCGGTTGGTATTCGGAAATCCTCGCGCCCTACCTGCACGACAAGGGCCACTACATTGCCGCCGTGGTGGACCCGGCCGCGGTGAAGGAAGGCGCGGGCCGCGACTACCAGCAGCGCCAGCGTGACGGCCTGCAGAAGAAGTTTTCCGCCGATGCCACGCACTATGGCAAGGCCAGCATTGTCGGCTACGACCCCGCCGCGCCGGTGCTGGGCCCGGCCAATTCCGCCGACCTCGTGCTGACCTTCCGCAACGTGCACAACTGGCGTGCCGCGGGCCAGGCCGAAGGCATGTTCAAGGCCTTCCACGACGTGCTCAAGCCGGGCGGCGTGCTCGGCGTGGTCGAGCACCGCGCCAAGGCCGACGTGCCAGCCGAAGACAAGAGCGGCTATGTCGGCGAGCAACAGGTCATCGCGATGGCGCAAGCGGCGGGTTTCAAGTTGGCGGGCAAGAGTGCGCTCAATGCCAATCCACGCGACACCAAGGATTACCCCAACGGCGTGTGGACGTTGCCGCCGACCAACAAGCACGACGCCGCCGACGATGCGAAGTATCAGGCCATCGGCGAAAGCGACCGGATGACGCTGAAGTTCGTGAAGCAGTAACCGCGCCGTCGCGCCACGCGGCGCATAACGGCAGGGCGCCTGGGGCGCGTTGGTACAATCGCCCCGGTTCCCGCGCAGGTGCCGAATGCTCGTCCTCCTCAACAAGCCCTACGGTGTCCTCACCCAGTTCAGCGATAGCGGCGCGACGGGACGACGCACCCTGGCCGAATTCGGCTTGCCGGCGGCGGTGTATCCCGCCGGTCGCCTGGACATGGATAGCGAAGGGCTGTTGTTGCTCACCGATGACGGCGGCCTGGCACATCGTTTGACCGACCCGAAGCACAAGGAAGCCAAAACCTATTGGGTGCAGGTCGAGGGCGCGCCGAGCGATGCGCAGTTGCAGCAGCTTCGTCATGGCGTGCAGCTCAACGATGGCCCGACGCTGCCGGCCGGTGCCGAGCGCATCGAAGCACCGGCGCTATGGCCGCGTGATCCGCCGGTGCGCTTTCGCAAGACCGTGCCCGATGCCTGGCTTGCCATTACCTTGCGCGAAGGACGCAATCGCCAGGTCCGTCGCATGACCGCCGCGGTCGGCCTGCCGACGTTGCGGCTGGTCCGCGCGAAGTTGGGGCCGTGGACGCTGGATGGCCTGGGGCCCGGGCAGTGGCGGGTCGTGGATGACACCCCGGCGGTGCGTTCGCCCGCCGCGCAGGCACGCCGCGGCCGGCGCTGATCGGGCCGGCCGGCACCAAAGTGTTGCTATTGGTGGAATCCGGACCGGCAGCCGATTACGCTTGGCGCGATGCGAACCAAGCCCAACGCCCAGCCGAACCAGAGCCTGATCGACGGCATCGCCACCTTGCAGGCGCTGGCTTCTTCGCCCGAACCGGTGGGCTGCCGCGAGCTGGCGCGCCAGCTCGACGCCAATCCGACCCGGGTCAATCGCCTGCTCAAGACCCTGGCCTACCTGGGCATCGCCCGGCAGACCGCCGACCGCAAGTACACGCCGGGCCCGGGCATGCACGTGCTGGCCGCGCAGAGCCTGTTCGCCTCCGGCCTGATCCGCCGCGCGATGCCGATGCTGGAAGACCTGCGCCGCTTCGGCCACACCGTGGCGATGGGCGTGTTGTGGAACGACAACGTCAGCTATCTCTTCCACGCACCGCCCGGCATCGAGGCGGCGCGGGGCCTGGGCCGTATCGGCCTGCTGCCGGCCACCACCAGCGGCATCGGCATCGTGCTGCTGGCGCAGCTGGCCGATGAAGAGGTGCGCGAGCTGTACGGCGATCGCCCGATCCCGATGTTTCCCGAGGGCATCGAGCAGCTGTTGCAAACGCTGGCCGTGACCCGCGCGCAAGGCTATGCGCGCGTCCACGTGGCCGATGAGCGCGACCACCACATCGTCGCCATCGCGATGGGCGATCCGGTGCACGCCGGCATCGCGATGTCCGGCTGGATCCCGGAATCGGCCACGGCCGAACTGGTCGCCGCGTTGCGCGCGGCCGCGGTGGAGATCGGCTGAGGCTTTGCCGCAGTGCGGTTTGACTTGTTGCTACAATAGCAATACGTTGCGGCCTTCAGTGGGGAGGCCACATCGATGACCAAGCAGGTAGAAGCGTGAGCGGGGCGGGCCGCACGAAGTGGGTGCTGTTGGCCCTGCTGTTCTGCTCGACGGTCATCAATTACCTGGATCGCCAGGCGCTCTCGATCCTGGCCACGACGATCCAGGCCGATCTGCACATGAGCGACATCGAGTACGCGCGTGTCGTGCAGGTGTTCCTGTTTGCGTATGCCGCGGCCTACGTGATGGCCGGGCGGGTCACCGATTGGCTCGGTTCGCGCGTGGCCCTGATCCTGTTCGTTGGCTGGTGGTCGCTGGCCAATATCGCCACCGGCTTCGTGCGCACGCCATTGCAGTTGGGCGCAGCGCGCTTCGCGCTGGGCCTGGGCGAGCCGGGCAACTACACCGTGGGCACCAAGGTGGTGTCCGAACAATTCCCGCCGCGCCAGCGCGGGCTGGCGCTGGGCCTGTACACCGCCGGCGCGATGATCGGCGCGACGCTGGCGCCGCCGCTGATCGGTGGCATCGCCTTGACCTATGGCTGGCGCAGCGCGTTCTGGATCACCGGCGTGGCCGGGTTGCTGTGGATCATCGGCTGGTGGTGGGCATATCCGCGCCAATCCGCGCAGGCAGCCGCCGAGGCGAAGGCGGCGCAGCCCTCGATGAAGGGCGTGTGGGGCCGCCTGGCACGCGATCGCGCAGTCTGGGCGCTGGTCGGTTCGCGGATGGTGGCCGACCCGGTCTGGTACTTCTATCTGTTCTGGTTCCCCAAGTACCTGGGCGATGCGCGCGGCATGAGCCTGGCGGCGGTCGCGTCGCTGGCGTGGGTGGTGTACGTGGCGGCCGATATCGGCAGCGTCGGCGGCGGTGCGATTTCCGGCGCGCTGGTGCGTCGTGGCGTCACGCCCGTGCGCAGCCGCCTGCTCACCATGACCGGCGCGGCGATGCTGGCGCCGATCGGTATCTTCGTCACCCTGCATCCGCCACTGACGCTGTTGCTGGCGCTGGCCTGCGTGGTGACGTTTGCCCACCTCGTGTACCAGATCAACCTCACCACGATGGTGGTGGACATCTTCCCGTCACGCTACATCGCCTCGGTGGCAGGACTGATCGGCTGCGGCAGTGCGCTGGGCGGCATGCTGTCGGCGCAGGTGGTCGGCATGCTGGTGGCGGGCGGCGCGTTCGACCGCGCCTTTTTCCTGATGGCCTTTCTGCATCCGGTGGCGGTGCTGCTGGCCTGGCTGGCGCTGCGGCTGGCGCGGCGCTCGCCGATGTCGCTGCTGTCTACAGACAGCAGCGACCAAAAGCCTCAGGCCACCGCTTCGGCGTGATCCCAGAAGAGGGCGCCGGGGACGGCGCCCAGCCCGGGCCCGGTGGGCAGTTGGTAATGCCCATCGAGATAGGCCATGTCGGTGTCGAGCATCTGCAGCGAACGCGAGAAGATCGAGTGCTGCCACTCGTGTCGCCACAAACCCGGCAACACGCTGGCCGCATGCAGGCTTGCGGCCATGAACAGGCCGCCGCCGATGGTGGCATGCGGGGCGATCGGCACGCCCTGTGCCTGGGCCAGGCGCGCGATGCGCAGGAACTGGGTAACGCCGGTATGGCCCATCTCTGGCTGGATATACGCCAGCGAGCCACCCGCCAGGCGCAGACGCGCCTCGTATTCGGTATGCCACTCCTCGCCCGCGGCGATCGGCACCGGGCTGTCCTTGCCGAGGCGGATCAAGCCTTCCACGTCTTCCGGCTTGAGCGGGGCTTCGATGAACTTCAGATCGTATGGCGCGAGCCGGGTGGCCATCGCCATCGCCTGCGCCACGTCGTATTTCCAGTGCAGGTCCACCATCAGCGCCGGCTTCGGGCCCAACACTTCGCGCAGTCCGGCGATCTCTTCGACGATGCCGTCATGGCTCACCACCGCGTGGATCTTGAACGCATCGTGGCCTTGCGCTGCGAACGTGCGCGCCATCTCCAGCTTGGCTTCCAGCGTGCCCGCCGGCAGGCCGGAGAGATAACCGGGAATCGTCTCGTGCTGCCGCTCGCCCAGCAGCGACCACAAGGGCACGCCGCGTGCGCGCGCACGCAGATCCCACAGCGCGATATCCAGCGCGGCGATGGTGTCGACATGGAAGCCGCCGAAGCAGCCACGCACGCGCATCAACCCGTACAGGTCATCCCATACCTGCTCGACGTCCTCGGGTTCGCGCCCGATCAGCTCCGGCGCGAGCAGGTCATTGATGATTTCGCAGACCGCGCGCGGCGCACAGATGCCATAGGTTTCGCCCCAGCCGACTGCGCCATCGGCGGTGGTCACGCGGACCACCACCGAGCGATCCGTGGTCGGGTAGATCGTGCCGTTGCCCTTGCGCACCAGGTAGCCGCGCGCGTTGACGCGCTCGCCCGGGCCCAGCGGCCCCAGGTAGGGCGTGGTGCGCGGAATGGTGAGGATGAAGGTCTCGACCTGGGTAACGTGGCTCACGGCGCGATCCTTTGCACCTGCCCGGGAACCCGATCCAGCGGCAACAGGTCGGCGATGCGTGCGAGCAGGATATCGAGTTCGCGTTGATCGAAGGCATCCAGTGCCGGGCCGGGTGCGCGCACATGGTCGCTGGCGATCAGGCCACGGCGCAGCAGCACCGCCTTGGTCAGGCGCCAGCGGAACACCGCCTGCATGCTCAGCAGCGGCAAGGTGCGCTCGAACAGTTCGCGCGCCAGCGCCTGGTCACCGGCCGCCCAGGCAGCGAGCATGGCCACGTGCACCTCGGTGATCTCGCATGCCGGCATCGTGCCGACTGCGCCGCGGCCCAGCTCATCGAGCACGTAGCGCGCGCCGGCGCCGCCGAACACCGCACGTACCTGGCTGCGCCCGGCTTGCTCGGACAGCGCCGTGATCCGGTGCCCGGAAGGCATGGTCTCTTCCTTGACATAGGTGATGCCCGGCACGCGCGCGGCCAGCGCCACCACTTCGGCCACGCCCAGGCCCACGCCCATCGGCGGCGGCGCGTTCTGTAGCATCACCGCCACGCCGGACTCGGCGTGCAGGCGCTCGAAGAAAGTGGCCATGGCATCGGCATCGCCGGCATGGCGATGCGGGGTCAGCACCATCGCCGCCTGTGCGCCGGCCTGCGCGCCAGCGCGGGCAAAAGCGATCGCTTCCTCCACGGTCTTGGCACTGGCGCCGACGATCAACGGCACCCGGCCGCGATTCCATGCACCGATGCGCGCGGTCAGGTGCAGGCGCTCCTCACCGGAGAGCAGGTCGTACTCGCTCGCCAGGCCGGGAAACACCACGCCCGCCGCACCCGCGCCGAGGATGTACTCGAACACGTTGGCCATGCCCGCCTCATCGACGGTGCCATCGGCATGGAAGATGGTCGGAAGAATGGGGAAGACGCCTTGCAGTTCGGCCATTGCCGGGTCCTTGCAGTGAGTGTGCCGTTATAAGCAACAGTGTGATGGGGTTAAAACGGGCCGGATCGCGGCCTGTTTCAGTTTTTACGTTGCGCTGCAGCGTGCGCCACGAAAACATATTGCTATATTAGCTACACCACTGCCAAGTCGCAGTGCAGCAGTTACCGACGAATCACGCTGTATCGAAGGCATCACCGGTGGACGAGGGGGAGGGCGTGCGCGCCTTCACCACCCCGGCGATGGCGCTTCGGTTCCTACATTGGGGGAGGGCCCAACGCATGCGTAGTTTTCGACGTTCCACCTTGTTTACCGCCTTGGGCGCCTGTCTGCTGGTGCCGGGGATGGCGCTGGCGCAGTCGGCCGACACGTCGCCGTCGCCGACGGCACGCCCGGCTTCGGCCGCCGACGAGCAGGCCAAGACCCTGGATGCCGTCACCGTGAGCGGCATCCGCGGCAGCCTGGAGGCTTCGCGTGACATCAAGCGCGATTCGCCGCAGATCGTCGATGCGATCGTCGCCGACGACATCGGCAAGCTGCCCGACAGCAACGTGGCCGAATCGCTCTCGCGCGTGGCCGGCGTGCAGCTCGAACGCGGCATGGGCGAGGGCAGCGACATCCTGGTGCGCGGCTTCAAGGAAAACGTGCTGCTCTACAACGGCCGCCAGATCGTCGATGCGACCGGCCGCGGCGGCAACGGTCTGGACCAGCTGGCGACCTCGACCTACGGCCTGCTCTCGCTGGTGCCGTCGGAACTGATCTCGCGCCTGACCGTCACCAAGCTGGCCGGCGCCGAGCAGTTCGCCGGTGGCCTGGGCGGCATCGTCGACATCCAGACCCGCCAGCCGCTGTACGGCGACGGCGAGCAGAACGTGGTCAGCCTGGCCGGCACCTACGACGAGCTGTCCGATTCCTTCGGCCAGAACGCCTTCGGCCTGCTGTCCACGCGCACCGACGACCGTCGGTTTGGCGCATTGATCTCGGCGACCTACAGCAAGCGCGAAGTCGTGCAGCAGGGCCTGGACACGTTCTCGGGCTATTCGCGCTTCACCGATCCGGCCAGCCCGACGCAGACCCGATTCGGCAGCACAGACATGCGCGCGCAGAACATCGACGACGATCGCGACAAGGTCGGCGCCAGCGTGGTGCTGCAGTGGCGCCCGGTCGATGGCGTGGAGATCACCTCCGACACCTTCTATTCGCGCCAGGAAGCCAAGCGCGACCGCTATTGGATCGCCTTCAACCCCTCCGCCGGCCTGAGCAACGCGGTCTATTCGGACCACGACATCCTGCTCGCCGGCCGTTCCACCGGCACCGTGCTGTTGAACAGCGAAGTGGCCGATATCGACTCGGACATCTTCTCCACCGCGTTGACGGCGAAGTTCCGCGTCGGCGAGCAGCTCGACGGTTCGGTAGAGGCCGACTACGGCAAGTCCACCGCCCGCTACGACCAGCACTACATGCGCCTGGCACCGATGGCCGGGCTGACCTCGGTCACCGATTTCGACCTGCGCAGCGGCAACTTCGGCAGCTTCAATGTCAGCGGCGTCGATGTCACCGACCCGTCGCAGTGGCGCATGACCATCATGTTCGACAACGACTGGCGCGCCGAGACCGACACCAAGGCCCTGCGCACCGACTGGAGCTGGGCGTTCAACGATGGCCCGCTGCGCTCGCTGGATTTCGGCGCGCGCTTCAACCGCCTGGAAAGCCTGCAGAATCCCCTGCGCGCCGATATCCGCCCGACCGGCGGCATCCCGGTGTCGCAGATGGGCAACTACATCCGCCTGTACAGCAACTTCGATTTCCTGCCCGGCGAGTTCGCCGGCCTGCCGCGCGAATACCTCGGCGCCTACCGCGGCGCGTTCGGTGGCTGCGGCACCTTCACCGACCTGCCACAGATCTCGCAGAACCCGCAGTGCCTCGATCCAGGCAGCAGCGTCCTGACCTATGGCTCGACCTTCAGCGTGGACGAGGACTTTACCGAAGCCTACGCCAAGCTCAATTGGGACACCGAAGTCGCCGACATGGGCCTGACCGGCAACGTCGGCGTGCGCTTCGTGCGCCGTGACCTGGATTCTCGCGGCAACCTGCTGGGCGCCGACAACAGCGTGACCCCGTCGGTATTCCACCGCAGGGACGACGAGGCGCTACCGTCGGCCGTCGCCAAGCTGCAGCTCACCGATACCCTGGTGCTGCGTGGCGGCGCGGCCAAGGTGGTGGCGTTCCCGAACACCGAAGACCTCAACAACGGCGTCACCCTCAACAACAACGCGGTGTTCGACGCCAACGGCGTGCAGACCTCGTTCGGCACCGGCACCGGCGGCGCGCCGGACCTGGATCCGTTCAAGGCCAACCAGTACGACCTGTCGCTGGAGTGGTACTACGGCGGGCAGGGCATGGTCTCGGCCGGCCTGTTCTACAAGGACGTGTCAACCTTCATCGTCCAGCAGCAAAGCGCCGAGGTGTACAACAACGTCAACTACCTGGTGCTGCGCAAGATCAACGGCGACAAGGCCAAGGTGAAGGGCGTGGAGTTGCTGGCGCAGGTGCCGTTCACCGGCATCCTCGATGGCTTCGGCGTGGTCACCACCTACACCTACATCGACTCGGAGACGCCGATCAGCGACGTCAACGGCAATTCGATGACCTTCCCGGGCCTGTCGAAGAACAACGTCAACCTGATCGGCTATTTCGAGCGCGGCCCGTTCGGCGTGCGCGTGGCCTACAACTGGCGCGACAAGTACCTGGTCGGCCTGTCCAGCGCCGCCACCGGCATCTACAACGACACCTACAAGGACCTGTCGGCCACGCTGAGCTACGATTTCAACGATCGCCTGTCGTTCAAGCTGGAAGGCAACAACCTGCTCGACAGCGAACAGCGCACCTTCGACGGTTACGACGAAGGCCTGCGTACCAACGTGGTGTTCGGGCGCTCGTACAAGGCCAGCCTGACCTATCGGTTTTGAGCAGTGCAGGGATGAAGGACATACGCGGATGAGCGAAGGCGTGATGCAGGGACAGACGGTACTGGTGAGCGGCGCGGCCAGCGGCATCGGCGCAGCGGTTGTGCGCCGGTTGCGGGCCGAAGGGGCGCGGGTGGCGGCCCTCGACCGGCAACCGGTGCACGGCGCCGACGCTTCCGCGCAAGCGGACCTGCGTGACGCCGAAACCGTCAGCGCGGCGGTGGCGCAACTCACCGCCGCGCTCGGCCCGATCACCGCCCTGGTGCACTGCGCGGGCGTTTGTCCGGCCGGGGGCACGCTGGAGCACGACGATGCGCTGTGGCTGGATACCTATTCGGTCAACGTGCTGGGCGCGCTGCGGCTGATGCGCCAGGTCGTGCCGGGCATGCGCAAACGCGGCGAGGGCGCGGTGGTATTGGTGTCCTCGATCAACGCGCGATTTGCCACGCCCAGCCTGGCGGCCTATGCGGCCTCCAAGGCCGCGCTGGAAGAAATGGCGCGCACCGCTGCGCTGGAGTTCGCCGAAGATGGCGTGCGCGTCAACGTCATTGCCCCGGCCTCGGTGGACACGCCGATGCTGCAGGCCTCGTTCGCCCGTGCCGAAGATCCGGCAACGGCGCGCGCGCACAACGTGCTGCGGCATCCGCTGGGCCGCCTAGGCACGCCGGAGGATGCAGCAGAGCTTGCACTGTTCCTGGTTTCGCCGCGCAGCGGCTGGATCACCGGTGGTGTCTTTCCGCTGGATGGCGGCGCAGGAGTGACGCGGCGATGAGTGCGGAAGTTTCAGGCAGCATCGTCGGCATCAACTGGGGCAGTTCCAACTTCCGCGCTTTCCTGATCGACGCCGACGGGCATGTTCGCGATGCCGTGGAGCAACCGCGCGGCATCGCCGGCCTCGACCGCACGCAGATGCAGGCCCTCGTGGCCGAGGTCGCCGCGCGCTGGCCCGACGCCACGCGTTGGTACGCCAGCGGCATGATCGGCTCCAACATCGGCTGGAGCGACGCCGGCTACGTCGATTGCCCGACCACGCTGGCCAAGCTGGCCGCGCATCTGCATGAAACGCGGATCGGCGAGGTGGATGTCGCGATCGTGCCGGGGCTGGCCTGCCGCCGCGCGCAGGACGGCGCACCGGACATCATGCGCGGCGAAGAAACCGAATTGCTCGGCTTGATCGCTGCCGGCACGGTGCCGGGCGATGGACTGGTGGCGCTGCCGGGCACGCACAGCAAGTGGGTGTGGCTGCAGGACGGCGCGGTGGTGGAGTTCATGACGGCGATGTCAGGTGAGATCTTCGACCGGCTCACCGCTGCGGGATTGCTGGCCTCGGTGGTCGATGGACCGGCGGTGGCAGGCCCTTCGTTCAGTGCCGGCCTGCAAGCCGGCCACGACAGCGGCATGGGCCTGGGCACCTTGCTGTTCGGCGCCCGCGCGCGGGTGATTCGCAACGAATTGCCGCGACGCGAGGGCGCGTCGTATCTGCGCGGGCTGTTGATCGGCGCGGAGTTGGCTGATGTGCGCCGGCAATGGCCAAATGCATTTGCCGGCACGGTGCCGCTGGTGGGCGCCGCGCCGGTGTGCGCGCTGTATGCACAGGCCGTGGGCGAACTGGGTGGACAGGCGACGCAGGTACTCTCGCACGACGCCACCACGCGCGGTTTCATCGCGCTGCACGCCGCGGCGGTGGCGGCGTGAGCCAGGCTTTCTCCGAAGCATTGGCGCAGACGCCGCTGATCGCGATCCTGCGCGGGCTCAGCGCCGAGGATGCGATCCCGGTCGTGCAGGCGCTCTACGACGCCGGTGTGCGTATCGCCGAAGTGCCGCTGAATTCGCCCGACCCGTTCACCACGATCCAGACACTGGTGCAGGCGTTCGGCAGCCGGATGCAGATCGGCGCCGGCACCATGCTGGACGTGGCGGAGGTTGCTCGACTCAGTGCCATCGGCTGCGCGTTCTGCGTCTCGCCCAACACTGACGTGGCGGTGATCCGCGCCACCCGCGAACACGGCATGGTGCCGTTGCCGGGCTTCTCGACCCCATCGGAGGCCTTCGCGGCGATCGCGGCCGGCGCGCGCCATCTCAAGGCGTTTCCTGCGCATGCAGCCGCGCCGAGGTTGTCGGCGCTGTCGGCGGTGCTGCCGAAGGATGTGCAACTGATCGCGGTCGGTGGCGTGGTCACGCGCGATCTCGATGCGTTGTGGGCCGCGGGCGTCAGCGCGATCGGCGTGGGTTCGGATTTATACAGGCCGGGCCGTCCGGCGGAAGACGTCGGCGCGCGCGCCATTGCTTGGCTGCACGCCCTGCGCCAGCGGCCGGCGCAGGCAGCACTGGTCTGCAATCCACAGGCGATGGTGGGCGAGTCACCGCTGCTGGTGGACGATGAGGTGCTCTGGCTGGAACCGACCGCGCCCGCACTGCTGCGCTGGAACGGAAGCACCTGCACCCGCACCCCATTGACCGAGCCGGTGTGGTCATTGGCACTGCATGATGGTGAGTTGCGCGGCAACAGCGAAGGCCACTTCATCCGCATGTCGTTGCAAGGCGACATCACGCCAGGGCCGGAGATCGATCTTGGCCCCGGTTGCCGCCTCAATGACATGACCCTGGACGCACGCGGCGGCCTGTGGGGCGGATCGATGCACCGCGGACTGCTGAGCGGCAAGGGCGCGCTGTTCTACACGCCGGACCCAATGCAGCCGGCGCGCCGCGTGGCGGAAGGCCTCGGCGTCGCCAATGGCATGGTGTTCTCGGCAGACGGCCGCACGCTGTTCGTGATCGATACCTTGTCGCGCACGCTGCTGGCCTATCCGGCCGATATCGACGCCGGCACGTTGGGCGAACCCAAGGTGGTGACCGATTTCCTCGGCACACCCGGCAAACCGGATGGCCTGGCGTTGTCCCCGCAAGGGCGGCTGTGGGCGGCGATGTGGGGCGGCCACGCGGTAGTGGAGCTGGCCGAGAACGGCGCGGTGCTGCGCTCCATCGCGATTCCCGCACCCCATGTAGGCAGCCTGTGCTTCGCCGCCGATGGCCGGCTTTTCGTCACCACCGCGCGGGCCCGCCTGTCGCCGCAGGATCTGGCGGCTTCCCCGGGCTCGGGCGGCCTGTTCGTCGTCCAGACCTGAGCCTGAAACACGATCGCCGCGACCAAGCGCGGCGATCGTGTCTTCAAGTCGTGCCTGTTATCAGGCGCCGGCTTCGTCGCTCGGATCAACGACGCGGCCGCGCTGCTGCTGGCGTGCGGCGCGACGCGCATTGGCATTGCCCTGCTGTTCGACGCGCTGCGCGCTGCCATCAAGCGTGAGACCGTTGCGTGCCTTCTTCTTGCGATACAGCGCGTAGGCGATCAGGCCGACGCCCGCCGCGGCGGCGGCGATGGTCACGGCCGGATTGCGGCGGGCGAAACGGCCAGCCACTTTGCCGCCGGTCTTTACCGCGCCCAGCGCCGCCCCGGTCTTGATCCAGTCCATGGCCTGCGGCGCCATGTGGTCGCGCAGGTTGCTGCCGGCATGGCGCAGGCCGTCGCCAGCGCTGGAGGCCAGGTCCATCGCACGTTCCAGGGCGCGGTCGGTGATCACGGTGAGTCTGCTCATGGCGGGGGATTCCTCGGATTCGGGGGCTACGGTGTGCCAGTGTCGGCGGGGGGACGTATAAGCCATGTCAGTACGCCGCCCCGGCGATGTCCCGCCGCTGAACCTGCACATCGCCAGCTCAGGTGCCGCGCGGCTTGGCCCGATGCGTGGCGGTCGCGCTCCAGGGATCTTCCGGCCACGGGTGGCGCGGGTAACGCCCCTTCATTTCCTTGCGCACCTCCGGATAGGTGTTGTGCCAGAAGCTGTGCAGGTCCTGGGTGACCTGCAACGGGCGGCCGCCCGGCGAGAGCAGGTGCAGGGTCAGCGGCACCCGGCCGTCCGCCACGCGCGGGGTATCGGCCAGGCCGAACAGTTCCTGCAGCTTCACCGCCAGCACCGGCGGCTGGGGTGCGCCCTCGTGGTCGAGCGCGTATTCGATCTTGCGTTCCATGCCCGAGGGCACGCTGATCCGGCTCGGCGCATGGCGATCGATGAGTTGTCGCTGCGCCCATGGCACGGGCGACTTCAAGGCTTCGCCCAGCTCCTCTTCGGATAAGGCGTCGAGCCGGCGCTTGCCGGCGAAGGCGGGCTTGAGCCAATCGTCGAGCGAAGCCAGCAAGGCGGTGTCGCCCAGATCGGGGAGTTCCAGTTCCGGCATCCAATGGCGCAGCGACTGCGCGCGCGCCTGCCATTGCCGCTGCGCGTCGGTCCAGGGCAAGGCGGTCAGGCCGAGTTCGCGCACCGCATCGGTGAGCGCGGCGGCGGCGTGGGCCGGGTCCACGCTGCCGGCCGGGCGGCTGTCGAGCACGATGCGGTCGAAGCGGGTTTCGCGCAGCGCGACCAGGGCGCGGCGTTCGCCGTCCCAGCGCACGATGTCCTCGCGTACGAAACGCTCGGCAAACGCCTGCCGCAGCCAGCTTTCATCCACGGGTGCGGCGCGCAGCAGCAAGGCATCGCCACGTGCCTCGAAGCGCAATTCGCTGGCGACCAGCCACGGCTCGCCGCGCAGGTCGCTGTCGTCGAACAGGCGCGCACTACGACCATTGGCCAGCAGATAGCGCAAGGGATCTTGGGGGTGCTGCGCGGCGATGCGGTCGGGGAAGGCATGGGCGAGCAGATCGCCCAGTGCGTGTGCCTCGACTTCCTCCGGCGGTATCGCGTCGCAACGCAACCGCCGACGCCACTGCTTGGCCGCCGCATCGATGGCGGCCAGCCCGCCGCGATGCGCGTCCGCCGGCACCCGGCCGCGACGAAAGGCCGCCAGTGCACGCCAACGCGCGGCGAGCGCGTCGCCACCCTGGCGCAGGGGATCGCGCGCTTCGACCAGCGCGGCCAGATCGCAGGCAAGAGCCAGGGCGATCGGGCCGCGTGCCTGCAACAGCATGGCGGCCAGCCGCGGGTGCGTGCCCAGCGCGAGCATGCGCCGGCCCAGATCGGTGATCGTGCCGCTCGCGCTCAGTGCGCCGAGGCGTTGCAGCAGCTCGCGCGCGGCGGCGAGCGCGCCGGTGGGCGGCGCATCGACGAAGCGAAGCGCGTCGCTGCCCCAGGCTGCCAGTTCCAGTGCCAGGCCGGCCAGTTCCACCTGGCCGATCTCCGCGCGTCGCTGCGCTTCCAGTCGTTGCGATTGCGGCCACAGCCGGTACGCCCACCCTTCGGCGACGCGGCCGGCGCGGCCGGCACGCTGATCGGCCGAGGCCTGCGAAATGGCGGTCACTTCCAATCGCGAAAACCCACTGTTCGGATCGTAGGCAGGTTCGCGCGCCAGGCCGGCATCGATCACCACTCGCACGCCGGGCAGGGTCACCGAGGATTCGGCGACGTTGGTGGCCAGCACCACGCGGCGATGGCCGTCTGGATCGGGTTGCAGCACGCGCGTCTGCTGCTCCACCGGCAATTCGCCATGCAGCGGCAGGATCTGCACGGCAGGGTCGAGCGCTTCTTCCAGCGACGCCTGCAGCTGCGCGATCTCGCGCTGGCCGGGCAGGAACACCAGCACGTCGCCTGCATGTTCGGCCAATGCTTGCGTGACCGCGCGGCGCGCCTGCGGCGCCAGCGCCTCGTCGCGCCGTGCCGGGAAATGTGCCACCTGCACCGGGAAGCTGCGCCCCTGGCTGGACAGCCGCGGCGCATCGAGGAACCGCGCCAGCCGTTCGCCGTCCAGCGTGGCCGACATCACCACGATGCGCAGGTCTTCGCGCAGCTGCGCCTGTACGTCCAGCGCCAGCGCCAGGCCGAGGTCACCGGCCAGGTGACGCTCGTGGAATTCGTCGAACAAGATCGCGCCGACCCCGTCCAACAACGGGTCGTCCTGGATCAGGCGGGTCAGGATGCCCTCGGTCACCACCTCGATGCGGGTGCGCGCGCTGGTGCGGTTCTCGAAACGGATCCGGTAGCCCACCGTCTCGCCCACGTCCTCGCCCAGCTGGCGCGCCATGAAGGTCGCTGCGCTGCGTGCCGCGACGCGCCGTGGTTCGAGCATCAGGATGCGCCGTCCCTGCAACCACGGCGCATCGCGCAGGGCCAGCGGCACCTGGGTGGTCTTGCCCGCGCCTGGCGGCGCTTCCAGCACCAGCCGCGGATGCTGCAACAGGCTGTCGCGAATCTGCGGCAGCAGGGGGGAGATCGGGAAATCGGGAGTCGCCATCGTGACAAGGATAAAGCGCCCGCCCGCTACAATGCCGCGCTTTGAATACAGCCCCCGGCCATGCAACTGATCGATATCGGCGCCAACCTCACCCACGACTCCTTCGATCGCGACCGCGATGCCGTATTGCAGCGTGCGCGCGAGGCCGGCGTCGCGCAGATGGTGGTGACCGGCGCCAGCCGCGAGCATTCACCGATGGCGTTGGCCCTGGCCCAGCAGCATCCGGGCTTCCTGTATGCCACGGCCGGTGTGCACCCGCATCACGCGGTCGAGTACACCGATGAGTGCGACGCCGAAATGCGTGCCCTGCATGCACATCCGGAAGTGGTCGCGGTGGGCGAGTGCGGCCTGGATTATTTCCGCGATTTCTCGCCGCGTCCGGCGCAGCGTCGCGCCTTCGAGCGCCAGCTGCAGATCGCCGCCGAGAACGACAAGCCGTTGTTCCTGCACCAGCGCGACGCCCACGCCGATTTCCTCGCGGTGATGAAGAACTTCGATGGCCAGCTCGGCCCGGCGGTGGTGCATTGCTTCACCGGCACGCGCGAGGAGATGTTCGATTACCTCGATCGCGACTGGTACATCGGCATCACCGGCTGGCTGTGCGACGAACGTCGCGGCGAACACCTGCGCGCGCTGGTCAGGCACATTCCGGCCGAGCGGTTGATGATCGAGACCGATGCGCCGTACCTGCTGCCGCGCACGCTCAAGCCCCTGCCCAAGGACCGCCGCAACGAGCCGATGTTCCTGGCCCACATCGTCGAGGAGCTGGCGCGCGATCGCGGCGAAGACGTGGCCACCAGTGCGGCGATCACCACGGCGGCGGCGCGCAAGTTCTTCGGCCTGCCGGGCTAACCCGCTTCGCCCGCCTGGGCCAGCGCCCAGAGATGGCTGACCACCGGCGTGCTTTCGCGCGCCGCCGGGTGCGTGGCCAGGGCCAATCGCGCCAACGGCACGCGGCCTTCGATTTGCAGGTAGCGCACGCCCGGTAGCTGCACCTGCGCCGTGGATGCCGGCACCACAGAAACGCCGAGCTCCGCCGCGACCAGGTTGACGATCGACGACATCTGCGGCGCTTCCTGGGTGATCTGCAGGCTGAAGCCGGATTCGCGGCATACCGCGAGGATCTCGTCGTACAGGCTGCTGCCGAAGCTGCGCGGGAACAGGATGAACGGCTCGCCGGCCAGCGCCACCAGCGGCGCGCTGCCGCGCTGGGCCAGCGGATGCGCGGCGGGCACGGCGATCAGCATCGGTTCGTCGGGGAAGCGGAGCAGGTCCAGCTCGGCGGGCGGCGCGCTTGGGGTATAGCGAATGAAGGCGGCGTCCAGGCGGCCGTCGCCCAACGCTTCGAGCAGGCCGGCGGTATTGGTTTCTTCGAGCACCAGCTGCACGCGCGGCCATCGCCGGCGGAAATCACGGATCAATCGCGGCACGCGCGGGTTGAACGCCGCCGAGGCGGTGAAACCCAGGCGCAGGCGCCCGGCCTCGCCCCGCGCGATGCGGCGGGCGGTATCGGCGGCGCGTTCCACATCCGCCAGTACGCGCCGCACTTCGAGCAGGAATGCCGCGCCAGCCTCGGTCAGTTCGGCGCCGGCGTGCGTGCGGCGAAACAGTGGCGTGCCGAGTTCGCGTTCCAGCGCCTGGATCTGCTGGCTCAGCGGCGGCTGGCCAATGCCCAGGCGGGCCGCGGCCCGGGTGAAGTTGGCCTCCTCGGCGACAGCGAGGAAGTAACGCAGGTGGCGTAGTTCCATTATATGTGCTGCATATGGAGACTGCCTGCATCATATATTGGACAGGGGGTCTGCACCGGCGAAGAATACGCGTACCCCACCTGATTCCGCCGTCGTGACTGCCCCCGCTTCCCCGCTGGCCCGTGCTGGCGATCCCACCACCGCAAGCTTGCTGCGTATCCGCGTCGCCCTGTTCCTGGCCGGTTTCGCCACCTTCTCGCTGCTGTACAGCGTGCAGCCGCTGCTGCCGGAGTTCGCGCGCGAATACGGGGTCGGTGCGGCCGCCAGTTCATTGCCGCTGTCACTGGCCACTGGCGCGCTGGCCCTCGCGATCTTCTGCGCCGGTGCGGTATCGGAAAACCTCGGCCGTCGAGGCCTGATGTTCTGCTCCATTGCCCTGGCCGCGCTGCTCAACGCGCTGGCCGCGTGGCTGCCGCACTGGTGTGCATTGGTGGCGGTGCGCACGCTGTCTGGCCTGGCCCTGGGCGGCGTGCCCGCGGTGGCGATGGTGTACCTGGCCGAGGAACTGCCGGCCACGCGCCTGGGCGCAGCCACCGGGCTGTATGTGGCGGGCAATGCCTTCGGCGGCATGACCGGGCGCATCGTGATGAGCGTGCTCACCGATCACTACGGCTGGCGCAGCGCGCTGACCGTGCTGAGTGCGTTCGGCCTGCTGTGCGCCATCGGCTTTTTCCTGCTGCTGCCGCCCTCCCGGCACTTCGTGCGTCGCCATGGGGTCAACCTCGGCTTCCATCTGCGCGCGTGGGGCGGGCACCTGCGCGATCGCCACTTGCCGTGGCTGTTCTCGATTCCGTTCCTGCTGATGGGATGCTTTGTCAGCGTCTACAACTACGCCGGCTTCCGCCTCGGCGGACCGGAATTCGGCCTGAGCCAGAGCCAGATCGGCCTGATCTTCGGCGCCTATGTTTTCGGCATCGTCAGCTCGTCGGTGGCGGGGGCGGCCTCGGATCGCTTCGGTCGCGGCCCGGTCGTGCTGGCCGGGGTGATCTGCACGATGGCCGGCTTGCTGCTGACCCTGGCCCATGTGCTGGTGCTGGTGATCGCCGGCGTGGTGCTGCTGACCATCGGCTTCTTCATCGCGCACTCTGCGGCCAGCGCCTGGGTGGGCCGACTCGGGGGCGAACGCCGCAGCCATGCGGCCTCGTTGTATCTGCTGGCGTACTACCTAGGGTCGAGTGTGATCGGTTCGGTCAGCGGCAGTTTCTGGCAACACGGGGGATGGAATGCGCTGGCCGCGTTCTGTTTCGTCCTGCTGGGCGTGGCGCTGTATGCCGCGCAGGTGCTGCGTCGGGGCGCCGATGATGCGCGCGCGGCTGCCCACCTCGCCGCGCCGCTGCCCACGGCCATCTCTTCCACGCGAGGCTAAAGCCCTTACGCCTGGGTCGACTTGCGCCAGCGGCGATGTGGCCGCATCTGGAGCGCATGAGCACGCCTGCCGCCTTGCGCGAATTCATCGAGCGCCATTCCCGTCTGTTCGTCCTGACCGGTGCCGGTTGCAGCACCGCCTCCGGCATTCCGGATTACCGCGATGCCGCCGGCGACTGGAAGCGCGCCCAACCGGTCACCTATCAGGCCTTCATGGGCGAGGCGGCGACGCGGCGGCGCTATTGGGCGCGCAGCCTGGTCGGCTGGCGGCATTTTGGCCAGGCGCGCCCGAACGGCACCCACCATGCGCTGGCCAACCTCGAAGCGCGGGGCAATGTCGCCCTGCTGCTGACCCAGAATGTCGATGGCCTGCATCAGGCCGCTGGCAGCCAGGCGGTGATCGACCTGCATGGCCGTCTCGACCAGGTGCGCTGCATGGGGTGCGAGGCGCGCCTGCCGCGCGGTGCGTTCCAGCAGGCGCTGGCGACGCACAACCCCGACTGGGACGGCGTGCAGGCGGCCCAGGCGCCTGACGGCGACGCCGACCTGGAAAGTGCGCGTTTCGACGATTTCATCGTGCCGGACTGTCCGCACTGCGGCGGGCTGCTCAAGCCGGACGTGGTCTTCTTCGGCGAGAACGTGCCGCGCACCCGCGTGGCCGAGGCGCAGGCCGCATTGGAGCAGGCCGATGCCGTGCTCGTCGTCGGTTCCTCGTTGATGGTCTATTCGGGCTTCCGTTTCGTGCAGGCCGCTGCGCGCGCGGGTTTGCCAGTGGCGGCACTGAACCGTGGGCGCACCCGCGCCGACGAACTGCTGACGCTGAAGGTCGAGCACGACTGCGCCGAGGCCCTGGCCTTCCTGCACGCCGATGCTGCGGCTGCGCCAGGACGAACTGCGACGCAGTGATCCAGCCGCGCGGTTGATTGCCCTGGCCTGTAGCGATGCAATGGCAGCCTGATCCGCCTCCCCACGGCGGTCCTACGGAAAATCTCTTGAGCCAGTTGTTTACTCCCCTCGCGCTGGGTCCGTTGACCCTGAGCAATCGCATCGTCATCGCGCCCATGTGCCAGTACTCGGCCGAGGACGGGCGCGCCAATGATTGGCATCGCATCCACCTCGGCACCTTGTCGCAATCCGGTGCCGGGTTGTTGATCCTGGAAGCGGCTGCGGTGGAAGCACGCGGACGTATCACCCATGCCGATCTCGGCCTGTATGACGACGCGACCGAAGCCGCGCTCGCCGAAGTGTTGGCGTCGGTGCGGCGCTGGTCGCCGATGCCGCTGGGCATCCAGCTTGCCCACGCCGGGCGCAAGGCTTCGACGCAGCGTCCCTGGGAAGGCGGTGGCCCGATCGCGGCGGACGCGCCGAACGGCTGGACCACCGTGTCTGCATCGGCGCAGCCTTACGACGCCGATTATTCCACCCCGCACGCGCTCGATGCGGCGGAAATCGACGGCATCGTCGAGGCCTTCGTCGTCGCCGCGCAACGTGCCGAGCGTCTCGGGCTGGACCTGATCGAACTGCACGCCGCGCACGGCTATCTGCTGCATCAGTTCCTGTCGCCGCTGTCGAACCAGCGCGACGACGACTACGGCGGCACGTTGCACAACCGCATGCGCCTGGTCCTGCGCGTGCTCGACGCGGTACGCGCGGCGGTCGCGCCGTCCATGGCAGTGGGCGTTCGCATCTCTGCCACCGATTGGGTGGAAGGGGGCTGGGACCTGCCGCAGAGCATCGAACTGGCACGTGCCCTGGAAGCCCACGGCGCAGCCTACGTGCATGTCTCCAGCGGCGGCCTCGATCCGCGCCAGCACATCAAGCTTGGCCCGGGCTATCAGGTGCGGCTGGCCACCGCGATCCGCGCACAGGTGCGGATACCGGTGATCGCGGTGGGCCTGATCACCGAGCCGGCGCAGGCCGAGGCGATCCTGGTCGAAGGCCACGCCGATGCCATCGGCATGGCGCGCGGCATCCTCTATGACCCGCGCTGGCCGTGGCACGCGGCCGCCGAACTTGGCGCGCAGTTGTCGCCCGCGCCGCAGTACCTGCGCTGCGAGCCGCGGCAGGCGCGTGGCCTGTTCGCGTTGCCACAGTCGTAGCACGGCGCGATTGACCGACGCGACGCACCGGCATCCCCCTGCGTCGCGTCGGTTGCGCCTGCAAGTATCGCGGTGCACTGAATTGCCTCGCTATGATCGGGCCGATGCGACCCGACTACATCCTCACCCTGTCCTGTCCCGACCGCACCGGCATCGTCTACCGGGTGACCGGGCTGCTGTTCGAGCTGGGCTGCAATATCCGCGACGCGCAGCAGTTTGGTGACGAGGACAGTGGACGGTTCTTCCTGCGCGTGCATTTCGATACCGATGCCGCATTGGCGCAGGCGCGTCTGCACGCGGCGATCGAGGCGCTGGCCGGCGACTTCGCCATGGACTGGCAACTGCATGACGCACGTCGCCGCGCGCGTTTGCTGGTGCTGGTGAGCCGGCAAGGGCATTGCCTCAACGACCTGCTGTTCCGCGCACACAGCCGGCAGCTGCCGGTGGATATCGCCGCCGTCGCATCGAATCACGAGGACTTCGCCTCGCTGGCAGCCTCCTATGACGTGCCGTTCCATCATCTGCCGGTGACCGCGGGCAATCGCGTCGAGCAGGAAGCGCAGCTGCGCGCACTGGCTACGCGCGAGCGCGTGGATCTGGTCGTGCTGGCGCGCTACATGCAGATCCTCTCGCCGGCGCTGTGCCTGGCCTGGGCCGGTCGCGCCATCAACATCCACCACAGCTTCCTGCCGAGCTTCAAGGGCGCGCAGCCGTATCACCAGGCGCACGCGCGCGGGGTCAAGATCATTGGCGCCACCGCGCACTACGTCACGCCGGATCTGGACGAAGGCCCGATCATCGAGCAGGACGTGGCGCGCGTGGACCACGCGATGCATCCGCGCGAGCTGGTGCGCTTGGGTAGCGACGTGGAGTCGCTGGTGCTGGCGCGCGCCGTGCGTCGCCATGTGGAGCATCGGATCCTGCTCAACGGTCACCGCACGGTGGTGTTCCGCTAGCTCATCCCCTATCGATCGCGATGCCGGCGTCGCGCAGCGCCGCGGCCACATGATCGTCGTTGGCCGCATCGACGGGACGGGTCAGGTCCCACAGGAAGCGCACGCGAAAACCCGCCGCCGCTGCATCCTGCGCACTCCACAGTACGCAGTAATCCCGCGCCAGTCCGCAGACATGCACTTCGGCAATGCCGCGCTCACGCAGCCAGCCGGCCAGGCCGGTAGGCGGACGGTCGCCGTTCGGGCCATGGTTCTCGCGGAACGCGCTGTAGGAGTCCACCTGTTGCCGGGTGCCTTTGCGCAGGATCAGGTCGGCGCGATCCCATGCCACGCCCGGATGCAGGGCCGCGCCTGACGTGCCCTGCACGCAATGGGCCGGCCATAAGGTCTGCGGATGTCCGTGCAGCGTGATCTGTTCGAACGGCGCGCGACCGGCGTGCTGGGTGGCGAAGGAGGCGTGCGTCGGCGGATGCCAGTCCTGCGTGGCCACGACGGTCGCATAGCGGCCGCCGCGCAGCAGCGCATCAATGGGTGTGACCAGCGTGTCGCCTTCCGCGCACGGCAACGCGCCGCCCGGCATGAAGTCGGGTTGCAGGTCGATCACCAGCAGCGCGATGTCGGAAGCTGATGCATTCATGGCAAGGAGTCGCGGGAGGTCACTACAGCCTACCGCCTTCATCGCCTCTTGCGTCGCAACGGTCGATACTCCGCGCCTATACGACGCGGGAGTACACCGATGTTCTGGCGACGCAATGGCCTGTCGATCACGGTCGGCGCGCTGGCGCTGTTGTTCCTCTGCGGACAGGTGCTGGCTGGCCACGCGGCGTATAACGAGGAACTTGCACGCGCGCAGCAACCGCTGCTGGGGATCTGGGCGTACCTGCACACAGGCCACTTCGTCTCGGCGACGTTCGAGAACTGGGAAAGCGAGTTCCTGCAGATGGGCATGTACGTCCTGCTGACGGTGAAGTTGCGCCAGGTCGGTTCTGCCGAGTCACGTCCGCTCGAGCCCGAGGCAGAAGACAGCCATGTCGATCCGGGCCCCGTGCCATGGCCCGTGCGCGCAGGCGGCGTCTGGTATTGGCTCTACAGCCACTCACTGTCGGTTGCGTTCGGGTTGCTGTTCTCGATGAGCTTCCTGCTGCACCTGGCCGGCAGCTGGCGCGCGGCGGTGGCGCAACACCTGCGCGAAGGGCTGGCACCGGTGAGCTTGTGGCAGCATTTCACCAGCGCCGACTTCTGGTTCGAGTCGATGCAGAACTGGCAGAGCGAGTTCCTCGCCGTGCTGTCGCTGGTGGTGTTGACGATCTGGCTGCGCGAGAAGGACTCGCCGCAGTCAAAGCCGGTCCAGGCGCCGCACGCGCAGACCGGTGACTGACGCCGGCCTCACCGGCCGGGCGGATCTTCTTCGTCGCTGTCCAGTTGATCTTCGCGGCAAGGCGAGGCGATGCCGTGGCCGCGGTCATTGCGGTCGCGCGCTTTGCCGGCCAACGCTTCATAGCGCTGGCGGATCCGCTCCAGCTGCTTTTCATCCAGCTCTTCCATGTCGAGCAGCAGGTTGTCGGCCGCCCTGGTGGCACGGATCAGTTCGTCGAGCTTGAGGTGCAGGGCCGCCGTATCGGCGTTCTGCGAATGCTGGATCAGGAACACCATGAGGAAGGTGATGATCGTGGTGCCGGTGTTGATCACCAGCTGCCAGGTGTCGTTGAAGCCGAATATGGGCCCGCTCAGGCCCCACACCAGCACGATGCCGAGTGCGCCGCCGAAAACCCAGGGCGAGCCGGCCGCGTTCGAAGCCTTTTTGGCGAGCGTGTTGAACATCTTGCGGATACGCATGGGAAGGCTCCTGACGGGGCGATGCCGTCATCGCCTGCTGCGGCACTGTGGCGGTGGGCGGATGGACGCCGTGTCAAAGCGCGGCGGCGCCCACCTCAGCCGTCCAGCAAGGCGCGGTCGCGTACGGCGCCCTTGTCGGCGCTGGTCGCCAGCAGGGCGTAGGCCTTCAGGGCGGTCGTAACCTTGCGCGCACGCGGTGCGGCAGGCTTCCAGCCTTGCGCGTTCTGCTCCAGGCGTCGGGCCGCCAGGGTAGGTTCGTCCACCTGCAGGTTGATCGCGCGGTTCGGGATGTCGATCAGGATGCGATCGCCCTCGCGGACCAGGCCGATTGCCCCGCCCGCCGCGGCTTCCGGCGAAGCATGGCCGATCGACAGGCCCGAGGTGCCGCCGGAAAAGCGCCCATCGGTGAGCAGCGCGCATTGCTTGCCCAGGCCCTTGGTCTTCAGGTAGCTGGTCGGGTACAGCATTTCCTGCATGCCGGGGCCGCCCTTGGGACCTTCGTAGCGGATCACCACCACGTCACCGGCCACGATCTCGTTGGCGAGGATGCCTTTGACAGCGGCGTCCTGGCTCTCGAACACGCGCGCGCGGCCTTCGAAGACGTGGATCGATTCGTCCACGCCGGCGGTCTTCACTACGCAGCCATCCTCGGCGAGGTTGCCGTACAGCACGGCCAGCCCGCCTTCCTGCGAATAGGCGTGGGCCACATCGCGGATGCAGCCTTCGGCGCGATCCAGGTCCAGCGAGGGCCAGCGCGTGGACTGGCTGAAGGCGACCTGGGTCGGAATGCCTGCCGGGCCGGCGCGATAGAAAGTGTGTAGGGCTTCGTCTTCGCGATCGCTGACGCTCCACTGCGCAATCGCCTCGCCCAGCGAGTTGGCATGCACGCTTGCCACCTCGGTATGCAGCAGGCCGCCGCGCGCCAGCTCGGCGAGGATCGCCATGATGCCGCCGGCGCGATGCACGTCTTCGATGTGGTACTTCTGCGTGTTCGGCGCCACCTTGCACAGCTGCGGCACGTGCCGCGAGAGGCGATCGATGTCGCGCAGGGTGAACGGCACTTCTGCTTCCTGCGCGGCAGCGAGCAGGTGCAGGATCGTGTTGGTCGATCCGCCCATGGCGATATCCAGGGTCATCGCATTTTCGAACGCCTCGAACGTGGCGATGCCACGCGGCAGGGCGCGGCCGTCTTCGGCGCCGTACCAGCGGTGGCACAGTTCCACCACCACGCGGCCGGCGCGCTTGAACAGCTGTTCGCGATCCGAATGCGTGGCCAGCGTCGTGCCGTTGCCCGGCAGCGACAGGCCGAGGGCTTCGGTGAGGCAGTTCATCGAGTTGGCGGTGAACATGCCCGAGCAGGAGCCGCAGGTCGGGCAGGCGCTGCGCTCGTATTCGGCGACCTTTTCATCCGAGGCGTTCTCGTCGGCGGCAATGACCATCGCATCAACCAGGTCCAGGTTGTGCGTGGACAGTTTGGTCTTGCCCGCCTCCATCGGTCCGCCGGAGACGAACACGGTGGGGATGTTGAGGCGCAGGGCGGCCATCAGCATGCCGGGGGTGATCTTGTCGCAATTGGAGATGCACACCAGTGCGTCGGCGCAGTGGGCGTTGACCATGTATTCGACGGCGTCGGCGATGACTTCGCGCGAGGGCAGGGAATACAGCATGCCGTCGTGGCCCATCGCGATGCCGTCGTCCACGGCGATGGTGTTGAACTCCTTGGCCACGCCGCCGACCTGTTCGATCTCGCGCGCGACGAGCTGGCCCAGGTCCTTGAGGTGGACGTGGCCGGGCACGAATTGGGTAAACGAGTTGGCAATGGCGACGATCGGCTTGTGGAAGTCGTCGTCCTTCATGCCGGTGGCGCGCCACAGTGCGCGGGCGCCGGCCATGTTGCGGCCGGCGGTGGAGGTACGGGAGCGGTATTCGGGCATGCGGGCGGGGGCTGGCGATGGTGCGGTGTGCTGTTTCCTTATACGGGATTTGCTTCGTTGCCACTGAAACCGTGGGCACTGGTTTTGGTTTGTCGCATTGTCGATGTGTGCGGAGAGCGTGCACCGGGGCGGTGGGTGGTGTCGGCTTGCGGTGCGGGCCCCCCCCTGTCGGGGGTGGGCGTCTCGGTTCCGGCGTACGTCCCTGTACTCAGTCACCGAACGTGGGCCATCCATGGCCCACTGACGCCCACCCCCGACAGGACGGGGCCAGGCGCTTCCTCGATCCCACTTCGTCCCTTTTGCCCTCTTTGGGATTGGTCGGGAGAGGGATGGGCCGGCGCCGGCCCGGAGCGGGGCGGGGCGGGGCGCTAAAATGGCGGCATGCGCGACTGCTTCGAATGCCGCGATGGTTGCGGTGCTTGCTGCGTTGCGCCGTCCGTCACCTCCGCCCTGCCCGGCATGCCATTCGGCAAGCCGGCCGGCGTGCCGTGTGCGCAGTTGGGTGCGGATATGCGCTGCAGGGTGTTCGGACAACCCGAGCGGCCCGCCTTCTGTGGGCGTTTGCAGCCCGCCGCCGATATGTGCGGCGGCTCGCGCGAGGAGGCGTTCTCGTTGCTGGCCGCGCTGGAAGCGGCTACGCGGCCGGCGGCCTAGTCTTGTTGCTGTCGCTGCGCGGTCAGGATGCCGTGTTGAGGTAGCGATCTTTCAGCCGTACATAGTGCTGCGCGGAGTAATGCAGGCTCTCGATTTCCTTGTCGCTGAGCTTGCGCGCAAAGCGCGCCGGGTTGCCCAGCCACAGTTCTGCTTCGCCTACCTGCTTGCCCGGCCCGACCACCGCGCCAGCGCCGACGAAGCCGTATTTGCCGATGCTCGCGCCATCCAGGATGCAGGCGCCCATGCCGATCAGGCAGAAGTCGCCGATGGTGCAGGCGTGGATGATCGTGCCGTGGCCCACCGTGACGTCTTCGCCGATCAGCGTCGGGTAGCCGGCCTTGTTGAACGGGCTGTGGTGGCTGACGTGGATGATCGTGCCGTCCTGGATGTTGCTGCGCGCGCCGATGCGCACGTAGTTCACGTCGCCGCGGATCACCGTGCCCGGCCATATCGAGACGTCATCGCCCAGGACGATGTCGCCGATCAGCGTGCTGGCCGGGTCCACGTAGACGCGTTCGCCCAGCTGCGGCAGTTTCCCGTCGAACGGACGGATCGACAGGCTGCTCATGCGGCGCTCGCGCGACGGGCGCGCTCCAGGTGCACCAGCAGCAGCGAAATCGCCGCCGGGGTCATGCCGGGTATGCGCTGGGCCTGGCCGATCGTGGCCGGGCGCACGCGCGCCAGTTTCTGCGTCACTTCAGCCGAGAGGCCGCGCACGCCGCTGTAGTCGAAGCCTTCGGGGATGGCCGTGTTCTCATGGCGTTGCTGGCGCGCGATTTCGTCGCGCTGGCGGTCGAGATAGCCGGCGTACTTCACCCCGATCTCCACCTGTTCGGCGACCTGCGCGTCGGTCACGCCCGGGCCCAGCGTGGGCACGCGCATCAGCGTGGCGTAGTCCAGTTCGGGGCGCTTGATCAGGTCGAGCACGTTGGTCTCGCGGCTCAGCGTCACGCCCAGTGATTGCTCCACTTCGCGGCCCAGTGCGTTGCCCGGCGTCGCCCACAGGGCGCCCAGGCGCTGACGTTCCTGTGCCACCGCTTCCTGCTTGGTGTTGAAGCGCGACCAGCGTGCTTCGTCGACCAGGCCCAGGTCGCGGCCGATCGGCGTCAGGCGCGCGTCGGCGTTGTCCTCGCGCAGCTGCAGCCGGTATTCGGCGCGGCTGGTGAACATGCGGTAGGGCTCGTTGGTGCCGTGGGTGATCAGGTCATCGACCAGCACGCCGAGGTAGGCCTCGTCGCGGCGCGGCGACCACGCCGGCAACGCGCGCACGTGGCGCGCGGCGTTGAGGCCGGCCAGCAGGCCCTGCGCGGCGGCTTCTTCGTAGCCGGTGGTGCCGTTGATCTGCCCAGCGAAGAACAGGCCGGCGACCAGCTTGGTCTCCAGCGACGGCTTGAGCCCGCGCGGGTCGAAGAAGTCGTATTCGATCGCGTAGCCCGGGCGGGTGATGTGCGCCTGGGTAAAGCCACGGATCGAGCGCACCAGGGCCAGCTGCACGTCGAACGGCAGCGAGGTCGAGATGCCGTTGGGATAGATCTCGGTGACGTCCAGGCCTTCGGGCTCGACGAAGATCTGGTGGCTGGCCTTCTCGGCGAAGCGCACCACCTTGTCCTCGATCGAGGGGCAGTAACGCGGGCCGATGCCCTCGATCTGCCCGCTGTACAGCGGCGAGCGGTGCAGGGCGCCACGGATGATCTCGTGGGTCTGCTCGGTGGTGTGGGTGATCCAGCAGCTCACCTGGCGCGGATGCTCGTCCACCGAGCCGAGGAAGGACATCACCGGGCGCGGGTCGTCGCCCGGCTGTTCGTCCATCAGGGTGTAGTCGAGCGTGCGGCCATCGATGCGCGGCGGGGTGCCGGTCTTGAGCCGGTCGATCGCGAACGGGCGCTCGCGCAGGCGCGCGGCCAGCGTGGTGGCCGGCGGGTCGCCCATGCGGCCGGCGGCGTACTGGGTCGGGCCGACGTGGATCTTGCCGGCAAGGAAGGTGCCGGCCGTCAGCACCACGGCGGCGGCATCGAAGCGCAGGCCGGTCTGGGTGATGGCCCCGCGCACCGCGTCGCCTTCGATCACCAGGTCGTCCACGGCGGCCTGGAACACGGTGAGATTGTCCTGTGCCTCGACGATGCGACGAATCGCACTGCGATACAGGGCGCGATCGGCCTGGCAACGGGTCGCGCGCACCGCCGGGCCCTTGGAGGCGTTGAGCGTGCGCCACTGGATGCCGGCCTGGTCCGCGGCGCGCGCCATCGCTCCGCCAAGCGCGTCGATCTCCTTGACCAGATGGCCCTTGCCGATGCCGCCGATCGCCGGGTTGCAGCTCATGGCGCCCACGGTTTCGATGTTGTGGGTCAGCAGCAGGGTGCGTGCACCGGTACGGGCCGCGGCGAGTGCGGCCTCGGTGCCGGCATGGCCGCCGCCGATCACGATGACGTCGTAGCGATAGAAGGAATCGGTCATGGCCAGGGGGGTTCGGGAGGGACCGGCAGTAAGGACGCGACAGGAAAGCGGGGCGTCGGTGGAGAGGCAGGATTTGCCGTCGAAGTCACATTTTACGAAACCGGGCCTCAAGTTGGCACGCTTCCTGCGGATAACCCGATAGCACCCAATCGTGGCAATGCGACACAGGGGCGTACGGCTGGAATTGGAACAGGGGCCAGCCAAGCGCACATTGGGGAAGCGCGAGGGCCGGTAGTCGGGGGACTGCCGGCCCTTTTTTTCGCCCGTGATCCGGGCGACGAGACCGCATGAGAAAAAACAAAGCCCCAGCCTAGGCTGGGGCTTTGTCGTATTTGGCGCCGACGTCCGACAGGGCCGGAACAGGGGGGATCCAGATTTCCCTGTCGGACATCGACATTGAAACAGGCAGGTGCCGAAGCTTGTGTCAGAAAGCGACGCTTTGGGTCACCCGTGGCCCTAGCTTGCGGCCAAGTCCGGTCCGGCGCAACCCCCTGCAAGTGCCAAATGTGCCCGCGGTCCCAATCGGCGTCTGGGGCCCTGAAGCAGTCAGGGTTCGATCTGTCGCACGCGAGGCCCGGCGGGTCGCGGCTGCGGTGAGGCAGTCGGCCGCGGCGGAGGCGGACGGCTGTCATCCGGCCGCGACGGCCGCGGGCCGGTCGGGGCCGGCCGGCCCGGTGGGCGGCCATCCGGGCGTCCGTCCGGTGGGCGGTTCGGGTGTCCGTACGGTGGGCGGTTCGGGCGTCCATCCGGCGGGCGGTTTGGGCGGCCGTCTGGCGGCCGGCCATGGTTCGGCGGCGGACGATGATCCGAAGGTGGGCGGTGGTCGGGACGGTACGGCGGCGGCAGCGGGCGGTAGTAGCCATTGCCGTAGTAGTACGGGTAGCCGCCGTAGCCATAGAGGCCGATGCTGCCGGCGCCGCCGTAGTAGGGATAACCGTAGTCGTAGTAGCCGGGCGGATAGCGGTACTGGACGCTGGGCGTGCCGCGGTAATAGCCGGCATTGCCGCCGGTGTAGTCGTAGGTCGCACAACCGGCCAGGCCCGCCAATGCCGTGGCGGCGATCAACAGGCGGAGCTTCATCGCGATTCTCGTCATAGGTGTATGAGACTACTCTCACCGCGACGGATTGAATCCGTCCTTAATTCGTTCGGTATTGGCCGGGCCTTTCCGAAGCTGGCGGTTGGCGTTCTCTGACGCTGCGTTCCACCGAGCGGCGATCGCCGTTCGGCACGGATCAGTTAACCTTGCCACATGAGCGCAGACCGCCTGGCCGATTTCGACGACGTTCTCCATGCTGCGGTCCGCATCGCCCCCTACGCCGAGGTCACGCCCGTCCTGCGTTCGCGCACGCTCGATGCGTTGACCGGCAGCCACCTGCATTTCAAGGCCGAACACCTGCAGCGCGGCGGCGCCTTCAAGTTCCGCGGCGCCTGCAATGCCGTCTGGTCGCTGGACGAGGCGGCAGCACCGCGCGGGGTGGTGACGCATTCCTCGGGCAATCACGGTGCGGCCCTGGCCCTGGCGGCGCGCACGCGCGGCATTCCCTGCCATGTGGTCGTGCCCGATGGTGCAGTGGCGGCCAAGCTGGCCAATATCGCCCGCCATGGCGCCACGATCTGGCGCTGCGCACCCACCGCCGCCGCACGCGAGGCGACTTGCGCGCAGATCCAGGCCGCCACCGGCGCCACGCTCGTGCATCCCTATGCCAATGCCGCGGTCATGGCCGGCCAGGGCACCGCCACGCTGGAGCTGCTGCAGGTCACCGGCGCGCTCGATGTCATGGTCGTGCCTGTCGGCGGGGGCGGCCTGGCCTCCGGCACGGCGCTGGCCCTGCAAGGCCGCGCGCCCGACTGCCGGCTGATATTGGCCGAGCCGGCCGGCGCGGCGGATGCGGCGCGATCGCTGGCGGCCGGTCGTCGCGATATCGATTTCGTCCCGGACACGATCTGCGATGGCCTGCGCACCGGCATCGGCGAGCCCAACTTTGCCTTGCTGCAGGCTGCCGGCGCGCAGGTCATCACCGTGGATGATGCGCAGGTCGTGGCCGCCATGCAGTTGGCCTGGCAGGTGCTGAAGCAGGTCATCGAGCCATCCTCGGCCACGGTGCTGGCAGCGGTGCTGGCGCAACCGGCGCGTTTCGCCGGGCAGCGGGTGGGCCTGGTGCTGTCGGGAGGCAATGTCGATCTGGAGGCGTTGCCGTGGCGGTAGGCCGGAAGCGTCGCGGCCTGTGGGGCTGGGTCTGGCGCCTGCTGTGCGTGGTGCTGGCGTGGTTGCTGGGTGTGGCGGCGTGGATCATCTGGATCGGTGATCGCGACCAGGCCGCGCCTGCCGACGTGATCATCGTGCTCGGCGCAGCAGCGTATGACGCCAAGCCTTCGCCGGTGTTTGAAGAGCGCATCCGCCATGGGCTGTCGTTGTATCGCGCGGGCTATGCGCCAAAGCTGATCTTCACCGGCGGCTTTGGCGGCACGGGCGCGCGTTTTTCGGAATCGCAGGTCGCGCGGCGCTACGCGTTGCGCCACGGCGTGCCGGAGAGCGCGGTGATGATCGAAACCGTGTCGCGCACGACCCGACAGAACCTGATCGAAGCCCGCAGCCTGATGCAGCGCGAGGGCATGCGCCGCGCGATCATCGTGAGTGATCCCCTGCACATGGCACGCGCGCTGCGCCTGTGCCACGAGCTGGGCATCGATGCGCTGGCCTCGTCCACGCCCAGCACGCGCTTCCGCAGCTTCCATACGCGCTGGCGCTTCCTGCTGCAGGAAGTGTATTTCTTTCACCGGGATTTGATCTTTGGTACTGCATAGCTTTCTGGCCGGTGAAAGCCGGCTTTGCTACGCAAAGCCTGTGAGCGATGCTTCCTATCCCCCGCGGCTGTCGCCGCGTCCCCCTTAACAAAAGGGGGACTCTTCCTTCGAGCGGATTCGCCTCTCTTTGGGGGCGGTCGCTGCGAGTTCTATGATGCTTGTTCTTACAGCTTGGATTCGATCATGAGCCAGATGGCTTGCGTTGAACTCGTGCAGCGCTATTACGACGCCTTCAATCGCGGTGATTGGGAGGGCATGCTCGGTTGCCTCTCCGATGATGTGGCGCACGATCTCAATCAGGGTGGGCGCGAGGTCGGGCGCGCGGCATTTGCCGCGTTCCTTGCTCGGATGGAAGCCAGTTATCGCGAGCAGTTGCGCGATGTGGTCGTCATGGCCAGCGCCGACGGCGCGCGGGCGGCGGCCGAGTATGTCGTGCATGGCGAGTACCACCATGACGATGCGGGCCTGCCCAAGGCTACGGGGCAGCGCTATGTGCTGCCCGGTGGGGCGTTCTTCGAGGTCGTCGATGGGCGCATTGCGCGCGTCAGCAACTATTACAACCTGCAGGACTGGATCGCGCAGGTCGCCGGCTGAGGCCGGCCTTGGCTGGCAGCCGGGCCCGCATCGCGGGCCTGGCTCGGGTCACAGCTTGATGATGCCGATCACCACGATCGCGAACATGCCCCACTTCAGGGTCTGGTACAGCGGGTTGTTGCGCTCCTTCAGCGCCTTGGCCTTCAGGCGCACGACGTAGAAGTAGCGGAACAGGCGGTTGATGCCGCCGGTCTTGTCACCATCCTGGTTCGGCGAGGCGCCCGCCGCCAGCAGGGTCTTGCCTACGACACGATTGAGCGCCTGCGCCCAGCGCCAGCGCATCGGCCGCTCGACGTCGCAGAACAGGATGATCCGATCCTGTTGGGTGTCGTTGCGGGCGTGGTGGATGTAGGTCTCGTCGAACATCGTCCATTCGCCATCGCGCCAGCTGTGCCGCTGGCCGTCCACTTCGATGAAGCAGCGGTCGTCGTTCGGGGTGGCCAGGCCCAGGTGCAGGCGCATGGAGCCGGCAAACGGATCGCGGTGCGGGCGCAGTTCGCTGCCCGGCGGCAACTCGGCGAACATCGCCGCCTTGATCGTCGGGATCGAGGCCAGCAAGGCCGTGGTCTGCGGGCACAGTTCGGCCGCGGACGGGTGCGCGGTGCCGTACCACTTCAGATAGAAGCGCTTCCAGCCGCGGCGGAAGAATGAGTTGAAGCCGACGTCGGTATAGCCATCGGCCGCGCGGATCTTCTTCATCTCGGCCAGGGCGACGGCTTCGTCGCGAATCGCCGGCCATTGCGCGCGCAGCGGCGCCAGTTCGGGAAATTCCTTGCCCGGGTCGATGAAAGGCGTGGTCGGCACGCGCGAGCACAGGTACATCAGCGCGTTGATCGGCGCCATGAAGGTCGAGTGGTCGAGCAGCTGGCGGCTGAGGCGATGACGCACCCGGCCGCGGAAATGGATGTAGAGCGCCGCAGCAATGAACAGCGCGATAAGGAGCCACTTCAACATGCAGGAGGCCAGAGGGGAGGGGGGTGAGCGGGGGCAATTCTAACGCCCGGCCGCTTTTGCCGCCGGGGAAGGGTCATTCAGTGTATGCGCCGGTGCGCTGCGGCCATTGCCACGGCTGGCAAGGTGCGCGGGCCGCGCGGTCCGGCAGTCGGCTACGCCGGTGACGCGTGGTCACCTGCGGTCGCATGGTGCCGCCTAGCGTGGGCGGCGGCGGATCGGGATCTGCGACAACGGCACGGCGGCAATGTCCTGGCCACGTTCGCGGATCGGCGCGCCGGCCTCCGGTGCCCAGGCGTGGGCGTAGATCACTTCCCAGGTGCTGGGCAGTTTGCCGTCCGGGCGCCGCATCGGTTCGTAGGCGGCCGCGGCAGCGGCGAAGCGCTGCTTGCCGGTGAGCGTGTGCCGCCGCGCGCTGAGGGCGTTGGTCGCGCCCATCGCCCGCAGTTCGCGCATCAGCGCCGGCAGGTCGGCGTACGTGAGGTTGAACTGGTCGCGATCGAGCACCGGATCGCGGAAGCCGGACATCATCAGTGCGTCGCCAAACTGGGCGATCTGCGGAAAGCGGCTGACATGCGGCACGGCGTCGGCCTGGGCGAAGGCATCGCGCAGCTCGATCAGCGTGTCCGGCCCGAAGGTCGAACACAGCAGCAGACCGCCGGGCTTGAGCGCGCGACGGAAACCGGCGAACACCGCCGGCAGGTCCTCCACCCACTGCAGGCACAGGTTGGAGAAGATCACGTCGACGCTGCCATCGGCCAGTGGCAAGGCACGCGCGTCGCCGGCCACGCGCTGGAACGGACGCCACCAGCCGGCCTGCTTCTTCGATTCGCGCAGCATCGGCAGGGCCTGGTCGAGTGCGATCACCTGTGCTTTCGGCCAGCGCTTCTTCATCGCGGCCGTGGCGTGGCCGGTGCCGGCACCGATGTCGAGCACGACCTGCGGCTGGCGATCGTCCAGGTAATCCAGTGATTCGAGCAGACGCTTGCCCACCTCCAGCTGGAGGGCAGAGGCGGCGTCGTAGCTTTCGGCCGCGCGCGCAAAGGCGCGGCGGACGTGGCGGGGGTCGAGGGTGGGATCCATGCGGTGGCTATTGTCGCCGCGTCGGCGGCGACTTGGGAGGGCGGCGTTGTTCAGCTGCTCAGAACGTGCCGGGATATGCGCCGCCATCGATGAGCAGGTTCTGTCCGCTGATGTAGCCAGCCTGCGCGCTGCACAGGAAGGCACAGGCAGCGCCGAATTCTTCCGGCGTGCCAAAGCGGCCCGCCGGTTGCGCGCGGCGGCGCGCTTCGGTGATCTCTTCCACGCTGCGGCCCTGCGCCTGGGCGGCGAGGGCGAAGTTGCTGCGCAGGCGGTCGGTATAAAACGCGCCCGGCAGCAGGTTGTTGATCGTCACGTTGTCGATGACGGTCTTGCGCGCCAGCCCCGCGACGAAGCCGGTGAGCCCGGAACGGGCGCCATTGGAGAGGCCGAGCACATCGATTGGTGCCTTCACCGCGCTGGAGGTGATGTTGACGATGCGGCCGAAGCAGCGCTCGCGCATGCCATCGACGGTGCTGCGGATCAGCGCGATAGGCGTGAGCATGTTGGCGTCGAGCGCGGCGATCCAGTCTTCGCGTTCCCAATCGTGGAAATCGCCCGGCGGCGGGCCGCCGGCGTTGTTGACCAGGATGTCGACCTGTGGACACTGCGCCAGCGCGGCCTGGCGCCCTTCCGGGGTCGTGATGTCGGTGGCCACGGCGCGCACTTCGGCAGCGCCGGGCAACTGGCGCAAATCAGCGGCCGCCGCTTCCAGGGCTTGCTGCCCGCGCGCCACGATCACCACGTTCACGCCTTCGCGCGCGAGCGCCTGCGCGCAGCCATGGCCCAGACCCTTGCTGGCACCGCATACCAGCGCCCAGCGTCCCGCGATGCCCATGTCCATGAGGTGTGTTCCGTGACGAAGCAGCGGACATGATCGGCCAAGGCGACAGCCTGCGCTTACCCCAGGGTGGAGACAAAGCGTTCCAGTTGGGCGGCAACCTCGTCGGCATGGCCGAGGAACGGCGCGTGCCCGCCACCCGGAATCGTCAGCGCCTGTGCGAGCGGCGCCAATGCCGCGGCGGCGTGCATGCCGGCCGCCGGCACCAGCCGGTCGCGTTGACCCGCCAGCCACAGGCTGGGCTTGTCGAGCGTGGCCAGGGCACGGCGCAGATCGGTGCGACGCAGCAGGGTCAGGCCCTCCTGCAACGCCCGTGGCGCAGGCTCGCCGCGTTCGACCAGCGCCTGCTTCAAGGTGCGCAACTCGCTGCGCGCGTGCTCAGAGCCGATCGTATCCAGGGCCAGGAAACGATCCAGCGTGCCGCGGTAATCCTCGGCCAGGTCGCGACCGAACTGGGCGAAGACCTCGGCATCCACGGCATCGGGCCAATCCTCGCCGCGCACGAAGCGCGGCGTGGCGGCGACCATCGCCAGCGCCTGCACTTGCGGCAGGCTGGCGGCGGCGTGCAGGGCGAACAAGCCGCCCAGCGACCAGCCCAGCCACACGGCCGGCGGCGTGGCCGCGGCAATGGCATGGACCACATGCGGCAACGCAAGCGGGGTTTCTTCGTCGCGACTGTGGCCGTGGCCGGGCAGGTCGACCAGATGCAGGCGGAAGCGGCCCGACAAGCGCGCGACCAGGGGCGCAAAGACGCCGCCATGCAGGGCCCAGCCGTGGATCAGGACGAGGTCCGGCCCTTGGCCGACGGTTTCGATGTGCATGGGCGACTTGCGAAAGCGGGTATCAGGCGCGCAGCGCGGCCACGTGTTGCTGGCGCTGCACGATGTCGCGGGCCCGGGCCGTGGCCTCGACCAGCTCCATCACCTGCTGCGGCGTGTGCAGGGCCGACAGGGTGACGCGCAGGCGGGCCTTGCCTTCCTGCACGGTCGGCGGACGGATCGCACTGACGAGGAAGCCGGCGTTCTCCAGCGAGGCCGACATCGCCATCACCGTCGATTCGTCGCCGCACAGCAGCGGCTGGATCGGGGTATCGGAGGCCATCAGTTCCAGCCCGTGGCGGCGGGCGCCTTCGCGGAACTGGCTGACCAGCCCGCTCAACTTCTCGCGGCGCCAGTCATCGCGACGCGCCAGCTTGACCGCCGCCAGCGCCGCTGCGGCCTGGGCCGGCGGCAAGGCGGTGGTGTAGATATAGGGCCGCGCGGTTTCGGCCAGGTGCTGGATCAGCGATTCATCGCCCACCACCACCGCGCCGTGTCCGCCGAGCGCCTTGCCCAGGGTGACCAGTTGCAGTGGCACTTCGCTGGCGCCCAGGCCGGCGTCTGCCGCGCAACCGCGACCTTGCGGACCGACCACGCCGACGCCATGCGCGTCATCGACGTACAGCACGGCTTCCTGCATGCGCGCGACCAGGCTCAGCGAACGCAGCGGGGCGATATCGCCATCCATGCTGAACACGCCATCGGTCACCAGCATCGCCGCGCCTTCCGGCGAACTCTTGAACTGGCGCATTGCGCCTTCCGCATCCAGGTGCGGGTAGCGACGCAGGCGGCAGCCGGCCAGGCGGCTGGCATCGAGCAGGCTGGCGTGATTGAGGCGGTCCTGTACGCACAGGTCGTCTTCCTCGCTCAGCAGCGCCTGCTGCACGGCGAGGTTGGCGATGTAGCCGCTGCCAAACAACAGGCCGCGCGGATAGCCCAGCCAATCGGCGATCTCGCGTTCCAGCGCATCGTGCAGGGCATGGTGGCCGCAGATCAGGTGCGAGGCGCCGGCGCCGACGCCTTCGCGCGCGGCGGCGTCCTGCATCGCTGCGGCGACTTCGAACTGTTGCGACAGGCCCAGGTAATCGTTGCTGCAGAAGCCGGTCAACCAACGGCCGTCGACTTCCACGCGCACCCCATCGCGACGGGTGACGCTGCGCCGCACACGGATGCGCCCCTGCGCGCTGCGCAGCTTGCGCAGCGACTGGATGCGTTCGTACAGGTCGGGTCTGGCCATGTTCGTCCCTTCGCAATCCAGAGCCGGCAGTCCGGTTCCGGGCCGGTTAGGTTAACCGTAGTCCGGGGTGGCGGCGACGCACGCCCCGCGCCGGCCGACGACCGGCGCCAACGGCGGCTCAGGCGGCTTGTTCGCAGCCAGCCGGACAGGTGATCTCGGCATGCACGGTGCCGGGGTGGTCATGGTCGGCCGCGTCCACTTCCACCGTCATCGGCCGCAGGCCGAGGCGCTGGAACAGGGCCTGGTCGCGCTCGGTGTCCGGGTTGCCGGTGGTGAGCAGCTTTTCCCCATAGAAGATGGAGTTGGCGCCGGCGCTGAAGCACAGCGCCTGCAGCTCGTCGCTCATGGCCTCGCGGCCGGCGGACAGGCGCACCATCGCCCGCGGCATGGTGATGCGGGCCACGGCGATCATCCGCACGAACTCGAACGGGTCCAGCTGCGCGGTGCCGTGCAGCGGGGTGCCGGCGACCTGCACCAGCTGGTTGATCGGTACCGAATCCGGGTGCGCCGGCAGGTTGGCCAGCGCCTGCAGCAGGCCCACCCGATGCTCGCGCGTTTCGCCCATGCCGACGATGCCGCCACAGCAGGTCTTCAAGCCGGCATCGCGGACCTGGGCCAGCGTGTCCAGGCGATCCTGGTATTGGCGGGTGTGGATGATCGAATCGTAGAAGTCCGGCGAGGTGTCGAGGTTGTGGTTGTAGTAGTCCAGGCCGGCATCCTTGAGCGCCTGGGCCTGGCCGGGCTCGAGCATGCCCAGGGTGGCGCAGGTTTCCAGGCCCAGGGCCTTCACCTCGCGGATCATCGCCGCCACCTTCGGAATGTCGCGCGCCTTGGGCGAGCGCCAGGCCGCGCCCATGCAGAAGCGCGAGGCGCCCGCGGCCTTGGCCTGGCGGGCCTTGGCCACCACTGCATCGGTTTCCATCAGCTTCTGCGCCGATACGCCGGTGTCGTAGCGCTGGGCCTGCGGGCAATAGGCGCAGTCTTCGGGGCAGCCGCCAGTCTTGACCGACAACAGGGTCGAGACCTGTACCTCGGCCGGATCGAAATGCGCGCGGTGGACGCTGGCGGCGCGGTGCAGCAGCTCCGGGAAAGGCAGCGCAAACAGGGCATGCAGTTCTTCGGCGCGCCAGTCGTGGCGAATTTCAGCAGACATCGGGCTTCCTGACAGGGACAGCTGGGAAGCGGCGCAGTCTGGTCAGGCGGGGCAGGGCTGTCAACTGTACGTGGTGGTGTGGAGTTGACAGTGACGAGCCCTAAAAAAGAGCCCCGGCCACCCGGGGCGTCCCTCTCAACCAACCGGGCGCTGCCGCGACTCAGCCCGCCTGGCCCAGCCGCACCTGCAGGCGCGCGATCTCCGCCTCGCTCAGACCCACAGACTTGAGGTAGCCCTTTGCCCCACCGTACTGCTGGTGCAGTGCATCCAGGAACATCTCCATGTTCTCCGGCGCGGTGCCGCCCATGCCGGCCATCTTCCGGGCAATCTCCGGGTGTAGCTTGATCATCTCCATGATCTGCGCGTTCATCGCGCTGTCCTTGGGCTGGCTCTCCAGGTAATGGGCCGAGATGGCGTAGTTGTGCACGATGTCCGCGCGCGGCACGCCGGCCAGGTCCAGTAGCAGGCCGGCGATGATGCCGGTGCGGTCCTTGCCCGCGGTGCAGTGGAACAGCACGGTGCCGTCCTGCTGCGCCGCGATGCGCTCGAACACCTGCTTGAACTGCGCCTGGTTATGGCCCAGCCATTGCGTGTAGGCCTCGCCCAGCGAGTCCGGGAAGGTGGTCATCATCTTCTGCAAGTCCATCTTCTCCGTGCCCATCAGCGAGATGCGCTGATAGTCGAAGCGTGCGTCGCTGGCCAGCGCGTCGTGCGACTGCGCTTCCTCATCGGCGGTGCGCAGGTCGATATCCAGCGTTACGCCCGCGGCGTGCAGTGCATCGCGATCGGCGGCGGTCAGGCGGCCCAGGTCGCCGGTACGCAGGAACGCGGTGGCCGGAATCGGTCCGCGTGCGCCCTGCAGTCCGGCGAAGCTGCGTGCATTCCACGCGCCTTCGAGCGGCACGACGCGCTGCGCATCGGCGGCAACGGGCAGCGTGTTGGCCGGGGCTGCCGCCGCGGTGCGTGCCGGCGCAGCAGTCTTGGCGGTGGCGGCCTGCGCCGTGGTTTGTGCCAGGGCGGGGCCGGCGGCCAGCGTCAATGCGATCGCCATGGCGAGGCCGATTTCCTGATGGATCTTGTTCATGGGTGTGCTCCAGGGGTTCAGAAGTGCACGGCGAGGTCGAGGCCGAACGTGCGCGGGTCGTTGAAGATGCCGGTCTGGCCGAGCGCAGCGCTGTTGAGCCTGTAGAACAGGTGTTCTTCGTCCAGCAGGTTGCGCGACCACAGCGAGATGTCGAGGGTCGAACCGTTTGCATCCAACGGCAGGTCGACCAGCGCAATGCGCGCGTTGACCACGAACGAGCGATCGGTGAGGGTCTGGTCGTACTCGCTGGTGTAGAAGCCATCGGACCAGTTGCCATCGACGTGGAACTTCAGCGACGCGGCGTTGGCGAACGGCACCCAGTAATCGATCGCCAGGCTGCTGGCGTTCTTCGGCGCGAGCAGCGGCTGCACGGTGACGGCCACGCCGGCGCCGAACGGGTCATTGGCGGTCAGCGAGTCGATGTCGGTATAGGCGTGGTTGACGCTGAGGGTGAGGTTGTCCAGCGGCATGATGCTGAACTCCACTTCCGCCCCGCGCGACGTGGTGCTGCCCAACGCGTTGGTGGTGACCATCGTGGTGCGGGTTTCACCACTGTTCGGATCGAACGGCAGGGTGAAGTCCACCTGCTTGTGTTCGATCTTCGAATCGAACAGCGCCAGGTTGAAGCGCGCGCGGTTGTCCCAGAACTGCGACTTGAATCCCAGCTCGAAGGCAGCGACTTCTTCCGGATCGAACGCGGTGTAGGTGGTGGAACGCGAGTTGGCGCCGCCGGCCTTGAAGCCGGTGCTGTACTTGGCATAGGCCATCGCGTTGTCGCTGAGGTCATAGGCGATGTTGACCATCGGGTCGAAGCGGCCCCACGAATCGTCGAAGCTCAGGTCGGTGCCCACGCCGTTGACGATGTAGAGGATGCCGTTCTTGTCATCGCGCGTATAACGGCCACCGGCCGTCAGGTGCAGATGCTCCAGGGATGCCGGCGTCCAGGTGGCCTGGCCAAAGAGGCCGAGGCTGTCGGTCCAGGCCTTGCTCGCGCGGTCGATGCGCACGTTGGCCAGGTTGAGCGGATTGGTCGCCGGATTGAGCGTGTAGCTGTTGCCGCCCGGCCCCCACAGCAGCATGTTGGGCGTCTGTGCGTTGTCGCCGGCCGTCTCGTGGTAATAGAACGCGCCGATCAGGTACTGCACCTGATCGGTGTTGCCGATCAACTGGAATTCCTGGCTGTACTGGTGCTGGTACACCTGGGCCAGGCTGTAGCGGCCGAACGGCATGTTGGCGCCGGTATAGGCGGAGATCGCATCCACCAGGCCCATGTCGAACTGGCCCTGTTCCAGCTCGCGATAGCTGCTGATCGATTTCAGTTCCAGATTGTCGTTCAACGTCCAGCTCAGGTTGAGCAGGTGGCCGCTGGTACGGCCGATGTTCTCTTCCTGCGGGCCGCCGAGGATCGAGCTGTCGCGACGATCCTCGCTGGCGCCCGCCTTCTGCAGCGGGCTGAGATACGGCCCGGCCACCAAGACCTGGGTGTGGTACGGCGTAGTGCCGTCGTAGGAACGATCGAAGGCGTACAGCGCGGAGAAGTCATCGCTGGGCTGCCACAACGCGCTCAACCGCGCGCCGCGCTTGTCGTAGCTGTTGAAGTCGTTCTCGCCGCGCATGGCGTTTTCGGTGGTGCCGCCGCGCTTGGCCTGCACCGCGTCGATCTTGAAGCTGACATCGCCGACCTTCGGCAGGTCCAGGTGCAGGCCGCTGCTGTAGCCGCTGTAGTTGGACACGCCGGCATTGACGCTGCCGCCGAATTCGCCGGTCGGCTGCCTGGTCACGATGCTCAGGGCGCCGCCTTCGGTATTGCGGCCGAACAGCGTGCCCTGCGGCCCCTTCAGTACTTCGATGCGGTCCACGTCGTACAGCATCGTGCCCAGGCCCTGCGACCGGCCGAGGAACACGCCATCGACGTACACGCCCACGCCCGCATCGCGCGCTGGCTGATTGGCGTCGCCGGCCGCGCCAATGCCACGGATGCCGATGTTCAAGGCCGAACTGCGGGTGGCGAACGGGGTGACCCGCAATGACGGGATCGAACCATCGGCCAAGCTGCCGATTGAGATGGCGCTGCGGTCCTTCAGGGCTTCGGCGTCGATCACGGAGACCGAGATCGGGGTTTGCTGCAGGTTGGTCACGCGTTTCTGCGCGGTGACGACCACCTGGTCCAGCGATACCGCATCCCGCGCACCTGCCGGGTCGGCAGCGGCGGGTTCTTCGGCGAGGGCGAGCGAGGGCAGCACGGCTGCGATGGCGAGGGCGAGCACTTGCGGACGCAGGACGACACGAGAGAGGGAAGGGCGCATGGGGCCTGTTCGCAGAGAGGGGTGGAGAAAGCCGGCGCAGTCTGCGCACCCTCCATGACGGAAGAATGACCGTTCATTCTCATTTCCGATGCACTACCATCCGCCCATTCCCCACGCCCACCGCTTGCCGATGACGCCCCCCGATTCGAACGCCCCACGTGGCCAGGACGGCCCGCCCACGCGCGCAGACGCGCAACGCCAACGCATTCTTGATGCGGCCCAGCGCTGCTTCATCGCGCACGGATTCCATGCCGCGCCGGTGAGCGCCATCGCTGCCGAAGCCGGCATCAGCCAGGGCCTGATGTACCGATATTTCGAGAACAAGCGCGCCATGATCCTGGCGCTGATCGAGCGCCAGCTCGATGCGGACCAGCGCTCGATCGGGCAGGCGCCGGCGTCGCAGGATCTCGTCGATGGCCTGTTGGAGGGGTACCAGCATTGGGCGCGTGGCGAAGCGCTCGGCAGCCGCGATACGGCGATCGCCAGCGTGGCGCTATACGCCGAAATCACCGCCGAAGCGCAGCGGGATCCGGTGGTGGCCACGGTGCTGCGCCGGCACGACAAGCTGACCACGGCCAGCGTCCACGAATGGCTGCGCCAGCATGATGTGGCGCGCGGTCGCGCGATCGATGAGGCAGCGCTCGAACAGCGCACGCTGCTGTTGCGGGTGATGGTCGAGGGATTGGCGATGCGGGCGGTCCGCGATCCCGATTTGCCCGCGAATGTCGTACGAGAACTGCTGGCGCATGCCATCTCGCGCGTGCTGGGCGACTGACGCCTGCAGGCACTCCCACCAGGGCGGCGCACCGACGAGCGGCGCGCCGCGAATGCCGGCTCAGTCCTTCGGCGCGCTGGCCGAAGAGAACGCGACAGGCGTAGCACCGGTGATCGCCCCGGTCTTGGCCGTGCTGTGCACGTAGAGCTTCACCGGCATCTCGAAGTCCAACGTGCCATCGACCACCGCGTTCGGACCAATCACGATGCGCGGCGGATGATCGAGGTTGCTGAAGGTGGGCTTCTTCAGATGCAGGTTTCCCTTGACGTGGGAGTCCGCACCCACGGTCACGTCGCTGGTGGCGAAAGTGATGCCGCCGCCGACTTCGGTCTGCACCAGGCCGATCGCACCACTGACCGCGTGGATGTCGCCGGAGATCTTGCTGCCGCGACCGGCAAAGATGTCGCCGCTGACGGTGGCGACATCGCCGTGCACCCACACATCCTGGCCGAGGCTCACGTTGCCGCTGACGTTCTTCAGCTCGCCGGTCCTGCCATGGTCACCAACCTTGACGTCGCCGCTGGTGCTGGCGACATCCTCGACCGTGGCGTTGGCGTCGATCCTGACGTCGCCACTGACGCTATGGACGCTCCTGGCCTTGACGTGGTCGGCCACGTGCACGTCGCCACTGACGGAGGCCAGCGAGCCATATTGCTGGCCCGCCTGGGTGTTCACGTCGTCGGAAATCTTGCTCAGGCTCTGCTGGGCGAGTGCGGGCGTGGAGGCCAGCAAGGCCAGCCAGAGGATCGAACGCGATGCGTGCATGTCATGCCTCCCAGGCAATGGCGGTGGCGCAGGGTGCGCGGTCGCCTATGCATGCATGGCAACACGCCCGCGTGCGTCTGGCACCTGCCTGAAGTCACGGCTGCTGCACGCGCGGACCTCAGCCGCCGCGCCCCGTCGTCACCAGGCGCATGAAAGCCTCGTGCTGGTAGCGGCTCATCCGCAGCTGCTGCCCGGTATCAAGGGTGAGCACATGGTGGCCATTGAACCAGGGGTGGATTTCGCGCACGCGCTGCAGGTTGACGATGGCCGAGCGATGCACGCGGGCGAAGCGACGCGGGTCCAGCTGCGCCGCCAGCGTGGTCATGGTCTGCCGCAGCTCGTGCGTGGCATCGGCCAGGTGCAACTCCACCGTGTTGCGATTGGCACGGATCCAGACGATGTCCTCGACGGCCAGCAACACCACGCGCTCGTCGATCCGCACCGGCACGCGTTCCAGGTAATCGTCGCGGCGGCGCAGGGCCTCCAGCGCCTCGGCAATGCGTGCCGGATCGTGTGCGCCGCGACTCAACCGCTCTCGCGCGCGCTGCAAGGTCTGCGCGAAGCGCTCGCGGCTGAAGGGTTTGACCAGATAGTCCAGCGCATTGGCCTCGAAAGCACGCACCGCGTACTGCTCGTAGGCGGTGACGAAGACGGTGGCGGGCAAATGCGCTCCCAGCTGTGCGGCGACCTCCAGGCCAGACAGCTCCGGCATCTGGATATCCAGGAACACCAGGTCCGGCGAGTGCGCACGGATGGCTGCGAGCGCCGACGCACCATCACCGTACTCACCGATGATCTCGATATCCGGCTGCTCGCGCAGCAGCCGCGCCAGCGCGTGGCGCGCGATCGGCTCATCGTCGACGATGATGGCCGACAGACTCATGCGGGCACGTGCTCCGGCGCTTCGTCGAGCTCGTCGAACGTGCGCGCCGGCAGCCGCAAGCGGCAGGCCACGCCGCGTGGCCAGGTCACGTCCAGGCGCAGGTCGGCGGCATCGCCGTACAGCTCGCGCAAGCGCAGGCGGGTGTTGGACAGGCCGATGCCGTGACCATTCTCTCGCGGCGGCGATGGCGGTTCGACGCCGCCTTCCAGCACGCTGTTGCGATTGCGTACCTCGATACGCAAGGTGTCCTGCTCGCGCGAGATCTCCACTTCGATGCAGTCGCCGCCGGCATGCCGGCCGATGCCGTGGGTGATGGCATTCTCCACGAGCGGTTGCAGGATCAGGCTGGGGACCGCGCAGTCCAGCGCCTGCGGATCGATGTACATGCGCGTGTCGAGCCGATCGCCATAGCGGCGCCGCTGGATGCCGAGGTACAGGTCCAGCAGTTCCAGCTCGCGCCGCAGCGGGATCTCCTGCCCGTCGTATTCCTCCAGGAAGGCGCGCAACAGCTCGCTCAGGCGCAGCAGCATGTCTTCGGCCGAACGCTTGTCTTCTTCCAGCAAAGTGATGATCGCGTGCAGCGTGTTGAACAGGAAGTGCGGCTGCAGCTGGGTCTTGAGCACCTGCAGGCGTGAGCGCGCCAGTTCGGTCGCCATCTGCCCGGCTTCCAGCGCGCGGCGCGTGCTTTCCGCGCGGTAGTGGAGCGCCTGCTGGATCGCCAGCAGGGCGAAGTAGGTGAACATGCCGATCGCGACGTGCCGCCCCAGGAACTGGCCGAGCTGCGCACCGAACCCGCCGGCACTGACCAGCGCACCGAACACCACGGCGATCATCGTCAGTGCAAAGGCGAGCAGCAGATGCCGCCACAGCGAGCGTACGCGCAATGGCTGCGGTAAAGGCCAGCGCTCGCCGAGGCGGAACACGAACGGGGCCAGCACGGCCCAGGTGTACCACTGGATCGCGCTCCAGCGCAGGTAATCGGTGGGCGACCAGACCACGTCCTGCAGGAGGATGTCGCAGGTCATGCCCTGGATCGCGAACACCAGCACCACCAGCGTCCACAACGACAGGTAGCGCACCAGGTCGATGTCGGTATGCCCGAGGCGGATCTTCATGGCGGCAGTCCCGGTGAGCGGTAGCGCATCGTAAGCACCTGCAGCCACGAGGTGGTAGTAGCCATCGCCACGCTACGTTTCGTCCCGCCGCTACGACGATCCGTCCCGGTTTTGTGGCGCCGCCTGGGCCGGTGGCGGCCTGCTGTGCGCAAGGCGCATCCGCGCCCCTTGCCCAGAGGAGATCGCCGTCATGCGTCTGTCCTTGTCCGTTGTGCTGTTTGCCGCGCTCGCGCCGGTCGCACAGGCCCAGCCACCCCGCTATGTGGATCTGGTCAACCAAGGCGGCGACAGTGTGGTTTCGTTGCAGGTCGCGCCGCATGCCGCCGCGGCATTTGACGAGGTGGTGCTGGACGGTCCGCTGCGCGGTGGTGGCGATAGCCAGACCATCGCCGTGGCCCGCGAAGGTTGCCGCTATGACCTGCGCTTCGGCTACGCCGATGGGCGCACCCTGCGCTACGAAGACGTCGACCTGTGCCGTTACGGCAAGGTCAGCGTGCGACCCTTGCCGCGCGCTGCGCGCGAACGCGAGTTCGTGGTGGTGTGGGCAGCGCCGGCGGGCGACCAGGCCGCATCGTCACTGGATCGCGCCGAGGCGTCGCGCTGACGGCTCACTGGCGCGGATAAAAAAGGGCGCCTTTCGGCGCCCTTTGCGTATCCGCATTGCCACGTGCGGCGAAGCCTCAAGCTTCCTTCGCGGCGTACTCGTAGTAGCCGTAGCTGTAATAGCCAGTGGCACGCTTCTCGACTGCGTTGAAGATCGCGCCCTTCACCTGCACGCCGTTCTGCTCGAAGCGCTGCATGGTCAGCAGGATTTCCTTCGGCTGGTTCAGGCCGAAGCGGGTGACCAGCAGGCTGGAGCCGGCATGGGTGGCGACCAGGGCCGCGTCGGTCACCGCCAGGATCGGCGGAGTATCGACGATCACCAGGTCGTACTCCTTCGCCACGGTTTCCAGCATCTGCAGGAAGCGTGGATGCATGAGCAGCTCGGCCGGATTGGGCGGGATATCGCCGCGAGTCATGTAATGCATGTTGTCCAGGCCGTCCACCGGGTGGATCGCCGCACGCAGGTCGAGCTTGCCGACCAGCACGTCGGACAGGCCGTTGGCCTGGGTCACGCCGAGCACCTTGTGCAGCGTGCCCTTGCGCATGTCGGCGTCGATCACCAGCACCTTCTGCCCGCCCTGGGCGATGACCGCCGCCAGATTGGCCGAGATGAAGGTCTTGCCGACGCCCGGGCGCGGACCGGAGATCGCCAGGATGTTGTTCTTCGCCTCCAGCATCGCGAAGTGCAGGCTGGTGCGCAGGCTGCGCAGCGCTTCGACGGCCAGGTCGGCCGGTGCGGCGGCGGCCAGCAGGTGCGAGCGGCCGTCGGCGATGATGCGGTGCTGCCCGCCGCGCGAACGCTTGGCCTTGGGCAGGGTGCGCGAGTCGCTCAGCGGGATGGCGGCGTAGACCGGCAGGCCGAGTTCCTCGATCTGCGCCGGATCCTCGATGCCGGGGTTGAGCATGCGCTGCAGGAACACCGCGCCGATCGACAGGAACGCGCCGAGCAGCAGCGACACCAGCACCGACAGCGCCTTGCGCGGCTTTACGGGCTCGCTGATGTCGACCACGGCCGAGTCGACGATGCGCACGTTGCCGACGGTGCCGGCACGCGCCACATCCAGCTGCTGGGCCTGGTTGAGCAGGGCGGTGTAGAGCTCGTTGCTGACCTGCAGGTCGCGGGTCAGGCGCAGCAGTTCCTGCTGGGTGTCGGGCAGGGCGTTGACCTCGCGGCGGAAACCATCCTTGCGTGATTCCAGGTCGCTCATCTGCTTGAGCAAGGCGCGGTAGGCGGGGTGCTCGCGGGTGTAGCTGCGATCCATCTCCGCCTGCTTCAGGCGCAGCTGCTGGATGCTGGTTTCCACAGCCACTTCCTGTTCCAGCAGGCCCTTGGTCTGCATGGTGATGTCGACCGAGTTGGCGCGCGACTGGTACGCGGCCATCGACGCCTGTGCGTCTTCGACCTGCTTGCGCACGGCGGGCAGCTGGTCGCGCACGAACTGCAGCTGCGCGGCGGCGTCGGCGGAGCTGCGCTCGACGTTCTGGCGCACGTAGGCCTCGGCCACGTTCTGCACCAGGGCCTCGGCGCGCGCCGGGTCCTTGTCCTCGTAGGTGATTTGCAGGATGCCCGATTCCTTGCCCTGCTCCTCGGCCTTGATCTCTTCCTGCAATTTGGCGATGGCATCGAGACGGCGGCTGCGCACCACTTCGAAGCGGGTGCCGGGATTGGCGCGCAGTGCCGCCACTTCGAGCGTCGCATTGCGGCCCTGGGCCGGCGTGCCAACCTTGCCGCTCACCAGGACTTCGCCGTCGTTGTCGTACAGCACGAAGCTGTCCGGAGACTCGCCGACTTCCAGTACCAGTGATTCGTCGATCAGCGATGGCGGAACTTCGAGCTTGTTGATCTCCAACATTTCGCCGCCCCAGCCGTAGCGGGACAGGCCGAAGCTCGGCGGCGCGAGTTCATCGGGGAACTTGGCCTCAAAACGCCGTGCAAGGAAGCCCCCGACCAGCGGCAGCCGACGCGGCTCCACTTGCGTGTCCAGATGCAGGTTGTCCACCGCGGTGCCGACGACCGTGCGCGACGTCAGCAACGCCACTTCGGTGGTCGCCGCAGTACTGCCGCTTCCAGTGAGCGAAGTCAGATCCGCCAGGCCCGGGATGCTGGGCATCTTGGATTCCACCTGCACCATCGCCTGCGCCTGGTAGACCGGTGCGGCGAGCAGCGCATACGCGGTGCCCACGATCAGGAAAAGCACTGTCGTGGCGATGATCCACCACTTGCGGTCGATCAATACACCGAGCAGCTCGCGCAGATCGATCTCGTCTTCTTCGCGGCCGGTCCGCGCACCCGTTTGCTTAGTCATGGCTTCTGGCTTTACTGGAACACGCGCCTGGCGGCGCTTACTTGATGTGGGGCGCCCAGCGGGCGACGGCGCTGTCGATCAGTCCGTAGACGTGTTCGAAGGCAATGCGCTGCTGGCGATACGGGTCGGGAATCTCGCAACCGTCCCACTTGCCGAGCAGAAAGGTCTTGCCGCTGACCTGGGGGACTTCACGCGCGATCCTGGCCAGGTGGCTCTGTTCCATCACCAGGATCAGGTCCGCCGCGGCCAACACCGACGGGGTCGCCTGGCGGGCCCTGTGTGCGTCAGGGTCCAGGCCGGCTTCGCGCAGCAGCGCGGCGGCCGTGTCGTCCATCGGACGACCGACCATGGCCTGCAACCCGGCTGAGGAAACTTCCACCCCGGGCCGGCTCCCGACCTGATGACGGAGGAGCACCTCGGCGGTGGGACTTCGGCAGATATTGCCGACACAGACGAACAACACTTTCCTGAACACTACGACCCCGGTTTGCCTATGCGTCGTCCTTTGACGCTTCCCCCTGGCCGGCCTGGTAAAGCGCCGGACAAGCGGCGCAGTGTAACTCATGCTGTTGACGTGGCTGGGACAAGTTGGCGGACATTCGTCCCATATCGCAACTTTTCCCTGACGTAGGGGTTTTCCGGAATTGACATGACACCGGGGTGACACCTAATGTTAAGCGGTAACTCACATTTATGGATGGGGAATCCTCATGAACATGAAGTTCTCGCTGGCCGCAGTGGCCGCTTTCGCTTTCCTGGGCACGCAGTCGGTGGCATTGGCCCAGACGGCGACCACGCCCGCACCGGCTGAGGCCACCAAGGACGGCGCAGCTGCCGGCACCGGCGCCGCCACGACTGGCGGTGTCAGCACCACCACCCTGGTGGTCGGTGGCGTGATCGTGGCCGGTGTCATCGCAGCGGCCGCCAGCGGCGGCGGCGACGGTGGCGGCAACGACAGCAGCGGCGGCAATGATGGCGGCGGCAATGGCGGTGGCGGCGGTGGCGGCACCGGCGGCACGGGCGGCACCGGCACGACCGGCACCACCGGCAGCACCGGCACCACCGGCACCAACTAAGCCTGCCCTTAGCAGTCCTGACGGCCCGCCGGGGATAACCCGGCGGGCTTTTTGACGGCTGCCGCATGGGCGGCCGCTAGTATCGGAACGAAGATGAACCCCTTGCGACCCCTCGCCATCGCCCTGGTGGCGATGTCCTGCCTGTCCGCCTGCGTTTGGTCGCCCGGACAGCACCTGGCCAAATCGGCGCCCGGCCCGGCGCAAATTCGCACTGAAGGCAATGACCAGCTCGACCTGGTGGCCATCACCCCGAAGCTGATCGCCATGGATCGCGCTGCGCGCGCCGGCGATGGCATTCCCGATGCCCTGGCCAACTACGCACCGCAGCCTTACCGCATTGGCGCCGGCGACGTGCTGTACATCACCGTGTGGGAACACCCCGAACTGACCGTACCCGCCGGTGCGCAGCAGGCGCTCAACGCTGCCGGTCGCCTGGTGCAGGGTGACGGCACGTTGTTCTACCCGTACGTGGGCAAGATCAACGCGGCGGGCATGACCCCCAACCAGCTGCGTGACGAACTGGCCGGTCGCCTGGCGCGTTACGTCGAATCGCCGCAGGTCGACGTTTCCGTGTTGACCTACGCCAGCCAGCGCGTCTGGGTCACCGGCGCGACGGCCCGCTCGGCGGTCGTGGCGCTCACCGTCGTGCCGATGACGTTGAACGATGCGGTCAGCAATGCCGGCTTCAATCCGGCTGAAGCCGACCTCTCCGGCGTGCGCCTGACCCGCGACGGCGTGACCTACACGCTCGACCTGACCTCGTTGGGTGGCAATCCGATCTACCTCAAGGCCAACGACCACATCTACATCCCGTTCCTGGATGCCAAGGAAGTGTTCGTCGTCGGCGAGGTGAACCTGCCGGGTGCGCAGAACTTCAAGACCGGCAGCATCACGCTGAGCCAGGCCCTGGGCCGCTCGCGTGGCCTGGCCCAGGCCTCGTCCGATGGCAACGCGGTGTATGTGATTCGCGGCAGCCACGACATGGTGCAGTCGCCGTCGGTCGTGTACCAGCTCGAAGCGCGTTCGCCGGCCGCCTTCGCCGTGGCCAGCCAGTTCGAGCTGCTGCCAGGCGACGTGGTGTTCGTCGGCGCCGCCGGCATCACTCGCTGGAGCCGCTTCGTGAGCCAGGTGTTGCCGTTCTCCGGCATCCTCAGCAACGCCGCCAGCGCCACCTCGGATCTGAAGTAAGGGATCGTCTTGCAGTACCCGCGCGATCCCTTGTGTGGCGCCGCGTCCGCGCGCGCCACCGCCCACGGCACGCCTGCTTCCGGCAGGCGCCGCCGCGTTGCGTGCCTGTTTGCGCTGGCGCTGCTGCTGGGTGGCTGCAACTCGATCTCGCTGACGGGTTTCCAGACGGCGAAAAAAATCATCCAGGGCACGCCCGAAGTGACGCCCACCGCTGCGTCGGTGGCGGCCAATCCGTACGCGCAGATGCAGATCGAAGGCGGTGGCGTGCGCGCCGTCATGGTCCTTGGCAATGACGACGCCGGGCGTCTGTCGTGGTTTGCCGACCAGCACATCGTATTCCTGCGCGATGGCCAGGTGACCGGCACGCAGGGGCTGCTCGCCGACCTGGAAGACATGCATATCGAAGGCGACAACCCGTTCGAGCACCTGCAGACGCTGGGCGAACACGCCGTGTCGGTGCAGCGCAGCTACGACTGGCGTGCGGGTTATCGCTTTGGCGTGCCGGTGCACGGCGCGTTGCAGCGCAAGGGCGTGGAGCAGGTGGACATCCTCGGCACGCCACACACGCTGGTGCGCTATGAAGAAGAATTGCGCGGCCCCGGCGTGCGTGCGCGCAACGAATACTGGGCCGAAGCCGACACCGGCTTCATCTGGAAGAGTCGGCAGATGATCGCGCCGGGCCAAGCGCTCGAGATCATCGTGCTCAAGCCTTATCGCGGGCGGGCGCACTGATGCGCGCGCGCGCCTGCCTGATTTTCGCGCTGTGCTTCGCGCTGCCTGCTGCTGCTGCTGCGACGCTGGAAGTGCAGGTCTCCGGGGCTGTTGCGCATCCCGGCAAGTACCCGCTGCCGGCCGGCAGCCGATTCGCCGACGCCGTGCTGGCGGCCATGCCGGATTCGCAGGCTGGCTATCCGCTAGGCGCTGCGGTGTTGCGCACGCAGGCCGTGCCTGCGCAACTGCGTCTGAAGGCAGGCCTGTTGTTCGACCTGAAGGAACTGGCTGCAGCCGCGGACCGGCCGGCCTCTGCCGCACGCCTGGAGGCATTGCACGACTGGGTGCAGGCGATGCCGGTCACCGGACGCGTGCGCGGACAACTGGATCCGCGTCGCCTGGAAGTGGACCGCGCGAACAATCGCGTCCTCGCTTCGGGCGATCGCTTCCATTACCCGCGTCGCCCCACCACGATTGCCGTAGTGGGTGCCGTCGATCATTTCTGCACGCTGCCGCATGCGCCCTTGCGCGACGCAGGCGACTATCTGGCGGACTGCCCGACAAATGCATTGGCTGACCGCGATCTGCTTTTTGTCATTCAGCCCGATGGCCAGGTACAGCGGTTGGGCATCGCGGCGTGGAACCGGATGGGCGCGCAGTCGCTCGCGCCAGGCGCGACGATCTACGTGCCGTTGCAGGCGCGCGTCCTGCATGGCGTAGCTGACTCCTTCAATGATGACCTGGCGCAGTTCCTCGCCACCCAGCTGCTGCCGGAGCCGTCGCCGTGAGCCGCGCCAGTGTCCTGGTGCGCGCTACGCCGGCGCTGACCGTCCTCGCCCTGGCCATCAGCGGCCAGTTGCAGGCGCAGGTAATGCCGACCCAGAGCGAATGGGGTGGCACGGGCCTGTTGCAGACGCCCGTCGCACGAATGGCGCCGGAGGGTGAGCTGAGTTTCACCGCCAGCCACACCTCGCCCTACAGCCGATACAACATTTCGCTGCAGCCCTTCCCGTGGCTTGAGGCGTCGTTCCGCTACATCAACGTCGCGGGCGTGCCGTATGGGCCCGAGTGGCTCAGCGGCGACCAGAACTACAAGGACAAGTCGGTCGACTTCAAGCTGCGCCTGTGGAAGGAAAGCCGCTGGCTGCCCGAGCTGGCCATGGGCATGCGCGACCTCGGCGGCACCGGCCTGTTCTCCAGCGAATACGTGGTGGCAAGCAAGCGCTTCGGGCCGATCGACGCCAGCGTGGGCGCGGCCACGGGTTACCTCGGCAGCAATGGCGATTTCGAGAACCCGCTCGGCGCCATCGATGATCGCTTCAAGACCCGGCCGCGCATCACCGGCGCCGGACAGCTCAACAGTGATGCGATGTTCCGCGGCCCGGTCGGCGTGTTCGGCGGCATTGCCTGGCAGACCCCGTGGGCGCCGCTGCAGGTCAAGCTCGAGTACGACGGCCACGATTACGACCACGAGCCGCGTGTTGGTCGCCTGGACCAGGATTCGCGCCTCAACGTGGGCCTGCATTACACGGTGACGCCCGGTTTGCAGCTCGCCGTTGGCTGGGAGCGCGGCAATGCACTGATGGCCGCCGTCACCTTCCGCGGCAATCTCGCCACTGCGCAGCGCCAGCCGCGTTGGCTGGACCCGCCGAAAGAACCGATTCGTCCGCGCGCGAATGCCGACACGGCCGTCGCCGCGCCGGTCGTGGCGAGCGCCGCGCAGCCGTGGACGCCGGACCACCGTGCCCAGGCCGCGCTGCGGCCGGGCGAATCCTGGGAAGACGTGGCGCAGCGCCTGACCAGCAACGCCGGCATCAACGTCAGCCAGATCGAGGTCAATGACCACGAGATCATCGTGCGTGGCGAGCAGGGCCGGTATTTCTACACGCCAGAGGGCTTAGGCCGCGCTGCCCGCATCCTCGGCAACAGCACGACCGACGACTTCAGCTGGTACAGCGTCGAATACAACCGCCAGGGCCTGCCGATCGCGCAGAGCAGTGTGTCGCGTGACGCGCTGGAAGCCTATGACCGCCGTGATATCGACCTGCAGGCGCTGTCGCGCCAGGTCGAGCTGAATCGCCCCGGCAGTTCGCGCCAGGGCGACATCGTCTACCAAGCCGATCCGCCGCGTTTCAGCAGTGGCCTGGCGCCTGGCTATGGCCAGATCATGGGTGGGCCGGACGCCTTCATCCTGTACCAGCTCAGCCTCAACTGGACGGCCGCGTGGCGCTTCACCCCGACCACCTGGGTGACCGGCACGGTGAGCGGCAACCTGCTCAACAACTTCGACAAGTTCCACTACGACGCGCCGAGCAAGCTGCCGCGCGTGCGCACCGACCTGCGCCTGTACGCCACGACCTCCGACGTAACCTTGCCGAACCTGCAGCTCACCACGGTGCGGGCGCTTGGCCCGGACCTGTTCGGCATGGCCTACGCCGGCCTGCTGGAACCGATGTACGGCGGCGTCGGTGGCGAAGTGCTGTACCGGCCGTTCGGTGAGCGCTGGGCCTTCGGCGTGGAAGCCAACTGGGTGCAGCAGCGTGATTTCGACCAGCGCTTCGATTTCCGCGATTACCGCATCGCCACCGGCCACGCCACGTTCTACTACAGCTTCGGCCGCGAGCAGCGGGTGCAGGCCTGGGCTTCGGCGGGGCGCTACCTGGCCGGGGACTGGGGCGCCACGCTCAACCTCACCCGCATGTTCCGCAACGGCGTGACCATGGGCGCCTATGCGACCAAGACCAACGTCTCGGCCGCGGACTTCGGCGAGGGCAGCTTCGACAAGGGCATCTACGTCTCGGTGCCGATGGACTTCCTGCTGCCCCGCTCCAGCCGCGCCCGCGCCACCTTGCTGTGGAACCCGCTGATCCGCGACGGCGGCGCGCGCCTGGCGCGCAAGTACACGCTGTATCCGATGACCGGCGAGCGCAACGGCGAGTTCTTCTTCGACAACATCGGATACATCGACCCGTGAGCGCGTCCTCCCCTACCAATGGCACTGGTGAGCGGGCGTTCATTTGCTATGCTCGATGGACTATTCGCCATGCCGTATTTGTATGCCTGCCCCCGTTGGTAGGTCGGCCTGGCTGCTGGATGCACGGATAGGTCAGGGGGATTACATGTGGTACATGCCGTTCCGGCTGCAGGTCGGAACCCGAGTGGCTTCGGCCAACAAGTTCGCCACCGCGTTCGGCGCCGTGCTGCGGCTGGGCGATCCGCTATTGCTGATTGCCGCGGCCCTCCTGGCCCATGCGGTGCGTTTCGGCACGCCTTACCTGCCGCTGGAATACGGCCGGCTGGTCTGCATCACCGTCCTGTTCGCGCTGCTGGTGCTGGGCGCTTCGCCGCTGTATCGCAGCTGGCGCGGGCGCAGCCTGCTGGCCGAGGCGATGCAGCTGTCGCTGCAATGGCTGGTGATCTTCGGTGGGTTGCTGGCCTATGCCGCTGCGATCCAGGTGACCGATGACGTCTCGCGCCTGTGGCTGGGTGGCTGGTTTGGCCTGAGCCTGGCCGCGGCGTTGGGCCTGCGGCTGGTGATCCGCGCTGGCGCGGCCTGGGTGCGCGCGCATGGCATGGATCTGCGCAGTGCGGTGATAGTGGGCGCCAATCCCGACGCGCAACACATCGTCGACACGCTGCGCCAGAACGCCTGGGCCGGCATCGACGTGCGCGGCTCGTTCTCCACCTGCGCCGACCGTGGTCCGATCGAGGGCGTCAGCGTACTGGGGACACTGGACTGCCTGGGCGCCTATGTCGAGCAGCACCGTATCCACCAGGTGTGGATCGCCTTGCCGATGAGCGAGCAGGCCGAAATTGCGACCGCCTTGAGCCAGCTCCAGCACGCGACCGCGGACATCAAGTTCGTGCCGGACATGTTCGGCATGCACTTGTTGAACCATTCGGTCGAGCAGATTGCGGGCCTGCCGGTGATCAACCTGCAGCAAACGCCGCTGCAGGGACCGGCGCGCCTGTTGAAGGCGGTCGAGGATCGCGTGCTGGCCGCCGCCATCCTGGTCATGATCGCGCCGCTGATGGCGGCCATTGCCATTGCGGTGAAGCTCAGCTCGCCCGGCCCGGTGTTCTATCGCCAGGAGCGCATGAGCTGGAACAACCGCACGTTCCAGATGCTCAAGTTCCGCTCGATGCCGGTGGATGCTGAAACCGGTACCGGCGCGGTCTGGGCCAGGGCCGGCGAGAGCCGCGCCACGCGCGTGGGTGCGTTCCTGCGCAAGACCAGCCTGGACGAGCTGCCGCAATTCCTCAATGTGCTGATGGGCGACATGTCCATCGTCGGTCCGCGCCCGGAACGCCCGGTGTTCGTGCACAAGTTCAAGCACGAGATCCCGGCGTACATGAAGAAGCACATGGTCAAGGCAGGCATCACCGGCTGGGCCCAGGTGAACGGCTGGCGCGGTTCGACCGACCTGCACCAGCGCATTGAGTGCGACCTGTTCTACATCGAGAACTGGTCGCTGTGGTTCGACATCAAGATCGTGATCATGACCCTGTTCAAGGGGTTCGTGCACAAGAACGCGTACTAGGCCCGGTCGTGCAGTGCAGTCTCCTGGCGCAGGCCGCCACCCGACGACGATGCGTGCGGCCATGAGTGGCGCAGCGCTCAAGAAGATCTCCGGCAATGCCGGTGCGCTTTTCGCCATCCAGTTGGCCAATGCGCTATTGCCCCTGCTGTTGGCGCCATTCCTGACCCGCGTGCTGGGCAAGGACGGCTATGGCCTGTTCGCGCTCGGCATCGCCTTCATCCAGATCGCCACGATCCTGACCGATTACGGCTTTGGCCTCTCGGCGGTGTACCAGATTGCCCGCTCGCGCGGGAACATGGACAAGATCCGCCGCATTTCGGGCGCGGTGTATGCGTGCAAACTGGCGCTGTGCGTGCTCGCGACGGCATGCGTGTTCCTGTATCCGCTGGTGCAGGACAGCTATGCAGCGCACCGTGGCTACTTCTGGGTGCTGTCACTGTCGGTGATCGGGATCACGCTGCAGCCGGTGTGGTTGTTCCAGGGATTGGAACGGATGGGCGCGATCACGCTGTACGTGCTGGTGTCGCGCCTGTCCTTCGTCGGCCTGACCCTGCTGCTGGCGCGTAACGCGGGCGACCTCGAACTGGTCGCCTGGCTCAACGGCCTCAGCCACCTGCTGGCGGCCGCGATCGGACTGGCCTTTGTCTACCGCGCCGGCGCCTGGCCGCGCTGGACCGGATGGCGCTATGCCAAGCGCATCTTCGCCTCGTCCACCGAATACTTCTGGTCGCGCCTGGCCGTGGCCAGCTATGGCGCCGGCGCGATCCTGTTCCTGGGTACCTTCTCCACGCCGGCACAGGTGGCGATCTACTCGGTGGCCGAGCAGTTCTATCGCGGCGCCATCGCCGTTTACTCGCCGGTGACCCAGGCCCTGTATCCGCACATGGCGCGACACCGCGACGTGGCGCTGTTCAAGAAGCTGTTCGCCCTGGCCTTGGCCGTGGCCGCGGTCGGCATCGTCATGGGCGTGATCCTGGGCCCCTGGCTGATCGACCTGGTATTCGGCCACGAGTACGCGCAGAGCTACGGCGTGTTCTTCGTGTTCATGCTCGCGCTGGCCGCGGCGGTGCCTTCGATCCTGCTCGGCTATCCGTTCCTGGGCGCGCTCGGCAATGCCAGTGCGGCCAATCGCAGCGTGGTGTTTGCCGGCCTGATCCAGGTGCTGGCGCTGGCCGCGTTGTATGCGGCGGGCTGGTTCTCCGCGCTGGCGGTGGTCGGCGCAGTGCTGGCGGCCGAAGTGAGCGCGCTGCTGTGGCGCATCCGCGTCGCGGCGCCCTATCTCAAGAAAAGCTATCTCGTGGCGGGTACGAAATGAAGCAGGTCAAGAACATTGCCGTGATCCTTGCTGGTGGCAAGGGCAGCCGCACGGGCTTCAACAAGCCCAAGCAGATGATGAAGCTGGCCGGCAAGCCGGTGGTGGAACACGCCGCGCAGGCGTTCCAGGCGAATCGCGCAATCGATGAAATCATCATCGTCGCCAATGCCGAATGCATTTCCGACATCGAACAGACCGTGATGTCGAGCCGGTTGAACAAGGTCAAGTCGGTGATTGCCGGTGGCAGCGAGCGCTACGACTCGTCGCTGGCGGCGATTCGCGCCACCAAGCACTACACCAAGGACTTCAACGTCCAGCTGATCTTCCACGATGCCGTGCGCCCACTGCTGAGCCAGAAGATCATCGACGACGTGGTGGCCGCGCTGGAGCGCTACAACGCCGTGGACGTGGTCATCAAGACGACGGACACGATCATCATGGCCGATCCGGTGACCAACACCATCGCCAGCATTCCCAATCGCGCCGTGCTGCGCAACGGGCAGACGCCGCAGGCGTTCTCGCACGCCACCATCGAAGCGGCCTACGAGCTGGCACTGAAGGACCCGGGCTTCGTCACCACCGACGATTGCGGCGTGGTGCTGAAGTACCTGCCGCAGGAAAAGATCTACCTGGTGGATGGCGACACCAGCAACATGAAGCTCACCTATGAGGAAGATCTTCATGTGCTGGACAAGTTGTGCCAGCTGCGCTCGACCCTGGCCGAGACCCGCGAAAAGATCCACTTTGCCCTGTCTGGCCTCAAGGGCAAGGTGGTGGTGGTGTTTGGCGGCACCAGTGGCATCGGCGAGGAAATGGGCCGGGTGGCCGAGGCCTATCAGGCGCGCGTGGTGACCCTGGGTACCAGCAACGGCACCAACATCACCGATATCGACAGCATTCGCCGAGCGCTGAAGGCTGCCCAGGATGAGCACGGGCACATCGATTTCATCGTCAATTCGGCCGGCGTGCTGCATCGCCAGGCGCTGATCGACATGAGTGCCGACGACATCGCCCATGCGATCCAGGTCAACTATGTCGGTGCGGTCAACGTGGCGCTGGTCGCCTTCGACTACCTGCGCGCCTCACAAGGCCAGCTGCTCAACTTCACGTCCAGCTCGTATACCTACGGCCGTGCGATGTACAGTCTGTACAGCTCGTCCAAGGCAGCGATCGTCAATCTCACCCAGGCCCTGGCGGACGAATGGCATTCGCAGGGCGTGCGGGTGAACTGCATCAATCCCGAACGCACCGCCACGCCGATGCGCACGCGCGCCTTCGGCACGGAGCCGGAAGGCAGCCTGTTGTCGGCCCGGGAAGTGGCGGAGAAGTCCTTGCTGGTGCTGCTGTCGGAGTACACCGGGCAGATCTTCGACGTGAAGAACATCAAATGAGCGGCGCGGATATCGGCGGCATCCAGCGCGTGATCCTGGCTTCGGTCGCGCGTATCGATGCTTTCTGCCAGGCCCATGATCTTCGCTACTACCTGATTGGTGGCGGTCTGATCGGTGCGGTGCGCCACGGCGGACCGATTCCGTGGGACGACGACATTGATCTGGGCATGCCGCGACCGGACTACGACCGCTTCGTGGCGCTGGCGCGCGACATTGGCTTGCCGCACGTTGTATCCACGCTGGATAGCGATCCGGATTACATCTACGCCTTCGCAAAGTGCTACGACGGCGATACGACGGTGAAGGAAGCGCTGGCAGTGGAGTTCACCCGCGGCGTCTGGGTGGATGTGTTCCCGATCGATGGCACGTACACCAATCGCCTGGCGCAGCGGCTGCACGTGGGGCTGGCACGCGGCCTGAAGACGGTGTTTGCCTGCCGTAGTGGTGCCTACGCGCCGAGCAAGCAGGGGCGCTGGACGCTGCTGGGTCGACGCTGCGTGGGCGCGCTGGGTCACCTGCTGCCCAAGGCGGCCTTGCATTCCCTGCTGCACGCGGTGCTGCGGATGAAGCCCTACGAGTCCTCCGAGAAAGTGGGCAACCTGCTCGGCCGCTGGGGCATGCGTGAGGTATGCCGCCGCGAGGTCTTCAATGCACAGCATGCCTTCGATTACGCCGGATATCGCTTCATGGGGCCGTCCGGCTACGACGAATACCTGAAGGGTGTGTACGGCGACTACATGCGGCTGCCGCCTGAGGATCGGCAAAAGCCGGATCACTCGATGGTGGACATCTCGCTCCAGCATTCCTACCTCCCGCCCAGCGCAACGCGCTGATACATCGATACAGACGTCCTATGCGGTTCTCCAACATCTGGGTCAAATGGCTGCTGCCAGTTGCCCTCATCCAAAAGAAAGTCCTTGAGTTCGTGCCCTTCTATCAAGGGCAGATCCTCGTGTCGTGGTACATCGCGGCCGAGTGGATGTTCTTGTTCCTGCGTCGGCCGCGTCGGATGCTGCCGGGCGTCATGTTCTGGGTAATCGCAGCCGTCTTCTGCTTCCAGCAGATCCTTTCGATCGAACTCAGGCATCGCGATGCTGGCCTGGTGGATCTAGCCACGGCGTGCACGGGCATGCTGTTCCCCTTCCTGCTTTTCAACATGCTGTTCAAGATCTTCTCGATGAAACTCGCGAGGGACTATGAGCACACCAAGGAGGGCATGTTCCGCAGCGTGGAGATTTCCTTCTACGTCCTGCTGCCTTTCATGATTCTGCAGGGACTGGCTGCCTACGGGTTCTCGCCGGCCGCTGTGCTCAATAACTTGTTGGCGCCCATCTATGAGGCGCGGTGGGATCCGTTTGCAACCTCCAAGGCGGATGTTCACTTCTTCTACCGCCAAGGCTCTTACGCAACAACGGAGTTCCGCATCAACGGCACATTCGAGGAAACGCCGAACCTGATGCTGGCCTTCGCGACGCTCTACGTGCCGTTTGCGCTGGCGGCGTTGAAGTATCGTCGTCCGGGATCGGGCCTGATGATGATGCTCGTGTTGCTCTTCCTGGCCGTCAGCAAATCAAGTAGCGGACTGTTGATGCTTGCGCTCGCCGTTGCATGGATCTGGTGGATTCGCAAATCCTGGCGTGTGTGGATCAATGCGTTGGCGATTGGGGTGCTGGTCCTCCTGCCGGTGGTGCTGGGTTCGATCATGGGCTCGGACATGTACACCAAGTACGTGGAGAAGTTGGCGAACATGGACAACACGTCGACCAATACCCGGTCGGCAAGCATCATCGTCGCGCTGGGCATGATCCACGAATCCCCGGTTTGGGGCTGGGGTCGCCAGCTCTACCACGAAGGGGTGGAGAAGTACGTACCGAGCTTCTCCTACGGCAACTGGGAGATCCAGGCATACCTCGATAACGGCAAGTTCCACATCTACAACATTCCCCTGTTGCTGATGACGGAGTACGGCGTTCCGCTCACGCTGCTGTGTGCCGTCACGGCCTTCATGTGGTTCAGCAAGCGATATCGTCGCGTACGCACGTCCGATCCGCAGATGGCTGACCTGTCCATCTACTTCTTCTGCTTCTTCCTGTTCTCCATGACCTTCATGGGGACCTATTTCCTGTTCCAGTACTTCATTCCGCTGGCGTTCTTCACGGCGGCATTTCTTGTTCTTGCTTCGCGCAGTTTCGCCGAGAGGGGTGAGGGTTGAGCAACGTTCTTATCATCGGTGCCGGCTTCTCCGGCGCCGTCATCGCGCACCAGCTGGCCCAGGCCGGTATTGCCTCGCACGTCGTCGACGCGCGCCCGCACCTGGCCGGCAACTGCCACACCGAGCGTGACGCGCAAACCGGTGTGATGGTGCACAAGTACGGTCCGCACATCTTCCATACCGATAACGAGCGGGTCTGGGAATTCATCAACCGCTTCGGCGTGTTCATGCCGTACGTGAACCGCGTCAAGTCGACGGTCGGCGGCGCGGTCTACTCGCTGCCGATCAACCTGCACACCATCAACCAGTTCTTCGGCAAGACGCTTGCGCCTGCACAGGCGCGCGAGCTGCTGGACTCGCTGGGTGACAGCAGCATCGTCGAGCCGGCGAACTTCGAAGAGCAGGCGCTGCGTTTCGTGGGGCGCGATCTGTACGAGGCCTTCTTCAAGGGCTACACGCAGAAGCAATGGGGCCTGGCGCCGAGCACGTTGCCCGCCAGCATCCTCAAGCGCCTGCCGGTGCGCTTCAACTACGACGACAACTACTTCAACCACCGCTTCCAGGGCATGCCGCGCGATGGCTATACCGCCCTGGTCGAGCAGATGCTGGCGCATCCGCTGATCAAGGTCAGCCTCAACACCCGCATGGGCCGCGACGAGGCGGCCGGCTACGACCACGTGTTCTACAGTGGCCCGATCGATGGCTGGTTCGATTACAGCGACGGCCGCCTGGGCTATCGCACGCTGGATTTCGAAGCGATCCGCGGCGAGGGCGACTTCCAGGGATGTGCGGTCATGAACTATGGCGAAGCGCAGGTGCCGTATACCCGTATCGCCGAGCACAAATACTTCTCGCCGTGGGAAACCCACGAGAAGACCATCGCGTTCAAGGAGTTCAGTCGCGAATGCGGTCCGGACGACGTCCCGTACTACCCGATCCGCCTGGTCGAGGAACAGAAGCAGTTGCGTCGCTATATCGAGCTGGCGCGCCAGGAGCAGGGCGTTTCGTTTGTCGGGCGCCTGGGTACCTATCGCTATCTCGACATGGACGTGACGATTGGTGAGGCACTGGCCGCTGCCGATGCCTATCTCGATGCGGTCCGGCTGGGTCAATCCGTGCCCGCCTTCTTCGTGGAGCCGATCTGATGAAGAAGATCGCCATCATGGTGGCCGCGCACAAGGCGTATGCGTTCCCGCAGGATGAGGGTTATCTGCCCGTGCACGTGGGCCGCGCGCTGGCGGCGTCGCCCCTGGACTTCGCCGGTGACGATACGGGCGAGTCGATCTCGTCTATGAATCGTTCCTTCTGCGAGCTCACCGGCCTGTACTGGATGTGGAAGAGCGTTCGTGCGCAGGCCTATGGCCTGGCGCACTACCGGCGCTATTTCCGCTCGGCGGGGACGGGCGTGTCCGTCGGCGGGCAGCAAGTGGCAAGTTCGAATGAACTGGCGGCGCTGCTGGTCAATCACGATGTGGTGCTGTCGCGGCCGCGCAATTACTGGATCGAGTCGGTGCGCAAGCATTACCAGAACGCGCACAACGGCGAGGACCTGGTCGTGCTCGAGCAGGTCATTCGTGCGCGTTCGCCCGAGTACCTGCATGCCTTCGAGCAGGTGATGTCGAGCACCAAGGTGTCGCTCTACAACATGTCGGTGATGCGCGAGACGCAGTTCAACGCCTATTGTCGCTGGTTGTTCGACATCCTGTTCGAGGTACGGCAGCGCATTCCGTGGCAGTCCTACGGCCCCTACCAGGGGCGCGTGTTCGGCTTCCTGGCCGAACGGCTGCTCAACGTATGGGTGCTGCACAACATTCCGCAGGAGCGCATTTGCCATCTGCCCGTGGTCAACCTCGAAGGAGAGGACCTGGTGGAGAAGGCGAAGGGGCTGCTGAAGCGTAAGTTCACTGGGGCCAAGTTGGCCTGAGCGGTTAGGGGTTCGGCATGAGGCCGAGCTGGTGCGAGGTGGCACCGGTGTCACGAATGAGGAGAAGGGGATGATCTTGATCTGCGGCGGCGCCGGCTACATCGGCAGCCACATGGCGCAATGGTTGCACGCACGTGGCCACGAGATCGCGGTGCTCGACAATCTGTCCACCGGTCATCGCGGTGCGGTGAAGTGGGGTGAGCTGATCGAGGCCGATCTGCGTGATCCGGCGGCGCTGGACCGCGTGTTCGCCACGCGTCGCATCGACGCGGTGGTGCACTTCTGTGCCAGCTCACTGGTGGGCGAATCGGTCGCGCAGCCCTACGCGTATTACGGCAACAACCTGGCTGGTACGTTGAACCTGCTCGAAGCCATGCGCGTGCATGGCGTGGAGCGGCTGGTGTTCTCGTCCACCGCGGCGGTGTTCGGCAACCCGGTGGCCGCGCTGATCGACGAAGAACAGCCGAAAGCGCCGATCAATCCCTATGGCGCCAGCAAGCTGATGGTCGAGCGGATCCTGGCCGACGCTGCGAAAGCCTATGGTCTGCGCTCGGTGGCGCTGCGCTATTTCAATGCTGCCGGCGCGATGCCGGCGCACGGCATCGGCGAGGCGCACTTGTGCGAGACCCACCTGATTCCGAACGTGCTGCGCGCTGCACTCGGTACCGGTCCGGCCCTGAAAGTCTTCGGGGATGACTACGACACGCCCGATGGCACCTGCGTACGCGACTACGTCCACGTGGAGGATCTGGCCCAGGCGCACGCGCTGGCGCTGGATTTCCTTGCACACCAATCCGGTGCGCACGCCTTCAACCTCGGCAATGGCCAGGGCTTCTCGGTGCGGGAGGTGATTGCCACGGCCAGTGAGGTGGCCGGCAGGCCGGTGGCCTTCGACATGGCGCCGCGACGCGTCGGCGATCCTGCGCGCCTGGTGGCTTCCAGCGTCAAGGCGCGCGAAGTGCTCGGCTGGCGGCCGACATGGACCACGTTGGGTCCCATCATCGAAAGCGCATGGCACTGGCATCGCGACCAGCCTGCCTGGTCGCGCGGACACGCGCATGGGTCAACTGCGGCGCTGAGCCGCGCCTGATCGCGTGACTCAGGTGCGGGTCTGCAACGTCCCGCGCGGGTCAGGGAAGCGGGCGTTGCGCGTTGGCAGGCGACGCCCCGAAGCGGCCATGCACAGCCCGGCGACGATGGCGCCGAGGCACGATCCCACGGAAATTCCAGCAAGGAACCAGAGCATTCGTTGTATCTCCCGTCACGGCACCGGACCGGCGCCAATGTCGGGCATCAACGTGACAAAGGGGTTTCCGTCTGCGAAGCGGGCAGGCGCACCTGGCGCCACTGTCGCCGATCCACCGGCGCCTCCCGCCCCGCCCATGCCGCGCCCGCCCGCGCCAACCAGCGCTCGCTAGGCAGCATCGGAAAACGCCGCCCCGCCAGGCCGCAAGCCAGCGCGAACAGCACCATGAGCACGACAATCGCGCCGGTGGTACGTGGCGCAAGCCACTGGCCGCGCAGCGCGCGCATCGCGACCAATGCCACGCTGCCGCCCAGCAGTACGCCGGCGATCACTTCCGACACCGGATGCGCGCGCAGTTCCACCCGCGAGATGGCAATCAACAAGGCGAATGCCGTGCCGAGCAAAACGGCGAGATGGCGCCAGCCACGGCGCGCTGGCGGAATCGCCAGTGCCAGCGCCACCGGCCACAGCCCAAACGCCAGCACCGCATGGCCACTGAAGCAGGTGAGATCCCAGGCACGTACCCCCACGCCCCAGCCATAGAAGGCGATCTTGCTGCCTGCGGCCAGCACCACGGCAACGATCACCGCGATCCACCAGCGCACGACCGCCGCGCGTCCGCCCGGGTTCGACCACACCGCCGCGCCCAGCAACACCACCAGCGGCAGCACGCACAACGCGCTGCCCGGCACCACGAACCAGCGCCACTCCCAAGTCATTCCTTGTCCTACTCCTCTAAAGGCCATCCTGGCCCTGCGGCACATCGACCCGAGCGACCATCATAGAGGAGGCAGGTGGGCCGCTGCTGCGGCCGCGGCCTCGGGGCTAATGCCGGGGTTCGCAAACCGCAGTGTCGTCTCGCAGCATCGCGACCTGCGCCGGCGTCACCCCCAGCACGCGGCGCATCCAGCGTGCCATGTGGCTGGCATGGGCGAAGCCGGATTCCTGGGCAACATGCTCGTGGCCCAGGCCGCCTTTGCGCAGGTGCTGCAAGGCGCGCGCGACCCGGCGTTCGACCACGAAGCGATGCACTGGCATGCCGGTGGCGGCGCGAAACAGCGGCTTGAAGTGCGACACGCTGTAGCCGGCCACCGCAGCCAGCTCGGCCAGGCCGAGTTCGTCCGCCAGGTGCGCTTCGATGTAATCGATCACCTGGCGAAGCCGCCACGCCGGCAGTGCGCGTGATCCCACGCCCGCGTCCGGCGCACGCCGGTGTTGCAACGCGAGCAATCGCGACGCCAGTGCGATTGCAAGGCTGTCACTGAACAGTCGACCGCCGGGGTAGCCGTCTTTGTCGTGTGCCTGCATCAGTGCGCCAATCCGCTCGATCTGCGGGTCACGCAAGTGGATGGCCGGCGCCAGGTCCGCAGTGCCGTGCCCGCCCCCCTCGCTGGCTTCGGCCAAGGTGGCGGGGGATAGGCGCAACAACAGTGAGCGGGCAGGGCGGGAGAGGGTCCAGCGGGTACTGGACCCCGCCGGGACTACGCAGAACTGCCCGTGCAGACGCACGCCCGGTCGCTCTGCATGGCTGGCCCGCCAGGACACGGGAACCGGATCGCCCAGGTGCAGGCAGAGCACGTGCCGCGTATCGACCGGCGAATCGAAACGCCCCGCGGGCACGGGTGAGGTGAGGACGTCCAGCGACGGCGGCATGCGCGTCGGCGCCCGCGCCGCGTCGGGCACCGAGGGATAGCATGCGGGCCGGTCGCTCATGGGGCGGATGCTTCTACAGCACGGCGGCCCGTGCAAGTGCCTCGCCGATCATCCATTTGTGCTGGCTTTCCATCCTTTCATGCGCCCCGGGGATTGCCCGCGCCGGCAGGCTGTCCGTGGTCAATCCATGGGAGTGGGGCATGAAAGCAGGTGCGTTCGGTATCTCGGTACTGGTTGCGGTTCTGTCCTGGTCAGCCGCAGCCAGCTCCGCCTCGTCTTCGGCCAGCGATGCCGATCACACCGCGATCGCACAGCGCTTGGCCGCACTCGCCGGGACGTGGCAGGTGGAACAGCAGTTCTGGAGCGATCCCGACGCGGCGCCCAAGGTCGATCAAGGCGAGGCGGTGCTGCAGAACGTTCTGGGCAATCGGCATCTCGAACAGCGTTTGCGGATTGATGCGACGCCAGTCTTCGAGGGTCGTGGCTTCACTGGCCTGGACGAGGCCACGGGGCATTGGTACAGCAGCTGGATGGATACCAATTTCAACGGCGTCCTGCTTTTGCACGGTGACTTCGAAGCATCGAGCAATAGCCTGGTGTTCCGCGGGCAGATGATCCAGGCCGCCAAGCCGGTTGCCGTGCGCGAAGTGCTGCATTTCGTCGATGGTGATCATTTCACCGTCGACTACTTCGAGGACCACGGCGGCCGCGAAGCGCACATGGTCGCGCTGTCCTACCGGCGCCGCTGAGGCGCACCGCAATCAGCGCCGCATGCAGGTGTCATCGCCCGTCGCTGCAGGCGCCTTCATGCGATAGATATCGAGTTTGCCGGCACGCGGTGCCCGGGCGCTGCCGGTGACCAGCAGTTCGGTGGGCTTGTTGGCATCGAGTACCGGCCCGAGGGTGGTCCCGGCCGCGTCGTTGAAAGACACCGCCAGCGGCTGCGGATCGACATAACGCCCCTGCTGGCACTGCGCCAGCCACAAGCGTACCGGGGCAGTGGCGGGATCGGTGGAGCGCGCGAATACGATGGCGCGCCCATCGGCCAGCCACGCAGCGTCGAACTCGTCCTGTGCGCTGGCCAGCCCCGGCACGGGTTGTGGATCGACAAAAGCACGGCCGTCCCAGCGCGCCACGAACAGGTCATGGCGACCGCCCCCGCCATGACCGTCACTGGCGAACAGCAGGCGCTGGCCATCGGCCGAGACCGTGGGCGCCCACTCGTCGCCGCGGCTGTTCACGCCCGGGCCGAGGTTCTCGGCCGGGCCGAAGCCGCCATCGCTGTGCACCGCGGCGCGATACAGGTCGTCACCGCCCTGGCCGCCCTTGCGGTTGGAGAAGAAGTACAGCCACTGTCCATCCGGACTGAAGAAGGGGTCGAACTCGTTGGCCGCGGTGTTCAGCGGCAAGGGCATGGCGTCCTGCCATCGACCGGCTTTCAAGCTTGCCTGCCACAGGTCCCAGCCACCCGCGCCACCGGCCCGGTCGGTGCTGCCCCAGACGATGCGCTGGCCATCCGGCGCGACAGTGCCGCGCACTTCGTTGGCCGGCGTGGACACCACGCCCATGCCCTCGATGCCGAACTCCGAAAGGCCCGACGCAATCGGGGTAAAGAGTAGACTCGCGGTGAACGCGAGCAGCGGCAGTCGGCAGCGCATTCCGATTCTCCGAGGCGTAGCGCCCCAGTCTAGCCAAACCCGAGAGGCCCCATGACCCCGTCCCGCTTCGCCGTGTTCGGTCATCCGATTGCCCACTCGCTGTCGCCGCGCATCCACGCCGCGTTCGGCCGCCAGTTGGGCATTGCCCTGGAATACGCGGCCATTGACGCGACACCCGAGCAGTTTGCGGACGCGCTGTCGCAGCTGGCTGCGCGCGGCGGCGTGGGTGCCAATGTCACCTTGCCGCTGAAGGAGCAGGCCTTCGCCCTGGCCGCCACGCGCAGCGAGCGCGCCTTGCAGGCGGGTGCGGTCAACACGCTGGTGCGGCGCGAAACCGGCTGGCACGGCGACAACACCGATGGCGCCGGCCTGGTCCGCGATCTCACCGAGCGCCACAGCCTGGACCTGCGCGGCCGTCGTGCGCTGTTGCTCGGCGCCGGTGGCGCGGCGCGAGGTGTCGCGCCGGCGCTGCTGGAAGCGGGCGTGCGCGAGATGGTCATCGTCAATCGCAGCCCGGCCCGTGCCGACGCCCTGGCCGATACCCTAGGCCAGCCCGACCGCGTCTCCACCCGCTACTGGGAAGACCTGCGCGAGCAGGGTGACTTCGAGTTGATCGTCAACGCCACTGCCGCCGGCCGCGAGCAGGAAGGCGCCTTCGCGCTGCCGCTGTCGTTGATCGACAGCATGACCGCCGCGGTCGACCTCAACTATGGCGAGGCGGCGATCGGCTTCCTGGCCTGGGCGCGTGCGGCGCAGTGCCGGGACGTGGTCGATGGGCTGGGCATGCTGGTCGAGCAGGCCGCCGAGGCCTTCGAGCTTTGGCACGGCGTGCGTCCGCAGACCAATGCCGTGTACGCCGAGTTGCGCGGCCATGCGCCCGCGTTGGTAGGCGAGGATTGAGCGTGTTGATGGCTGCCTTGCTCGCCCTGCTGGACGCCCTGCTGTGGCGCCTGCCGATGTTGATCGCCATTGCCGTCGGTATCTCGCTGCTGCTGCGCTCGCCACGCACCCCGGCGCGGAAGCTGGGCATGCTGGGGCTGGCCCTGTGCCTGACCAGCGTGCTGGTCGATGCCCTCCTCGGCATGCTGCCCATGGCGATGCTGGCGCAGGGCGGGGCAGCGTCGCTATCGCAGCTGGGCCCGATCATGCGCGGTATCGGCTTCCTGTCGCACCTGTTGCTGGGCGGCGGGCTGCTACTGCTGTGCTGGGGCCTGGCGCGTACCTGCCGGGCGCTTCCGGCGGCAGGCTGACGGCCGCGTCCCGCGCGCTGCGACGCGGGCATGAGAAAATGCCCGCATGAATGACGAAGTGGCCGCATCGCCGGCAGACGCGGCGGCCCAGGCCGCCCGCGCCCGCCAGCTAGACGAAACCCTCAAGGCGAGCATCCGCGACGCCTACGCCCGGCTGCAGGCCAATACCCCCGGTTTCACCACCCGGCGCGCGCAGAGCCGAATGATCGGCGTGGCCTCGCGTGCGCTGGCGACCTCCGGTGGCGTGGCGGTGGTCGAAGCGCCGACCGGCGTCGGCAAGAGCCTGGGCTACCTGACTGCAGGCGTGCCGATCGCGCTGGCAGCGAAGAAGAAGCTGGTGATCAGCACCGGCACCGTGGCCTTGCAGTCGCAGCTGGTGGAGCGCGACATCCCGGCCTTCCTCAAGGCCACGGGTCTACAGGCCACCGTGGCCCTGGCCAAGGGGCGCACCCGTTACCTGTGCACGCGCAATGTCGCCGAGTTGCAGGGCGAGACCAGCCAGGATGCGCTGTTCGAAGACGCGCACGCCTTGTACGACCGACCGCTGACCCCGGCCGATACCGAAGTCGCACGCCGCCTCGGCAAGGCTTACGCCGAGCAGTCCTGGAACGGTGACCTGGACCAGGCGCCGGAAGCGGTCTCGGTGCCGCTGCGCTTGCGCATCACCACGCCGGCCTCCGGCTGCGCCGGCCGGCGTTGCGGTTACGCCGCGCAGTGCCCGGTGTTGCGCGCGCGTACCGACGTGCGCGAGGCGCAGATCGTCGTTACCAACCACGCGCTGCTGTTGTCCACGCTGCAGTTGGGGGATGCGGAGAACGGCCAGCCGTTGATCGCGCCGCCCTCGGACATGTTGCTGGTGCTGGACGAAGGCCATCACGTTGCCGGCGTGGCCATCGACCAGGGCGCTGCCAACCTGCCGCTGGACGACATGGCCAAGCGCACCGGCCGCCTGCAGATCCTGATCGCCGCGGCGTACCGCGCGGTGGACAAGGAGCGCATCGGCACCTTGCTGCCGAACGAGGCGGTGGAACTGGCCGCCGATGTTGCCAAGCGCCTGAAGGCGTTCCATGCATTGATCGACGCTACGTGGACGCCGGATGCATCCGAGCGCGAACCGATGTGGCGCGCGCCGAACGGGCGGCTGCCGCGCGAGTGGATGCCGGCGATCGAGGAACTGGGTGAGCAGAGCCGCGCGCTGTTCAACTGGGTGCATGCGGCGCACGGGCTCGTGGCCAAGGGCAAGCCCGAAGACACGGCGCGCGAGCGCCTGCAGCGCAGCTTCGGCCTGGCGCTGGAGATGACCGAGCAGCAGCATGCGCTGTGGAGCGGCTGGCGCCGCGAGGACAAGGAAGGCCAGCCGCCGATGGCGCGCTGGGTGACGCTGTCGCGCGATGGCGACCTGGTCTGCCATTGCTCGCCGGTATCGGCGGCGCACGTGCTGCGCACGCTGCTGTGGAACGAAGTGGATTCGGTGTTGATGACGTCGGCCACGCTCACTGGCGGCGGCGATTTCCAGGCGTTCGCCATCGACACCGGCGTGCCCGAGCATGGCGAGATGGTGTCGCTGGATTCGCCCTTCGACCTGCCGAACCAGGCCGAACTGATCGTGCCGAATTTCCCGGTGACGCCGGATGATCGCGAGGGCCACCCGAAGGAGGTGTCGCGCTATCTGGTGCGCGAACTGGATTGGGGAAAGGGCAGCATGGTGCTGTTCACTTCGCGCTGGAAGATGGAGAAGGTCGCCGACCTGTTGCCTATCACCCAGCGCAATCGCGTGCTGGTGCAGGGCGAGGGCAACAAGTCGCAGGTGATTGCTGAGCACCTGCGCCGCATCGCCGCCGGCGAGGGATCGGTGTTGTTCGGGCTCAACTCCTTCGGTGAAGGCCTCGACCTGCCGGGCGAGGCCTGCACCACCGTGGTGATCACCCAGGTGCCGTTCGCGGTGCCCACCGATCCTCAGACCGCGACCCTGGGCGAATGGCTGGAAAGCCGGGGACACAACGCGTTCAACCTGATCGCCATTCCACACGCGCTGCGCACGCTGACGCAGTTCGCCGGGCGCTTGATCCGCACCTCCCATGACCACGGGCGCGTGATCATCCTGGATTCGCGACTGCTGACGCGCCGTTACGGTCGCCGCATCATCGATGCGCTGCCACCGTTCCGGCGCGTGATCGGCTAAGCGGACCTATCAGCCCTGCGACAGGGCGGCGCGCAATGTCGTTTCCAACGGCGTAGTGGGTCGCCCGATCAGCCGGCTCAGCGTGCGGCTGTCATCGAACAATCCACCTTGCGCTGCGCCGGCATCCGAATCGGCCAACAACGACGCAACCGGCGGCGGCAGGCCCGCGTCGAGCAGGACCTGGCGATAGTCGGCTTCGCTGAGGTTTTCGTAACGCACCGGCTTGCCGGAGAGGCGCGATACCGTGGCGGCGTACTCATCGAGGGTGTAGCTGTCGTCGCCGGCGAGTTCGTAGACCTGCCCGGCTGCGTTGTCGGCAGTCAGCACGATCGCTGCGGCGGCGGCGTAGTTCGCGCGCGTGGCGGTGCTGAAGCGGCCTTCCCCGGCACTGCCGGCGCGCACGCCACGGGATACCTCATGCGCCACGCCGCCAGTGATGTTCTCGGTGTACCAGCCGTTGCGCAGCAGCGCGAAGGGCAGGCCGGAATCACGCAGCGCCGCTTCCGTGTCGCGATGCTCCTCACCCAGGCCGAGCGGGCTGCGGTCGGCATGCAGCAGGCTGGTGTAGGCCACCAGGCCAACGCCGGCCGCCTTCGCCGCAGTGATGGCGTTGCGATGCTGCACGCTGCGTTGGCCGACGGCGTTGGAGGAAATCAGCAGCACGCGCTCGATGCCGGCGAAGGCGGTCTGCAACGAAGTGGCATCGGTGTAGTCGGCCTGGCGGACGTTCACGCCTTGGGCGGCGAAATCCGCGGCGCGGGCGGGATCGCGAACCGCCACGGCGATGTCGCTGGCGGGAACGCGCTGCAGCAGTTCGGCCACGACCAGGCGGCCGAGTTGGCCGGTGGCGGCGGTGACGAGATGGCGGGGAGAAGACATGGCAGAACTCCTTGGGAGTCTTGATGAGAGGCGTGGTCTACAATAGAGACCAATGCACTGCCATCCAAGCAGGCAGTTTCTACGCCCCTGGTTACCTTGAAGGAACCACCTTGTCCGCTTCGCCCTTGATCGCCAACCCAATGCTCGCCGGCATGGACCTCCAGGCCGACTGTCCCGTGCGCGATGTGCTGGACCACGTCGCCGCCAAGTGGACGACGCTGATCCTGCTCGCGCTATCCACCGGGCCGTTGCGATTCGGTGAGCTGCATCGCGCGCTGCCGGACATCTCCAAGCGCATGCTGACCCAGGGCCTGCGCGACCTGGAGCGCGACGGCCTGCTGACCCGCCACGTGCACCCGACCAAGCCGCCGAGCGTGGAGTACCGACTTTCAGCGTTGGGGGAGTCGATGCTGGTGCCGCTGGGCGCGCTGATCGACTGGGCCAAGCAGGCGCATCCGACGATTCGGGCGTCGCGGGAAGTGTATGACGCGGGTGCGGGCTGAATTGCGCGTTGGCGCTTCGGAACCAACGCGCGGGCTACCAGTACATTTACCGAAACGTACACCGTAGATCTTCGCAATTATCTCTGCTCTGCCGCGACTAGCATGGGTTGCAATTTCCCCCGGAAGCGCGGCCGTGGCCAACAACCGTCCCGAAGCACCCTCTGAATTCGACACGATTTCGCGCGCCATTCTGCCGATTCCCGATGCGCCTTACGTAGGCCTGACCACTTACGACGCCAAGGACCCCAACACCGCCTACCCGCCGATCAAGGCGCTGCGGCCGCCCACCAAAGCACCGAATGTCCTGATCGTGATGGTGGATGATGCCGGCTTCGGCTCATCGTCGGTGTTCGGCGGGCCTTGCCATACGCCCAACTTCGAGAAGCTGGCGGCCGGTGGGATCAAGTACACGCGTTTCCATACCACCGCGCTGTGTTCGCCTACGCGGCAGGCACTGCTGACCGGGCGCAACCACCATTCCGTTGGCATGGGGGCCATCACCGAGATGGGCACCTCCGCGCCCGGCAACAGTGGCGTGCGCCCCAAGAACAAGGCGACGCTGGCGGAGATCCTCAAGTTGAACGGATTCTCCACTGCACAGTTCGGCAAATGCCACGAAGTGGCGCTGTGGGAGGTCACGCCGGTCGGCCCCTTCACGCAGTGGCCGACGGGCTCGGGCTTCGAGCACTTCTATGGATTCGTCGGCGGCGAGGCCAACCAGTACTACCCCGGCCTGTACGAAGGCACCAAGGCCATCGAGCCGGACAAGACCCCGGAAGAGGGCTACACGCTGAACAACGACCTGGCCAACCGGGCCATCACCTGGGTGCGCCAGCAGAAGGCGCTGATGCCGGACAAGCCCTTCTTCATGTACTACGCACCCGGCGCTACCCACGCGCCGCATCACGTGCCGGCGGAATGGTCGGACAAGTACAAGGGCAAGTTCGACGGCGGCTGGGACAAGCTGCGCGAGGAAACCTTCGCCCGGCAGAAGGCGCTGGGCGTCATTCCCGACGATGCGGAGCTGACCGCGCGCCACGAGGAAATCCCCGCGTGGGATGAGATGGACGCAGCGCTCAAGCCAGTGCTGGCGCGGCAGATGGAAATCTATGCCGGCTTCATGGAACAGACCGACCACGAGATCGGCCGCGTCCTGGATGCGGTGCGCGACCTCGGTGTCATGGACGACACGTTGATCTACCTGATCATCGGCGATAACGGCGCCTCGGCCGAGGGCACGATCAACGGTTGTTTCAACGAGATGACCACGCTCAACGGCATGCCCGGCATCGAGACGGTGGAGTTCCTGGCCAGCCGCATCGACGACTTCGGCACGCCCAAAGCCTACAACCACTATGCGGTGGGCTGGGCGCATGCGTTGTGCACGCCCTACCAATGGACCAAGCAGATCGCCTCGCACTGGGGTGGCACCCGCAACGGCCTGGTCGTGCATTGGCCCAACGGCGTGGAAGGCAAGGGTGAGTTGCGCCACCAGTTCCACCATGTCATCGACGTGGCCAAGACCGTGCTGGAGGTGTGCCACCTGCCCGAGCCTGCCATCGTCAACAGCATCGCGCAGGCACCCTTCGAGGGCACCACGATGGTGCCCACCTTCACCGACGCCAAGGCGCCGGAGAACCACGTGGTGCAGTACTTCGAGATGATGGGAAACCGCGGCCTATACCTCAACGGCTGGACCGCCTGCACCCGGCACCGCACACCGTGGAAGGCGGACCCGCCGCCGCCGTTCGACGACGATGTGTGGGAGCTGTACTCACCCGACGACTGGACCCAGTCGAAGAACATCGCATCGGAGGATCCCAAGCGCCTTGCGGATCTGCAGCGCTTGTGGCTGATCGAGGCCACCAAGTACAACGTCGTGCCGCTGGACGACCGCGGCTTCGAACGCGTCAATCCCGACATCGCCGGCCGCCCCCAGGTCATCACCGGCAACAGCCAGCTGCTGTTCCAGGGCATGCGCGTCACCGAGGCCTGCGTGCTGACGCTGAAGAACAAGTCGCACACCGTCACCGCGCAGGTGACCTTGCCGGACAAGCCGGCCGAAGGCGTGCTCATCACCCAGGGCGGCGAGTACGGGGGCTGGACGCTGTACTGCAAGGAAGGAAAGCTCAAGTACTGCTACAACTTCTTCGGCATCGAGCACTACATCACCACCTCCGATGCCACCGTGCCGACGGGCGAGCACCAGTTGCGGATGGAGTTCAAGTACGACGGCGGTGGCCTGGCCAAGGGCGGCGACGTCACGCTGTATTGCGATGGCAAGCAGATCGGCCAGGGCCGCGTCGAGCAGACCCAGCCGATGGGATACTCGGCCGATGAGGCCTGCGATGTCGGCGGCGACACCGGCTCACCCGCGTCGCCCGAGTACGGCAATGCGGGCAACCGTTTCAACGGCGACATCGCCTGGGTGCAGATCGACACCGGCGACGACGACCACGACCACCTCATCAAGCCCGAAGAGCGCCTGAAACTCGCCATGGCGCGGCAATGACCCCGCGATGCAGGCCACGCTGCGCGTGATGCACGCGCAGCGTTTGCGCCAATAGAAGTAGGTAGGACCTTACGGTGAATTTTTCCGAAGCCGTGGCCGGGGGTTGTCCCTGGTCCCGTGGCTTCGCTAAGGAGACGCACGCCATGAAGTCAGACGACACCTCCCCCACGACGCCCGACATTCTTCCGCGACCGGATTTCCACTTCCGCGGCGAGATCGGCCGCACCTACCAGGATTCGGACCCGGCGCAGTTCCCGCAACCGGTGCAGCCGCCTGCCGCCGCGCCCAACATCGTGCTGATCCTGCTGGACGACGTGGGCTTCGGGCAGTTCAGCACCTTCGGCGGTGGCGTGCCTTCGCCGACCATGGATCGTCTGGCCGCCGAAGGGCTGCGCTTCAACCACTTCCACACCACGGCCCTGTGCAGCCCGACGCGGGCGGCGCTGATCACCGGCCGCAATCACCACTCCGCCTCGTTCGCCGGCATCACTGAACTGGCCACCGGCTACGACGGCTATTGCTGCGTGCTGCCGCGCAGTTGCGGCACGGTAGGCGAGGTGTTGCGGCAGAACGGCTACATGACCGCGTGGATCGGCAAGAACCACAACACCCCGACCTGGGAACTGAGCGCGGCGGGCCCGTACGACCGCTGGGCCAACGGCCTGGGCTTCGACTATTTCTACGGCTTCAACGCCGGCGACATGAACCACTGGAATCCGCTGTTGTTTGAGAACCGCGACCTGGTGCCGGCCTCGGACGATCCGGACTATCACCTCACCGAAGACCTGGCCGACCGCGCCATCGCCTGGGTGCGCAAGGTCAAGAGCATCGCCCTGGACAAGCCCTATTTCCTCTACGTCGCCCCAGGTGCCACGCACGCGCCGCATCAGGCGCCGCAGGCCTGGATCGACCAGTTCAAGGGCAAGTTCGACCAGGGCTGGGATGCGTACCGCGAGCAGACCCTGGCGCGCCAGAAAAAACTTGGCGTAGTGCCCGAAGACACCGACCTCACCGAGCGCTCGCGCGGCCTGCCGGCCTGGGAAGGGCTGGAGCCGGACCAGCAGCGCCTGTACGCCCGCATGATGGAAGTTTTCGCCGCCTATGGCGCGCAGGTCGACGCGGCGATGGGCCGGGTGATCGATGCGGTCAAGGCGCTGCCCGATGCCGACAACACCCTCATCATCTACATCGCCGGCGACAACGGCTCCAGCGCTGAAGGCGGCCTGGAGGGCTCGCTCAACGAGAACCTGTTCTTCAACGGCTTCCCCGAGAAGTGGCAGGACAACCTCAAGGTCATCGACGAGCTGGGCGGGCCGAAGCACTTCAACCATTTCCCCTCGTCCTGGGCGCATGCGATGAACACGCCCTTCCAATGGACGAAACAGGTGGCCAGCCACTTCGGCGGCACCCGCAACCCCATGATCGTGAGCTGGCCGAAACACATCAAGGACAAGGGCGGGCTGCGCGAGCAGTTCCTGCATGTCATCGACATCGTGCCCACGTTGTATGAAGTGTGTGGCGTCACCGCCCCGCGCGAGCTCAACGGCGTGCCGCAGAAGGAGATCGAGGGCGTCAGCTTCGCCTTCACCTTCGAGCAGGCAGACGCTGCCAGCCGGCGCCGCACGCAATACTTTGAGCTGGGCTGCAATCGCGGCCTGTACCACGATGGCTGGATGGCCTCGGCGCCCAGCTTCGCGCCGTGGGAGCCGAACCGGGCCGAGGACTGGACCCCCGACAAGCAGGTGTGGGAGCTGTACAAGCTGGACGACGACTTCTCGCAGGCGCACGACCTATCGGCGCAGCACCCGGAGAAGCTGCGCGAACTACAGGACCTGTGGTGGGCGGAGGCTTCGAAGTACAGCGTGCTGCCGCTGGACTGGCGCGGCACGATCCGCATGAATGCCGAAGCGATGGGCCGCCCCAGCCTGGTCGGCGACCGCACCCAGGCCACCTATTACGAAGGCATGCTGGCGTTGCCGGATGCGGCGTGCCTGCCGATGCTCAACAAGTCCTGGCTGATCACCGCCGAGATCGAGGTACCCGACGACCACGCCAATGGCATGCTCATCACCCAGGGGGGCTCGGAAGGTGGCTATGGCCTGTACCTGCGCGACGGCAAACCCACCTTTGTCTACAACTACCTGGGCGTTGAGCGCCCGACCTTTACCGCGGACACGCCGGTGGCCAGGGGCCGGGCCACGGTGGCGGTCAAGTTCGATTACGACGGTGGCGGCATGGGCAAGGGCGGCAAGGTGACGCTCACGGTCAATGGCGACACCGTCGCCAGTGGCCGCCTCGAACGCACGGTGCCGATCCAGTTCTCCATCGGCGAGGGACTCGATATTGGCATGGACAACGGATCGGCGGTCGACTGGACCTATCCGCTGCCGTTCCGCTTCACCGGCAAGCTTGAAAAAGTGACGGTTGAGGTATTTCCGGAGAAGCCTCGCTGAGGTGAGCGGGTTGGCAGCTGCCAGGATCAGGCAGGTTCCGGAGCGATGACTGGACCGGCGGGTGTTCTGTCGACACTGATTTGGCGCTGCGTGCGCAGCGCCTCTCTAGATCTGCCGTTGAGAAAAAAACGCCATGCCCTTAGCGCGAAGGCGTTGGCAAAGTTGTGGATCACTCGATACGAGGCCAACCTGCAGCCCCTGCGCGCTTGAGCCTGATTCGAGCCGTGTATCCTGTAGATCCGTCTTTTCTGCGTCGCCTGGTGATCGTTTCCGTCGGTACCACGAGCTCCTTTGCGTAGCGGGGGCGAAAACGCCCGAGAACGCACCAGAACCCCCAACAATGTCACTGCCAGAAAACTCTCCCCAGGAAAACAGCAGCGAAGCCCGCTACGCCGCCTCCCTGCGCCTATCCGTCGCCCCGATGATGGACTGGACCGGGTTCTGAGAATAGTTCCTTTAGAGCAACGGCTTGCTGCAGAATTATGTTTGCGTGTTGCACTTCAGTAGCATCCGACAGCCGGCCAAGAGCTGTCAGCGTTGCTGTCATCCTGGCGGCTGTGCAAACTCAGAAGGCCCGTTTTCAACCCGAGGTGGGCATTGGGCCCGGCGTGTTCATATGACGTACGTTCCCCCCAAGCCTCTCCGCGAATGGCGCCTTGATGATCCGACGAGCGAGCTGTACCAGCTCCTTGTGATGGATGATCAGACCGTTCTCAGCGCGTACGGTCGTTATGCCCATTCGTCCGGGTCGACTGCATGCTCTTGGTCGGATTTCGTCGCTGGTGCCATTGACGACGTTGTGACCAGGACCCAAGGGGTAGAGGTGCTCACCGAAGCTCGGCAGTTCGTGGCAGGGATGCTTGGTGAAGTGTCCGGCTCTGGACGTTAGAGGCCATTGAGGCGGACGGTGCTGTCGGGCGGTGTCTGAGTGTCCGCTTTCGACCCGAAGCAGACACCAGATATCAGTCAGATTTCTGTAGACGCTCTGCTGATTATCACTTACCTCTAAGGAGGCCCATGGGCGCTTCCACCTGAGGCAGCGGGAGCCCGTTGAACGATCTTTATCAATAAAATCAACTTGTTACATCGCTGTCTGTGGCATAAATCCTGTGGGCATTACTGTTGAGTAATATCTGGTTTGTATGTACAGTGTGTGCACAAGAGTGCTGGCATAAGAGGACTCATATGCCAGCACAGATAGGCAGGTAGCAAAGGAGCACTCGCCATGAGCGCCGTCGCAAGCAGAGTTATCAATTTCCGGGCACCGGCTGCCAAGCAGGCGCTCATCGACCATGCCGTGGAAGTGAGCGGCATGAACCGAACGGAGTTCATCCTGGACGCCGTGTGCGAGAAGGCGCGCGAGGTATTGGCGGATCAGACCCAGTTCGCCCTGGGCAGGCAGGCCCTGCAGCGCTTCAATGCCTTGCTCGATGCGCCGCTGGCGGATAACGCGGCGATCCGTCGCCTGTTGGCCACGCCCGCGCCCTGGGAGCGCTGAGCCTTGGCGCTCAGCGCCCCCAGCCCACTCAGCGATGAGCACCGGCTGGACGACTTCCAATGCACTGCGCCGGAGCTCACCAAATGGCTGTTGGAGCGCGCGCGCCAGAACCAGGCATCGGGCGCATCTCGGTGCTTTGTCGTCTGTGACGAGCAACAGAACGTGGTGGGCTACTACGCGCTAGCGGCCGGTGCGGTGTCGCATGAGCACGTACCTGGTCGCATCCGTCGCAACATGCCCAATCCCATCCCGGTCATTGTGCTGGGGCGGTTGGCCGTGCATGTGGACATGGCTGGCCAAGGTATTGGCCAGGGGTTGCTTAAGGACGCCGTGCAGCGGACGTTGCAGATCAGTGAGCAGGTCGGTGCCCGTGCGCTGCTTTGCCATGCCATTGATGACGCAGCGAAGGCGTTCTATCTCAAGCACGGCTTCATTGAGTCACCCATTCACGAAATGACCGTGATGCTGCCGCTTAGGTAGCGTTTCGCTAGCGTCGCGCCGGGTGAGACCGGCGAGTTCTAGCGTTTTGCCAAGTTTGGCAGCAGGCGGCATAGTCATGCGTGCGTTCGCAACCAGGTATTCAACGGACATCGCCATGGCCAAGAGAGGCAAAGCAGCCAACGAAGCGCTCTTCGAAGAGGACTACGTGCTGCGTTCGCTGGGCCGCATTGGCTACGATCCAGACATTGCGCTCACTGAGCTCGTGGCCAATACCTGGGATGCGGGTGCTGCCAAGGTCGCTGTGATCATCCCGGCTGAAACCGGCGGGCTGCTGTCGGTCGAGGACGACGGCCATGGGATGACCGAGGATCAGTTCCGCAAGCGCTGGATGACCTTGGGATACAACCGGCAGAAAACCCAGGGTGAGAACGTCCAGTTTCCGACGGATCGCGCTGATTGGGTACGCAAGGCGTTCGGACGCAATGGCATTGGTCGCCATGGCCTACTGTGCTTCTCCGATCACTACACCGTCGAAACCTGGACCAATGGCGTGCTCTCGACGTTCGTGATCGGGACCAGAAATCAGCCGTCGCCGTTCTACATCCAGAGCCACGAAACGGGCACGCGACTAGGGCACGGCACCCGGCTGCTGGTGGAGGTGGAGCGTCACCGCCCCGATCCAGATCGAATCAGGACGGTTCTATCAGGCCGGTTCCTACACGACCCACAGTTCATCGTTTCGGTGAATGGTCAATCTGTTCCGCTGTCCGAGCATGAGGGTCTGCTGGAAGAGCGCAAGATTCAAGTCGAGCCGGGATTCAATGTCACGGCTTATGTCGTGGACACGACGCGCACGGCCAAATCCACGCGCTACCAAGGCGTTGCGTTCTGGGTAAGTAGTCGCCTGGTGGGTCTGCCGAGTTGGACGGTCGGGCCAATAGCCATCCTGGACGGACGGGTACGCTTCGCCAAGCGCTACGCCATCGTGATCGAGTGCGGAGCCGAGTGGCTCTCCGAAGTCGAATCTGACTGGTCGAAGTTCAAGACTACGGAGCGCACGGAAGACCTCTTTGAGGCAGTCAATGAGTACGCCCAGGAAATGGTCGAGAAGCTGTCGGCCAACCTGATCGAGGAAAACTCCGAGGACGCGCTCTACAAGAATCGAGAAGACCTGCGGACGCTGCCGCGTCGCTCCATGCTTGAAGTGGCCCAATTCACCAAGACTGTGGTGCACGACCAGCCAGGCATTCCGCCCGATACCCTGAACAAGGTGGTTAAGGCGGTGATCAAGATTCAGAAGGCCCGCAGCGGCGCCAGCTTTCTCGACAAGCTGTTGCAGCTTGATGAGCACGATATCGACGGGCTGGATCGACTGCTTGGGCAGTGGACGGTGGAGGACGCGCTCACCGTGCTCGATGAGATCGATAATCGCTTGTCGATCATCGCCGCCATGGAGAAGCTCAGCGGCGACCCGGAAGCGGACGAGTTGCATACGCTCCACCCGCTCGTGGCGCAGGCGCGCTGGCTGTTCGGACCCGAGTTTGATAGTTCCGAGTACGCATCCAACAACACGCTACGCACGGTTGCCACCAGCTTGTTCAAGGCCAGGAAGGAAGACCAGTCCTTCGCCAATGCCGCAAAGCGTCCCGATATCGTGGTGCTTTCCGATGCCACGATTTCGATTGTCGGCACGGAGAGCTTCGACAGTGCCCGCGATCACTTGGTGACCATGCGTGATGTCTTGCTCATCGAGTTGAAGAAGGGACGTTCTGAAATCGGGCGCGCCGAGATGAATCAGGCGGCAGGGTATGTCGATGATCTTGTTTCTAGCGGAGGTATTGAGGGGATGCCGTTCTTCCATGCCTACGTTGTCGGTCACACGGTGGCGTCCAACATCTCGAATGTGAATCCTCGCGAGTTCAATGGCGTTTTGCGTGGCCGTGTAACGGCCACCACCTATAACCAGCTGGCTTTGACTGCGAATAAGCGTCTCCACGGGCTCAAGGCACGGATTCCCTCCCGATACGAGGAGGTTTCTGGTTATGAGCTCGTCCAGAAGGTAATGGGGACGCCCAGCCAGGCATCGCTGGTGCCGCCGGCCGATTAGCCGAATTGGGACGCTCAGTCCTTCGCAGGCGTGACAAAGTCCGCTTCTGGCCGATAGCGGCCGTGCCGTATAGCAGGAGGGAGCGACGCGCCGTTGATCAGTGGTGTCGCGCGGGGCACGCTGGCCCTGACCTCGCCACATTGACCAGCATGAACTTCCACCGAGGGCGAGGGAATGAGCCTGGCGAGTCAGGCTGTCGGCTCGGCGATCTTTAGGCTGGCCACATCTTGAGCCTGGCCAGGTCCGCCTTTTTGGTCCGACCCCATTCCTGCCCTTGGCGCTCCCGAAGCTCGTACCAGCCGACCAGCTCCCCCCAGGTCATCCGCTTGCCCAAGGGTTCGCCCCGGCGCGCTGCACCTGAAGATCGGCCTCCCGCCGGGTGATCCATTCCTTGGCCAAGGCTTTGGTTCTGAAGGTTTCTGACTCGCTGTGGACGAGCTGGCCCTCGCGCCTGAGCGGGAGCTGGGCTGTGTATCCTGTGGCCCCGTCTCTTCTGCGTCGATTGGTGATCGTTCCCATCGGTGCTGCGAGCTTCATTTCGTAGCCCTGTAGGTCGCACTCCAGGGGCGAAAACGCCCGAGAACGCACCAGAACCCCGACAACGTAATGCTAGAAAATTCATTGATTCCCCAGGAAAACAGCAGCGAAGCCCGCTACGCCGCCTCCCTGCGCCTGTCCGTCGCCCCGATGATGGACTGGACCGACCGCCATTGCCGCTACTTCCATCGCCTGCTGGCGCCCTCGGCCCGGCTGTACACCGAAATGGTCCACGCCAATGCGGTGATCCATGGCGATCGGCAGCGTCTGCTCGGTTTCGACCCCAGCGAGCAACCCCTCGCCTTACAGCTAGGCGGCAGCGAACCGGAACTCCTCGCCCAGGCCGCGCGCATCGCAGGCGAGTGGGGCTATGCCGAGGTCAACCTCAACTGCGGTTGCCCTTCCGACCGCGTCCAAGCCGGGCGTTTTGGCGCCTGCCTGATGCGCGAACCCACGCTGGTGGCCGAATGCGTGGCCGCGATGCGCGGCGCCACCCATATCCCGATCACGGTGAAATGCCGCCTCGGCGTGGACGAGGACAACGACTACGACGTGTTCGCCGCGTTCGTGGATGAGGTCGTGGCCGCGGGCAGCCAGATGATCGTGGTCCACGCGCGCAATGCCTGGCTGAAGGGCCTTTCGCCCAAGGAAAACCGCGAAATCCCGCCGCTGCGCTACGACTGGGGCTACCGCCTGAAGCAGGAGCGCCCGGGATTGCCGGTGGTGCTCAACGGCGGCATTGCCGATGTCGATGCCGCCCTCGCACACCTGGCCCACGTCGACGGCGTGATGCTCGGCCGCGTGGCTTACCACGACCCGTACGTGCTGCATCGCGTCGAATCTGCGCTCACCGGCACGGCGCTTCGCCCGCGGGCCGAGTTGCTCCGTGCCTTGCGCCCCTACGTCGAAGCCCAACTGGGCAACGGTCTGGCCTTGAAGCACATCACCCGGCACGTCCTCGGCCTGTTCCTGGGGCAGCCCGGCGGACGGGCGTTCCGGCAGATTCTCAGCGAAGGCGCGCACCGCCCCGGCGCGGGTTGGGATCTGATTGAGCAGGCCCTGGCCGTCACCGAGGCCCAGGCGCGCCGGTCGGCGGCCTGAGCCCCTCCTGGCCGTCTGGCCGGGGCATTGCAAGGTTGCGCGGAAACGCTATCCTTCATCGTTCATTTGCCTGAACAAGGCGCGTCGCGGTCAGAAAAGTTCAGACCGGATTCACTCCGAAAAATCAAGAATTTGCCTCGTTTTCCGGTGGTTCGAAGTGCGCTCGTGAACCCGGGGTTTTTACGATTTTTGAACGATTCTTCCCGCTCCGCTAGGATTCAGTTCGTGACGCTTGCCCCATTCCGCCTGTCGATCATTGCTGCGGTCGCCCTTCTGGCGCTTTCCGCCGCGCAGGCCGTGGCAGCGCCGCAGGACCGGGGCCCCCCGGAGGCCCGCGAAGCCTTTCCCCGCAACGGGCGCGGCGCCGATGCCGATGGGCGTTCGCTTTCCGATGCCATTCGCCGCGTGCAGCGCACGACGGGCGGGCAGATCCTCGGCGCCGAGCAGGTGCCGTTCGACGGGCGCAACATCAACCGCGTCAAGTACATGGATGACCGTGGCCGCGTCCGCTACATGGACGACCCGGTGCCGGACCGCGCCCCGCCGCGCGCCCCGCGCCCGGCCGAGCCGGCGACGCCACCACGCGGCGATAACCCGTGACTGGCGATAGTGGCTTAACCACTTCAGTTTCCCCCTGGCCGCCGGCCAGCCAAACGTAACTAGGGAGAGTTCATGCGTATCCTTCTGGTCGAAGACGAAGCCCCTCTGCGCGAAACCCTTGCCGCGCGCCTGAAGCGCGAAGGCTTCGCGGTCGATGCGGCGCAGGACGGCGAAGAGGGCCTGTACATGGGTCGCGAGGTGCCGTTCGATGTCGGCATCATCGACCTCGGCCTGCCGAAGATGTCGGGCATGGAGCTGATCAAGGCACTGCGCGACGAGGGCAAGAAGTTCCCGGTGCTGATCCTCACCGCGCGTTCGAGCTGGCAGGACAAGGTCGAGGGCCTGAAGCAGGGCGCCGACGACTACCTGGTCAAGCCGTTCCACGTCGAAGAGCTGCTGGCGCGCGTCAATGCGCTGCTGCGTCGCGCCGCCGGCTGGAGCAAGCCCACGCTGGAATGCGGCCCGGTGGCGCTGGATCTCGCCGCGCAGACGGTCAGCGTCAACGGCAGCAACGTCGACCTCACCAGCTACGAGTACAAGGTACTCGAGTACCTGATGATGCACGCCGGCGAGTTGGTCTCGAAGGCCGATCTGACCGAGCACATCTACCAGCAGGACTTCGATCGCGATTCGAACGTGCTGGAAGTCTTCATTGGTCGCCTGCGCAAGAAGCTCGATCCGGATGGCGAATTGAAGCCGATCGAAACCGTGCGCGGTCGCGGTTACCGCTTCGCGATCCCGCGTACCGAGGGCTGATCCCTCGCGTCCCAGGAAAGACAGCAGCGTGGCCGTCCGTCTTCGGTGGTTCAAGCGTTGGCGGCCCCGCTCCCTGCAGGCCCGCCAGCTGCTGGCAGCCAGCGTCAGTCTCGTCGCCTTCCTTGCATTGGCGGGCTACGCGCTGGACGCGGCCTTCGCCGATACGGCGATGGACAACCTGCGCAGCCGCCTGAAGAACTACGCCACCGCCTACAACGGCAGCATCGATTTCCTGCGCGATGGTTCGCTGTATATCCGCGAGCAATCGCCCGACGCGCGCTTCGACGTGCCGGGCGGTGGCCTGTATGCCGAAGTGATCCGGCCTGACGAGCGCTGGTCGTCGATGTCCGCCGAAGGACCGGTGTTGCCGGTCTCCGGGCCGATGCTTGGCCCGCGGCAGGAGGAGTTCACCGGGCCGCTGGACATGGTGCAGATCGACGGCACCAAGGGCCAGGTGTATCGCTACGGCCAGGGCGTGATCTATGAAACCGAACCGGGCCACGAGATTCCCTACACGATCTACGTGATGGAGGATGCACGCTCGCTGGGTGCGCAGCTGCGCGTGTTCCGGAGCGCGGTGTGGTTCTACCTCGGCATTACCGGCATCTTCCTGCTCCTGCTGCAGACCTTCATCCTGCAGTGGAGCCTGCGCCCGTTGCGGCGCGTGGTGAACGAGCTGACCAAGGTGCAGCGCGGCGAAGCGCAGCGCATGAGCGAGCATCATCCGCGCGAGCTGGAGCCGCTGACCGACAGCATCAACGCCTTCATCGAAAGCGAGCGCGAGAACCTCGATCGCCAGCGCAACACGCTGGCCGATCTTGCCCACAGCCTCAAGACGCCGCTTGCCGTGCTGCGCACCCAACTCGACAGCGGTGCGGAAGATACCGACCTGCGCGACGAATTCGACGTTCAGCTGCGCCGCATGAACAACCTCGTGTCCTACCAGCTCGCCCGTGCGGCTTCCAGTGGCCACAAGCTGTTCGCCGCGCCGGTGCCGATCGAGTCCAATGCCGAGGAAATCGTGCGCGGGCTGGAGAAGGTGTACGCCGCCAAGGGCGTGCTGTGCGAGTTCGAGATCGACCCGAACGCGCGCTTCTATGGTGAGCCGGGTGACTTGCAGGAGCTGCTGGGCAACCTGCTGGAAAACGCCTTCAAGTGGGCGCGCAGCCGCGTGCTGCTGATCGCCAAACCCACCGTGGGTGCGGGCAGCAGCAAGCGCTCGGGCCTGGTGCTCGCGGTGGAAGACGACGGTCCGGGCATTGCGCCGGATGACGTTGCCAAGATCCTGCAGCGCGGCGTGCGGGGCGACGAGCGCGTGCAGGGCCATGGCATCGGGCTGTCGATCGTGCAGGACCTGGTGCGTGGCTATCGCGGCGAGCTGCACGTCAGCCGTTCGCAGGAACTGGGCGGCGCGCGCTTCGAAGTCACCCTGCCGCCAGGACTCTGACGCGCTTGTCGGTGCACGACGGGTTAGTCGTGCGCGCCGCCATCGCAATCAGGCACGCCCTTCGAAGGGTGGAACGCCGTAATAGCGGCGCAGATGCTCGGCGACCTTCGGCATCGTCTCGGCCAACACGCCGGGCGCGGAGAAGTGGTACTCGCTGACCACCGCGAAGAACTCTTCCGGCGCCTCCGCCGCATACGCATCCACGCGCGTGCGCTTGCCGGCGTGCACGCGTTGGCAGAATTCATCGTAGGCCTGCTGGAAGTCCATCGCCCACTGCTTCTGCCATTCGCGCGGTAGTGGCGGCGTGCCGTCGAGCGCGCCGTCGAGGACATCCAGCTTGTGCGCCATCTCGTGCACGGCGACGTTGTACCCGGCGTAGGGCTCGTGCAAATCCGCTTCGACGTCGGCCCAGGACAGGATCAACGGCCCCTGGTCCCAGGATTCGCCGATCAGCTCATCGTCCCATTCGTGCAGCACGCCAGCCGCATCGACGTGGCTGCGATGCACCCGGAACGCTTCCGGATAGACGATCAACTGCGACCAGCCGCGCCATCCGCCCGGGCCGATCTCCAGCAGCGGCAGGCAGCACGTCGCGGCGAGCACCACGACCTGCCATGGCTGCAGCTCGAGTCCGCCCACGGGTGAGAGGGTCTTTTCGTGCAGGAACTGCGCGCTCAATGTGCGCAAGCGCGATTCACGCTCGGCATCGAGTGCGGCGATCCACGGGCAATGCGCACGCGCCTGCAACCAGGGGGCGTCGTCAATCGAAGGAGGCGGCCGGCGCAGCCAGCCCAACAGCCGCTGGATCAGCGGAACATGCCCGGCAGGAAGCTGTGCCATTTCGGCATGCGGCCACGCGGTGCGAACAGGTCATCGCCGTCGCCACCGCCGCTCGGGGTCGCGCTGGTCGGCCGATGGCCGGGCGAATGCGACGGCGCAACCGGCGTCGTGGCTTCCGGTGCCGGGCCGTGCGCCGCAGAGCTCGGCGTGACGCAGGTGCCGTGGTCCGCTTCGGCCACGCCGCTCGAGGCCCAGGCCAATGCCGGGGTCAGTAGCAGGAACAGACAGGCGAATCGGCGCATCGTCCACATCCCGGCAGGGGGCCCAAGCTCCCGATTCTAACGCGCTTTTCACGCCCCCTGGCAAGTCCGGCTGGGCGGGCCCGGCGGCATGCCGCATAATTTCGCCGTTTGCCCCGGGGCGGAGTGTTCGGAGAGGCCGTGGATGACCGCGCTTTATTGGCCAGGCTAGCCCTGGGTCGGCTTTCCGGGGACGCCCTGGCGCGCGATTTCGGGCTGACCCGGGCTGCGGTCTGGAAACGTATCCAGAACCTGCGCGCGGCCGGGATCGATATCCAGGGCCGCGCCGGCGAAGGCTACGGCCTGGGATATCCGGTCGAACTGCTGGAGGCCCCGCGCATCGTCGCGGCGCTGCCTGCCCCTGCCGCGCAGGCCCTGGCCGGCCTGGAAGTGGCCTGGACCCTCGAATCGACGAACTCCGAGCTGCTGGCCCGGCCCGTGTCGACGCAGGGCGTGTCAGTCCTGCTGGCCGAGCGCCAGACCGGTGGCCGTGGCCGCCGCGGGCGACAGTGGGCCTCGCCACTGGCCGCGCACATATATCTGTCCCTGGCCCGCAGTTTCAGCGGCGGGCTGGCGCAGCTGGCCGGGCTGAGCCTGGCGGTGGGCGTGGCGGCTGCCGAAGCGCTGCGTGCCAGCGGTTTCGCCGAGGTCGGCCTGAAATGGCCGAACGATCTGCTGGTGGGCGACCGCAAGCTGGGGGGACTGCTGATCGAAGGCGGCGGCGAATTGGGCGGCCCGGCCCGCGCGGTCATCGGCCTGGGGGTCAACGTGCATATGCCGGAAGCCTTCGCCGCGACCATCGGCCAGCCCTGGGTGGATCTGGATACGCTGGCTGGCGCGCCCGTATCGCGCAACGACGTGGTCGCCGCGTTGCTCGCGCACCTGCTGCCGGCGCTGGCGCAGTTCGAAGCACAAGGCCTGGCGCCGTTCCTGCCTCGCTACGCCGCGCTCGATCTGCTGGCCGGCCGCCGCGTGCGGGTGGAGGAGGCCGGGCGGTTGTTCGAAGGCGTGGCCTGCGGATTGGGCGTGGACGGGGCCCTGTGCGTTCGGGGCGAAGACGGCGAGCGCCAGTTCCATGCCGGCGAAGTCAGCGTGAGGCCTGCATGAGCCAGTGGTTGTTCGACCTGGGTAATTCCCGTTTCAAGTTCGCACCGCTGCGCGACGATGGCCGCGCCGGCGATGTGCAGGCCTGGGCCAATGGCGTGCGCGCGATGTCTGCCGACAGCGCGGCGGCATTGCCCTCCGGCGAGGTGGCCTGGGTGGCCAGCGTCGCCGATCCTACGCTGACCGCCGACGTGATCGCCCATCTGCGCCAGCGTTTTTCCCAGGTCCGCATCGCGCGCACGCTTGCCCAATGCGCGGGCGTGCGCGTGGCCTACGCAGCGCCACAAAAGTTTGGCGTGGACCGCTTCCTGGCCTTGCTGGGTGCGCGCGCGCAAGGCGCCGTGCTGGTGGCCGGCGTCGGCACCGCGTTGACCCTGGACCTGATGGATGCTGATGGCCTGCATCGCGGTGGCCGCATCGCCGCTTCGCCCACCACCATGCGCGAGGCGCTGCACCAGCGCGCCGTGCAATTGCCCGCGAGCGGCGGGGAGTACGCCGAGTTCGCCAACGACACCGCCGATGCGCTCGCTTCTGGTTGCGATGGCGCGGCCGTGGCGCTGATCGAGCGCAGCCTGCAGCAGGCGCACGGGTTGCTGGGCCCTGCGCGGCTGCTGCTGCATGGGGGTGGCGCACCGCCGTTGCTGCCGTTGCTCCCTGGCGCCGAGCACCATCCTTCGTTGGTGCTGGATGGCCTGGCGGTCTGGGCTGCGTACCATCCCACCGCCGCCGATTGAGCGGGCAGGTAGTCGCGGCGCGCTTCGTGCTGGTTAGAATCGCGGCATGTACGTCCGCGCCCTGATCGTCGTGCTCGCCATCCTCAACGCCGGTGTCGCCCTGTGGTGGGCGACGCGCGCGCCCGTGAGCCCGCCGCCGCCGCCCGAGGCGCCGGCCGGTGTGGCCACCTTGCAGATGCTGCTCACGCCGCCGCCCGCCGCGCCGGCACCCGAAGCCGCGGCCGCCGCTGCGCCTGCGGCGGCTCAAGTCGCCAGCGCCACCCAGCCTGCCGCGCCGGCCGCCGCCGATCGCTGCCTGACCCTTGGGCCGTTCCCCGACCAGGCCGCCGCAGAAGCTGCACGCAGCGCCGCAGGCGATGCCCTGCGCGCCACGCGGGTGCGCGAAGTGACTGAATCCAGCAGCTTCCGGGTGATGCTCAACGGCGTGGGCGATCGCGCCGCCGCGCAGGCCGAAGTGGCACGGATCAAGGCTGCCGGCCTGAGCGATTACTACGTGGTCGCCAACGGCGCGCAAAACGATATCGCCCTGGGCCAATACCGCAATCGCGAAGGGGCCGAGCGGCGCCAGGCCGAACTGGCCGCCGCAGGCGTGCACGCCGAAGTGGTGGCCAGTGGCAGCGGCAACGGCACGCGCTGGTGGATCGATGGACGCACCCGCGCCGACAACGCCGCCCTGCACGCGTTGAAGCTGCCCGCGCCGCGATCGCTGGATTGCGCGACCCTGCGCTAGAATGCGTGCAGTCATGCCGCTTTAGCTCAGTTGGTAGAGCAACTGTCTTGTAAACAGTAGGTCATCCGTTCGATTCGGATAAGCGGCACCACCTCGCTGCATGGGCGATTTCCCGGGGTTTCCTGCTGCATCGCGGCGGGTGCGCGCGCCGGGCCGGCGACTAGACTGCCTGTCTCACTCCAGGCAGGACGGTACTCGGGCATGACCATGCAATATCCCCCTGTTTCCCTGATCGGCGTGCCCACCGACATCGGTGCGGGCCATCGCGGCGCCAGCATGGGCCCGGAGGCACTGCGCATCGCTGGCCTGGGCGAGGCGCTGGCGGCGCGCGGGGTGGACGTGCAAGACATCGGCAATATCGTGGGTCCGCGCAACCCGTGGACCGCGCCCGTCGCCGGCTACCGGCATCTGCAGGAAGTAGTGGACTGGAACCGCGCGCTGATGGAAGCCAGCTACGCCGAACTGGCCCGCGGCCGCATGCCGATCATGCTCGGTGGCGATCATTGCCTTGCGGTAGGTTCGATCACCGCGGTCGCGCGCTGGTGCCGCGAGCACGACCGCAAGCTGCGCGTGCTGTGGCTGGATGCGCATTCGGATTTCAACACCAGTGAGGTCACGCCCTCGGGCAACGTGCACGGCATGCCGGTGGCCTGCCTGTGCGGCCTGGGGCCGGCCGAACTGACGGGCCTGGGCGGCACCACGCCGGCGCTGTGTCCCGAGCAGGTACGGCAGATCGGTATCCGCTCGGTGGATCCGGAAGAGAAGCGCCTGATCAAACAGCACCGCGTCGACGTCTACGACATGCGCTACATCGACGAGAACGGTATGAAGCGCGCAGTGGAAGCGGCGCTTGCCGGCGTGGACGAAAACACCCACCTGCACGTGAGTTTCGACGTGGATTTCCTCGACCCGAGCATCGCGCCCGGCGTTGGCACCACCGTGCCCGGCGGCCCCAACTACCGCGAAGCGCAGCTGGTGATGGAAATGATCGCCGACACCGGACGGCTTGGATCGCTCGACATCGTCGAACTCAACCCGGTGCTCGACAACCACAACCTCACCGCGGAACTGGCCGTAGACCTGGTCGAAAGCCTGTTCGGCAAATCCACCCTGATGCGCGATTGACCTGCCGCGGCTGAACACTTCCCGGGCCGATTTTGACGAAACCCACCGCGTTCACGCCCGCTCGACGGTGGGAAAGTCAGATTGTGCCGCAAGCGGATCGCCTGGCTGGACGGGTGCCGCACTGACCGGAGAAGGACATGAAGCGACTGTTGACCCTGGCGATGCTTGGAATGTTTTCCGTCGGCCTGTTGAGCGGCTGCAACACCGTCGCCGGCGCGGGCAAGGATGTGGAGAAGGCGGGCGAAAAGGTGGAAAGCACCGCCAACAAGTGCAGCGACGGCAAGTGCTGATCGGCGCAACGGCGCGCCATTCGATGTTTTCCTGCGGCCGCACGGGCCGCGCTTCCCAACACTGAAGGAGCAAGACGATGAAGCGAGTGATCACCCTGCTGGCCCTGGGCCTGTTTTCCCTGTCGGTCCTGAGCGGCTGCAACACCGTCGCCGGCGCAGGCAAGGACGTGCAGAAGGCGGGCGAAAAGGTGCAGGACGCGGCGCACTGATTGCCGCACTGTGAAATGCATGGGAAGGCGGGCTCAGGCCCGCCTTCTTTTTTGCGCGACGAAAGTGGAGTGTTGAATCGTTCATTGCAATGACGGTGTTCTTGACGTTGGTTGACCTGCCGCCAACGTCCTCATTGCGAAGCTGATCCCGCGCGGCATCCGTGCCGTACCTACCGCGCACCTATTTGCGCAGACCAAGGGAGCGAGCAATGAATAAAGACATCATCTCGGGCAAGTGGACGCAGCTGAAGGGCCAGATGCAGGCCAAGTGGGGCGACCTGACCGACGACGACTTCGATGTGGCCGAAGGCAATGCCCAGTACCTCTCCGGCAAACTGCAGGAGCGCTACGGCTGGGATCGCGATCGCGCCGAGAAGGAAGTGAAGGATTTCGACGACGCGCTGCGCAAGGAATACAAGGACTACTGAGTCCGCTCCGCGCTGCATGAGCGCACTGCCGAGGCGGGTCCGTCCCACGGGCCCGCCTTTGTCGTGTCCGGCCGGGCCGGGGCACCGGTTAAACTGGTCGGGATTCGATCCTGGCCCCCGCACCGCATGAACACCCGCGTCCTCACCGGCATCACCACCTCCGGCACTCCCCACCTGGGCAACTACGTCGGCGCCGTGCGCCCGGCCATTGCCGCCAGTCGCGCCGAAGGGGTGGAGAGCTTCTATTTCCTGGCCGACCTGCACAGCCTGATCAAGGCCCAGGACCCGGCGCGCACCCAGCGCTCCACGCTGGAGATCGCCGCGACCTGGCTGGCCTGCGGGCTGGAGCCGGACAAGGTGTGGTTCTACCGGCAGAGTGATATCCCGGAGATCTCCGAGCTCAACTGGTTCCTCACCTGCATCGCCGGCAAGGGCATCCTCAATCGTGCCCATGCCTACAAGGCCGCGGTGGACAAGAACACGGCCGATGGCGAGGACGCCGATGCCGGCGTCACCGCCGGATTGTTCATGTACCCGGTGCTGATGGCCGCCGACATCTTGATCTTCAATGCCAACCAGGTGCCGGTCGGTCGCGACCAGGTGCAGCACATCGAGATGGCGCGCGATTTCGGCCAGCGTTTCAACCATGTTTACGGGCGCGATTTCTTCGTGCTGCCCGAGGCCCTGGTCGACGAGCAGGTCGCCACGCTGCCCGGCCTGGATGGCCGCAAGATGAGCAAGAGCTATGGCAACACCATCCCGCTGTTCGCCCCGCGCGAGGAGCTGAAGAAGCTGGTGTTCTCCATCCTCACCGATTCGCGCGCGCCGGGCGAAGCCAAGACCACCGAAGGTTCGGCGCTGTTCCAGCTGTACCAGGCCTTCGCCAGCGCCGATGAAACGGCCGCGTTCGCACGCGCCTTTGCCGAAGGCATTTCCTGGGGCGATGCCAAGCAGCAGCTGTTCGAGCGCATCGATGCGGAAATCGCGCCGCTGCGCGCGCGCTATGAGGCGCTGATGGCCGATCCGGCGGCGATCGAGCAGATCCTGCGCCGCGGTGGCGAGCGCCTGCGCGAGCGCTATGCGCGGCCTTTCCTGGCGCAGCTGCGCGATGCGGTGGGCCTGCGCGACCTGTCCGCCCAGGGCGGCGATGCCGGCAAGCCGAAGCAGGCCAGGCAGGCCTTGCCGCTGTTCAAGCAGTACCGCGAAGCCGATGGCCGTTTCTACTTCAAGTTGCTCGATGGCGAAGGTGCATTGCTGGTGCAGAGCGAGGGTTTCGATTCGCCGCGCGAAGCCGGGCAGACGATTGCCGTGATCAAGCAGGCCACTGCCGCCGATGCGTTGGCCTCTCCGCTGTTCAAGCTCCAGGCCGAGGCGGCTGTCGTGCTGGAAGCCCTGCGCGAACTGCGCGACGCGGCCTGACTGACACGCAGCTGGCGTATGCCGCGTCTACAATGAATCCATCCAGCGACCCCACAGGACGCCAGATGGTCGAGCACGGTATCCATACAGTTGATAGCGGTTTCCAGCGCCCGAACTTCGACGCGGCTTATCTGATCGTCGAACAGGGCCGTGGTGCGTTCGTCGATTGCGGGACCGCGCTGGCGGTACCGGCCATGCTCGCCGCATTGTCCGGCGCCGGGCTGTCAGCGCAGGACGTGGACTGGCTGATCCTCACCCACGTGCATCTCGATCACGCCGGGGGCGCGGGTGCACTGCTGCAGCACCTGCCGAATGCGCGCGTGCTGGTCCACCCGCGCGGCGCGCCGCACATGATCGATCCGACGCGCCTGATCGCCGGCGCCACCGAGGTCTACGGCGCTGAGGAAATGGCGCGCAGCTATGGCCAGATCGTGCCGATCCCGGCCGAGCGCGTGGTACTGGCCGAGGACGGCGGCCAGATCCAGCTGGCGGGGCGCACGCTGATGACCCTCGATACCCCCGGCCACGCACGCCACCACTTGTGTGTGTGGGATGCGCGCAGCCGCGCCTGGTTCACCGGCGATACCTTTGGCCTGTCGTATCGGGAGCTGGATTCGGCGCAAGGCGCCTTCATCCTGCCCACCTCCTCGCCCGTGCAGTTCGAGCCGGACGCGATGCGCGAATCGATCGCGCGGATGCTGGCCTACGCGCCGGACGCGATGTACCTCACGCACTATGGCCGCGTCACGCCGCCGGCTGCCCTGGCGCATGCGCTGGTCGAGCAGATCGATGCTATGGTGGCCATCGCCCGCGGCTGCGATGGCCGTGCCGATCGCCACCGTTGCCTGGTCGCCGCATTGACCGAGCTTTACCTCGAACGCGCCCACGCCCATGGCGTGCCGCTGGACGATGCCGCAGTGGTTCGCGTGCTGGCGATGGACATCGAACTCAATGCGCAAGGGCTGGGCAGTTGGCTCGATCGCCCGCGCCGCTGATGCAACACCCCCTGCGCGGCACGCACGCGGCGCACTACACTGTGTCACCCCCAAGCCGAAGAACCTTGCCGTGAATCCGATGCGCATCCTGTTGCTGTCCGCCTGCCTGTTCGTCGGAGGCGTCGCGCAGGCGGCGAACGATGCCGCGGCCCAGGCCATCGATCCCGAAGCGCTTTCGCACCACGTGCAGGTGCTGGCCTCCGATACGTTCGAAGGGCGCGCACCGGCCAGCCCGGGCGAGCAACGCACCATTGACTATCTCGTCGCCCAGTTTCGCGATGCAGGCCTTGCGCCGGGCGGCGACAACGGGGGTTGGACACAGTCCGTGCCGCTGGTGCGTGCGCAGGTCGACGGCCCGGTGCAGGCCAGCCTGACCCAGGCCGGCAAGACCCGCGCGCTGGTCAACGGCGAGGACGTCACGCTGCAGAGCCTGCGTCCGGGCACGGCGGTGTCGGTCAAGAACGCACCGCTGGTGTTCGTCGGCTACGGCATCAACGCGCCGGAGCGGCAGTGGGACGATTACAAGGGCGTGGACCTCAAGGGCAAGATCGCGGTCGTGCTGATCAACGATGCCGACTTCGAGCTGCCCGCGCCGGGCGCGTTCGAAGGCAAGGCGGTGACCTACTACGGTCGCTGGACCTACAAGTTCGAGGAAGCCGCGCGTCGGGGTGCGACCGGCGTGCTGATCGTGCATGAAACCGCGCCGGCGGCGTATGGCTGGAACACGGTGCGCAGCTCCGGGTTGTCGCCGTTGTTCGATATCGAGCGCGATGACGCCCAGGCCCGGGCGATGCACACCCCGCTGCGCGGCTGGTTGCAGCGCGAGCAGGCGGTGGCGATCTTCCGCGATGCCGGGCTGGATTTCGATGCCCTCAAGCGCCAGGCGGCGACGCCGGCCTTCCGCCCGGTGCCGTTGGGCGATGCCACGTTGAGCGCCGCCTTCAAGCTCAAGCGCGAGCGCGTGGTGACCCACAACGTGGTGGCGCGCCTGCCCGGCAGCCGGCATCCGGATGAGACGGTGATCTTTTCTGCGCACTGGGACGCTTTCGGCATCGGCGAGGCCGACAAGCAAGGCGACCGCATCCGCCACGGCGCCGTCGACAACGCCACCGGCGTGGCCAGCGTGCTGGAGCTGGCACGGGTGTTCGCGGCCGGTCCGCGGCCGGAACGCAGCCTGTTGTTCATCGCCCTCACCGCCGAGGAGAAGGGCCTGCTCGGCGCCAGTTACTACGCCGCGCATCCGCTGGTGCCGCTGGACCGCACCGTGGCCGTGCTGAACATGGAGATGTTCAGTCCCGATGGCCCGACCCGCGATATCGCGTCCTGGGGCCTGGGCAAGGTCTCGCTGGAAGAGGACCTCAAGCGCGTCGCCGAAGACAAGGGCCGCCATTACAGTCCAGATCCGAACCTGGAAGCGGGCTTCTTCTATCGCGCCGACCACTTCGCCTTCGCCCGCGTCGGCGTGCCGGCGATCACCGTCGGCCCGGGCCTGGATCGGCTCGAAGGCGGCGTGGCCGCCGGCCAGGCGCTGCGTGACGCCTACTTCCGCGATTGCTACCACCAGCCGTGCGACCGCTGGACGCCGCAGTGGGATGCGCGCGGCCACGCCGCCGATACCCAGCTCGTGCACGAACTGGGCCTGCGCCTGGCCAACAGCCGCACCTGGCCGGCCTGGCGCGAGGGCAGCGAGTTCAAGGCCGCGCGCGACCGCAGCGAAGCCGCGCGCCAGCCCTGATCGGCGCAGCGTTGCATTGGCGCCGGCGGTCGTTCCATCGCCGGCGCTGTGGGCACGGGGAAAACGACTAGAATTTCCCTCCTTCCGCCGCTGCTCCGATCCCCATGGCTTCCCCTGCCGACGCTGGCGCGCAAGGCGCGCGCAGTGGTTTCGTCGTCCTCGCCCTGCTGCTGGTCTATCTCGTCTGGGGATCGACCTATCTCGGCATTCGCCTGGCGCTTGAAGGCGGCGCGCTGCCGCTGACGATGGTCTCCGGCGGCCGCTTCATCGTCGCCGGCACGCTCATGTACGCCGTGCTGCGCTGGCGCGGCGTGCCTGCGCCCACGCGCCGGCAATGGCCGAACGTGGTGATGATGGGCGCGACCTTGCTGCTGCTCGGCAACGGCATGGTGGTGCTGGCCGAGCGCGACGTCTCTTCAGGGCTTGCCGCCACCGCCGTGGCCTCGGTGCCGCTGTGGATGGCATTGTTCTCCGCGCTGCGTGGCCAGCACGCCAGCCGCGGCGAATGGATCGGTATCGTGATCGGTTTCCTCGGCGTGGTCTGGCTCAACGCAGGTAGCAGCCTCACCGCCACGCCCACGGGCCTGGTGCTGCTGCTGATCGCGCCGCTGGGCTGGGCGTTTGGTTCGATCTGGTCGCGCGGCCGCGACCTGCCGTCGCCGTTCATGACCGCAGCCGCGCAGATGATGTGTGGCGGGGTGCTGATCTTCCTCGCCGGGCTGCTGATCGGCGAGCGTCCGCACACCTTGCCGACGCCGCAGGGCCTGCTCGCGGTGGCCTATCTGTGCGTGTTCGGCTCGATCGTCGCCTTTACCGCTTATGTGTGGTTGCTGAGCCACGTGCGGCCCGCGCTGGCGGGTAGCTATGCCTACGTCAACCCGGTGATTGCGGTGGCGCTGGGCGCCTGGCTGGGGCACGAGCAGTTCAGTGCCAGCGACATCGGCGCGATGGCGGTGATCCTGGCCGGCGTGGTCGTGGTCACGCTGTCGCGCGCGCGCAAGTGAGGCTGCACTAATGGACGCTGCTCGCCAACGCCGCCAGGGCGTGGGAATCGCCGCTGGCGCCTTCGTGATCTGGGGCCTGTTCCCGATCTACTGGCATCTGCTCAAGGCGGTGCCCTCGTCGTTGATCATCGCCCACCGCATCGTCTGGAGCACCCTGCTGGTGGTGGGCTGGCTGGTGCTGTCCTCGCGCCTGGGCTGGTTGCGGCGCATCGCCGCCCAACCCCGCGCGCTGGCGCTGCTGGGCTTGAGCGGGGTGGCGATCGGCTGCAACTGGGGCCTGTATATCTGGGCCATCAATGCCGGGCACGTGATCGAAAGCAGCCTGGGCTACTACATCAATCCCCTGGTGAGCGTGCTGCTGGGCGTGCTGGTGCTCAAGGAGCAGCTGCGCCCGCTGCAGTGGCTGGCCGTGGGCTGCGCGGCGCTGGGCGTGGCCTGGCTGACCTGGGCGGCGGGCGCGCCGCCGTGGATCGCGCTGGGCCTGGCGCTGTCGTTCGGCCTGTATGGGTTGCTGCGCAAGATCGTCGCGGTCGATGCCGTGGCTGGCCTGGGCGTGGAGAGCCTGTACCTGTTCCTGCCGGCGCTGGGCTTCGTGCTGTGGAGCGAGTTCGGCCACGGCGGCGGCTTCGTCCAGGGCTGGCCCCTGCGCGAGGATCTGCTGCTGGCGTTCGGCGGCGTGGTCACCGCGGTGCCGCTGATCGCCTTTGCCTATGGCGTGCGCCGCATCCCGCTGTCACTGGTCGGCATCCTGCAGTACATCGCGCCGACGCTGCAGCTGCTGCTCGGCGTGTGGTTCTTCCACGAACCGTTCGACCCAACCCGCGCGGTCGGCTTCGTCGCGATCTGGATCGGCCTACTGGTGTTCCTGGCCGAGGGCCTGTGGCGGGCGCGGCGCAGTCCGGTGGTCAGCTGAGCATCGCGCACACGCCACGTCGGCAAGGTTCGCGCTAGTCTGGGCCATCGTTCCCCGACACAGTGATCGACCGACCCCGATGACGGCCGCGCGACACGGTATCGAAGCCAGCCTGGCGGCCGCCTCCGCGGCGCAGCCGGCCGTGCTGGCGGTGGTCTTCGCCACCGAAGGCTCTACCTACGTGAAACCTGGCGCGCTGGCGCTGTTCGGCGCCGACGGCGTGCGCCAGGGCTGGCTGAGCGGCGGATGCCTGGAGGCCGACATCGCGCATCGGGCCGACGCCGCGCTGCAAGCGGGCCAAGCGGCGCTGATGGAGATCGACACGCGCGGCGACGAGGACCTGCTGTCCGGCTCGGCAGTAGGTTGCCGGGGACGCCTGTACCTGGCGCTGTTGCCGTTGCCACTGCTCGCCGGTTGGGACGAGGTGGCGCGTGGTTGGCTGTCACGACGTGGCGCCTTGCGGCTGCAGCTGGAAGCCAGCGGGCAGTGCAGCGCGCTGCTGGACCAGCAGTCGTGGCAGTGGGATCTGCCCGTGCAGAGCGACACCCGGGCCATGCCCCCCCTGCACGTGCGCATTCCACCGCCGCCCGCCGTGGTGCTTTTCGGCGCGGGCCCGGAAAGCGAGACCTTGCTGCCGTGGTTGCGACAGCTCGGCTGGATGACCACGCTGGTCGAAAAGCGCCCGCGCTGGCGCAGCCAGGGTGCGCTGGCCGATCACCACATCGAGGCGACGCCGGCGCAGGCCATCGCCGATGGCATCGAAGCCGACGCCATGCTGGTGATGCACCACCACTTCGAACTGGATCGCGAAACCCTGGCCGCGCTCGCGCCGCATTCGGTGTCGTTCATCGGCTTGCTGGGGCCGCGACGCCGCCAGCAGGATCTGTTCCAGCTGTTGAACGCCGAACAGCGCCAGGCCCTGGGCACACGGTTGCGCTCGCCGGTCGGCTTGCGCCTGGGCGGCGAGGGGCCGCAGGCGATTGCCCTGAGCATCGCCGCGCAATTGCAGCACTGGCGCGACGACGAAGACGATTCGCCATGAGCGTGGCCGCCGTGGTCCTGGCGGCCGGCAGCAGCCAGCGACTGGGCCAGCCCAAGCAATTGTTGCGGCGCGAAGACGAAACCTTGCTGCGGCGTGCCGCACGCCTGGCCCTGGCCAGCGGCGCGGCGCAGGTGTGCGTCGCGCTGGGCGCGCAATCGGCGCTGTTGCGGCCGGAACTGCACGGCTTGGTAGTGGACGTGGTCGAGGTGCCGGACTGGGCCGAAGGCATGGGGGCCAGCCTGCGGCAGCTGCAACGCGTGCTGCATGAGGCGCGACATCGCCACGTGCTGATCCTCGGTTGCGACCAGCCGGCGTTGCGCGTGACGCACTTGCTGCGCCTGCAGGAGGCGGCGCGGTCTGCGGCAGCCGGCAGCGCCTTCAGTGCATATGCCGGCGTGCGCGGGCTGCCGGCCGTGGTGGCGTGGCCGCTGTGGCAGCAGGCCCGGTTTGCCGGCGACGAAGGCCTGCGCGCGCTTGCCCGCGACCTGGCCACGCAGGGCCTGGCCGAGGTCGCCGCGCCGGAGTTGGCGCTGGATCTGGACACGCCCGCCGACGTGTCGGCCGCGATCAGCCTTGGCTGGCTGGATCGGCTGGACTGAGCGCGGCGCGCAGGTTCTCGCCGGCCGGCAGCTGCATCGGCGCCGGGCACTGCGCCTGCGGCTGCGGATTGGCCGCGAACCACTGCGCCACCATCGGCTCGAGCAAGTCCACGCGCATCGGCAGGCTCAGGTGATCCTCGCCGTGCAGTTCGAGATAGCGCGCGCGTGGCGCCGCCAGCGCCAGTGCGCGACCGTGCGCCACCGGAATATGTCGATCTGCATCGCCGTGCAGCAGCAGCACGCAGGCGCGGGTGTCTTCCACGGCGGGGGCGACATCGAGGCGATCCAGGTCCAGGCCGAGTTGCTGGTCGGCCGCGGCGATCACCTGGCCCAGGTCCTGGCTGCCGTAGCGCCAACGCATGTAGCCGCTGACGGCACGCGCCTCCCAGCCGTGCGGCTGCTCGGCCAGCATGTGCGGGACCATGTCGCGGATGCCGCGGCCGGCGTTGGCGAACGACTCCATCGCCACCACGCCGGCGACCTGGTCGCCGAGCTTGTCGGCACTGAACAACGCCGTCGCCGCGCCGTAGGACACGCCGAACAGGTACAGCGGGCCGACGATCTCGCCGCGCTGGCGCAGTTCGCCGACCACGCGCACCACATCGTCCGATTCGCGCGTGCCGTAACCGGACAGGCCGCTGCCAGACTGGCCGTGGTTGCGCAGGTCCAGGGCGATGGTGCGATACCCGGCCTGGGCCAGCGACAGCGACCACGGCAGCAGCGAATTGCCATCCATCATCCAGCCATGCAGCAGGATCACGGTGCCACGCGGCGCCACGCGCGGGCGTTCGGCTGCGCGGGCGTCGTAGTGCAGGTCGAAGGCATTGCGCGGCAGCCCACCCACCGCCTGGCTGCGATGGAAGCGGTACTGGAAGCCGTAATCACCCGGATCGAAGGCACGCCAGAAGATCGGCACCTGATCGCGGCCGGGCAGGGTGCCGCTGCGGCTGGGCAGCTGCTGCAGCGCGGTCTGCGAATCGAGCAAGGCCAGCAACGGCGACGCGCCGCTGGGCGCTACGAGGCGCGCGCTGAGGGAAGTAGAGGAACAGCCGGTGCCGGCCAGCCAGGCGCACAACAACGCCAGCAGGCCGGCCGCAAGGAACGGACGCGACATGGTGGGAGATCAGGACAACGGTAGGGCAGCCTACCGGCGTGGGAGTCGCGCTTCTATCGTGATTGCATGACAGGTGTGTGACCGTTGGGGTGGGTAAATACGCCTCACCCCGGTCCTCACCCCCAGCCCCTCTCCCGCAAGGCGGGAGAGGGGAGCTTGGGTCAGACTTCGCGCAGCGCCACGGTGATCGGCAGCCGCGCCGCGCGCAATGCGGGGAACAAGCCACCCACCAGCCCGATGCCCAGCGCCCACTGCAATCCGGTCCACAGCAACTGCGGCGACACGCGGAACTGGAACACCACCTGGCTGAAATTGCTGCCCAGCGTGGACACGCTGTAGCCATTGAAGATCGCCCAGGCGATTAACCCGCCCAGCACGCCGCCGAGCAGCGCCAGCAGCATCGTCTCCAGCATCACCGCCATCACCACCGGCACGCCGCGAAAGCCGATCGCCCGCATCGTCGCGATCTCGCGCGCCCGCGTCGCCACGGCGGCGTACATCGTGTTGAGCGCGCCGAACACCGCGCCGAAGGCCATGATCGCGCCGATGAACTTGCCCAGCACCTCCAGCACCTTGTTCAAGTTGCCACCCTGCTTGCGGTAGTACTCGCGGGTGGTGGAGACATCGAGCTTGAGCCGCGGATCGGCCGCCATCGCGGTCTTGAAGCGGCTGTAGCCGTCGGCGCCTTCGGTGCGCACGCTGATCGACTGGTAAGCGCGACGGTTGTAAGTGCTGGCCAGGGTCTCGGTATCGGTCCACATCTCCGAATCGTGGGCATCACCGCTGGCAAACACGCCGACCACCGTCCACGCCTGGTTGCCGAGGTTGATCGTCTTGCCGACCTCCAGGTCGCGGAACTGCGATTGCGCGCCCTTGCCGACCACGATCTCGCGCAGGCCCGGCTTGAACTTGCGGCCGTCGGTGATCTTGACCTTCTCGTGCACCGCCCAGGCCTGCTCGCCGACGCCGCGGAACTGCGCGTTGACGTCAGTGCCGTCGGACTTGGACGTCAGGTTGACCACCTGCGACAGCTCCGGCGAGACCAGCGGGCGATTGTTGGCATCGCGCGCCACGCCGGGCAGGGTCGCGATCAGCGGCACCTGGTCGCGCATGATCACCGAGTTGGTTTCGGCCTGCGAACCGCCGCGCAGCACGATCGCGGTGGTGTCATCGCCGGTGCTGTCCAGCGTGGCCTGGAAGCCCTGGCCCATCGCGAGCATCGCCACCAGTACGCCGACCACGCCGGCAATGCCGACCACGATCACCGAGCTCGAGCCCCAGCGTTGCGGCAGGCTGGCAATGCCGATACGCGTGGCCGCCAGCGACAGGCGCCCGCTGCGGGTCAGCAGCAGCCACAGCGCGACCAAAACCGCCACGCCCAGCACGCCGTACCAGGGCAGGAAAATCCACACGCCCAGCGCGATGGCCAGCAGCACGACCGACACCAGGTTCCCCATCCATTGTTTCTTCATGGCTTGCTTCCTCGAAGTAGGGGGTGCAGGTCAACGGCCGGCCAGCGCGTCGACGATCTTCAGCCGCTTGGCGCGCAGCGCCGGCAGCAGGCCCACCACCACGCCAATGCCGATCATCAGCACCAGGCCCATGATCCAGGTCTGCAACGGCACGAAATGCACCGGCAGCGCGCCGCCCGCCGCCTTGGCCAGGCCGGGAATCGCCGCCGAGGCCAGGGCCATGCCGAGCAGGCCGCCGAGCGTCACCAGCAGCACCGATTCGACCATCACCAGCGTCAGCACCGTGCGGTCCTGGAAGCCCAGCGTCTTGAGCGTCGCCAGTTCCGGAATGCGCTCGCGCACGGCCTGCGCCATCGTGTTGCCGGTGAGCAGCAGCAGGGTGAAGAACACCGCGCCCATGATCGAGGTGACGATCAGGCCGATATCGGCGAACTGCTTGAGGAAGGCCTGCTGGAACGCCGACTCGGTCTGGGTCTTGGTCTCGTGGTCGGAGTTGGCCGACAACGCATCGATGGCCTGGGCCACGCGCGAGGCCTGGTCGGCGCTGGCGAGCTTGACCGTGTACCAGCTCACCTGGCTCTTGATGTAGTCGTTGCTCTCGTCGAAGTACTTCCAGTTCATCATCAACTGGTTTTCGGCCTGGACGTTGGCGCGATCCTTGGCGCGGAAGATCAGCTTCAGCTCCAGCGGCCAATCATTGCTGCCGCCGCGCGGGAAGATCGTGGCCTGCAGCGGGATCGTATCGCCCACCTTCCAGCCGAACTTCTTGGCCAGCGCCTCGCCCACGGCCGCGCCGGTGCGGGTGCTCTGGAAGGCCTTGAGCTGGTCCGGCGGCACTTCGTACTCGGTGTAGACGTCGAAGAAGTTCGGCGCGACCGAGAAATTCGGGAAGAAATCCTTCGGGTCGCGATAGATGCCGCCGAACCACATCGCGTAGGTGACGTCACGCACGCCGGGAATGCTGCGGATCTGCGGTTCCAGGCGCACCGGCAACGATTGGGTGATCGACAACCGCGACGCGACCACCAGGCGATTGGCGCCCTCCACCGAACCGCCGGAGGTGAACGCCACGCGCACCGAATCGAGCAGCCCGAACAGCAGGAAGGCGACGATCACCGAGAACAGGGTCAGCAGCGTCCGCGTCTTGCTGCGGAACAACTGCGCCCACACCAGCGACAGATATTTCATGGCATCCCCCGATCAGTGCGCAACCGGCGCGTCGGCCAGTTCGCCCTTGTCCAGGTGGATGGTGTGGGTGGCGTACTCGGCGGCCTTGGGATCGTGGGTGACCATGATGATGGTCTTGCCATGCTCGCGATTGAGCTGCTGCAGCAGCTTGAGGATCTCTTCGGCGTTGTGGCGGTCCAGATCGCCGGTGGGCTCGTCGCAGATCAGGAAGGTCGGGTCGGAGACGATCGCGCGGGCGATCGCCACGCGCTGCTGCTGGCCGCCGGACAACTCGTTCGGACGGTGGTTGGCGCGGTCGGACAAGCCCACCAGGGTCAGCGCGATCTCCGCATTGCGCTTGCGCTGCGCCGCGCCGAGGTGGGTCAGCAGCAGCGGCAGTTCAACGTTCTTCTGCGCGTTGAGCATCGGCATCAGGTTGTAGAACTGGAACACGAAGCCGACGTGGTGGCTGCGCCAGGTGGCCAACTGGCCGCCGCTGAGGCGATCGATGCGCTCGCCCTCGATGTCGATCTCGCCCGAGGAGGGGTTGTCCAAACCGCCGATCAGGTTGAGCAAGGTGGTCTTGCCCGAGCCGGAGGGGCCCATCAGGGCGACGAAGTCGCCGCGCTCGATCTCCAGGTCGATGCCATGCAGCACCTGGACCTTTTCCGGACCGCGTTGATAAGTCTTGGTGACGTTGCGCAGGGTGACCAGGGCGGACATGGGGCTTTCCTCTATGAATGCGATGTAGTGATGTTTCGAGGGAGCGGGGCGGTTCTTACACAGCGAGCGACGTCTGGCAGCGGCGGGTTTCGACCTTACTCGGCGTCGGCCCCCGCCAGGCGGACCTTGTCGCCGTCCTTCAACGCAGGCGGCGGATCGAGCACGACGGTGTCGCCGGCGGTGAGGCCGCTGAGCACCTGGCGGTCATCGCCCATCGCGATGCCGGTCTTCACCGGATGCAGGGCCACGCGATTGTCTTCGGCCAGCACGAAGGCCGCGGTCGCGCCTTCGCGCTGGACCAGCGCGCCGCCAGGCACGCGCACGCCTTGCGGCTGCTGCGCCTGCTCGGGCTTGTTCTCTTCCAGGAAGCTCACGCGCACGCCCATTTCCGGCACCACGCGCGGATCCTTCACCTGCATCGCCACGCGCACCTTGACCGTGGCCTTGCCGCGATCGGCAGTGGGAATGATGGCGATGACCTCGCCGGGGATCTTCCATTCCGGGTAGGCGTTGAGCACCACTTCCACCGGCATCTTCGGCTGCACGCGGCCGATGTAGGCCTCGCCCACTTCCACTTCCACTTCCAGCGAATCCATGTCGACGATGGTGCCGATGCCGGTGCGGGTGAAGCCGCCGGTGGCCAGCGGCGAGACGATCTCGCCCGGCTGCGCGGCCTTGGCCGTGACCACGCCGGAGAACGGTGCGCGCACGATGGTGTTGTCCACGCCCAGGTCGGAGATCGACAGGTTGTTGCTGGCGACCCTGACGTTGCGCTGCGCGGTCTGCAGCTGGGCACGCAGGCCATCACGCCCGGCCACGGCTTCGTCGTATTGCGAGCGCGAGACCAGCTGCTGGTCGACCAGCGTCTTCAGGCGCGCCGCATCGGCCTCGGCGCGCTTGAGCTGGGCCGAGACATTCTCGACCTGGCTGCGCGCGGCCGAGACCTGCGAATCGGCCAATACGCGCGCGGCGTCGGCATCGATCGGATCGAGCGTGGCCATGACCTGGCCTTCCTCCACCCGCATGCCTTCCTCGATCTTCACCTCGCGCACCTTGCCGGTGATCTTGGCCGAGACCGTGGCCATGCGCCGTGCCACCACGTAGCCGGACGCATCCAGCACCGAGGCGCTGCTGCCACCGGCGCTGATCGCCACCACCGGGGCGGTGCGTACTTCCAGCGCCGGCTTGCGCCCGAACAACGCCCAGGCCCCGGCGGCCAGCAACAGCACGACCAGCAGCACCGACAACCCGATCCACAGGCCGCGCCGCGAGGGCGGCTCGCGCCCGGGGTTCGGGGCCTTGCGGTCGATCTTGAGTTCCTTCAGCAGATCAGCAGAGGTGTTCATCATGTACACGTGACGGAGGATCGGGGCGAATGTGACTGCCCGGCGTGATCGATGCAAGTTGCCGGAAGTCACCAGATGCGTGGCCGGGCGGCCAGGACGGCGCAGCATGCGGCCAGGGTGGGCGCGGGGCCAGTGACAGCTGTCACCCGCGATGGCTGACAGCGGTGACTGCTCCCCACGCGCTGCGCCCGTCACGCTGGCGCCACCCTGGAACGGCGCCGACCCATGCACGCGAATCCTCCTCCCGCCCTGGCGTGCCTGCGCGGTGCGCACAAGCACTTCGGCCACCAGCACGCCCTGCGCGGTGTCGATCTCACCGTGGAAGCAGGCAGCCTGGTGGCGCTGCTCGGCAGCAATGGCGCCGGCAAGACCACCAGCATCGGCCTGCTGCTGGGCCTGCTGCGTCCCGATCGCGGCGAGGCGCTGTTGTCGGGCCGCCCGGCGCACGATCACCAGGCCCGGCAAGCGGTCGGCGTGATGCTGCAAAGCACCGGCCTGCCGGACATGCTGAAGGTGCGCGAGCTGCTGGCGCTGACCCGCCGCTACTATCCGGCGCCGCGCAGCGTGGCCGACTGCATCGCCCTGGCCGGGCTGGAAGACATCTACGAGCGCCGCTATGGCCAGCTTTCCGGCGGCCAGCAGCGCCGCGTGCAATTTGCCCTGGCGATCTGCGGGCGGCCGCAGCTGTTGTTCCTCGACGAGCCCACCACCGGCTTGGACATCGAAGCGCGGCGCGCGCTGTGGCGGGCGATCGGGGAGATGGTGGCCGACGGTTGTGGCGTGCTGCTGACCACGCATTACCTGGAAGAAGCCCAAGCCCTGGCCGATCGCGTGGTGGTGCTGCGCGACGGCAGCGTGGTGGCGGACGGTGGCGTGGAGGAGATCCGTGCGCGCGTGGCGCGGACGCGGATCGGTTGCCGCACCGCGCTGGCGGCTGCGGAGATCGCCGCATGGCCAGGGGTGCAGGCGGTGCGCGTCGATGGCGCGCGCCTGGACATCACCGTTGAAGTGCCGGAGCCGTTGGTGGCGCGATTGCTCGCCGCGGATGCCTTGCTGACCGGCCTGGAAGTGCAGCGCGCCGGCCTGGCCGACGCTTTCCTCGATCTCACCCGCGAACAGGAGGCCGCATGAACCTCGCATCCGCCCGCGCCGCGCAATGGCCGATCTACCTGGCAGAAGCACGTTGCGAACTGCTGCGCGTGTTGCGCACGCCGGCCTTCGTGGTGCCATCGCTCGCCTTTCCGCTGGTGTTCTACCTGATGTTCGGCATCGTGCTCGGGCATGGCCAGGCATCGGCGTACCTGCTGGGCAGCTACACCATCTTCGGCGCCATGGCGCCGGGCCTGTTCGGCTTCGGCGTGGGCCTGGCGCTGGACCGCGAGCGTGGCCTGCTCACCCTCAAGCGCGCATTGCCGGCGCCACCGGCGGCATGGCTGATGGCGCGCGTGGCGATGGCCGTGGTGTTCGCGGGCGTGGTCGCGTTGCTGTTGCTCGCCGCGGCGTGCGGCGTGGGCAAGGTGGTGCTGTCGCCGCTGCAGGCGCTGTCGCTGGTGGGGATCGGCATGTTCGCTGCGGTGCCGTTCTGCGCCATCGGCCTGTTGATCGGCAGCGCCGTGCCGGCGGCCGGTGCGCCGGCCGTGGTCAACCTTGTCTACCTGCCGATGTCTCTGCTCTCGGGCCTGTGGTTGCCGCTGGCGGCCTTGCCGCCGATGTTCTCGACGATGGCGCCACTGTGGCCGGCGTGGCACCTGGGGCAGCTGGCACAAGCGGCGCTGGGCCTGCCCGCACAGGGCGCGATGGCGGTGCATGTGGCCGTGGTGCTGGCGATCGCGGCGCTATGCTTGGGCCTGGCGCAGCGCCGGCTGCGTCGCGACTGAGTGGACTGCGAGCATGCGCGCCTTCTTCCTTCCCACGCCCGATTCGCTGGTTGGCCTGCGCGACGGTGGCGAGCGACGCTGGTTTCCGGTGTTCATGCTGGTGTGGTCGGTGTGGATCTTCTTCACGCCGCTGTTCGACCCGCGCAGCTTCCCGCACTGGCTGTGGCCCACGCTGGGCAGCTACGCGGTGTTCCTGGTGCTGTACCACCATGCGTATTACCGCAGCCGTCGCCATTTGCGCGCCTGCGCATTGGGCATGGCCGCGCTCGGATTCGCGCTTACGCCGGTGAACCCTGGCGCGCAGAGCTACCTGATCTACGCCTGCGCCTTCCTCGCCTTTGCCGCGCGCCCGCGATGGGCGGTGGCGTGGATGGTCGGCATGTTGTCGGTCTACAGCGTGAGCTGGCTGTCCGTCGGCTGGCCGCTGATCTTTCTCGTCTCAGTGTGGATGGTCGGCCTGGCCGTTGGGCTGATGAACATCAGCATCCAGCGTCGGACCCAAGCCGATATGGCGCTGAAGCTCAGCCACGAGGAAGTGCGCCGGCTGGCCGGCGTGGCCGAGCGCGAGCGCATCGGCCGTGACCTGCACGACCTGCTCGGCCACACCCTCTCGCTGGTGGCGCTGAAGGCCGATCTGGCCGGGCGACTGGTGGATCGCGACCCGGCCAGCGCAAGGCATGAGATCGACGAAGTGGCCCGGGTGGCCCGTGAGGCGCTGGCGCAGGTGCGGCGCGCGGTGACCGGCATTCGTGCGGCCGAGTTGGCCGCAGAGCTGGCCTCGGCGCATCTGCTGCTGGAGGCCGACGCGGTATGCCTGCATTACGTGTTGCCCGAGGAGCCGCTGCCGCCCGTGCTGGAGACAGCGCTCGCGCTGACCCTGCGCGAGGCGGTCACCAACATCCAGCGCCATGCGCGAGCGCATCAGGTCTGGATCGAGATCACCCAGACCCGCGAACAGGTGCAGCTGTGCGTGCGTGACGACGGGCGCGGCGGCGACATCGTGCCGGGCAACGGCCTGCTTGGCATGCGTGAGCGGCTGCAGGCGCTGGGCGGCGAGCTGCGCATCGATACGCAGGGCGGCGTCGGCACCACGCTGTTTGCGCGCGTGCCCTGGCCACGCGCCGCGGTGGCCGCAGGGGCGACGCTGGCGCGCGCAACGGCCTGAGCGAGATGGGCTCTGCTAACGTGGCGCTTCGTGCAGCGAAGGAGCTTTTCGTGATCCGCGTCCTGTTGGCTGAAGACCAGGCGATGTTGCGCGGCGCGCTGGCTGCGTTGCTGGGTCTTGAGCCGGACATCGAGATCGTGGGCGCGGCAGGCGATGGTGAAAGCGCATGGCGCGAACTGCAGCGCCTGCAGCCCGACGTGCTGGTGACCGATATCGAGATGCCGGGGCTGTCCGGCCTGGAGCTGGCGCAACGCATCCATCGGCAGGGCCTGCCGGTGCGCGTGGTGATCGTCACCACCTTCGCCCGCAGCGGCTTCCTGCGTCGCGCACTGGATGCCGGAGTAGGCGGCTATCTGCTGAAGGATGCGCCGGCCGAACAACTGGCCGCGGCGCTGCGCCAGGTCGCGCGCGGCGGGCGCGTGGTCGATCCGCAGCTGGCCGCCGAAGCGTGGGCCGAGGCCGATCCCCTCAGTGATCGCGAACGTCGCGTGTTGCGCCTGGCCGGCGAAGGCCGCCCGGCCAGCGAGATCGCCGAACTGCTGGGGCTGTCGCACGGCACGGTGCGCAACTACCTGTCCGAATGCATCGGCAAGCTTGGCGTAGCCAACCGCATCGAAGCCTATCGGCTGGCCCGGCAGAAGGGCTGGCTGTAGCGCTGCTATGCCGTGCCGGCATGGCGCCATGAAATTTCCGCCTGTCGTGACTGCGTGGCGTGCGGCCTGACTAGACTGCACGCACCTTCGCCGCTTTGGTACGCCGGATGCCCGCCACGCGCCTGATATTGCTTGCCGCCCTGTGGCTGGCCTGCCTGCCGGCCTTCGCCCAGCAATTCAAGGTGTTGGTGGCGGCGATCCCGAACAAGTACCACCACGACTATATCCCGGTGGCCAAGCCGCAGTTCGAGCAGCTCGCGCGACGACACGACTTCGCGCTGACCTGGGATTGGGACGGCCGCGCCTTCGACGGCGACCTGTCGCAGTACCAGGTCATCGTGCTGCTCAACTCGCCGGCCAGTGATCTCGACGCAGCGCGTCGGGCCAACTTCCAGCAGTACGTGCGCAGCGGCGGTGGCGTGGTCGCGGTGCACAAGGCGTTCGCGATCAAGAAGGGCGACTGGGACTGGTACGACCACATGATCGGGCGCTCGTTCCGCACCCACCCGTTCGTGCAGACCGCGATGGTCGACGTGGTCGACCCCACGCATCCGGCCACCGCCGGCCTGCCGAAGCGCTGGCTGTGGAGCGATGAGTGGTACGAGTACGACCCGCCCTACAGCAATGACCTGCACGTGGTGATGGAAGTGGACGAACGCAGCTACGACCCCACGGCGATCTGGCCGGGCCAGGTGGCGAAGGGCATGGGCCGTCATCACCCGGTGGCGTGGTACCACACGTTCGAGGGTGGGCGGATCTTCGCCACGGCGCTGGGCCATCCGCCGGAGGCCTACGGCGACACGCTGTACCTGGGCCACCTGTATGGCGCGATCTACTGGGCGGCCACCGGTCGCGGCGTGGACAACCCGCGCTGAGGTGTTCAAGGCCGGCAGGAATGCGACACTGCCGGCTCGCGTCCACGTTGGGCGCTGCAGGTGAAGGGCGATGGCATTGGAGAATTTCCTGCGCGACTACCGCGCACTGCTGGCGCTGTTGTCGGTGCTGGCCACGATCAACGTACTCTTCGCGCATCGCGCGCTGCTGCGACTTTCCGCCACCCGGCCGGCCCTGTTGGCCGCGGTCGGCATCCGCCGTATCGATTGGTGGCCGCGCTGCATCCTCGGCGTCACCCGGCTGGGATTCACCTCGGCCGGGCGTGACCTGCCGCTGATGACGCGTCTGCATTTCCAGGGCGTGGCCCTGACCTATGTCGTACTGATCACCCTGCTGGTGCGCGGCGTGATTGAACTAACCGCGCTGCTGTTGCGCTGAGCGGCGCGCAAACGGATCAGCCGCCGAAACGCGCCTGCAGCATCGTCCAGGCAGAGCGCAGTGCCAGCGCCTCGCCACCGGCGGGGCGGCCGGGCCGCTCGGCATCGTTCCAGGCGTACACGTCCAGGTGGGCCCAGCGCAGGCCCGGCGCGACGAAGCGCTCCAGGTACAACGCCGCGGTCACCGCACCGGCCATGCGCGAACCGGCATTGGCCAGATCGGCGATGTTGCTGTTGAGATAGCGCAGGTACGGGCGCCACAGCGGCATGCGCCACACCGGATCGCGCGTGCGCTCGCCGGCATCGATCCAGGCCTGGGCGAGGGCATCATCGTTGGAGAACAGCGCCGGCAGGTCCGGGCCCAGCGCGATGCGCGCCGCGCCGGTGAGGGTGGCGAAATCCAGGATCAAATCCGGCTTGGCTTCGCCGGCATAAGCCAGCGCATCGCACAGGACCAGGCGGCCTTCCGCATCGGTGTTGTCGATTTCCACGCTGACGCCGGCGCGGGTGGTGATGACTTCGCCCGGGCGGAACGCATCCGGACCCACCGCGTTTTCCACGGCGGGAATCAGCAAGGTCAAGCGCACCGGCAGGCCGCGCGCCATGACCAGGCCGGCCAGCGCCAGCGCATGCGCCGCGCCGCCCATGTCCTTCTTCATGTGGCGCATGCCATCGGCTGGCTTGAGGTCCAGGCCACCGGTATCGAAGCACACGCCCTTGCCTACAAGGGTCAACTGCGGATGCGCCGCATCGCCCCAGTGCAGTTCGATCAAGCGCGGCGCACGATGCGACGCCCGGCCCACGGCATGGATGGTGGGGAAATTGCGCGCCAGCAGCGCATCGCCGGTGATGACCTCGATCTGCGCCCCATGCGCACTGGCCAACTCACGCGCAGCCGCTTCCAGCTGCTCGGGGCCCATGTCTTCGGTTGGCGTATTGACCCAATCGCGCACGCGCAAGCAGGCTTGTACCAAATCGGCGACTTCCGCCGACGGCGTGCCGACCAGCTCGGCCGGCCCGCGCGCCGCCTTGCGATAACGGGTGAAGCGATAGCTGCCCAGGCCCCAGCCCAGCTGCAGCACGGCCAGCTCCGGCGCCGACAGCCCGTCCACCTGCCAGCTCGTGCCGGCGGGCAGCGCATAGGGCGCGTGCGCGAACGCGTACGCATCGGCGCGGTCGCCCACGCCGAGCACCGCACCGGCCAGGCCCTCATTGCCGGGCAGCAGCAACACGGTGCCGGGCGCTGCCTCGAAGCGTTGCGCCTGCGCCCAGCCGACCACGGCGGCCGGCTGGCCCTTCAGCCAATCGGCGAACTGCGCACGATCGAGCACGTGCAACGGCAGGGCGGTGGAAGAAGCGGCGACAAAGCCTTGCGGCAGGGACATGACGTTTCCTTTGGATCTGGCGAGCAGCAGCGCGCCGGGAGTTTACGGGAGGACGGCGATCTTCACGGCACACGACCGCCGCGGGCGGCGGCGGGCTCAGCGGCCTGGGCATCGAGCCAGTCGGCCAGGCCGGTCAAGGTGTCGAATTCCAGGTCGGGCGCACGCGGCGCATGCTGCCAGACCGCCTCGGTGCGATTGATCCAGCACGCACGCAAGCCCGCATCGAGCGCGCCGATCACGTCCATCTCGGCGTGGTCACCGACGTGCAGCACCTGCGCGGGCGCCACGTCCAGCCGGGCGCAGGCGGCATGGAAAATGCTGGCGGCTGGCTTGGCGGCGCCATGCTCGCGCGAGCCGAGCTGGAAGGCGAAGTGGTGGTCCAGGCCGATGCGGACCAGATCGGCGTTGCCGTTGCTGAGCGCGGCGATCGGCACGCGGGCGGCGATGCGGGCGAGCGCATCGAGGGCATCGGGGTAGCATTCGACCTGGTTACGCGCGGCGTAGAAGACCTCGTAGGCCGGCTCGACCAGGGCGACATCGCCGCCGCTCAGTTCGAAGGCCTGTTGCAGGGTCAAGCGGCGCAGGGCGCTGAGGTCGTGATGCAGGTGGGGGTTATCGACGAAGCTGCGCTCACGCAGTGCCTTCATGCCGGCCAGGTCGAAGTGCGCGGCGGTGACCGGGCTGTGGATCTGCATCCAGTCGTGCAGGACCTGGTCGATGCGTGCGCCGATGGGGGCGAACGGCCAGAGGGTGTCGTCTAGATCCAGGGTGATGGCGCGAATCGGTAATTTCACAGGGACATTCTATCCCCCGCGCCTGTCGGCGCGCCCCCCTTGCGTCACAAGGGGGGCTGTTTCTCCATTTGGTTCTTTGCAGTTCTGCTGCTCTTTTAAAAGCGGCTCTCGTTGTTCTGCGTTTGGCGCCCGGGGGCGATACCCCTTATCGGGGGACGCCAAAAGCGTCCATCCATGGACTTGAGCTCATGTGGCGACATCCATGTCGCCACATGCCCCCGATAAGGGGTCTCGCCCCCGGACGCC
>Ga0160473_100044_pt1 | contig 148814 bp, 141 predicted proteins | sample HID1975I_E11MG_FD_108217 | JGI IMG/M metagenome (GOLD analysis project Ga0160473, IMG submission 108217) | Enriched soil microbial communities from UW Madison campus, WI, USA - HID1975I_E11 MG | ecosystem: Environmental > Terrestrial > Soil > Unclassified | place: USA: Madison, Wisconsin...
GCACCGCGGAGGTGAGCGAACCGCCGGCCGGCAGCACCTCGTCAAAGGCCCGAAGCGAAACGTCGCAGTAGACAGGCAGCGGCGTCGCCAGCCCGAACGGACAGACGCCGCCGACGGCATGGCCGGTGAGCGACAGCACGTCCTCTGCGCCGAGCATGCGGGGCCGGCCGCCGAACGCCGCCTTCGCCTTGGCATTGTCGAGCCGCGCATCGCCCCGCGCGACCACCAGCAACTCGCGATCACCGACGCGCAGCGCCAGCGTCTTGGCGATCTGCCCTTCCACGACATCGTAGGCGGCGGCGGCCTGCGCTACCGTCGCCGTGCTGACCGGTGTCTCGATTACCGCAAGGTCCGGCGCGTGCAGCGCCAGCCAGTCTCGAACCGCCTCGACCGTCATTGTGGCAATGTCAGGCCGCGGCGCGCAGGCGGCGGGCATCCTCCAGGATCAGGTCGGCGCCCTTCTCGCCGATCATGATCGTCGGCGCGTTGGTGTTGCCCGACACGATGCGAGGCATGATCGAGGCATCGACGACGCGCAGTCCCTCGATGCCGTGCACGCGCAGCTGCGGATCGACGACCGCCATCGGATCGTGGCCCATCTTGCAGGTGCCGACCGGGTGATAGAGCGTCGTGCCGGCGAAGGTCGTGTAGGTCGCGATCTCCTCGTCCGTCTGGACGTCCTTGCCGGGGAAGTCCTCGTAGGCGACATACTTGGCCATGGCGGGCGCCTGGGCGACGCGGCGGGCCAGCTTGACGCCGTCGATGGCGGCCTGGCGGTCGATCGGATCGCCGAGGTAGTTGGCGAAGATCGACGGATAGACGGTCGGGTCCTTCGACTTGATATGAATGTGACCACGCGATTCGGGCCGCAGCTGGCACGGCGTGATGGTCATGCCGGGCTCCGTCTCCAGCGTGAACGCTTGGGTCTCGGCCAGCCGCTTCAGGTCCACGCTCGCCGGCATCAGGTGAAGCTGGATGTCGGGATGGGCGAGATCGGGCCGCGACTTGGCGAAGGCGACGATGTGGGCGACGGCGAAGCTCAACAGCCCCTTGCGGCTGAAGCCGTAGCGCAGGATCTCCTTGGCCAGCTTCAGCCCGTGGGCGCGCTGGTTGACGGTGATATATTCCTTCTTCAGCCGCCACTGCATGCCGATCATGTAGTGATCCTGAAGGTTCTCGCCGACGCCGGGCAGCGCATGGACCAGCGGGATGCCATGTTCGGCGAGGATCTCGGGCTGGCCGATGCCGGACAGCTCCAGGATCTGCGGCGAGGCGACCGAACCCGCGGCGAGGATCACCTCGCGCCGCGCCCTGGCGACCTTGCGCTTGCCGCCCTGAAGATACTCGATGCCGATGGCGCGCTTCCCTTCAAACAGGATGCGGGTCGTAAGTGCCTCGGTCTCGACGCGCAGGTTCGGACGCTTCATCGCCGGGTGGAGATAGGCGACCGCGGCCGAGTGGCGCCTGCCATTCTTAATGGTAAACTGGAACCAGGTCGCGCCTTCCTGATCGTGAGCGTTGATGTCGTCCGAGCGCGGGATGCCGGCCTCGACGCAGGCTTCGATCAAATCGGCCGAGATCGGGTGCTTCTCGGTCATGTCGGAGGTGTTGAGCGGGCCGCCGCTGCCGTGCCAATCGCTCTCCCCGCGCTCCTGGTGCTGGGCGCGGCGAAAATAGGGCTTTACGTCGTCGTACGACCAGCCCTCGCAGCCCATCTGCCGCCAGCCGTCATAATCGGCATGCTGGCCGCGCACGTAGAGCAGGCCGTTGATCGACGACGAACCGCCAAGCACCTTGCCCTTGGGCCATAGATGCTTGCGATTGGCGCTGCCGGGATCGGCCTCGGTCTCGTACATCCAGTTGACCTTGCGGTCGTGGAGCGTGATGCCGAAGCCGATCGGCGTGTGGATCAGCACGTTCGAGATGAACTGCTTGGGGTTCTTGAGCGGCCGATCGTCACCGCCCGCCTCGAGGATCAGCACCTCGTTCTCGGGCAGGGCCGACAGGCGGTTGGCCAGCACGCAGCCCGCGCTGCCCGCCCCCACCACGATGTAATCGGCAATGATCTCGTCGCTCATGATGCTGCCTCTTCGACCCTCAGTGCGCCCCAGTCCATCGAGGTCTCGCCTGCTTCCCGGTCGGGGGCGACACCGACGACGCAGTAATTGCGTGCCGCATCGCCTAACCCGCGGCGAGCAGCGCCGGTTCGATCGCGACCACCGCGGCGGCGCCGGCGCGCACGCCGGCGGCAAGCGCCGTCGCCTCCGGCACGATCGCGGCGAGATAGTAGCGCGCGGCCGCGTTCTTAAGGGCGAGGAAACCCGGATCGCCTTTGCCCTCCGTACTCAGCCCGGCGGCGATCCCCGCCTGCCGCTCCATCAGCCAGCCGCACACCGCGACCGAAAGCATCGTCAGCAGCGGATAGGAGCCGGCCAGCCGCTCGGCGATGTCGGCCGATCTGAGTTCCGCGACCACAGCCTCGATCTCGTCGGTAAGCGCGACCAACCCGGCATCGCCGCTGTCGCTGCGCATCTCCGCCAGCAGGGTAGCGAGCGCGGCGCCACCGTCCAGCCCAAGCTTCCGGCCGACCAGATCCGCCGCCTGGATGCCGTTGGTACCTTCGTAGATCGGCGCGATGCGGGCGTCGCGATAATGCTGCGCGGCGCCGGTTTCCTCGATGAAGCCGGTGCCACCATGAACCTGCACGGCGAGGCTCGCCACCTCGACGCCGACATCGGTACCGTAAGCCTTGGCGAGCGGTGTCAACAAGTCGAGCCGCGCCTGCGCGCCTTCGTCGCCCAGATGCGCGCTATCGACCAGGCCGGCCGCATAATAGACCAGCGCCCGCGCGCCCTGGGTCAGCGCCGCCATGCGCAGAAGCATTCGGCGCACGTCGGGATGCTCGAAGATGGCGACGGCGTCGCGCGTCGCCGCCCCTGCCCGCGCCGACTGAACACGGTCGCGGGCAAAGGCTGCCGCCTGCTGGCGAGCGCGTTCGGCGATCGAGACGCCCTGCAGGCCGACGTTGAGGCGCGCGTTGTTCATCATCGTGAACATGGCACGCATGCCGCCATTCTCCGCGCCGACCAGCTCGCCGATGCAGTCGTCTTCGTCGCCGAACGCCATCACGCAGGTTGGTGAGGCGTGGATGCCCATCTTGTGCTCGATCGACACGGCGTGGACGTCGTTCGGCGCGCCGGGATTGCCGTCGGCATCGAGGCGGAAGCGCGGCACCAGGAACAGCGATATGCCGCGCGTGCCCGCCGGCGCGTCGGGCGTGCGGGCGAGGACGAGATGGACGATATTGTCGGTTAGGTCGTGCTCGCCGAAGGTGATGAAGATCTTCTGGCCCTTGATGCGGTAGCTGCCGTCCGGCTGGCGAACGGCGCGGGTGCGCAGCGCGCCGACGTCGGATCCGGCCTGCGCCTCGGTCAGGCACATCGTGCCGTTCCACCGGCCGGAGACGAGGTTCGGCAGCCAGGTCGCCTGCTGTTCGGCCGTGCCGTGGGCCATCAGCGCCTCGACCGCGCCCGGGGTCAGCATCATGATCAGCGAGAAGGCCATGTTGGCGGTGCCGAGATCCTCGAGCACCGCCGTCGCCAGCGCGAAGGGCATGCCCTGCCCGCCATGCTCCTCCGGCCCCAGGATCGTACCCCAGCCGCCTTCGACATAGGCCCGGTAAGCCTCCGCAAAGCCCGGAGGCATCGTCACACCATCGGGGGTCCAGCGCGCGCCGATGCGGTCCCCCGGCTGGTTGAGTGGCGCGAATTTCGCCGCGGCGAACGCGCCCGCACCGTCCAGAACGGCATCGACCAGATCAGGCGTCGCCGCGGCGTAAAGGTTGCTGGCTGCCAGTCGCGGCAGGCCCGCGACATGATCGAGCAGGAAGCGCTGCTCCGCGATCGGCGGCGTGAACGGCGTCATCTTGCGCTGCCCTTTTCTGTTTTGCGTGCAGAGCCGCTATAGCGCGCGCCCGTGACCCCGCCAAATCAACCGCCCTGCGCCACCGCGATCCTGCCGTTCGATGGGCCGGGGATTGCGCGTGCCGCGGAGCTGATCGCCGCGGGTCAGCCGGTCGCGGTGCCGACCGAGACGGTCTACGGGCTGGCGGCAGACGCGACATCGGGCGAGGCGGTGGCGCGGATCTATGCCGCAAAGGGCAGGCCGTCTTTCAACCCGTTGATCGTGCACGTCCTCGATCTTGCCGCGGCGCGGTCGATCGTCGCCGTGGACGCAGTGGCGGAGCGGCTGGCGGAGGCGTTCTGGCCGGGGCCGCTGACCCTGGTGCTGCCGGCGCTCGCGGACGGCGCAGTCGCGGATCTTGCCCGCGCGGGACTACCGACGCTCGCCGTGCGCGCTCCGGCCCACCCGGCCATGCGCGCTCTGCTCGCCGCCTATGGCCGGCCGCTGGCTGCACCGTCGGCCAATGCGAGCGGCGGCATCAGCCCGACGACGGCGGCCCATGTCGCGGCATCTTTGGGCGGACGCATCCCGCTCATCCTTGACGATGGGCCGTGCCCGGTCGGGCTGGAATCGACGATCGTCGCGGTCGGGGGTCAGGGTGTCCGGCTGCTGCGACCAGGGCCGATTGCGGCGGAGGAGATCGCCCGCGTCGCCGGTGTCCCGGTGCGCGAAGGCGGCAGTGGCGGGGTCGAGGCACCGGGGCAACTCGCCAGCCACTACGCGCCGGCCAAGCCGCTCCGCCTAAATGCGAGCGAGGCGACGGGCGATGAATGGCTGATCGGCTTCGGCGCGGTCGCCGGCGACGAAACGCTGTCCGAAAGCGGTGATCCGATCGAGGCTGCAGCGAACCTGTTCGCCGCGCTTCACCGGGCCGATGCGAGCAAGCCGACGCGCATTGCCGTCGCGCCGGTGCCGGACGCAGGCGTCGGCGCGGCGATCAACGACCGCCTTGCCCGCGCCGCCGCACCCCGCTGACCCCGATCACGACGCCGCGACGGAGTCTTTTACCCGATCCGCGAAGCTCTTGCGGAGCTTGCGCAGCTTCGGCGGAATGACGGCCAGGCAGTAGGGGTTGCGGGTGCCGCCGCCGTTCGCCCAATAATCCTGATGGTAATCCTCCGCCGGGTACCAGTCCGACAGCGGCTCGATGGTGGTGACGATCGGCCGGTCGAAATCGGGCTGGGCACGGGCGATCGCGGCACGTGCCTCCGCCTCCTGTTCGGGCGAGTGCGGGAAGATCGCCGAGCGATATTGCGTGCCGATGTCCCCACCCTGGCGGTTGAGCGTGGTCGGATCGTGGGTGTGGAAGAAGATGTCGAGCAGGTCGCCATAGCCGATCGCCTGCGGATCGAAGCCGATGCGGATCGCCTCGGCATGGCCGGTGTCGCCACCGCAGACCTGCTTGTAGGTGGGATTGACCGTCTGGCCGCCAATATAGCCGCTCTCGACCGACTGCACGCCGATCACGTCCTTGAACACGGCCTCCACACACCAGAAGCATCCGCCAGCCAGCGTCGCGAATTCCTGCGTCATGCCTCACTCCCGTCGATCCGATCGCCGGCAAGATAAGCGCGGTGCCCGGCGGTTCAATTGGCGGGCGACTATGCCGGTTTCCGGAACATACACGCGATGGAAGGCGTATTGCGGCTAGAGAAATAATGACATGTGGGAGCACGTCGATGAGAGCTGTTCTGGTTGCGGTCGCCACCGCCACATTGCTGGCGGGCTGTGCGTCAAACTCCGGGTCCGGCCCTGCGGCCGTGACCGATCCGATGTCGCCGCTGAGCGCGCCCGGCTATATGCGCATGGCCGCCAGCAGCGATATGTTCGAGATCGAGTCGAGCCGCATCGCCCTGGTCAACTCGCAGAGCCCGCAGGTCCGATCGTTCGCGCAGATGATGATCGACCATCACACCCGCACGACCCAGGAGCTGACGACGGTCGCGACGCAGGCGCGGTTCGCGCCGCCCGCGCCGCAGATGCTGCCGCCGCAGATGGTCGCGCTCGACCGCGTTCGCGCCGCTCCGCCGGGCGAGTTCGACACCGTCTACAAGCGCGAGCAGATCGCCGGTCACCAGGAGGCGCTGAGCCTGCATCGCAGCTATGGTGGCCAAGGCGACACGCCTGCGCTTCGTGACTTTGCGAACAGGACCGTGCCGATCATCGAGAGCCATCTCGCTCAGGCGCAGACCCTGCCCGAATATGCGCCGCCCCCTCCGCCGCCGCCGCCGCGGGCCGGTGAGCGCGGCTGATCGGGGACTGCATGACCCTGACAGGGCCGGGACGCAGCCGCCGAAACGGTGTGCTGCGTTCCCACCTCTTCGTTCCACTGGCGGCGCTGGCGCTCGGGCTTGCTCCGGCGCCGGCGCTTGCCGTTGCATCGACGATGGAGCTCAGCGCGGCGATCAAGTCGGCAGGTGGTCCGAAGGACGTGCGCGGCTTCTACACGGCGCGTTCGCACCTGCCATTGTGGATCCGCGACGGCAGGATCGGCGCGGAGGCGGACACGCTGCTCCATCTGATCGAGACCGCCGAACTCGATGGGCTGAAGGGCAAAGACTATCGGCCGCGCGCGATCGCAGAAGCGATCGAGAAAGCCCGCGATGGAACGCCGCGATCGCTGGCCAAGGCCGAGGTGCTGCTGTCGCGCAGCTTCGCGGCTTATGCGCGGGACATGCGCCGGCCGCGCGACGTGGGCACGATCTACGCCGATGCCCAGCTGGCGCCGCGGACGCCATCGATGCGCGACGTGCTGCGCGAGGCGGCGGCCGCTCCGTCGATCTCGGACTATGTCGAGCGGGTCGGCTGGATGAACCCGATCTACGGCCAGCTCCGCACCGCGGCGATGGCGAAATTGGGCGCCGCCGCCGATGATGATCCGACCGCGGCCGAAGAACGCCGCATCGTCCGGCTCAACCTGGACCGCGCCGCCGCGCTGCCGGTCGATACCGGCCAGCGTTATGTTGTGGTCGACGCCGCGGCGGCCCGGCTCACCATGTACGAAAAGGGCACGGTCGCCGGCACGATGCGCGTCGTCGTCGGCAAGCCGAGCGAGCAGACGCCGATGATGGCGGCGCTGATCCGCTATGCCAGCGTCAATCCCTATTGGAACGTGCCGCCCGATCTCGTCCGCAGCCGCGTCGCGCCGGGCGCGATCGAGAGCGGGGCCAAATATCTAAAGGCGAAGCGGTTCGAGGTACTGTCGGACTGGAGCGAGCAGGCCCGCGTCATACCCGCCAAGGACGTCGACTGGCAGGCGATCCGCGATGGCCGGATCGAACCGCGCGTGCGCCAGCTGCCCGGGCCGGGCAATGCCATGGGCCAGATCAAGTTCATGTTCCCCAACCAGCTTGGCGTCTACCTGCACGACACGCCGGACAAGGGGCTGTTACGCGAGAGCGACCGGATGTTCAGCGCCGGCTGCGTCCGTCTCGAGGATGCGCCGCGGCTGGCGCGCTGGCTGTTCGGCAAGCCGGTCACGGTCAAGTCGAAGAAGCCCGAGCAGCGCGTCGACCTGCCCCAGCCGGTGCCGGTCTACCTCACCTACCTGACCGCCGCTGCGGCGAAGGACGGGATCGCGATGCGCGAGGATGTGTACGGCCGGGATGCCTTGCCCGACAAATCCGATCGCCGCCGGCTCGCCAGCCGCTGATCGGCCAGCCTCGGCGCGATCAGACGTCGGCCATTCCGGCTGCCTCCCGGTCCGTCTGGCCGAGTTCAACGAAGCGTTCCAGAAGCCACGACGCCGCCGGTCCGGGCGGCACATCCCGCCGCCAGATTCCCGAAAAGCGATAGGTGCCGCCGGGATGGTCGGGCATCGCCAGTCGGACCAGCGCGCCCGTCGCCAGATCGTCGGCGATCAGCGGCAGCGGCATGTTGCCCCAGCCGACGCCTTCGCGCAGCAGCGAATGCTTGGCGCCAAGATCGGCCAGCCGCCACGTCCGCGTGCTCAGCACCGAAAAGTCGCGGCCCTCGGTCAGCGGCGAGCGATCGGTGAGCACGAGCTGGATGTGGTCGCGCCCGGCACCCGGCGCGATCCGCTCCATGCGGGCGAGCGGATGATCCGGGGCGGCGACCGGCACCAGCGCCAGCGAGCCGGCCGACATGCTCTCGATCCCCTCGACCTGACCGGGCACCGGCCCGGAAATGCCGATCACCGCTTTCTGCTCCAGCACCAAAGCGGTGACCGCGCCGAGCGCCTCGACGTGCAGCCGCAACGCGACGGTCGGGCAGCCGGCGTTGAAGGCCCGGAGCACCGCCCCCAGCCGGTCGGCCGGGAGCATGACGTCGACGGCGAGATTTACCTCAGCCTCGAGCCCCTCCAGCAGCCCCTTCACCTTGGCGCGCAGCCCGTCCATGCCCTGGCCGATCGTCCGCACCTCGGCCAGGACGGCGCGGCCGGCGACCGTCAGCCGGGGGCGGCGCGTGCCTTGGCGATCGAACAAAGCCACGCCAAGCTGCGCCTCCAGGTTCGATATGCCGTAGCTGATCACCGATACGGCGCGACCGAGCTGCCGCCCGGCGGCGGCGAAGCTGCCGGTATCAACCACCGCCAGGAAGATCCGCAGCTGATCGAACGTCGGGGTGCCAGGGTTTGCCATTTCGACTTTCTCGAATGATCCCGCGCATTTTATGCGGCTGAACAAGGATGTCGAGGCCACCTATCTGGGTTGCCGAGGCGGACGGTTCCGCCACATCTTTCGAGGGAGACGAGACATGATCGAACTTCGGCCCTTCGCCAACCTGGGCGGCGACAATCACGGCTGGCTCGATGCCAAGCACCATTTCTCCTTCGCCGGCTATTACGATCCGGCGCGGATGAACTGGGGTTCGCTGCGGGTGTGGAACGACGACACGATCGCGCCCCACACCGGCTTTCCGCCCCACCCGCACCGCGACATGGAGATCATCACCTATGTCCGTGAAGGCGCGATCACGCATGAGGACAATCTCGGCAATAAGGGCCGCACCGAGGCGGGCGATGTCCAAGTGATGTCGGCCGGCACCGGCATCGCCCACTCGGAGTTCAACCGGGAGGACGTGACGACGAAGATCTTCCAGATCTGGATCGTGCCGAGCCGCACCGGCGAGAAGCCCGCCTGGGGCGCCAAGCCCTTCCCGAAAGGCGAGCGCTCCGGCCAGTTCGTCGTCCTCGCCTCGGGGTTCGACAACGACAATGATGCGCTGCCGATCCGGACCGACGCCCGCGTCGTCGGCGCGACGCTGAAGGCCGGAGAGACCGCCGAATATGCGCTCGGTGCGAACCGCCGCGGCTACCTCGTGCCGGCGAGCGGCGCGGTCGAGATCGACGGCCAGCGCGTCAACGCCCGCGATGGCGCCGCGATTACCGGCGTCGAGACACTGCGTGTCACCGCGATCGAGGACAGCGAAGTCGTCTTGGTTGACGCGGCCTGAACCCGAACCCGGCGGCGCATCGGCGCCGCCGGAACCGGGCCGCCGGAAAACAGCACAGGCGGACAATCTGCTAACCGGACACCTTGTCCGGATAATATCCGAGCCCTAAGTAGCGGCCCTTCTCAGGCCGTCGGCGGTGCCGGTCGGCTGCTGCCTGCGGTGAGGCCGACATGGACCAGAGCGAAGCACCAGACGATCCGACCGATCGGGAGGCGTTACCGGCCGAGGCGCCTCCGGCCCGCGACCGGCGCCTGAGCGGCCGCGCCAAGCTGATCCTCCTGCTCCTGGTGGCAGCGGCGCTCGTCGCGGGTGGGGTTTGGTTCCTGCGCTACCAGACGCATGGGCGCTTCCTGGAAGAGACCAACGACGCCCAGATCCAGGCCGACATGGTGACCGTGGCGCCGCGCGTCGCGGGCTACGTGGCCGAGGTGCTGGTGGCGGAGAACCAGGACGTCCGCGGCGGCCAGCCGCTGCTGCGCATCGACCCCCGCAACGCCCGGGCGCAGGCGGCGCAGGCGGAAGCGCAGATTGCGCTGGCCGCAGCGCAGATCGACAATGTCCGCGCCCAGATCAGCGAGCAATATGCCGCGATCGAGCAGCTGCGCGCCCAATTGACCGCGGCGCGGATCAAGGCCGCGCAGGATGCAACGGAAGTCGAGCGTTACCGGCCGCTCGCGGCATCCGGTGCCGAGACCCGCCAGCAGCTCGCCCAACTCGAGGCCACCGCGCGCCAGTCTACCCAGGCCGTCCGGGCGCAGGAGGCGGCGGTGGTCGCCCAGCAGCGCCGCATCGGATCCTTCCAGGCGCAGGTCCGCCAAGGCGAGGCCCAGGGGCAGGCGGCCCGCGCGCAGCTGGCTGCGGCCGATGTCGATGTCGGCGCGACCCTGATCCGCGCCGCCGTTGCCGGTCGGATCGGCGACAAGACGGTGACGCTCGGCCAATACGTCCAGCCCGGCACGCGGCTGATGTCGATCGTGCCGCTCCAGAGCCTCTACGTAACGGCCAACTTCAAGGAGACGCAGCTCGCGCTAATGCGCCCCGGTCAGCCTGCGACGATCGAGGTCGATGCGCTCGGCGGGGTCGAACTGAAAGGCCGGGTGGAAAGCCTGGCGCCCGGCACGGGTGCGCAATTCTCGCTGCTGCCGCCGCAGAACGCGACCGGCAACTTCACCAAGATCACGCAGCGCGTACCGGTGAGGATCGCGATCCAGGCGACCCCGGCGGCCCGGCGCCTGCTGGTGCCGGGCCTGTCGGTCGTGGCGACCGTCGACACCAGGTCGGCGCGCGACGAACTGGAGCGTATTCGGGAGCAGCAGGAACAGCTCGCCGGCCGGAGCCGCTGAGGTGGCGAGCGCGGCGATCGGCCGCTCCGGTGGCGTTCGCGAGGAGCGGGCCGATCTCGGCGCCTGGCTTGCCGTCGCCGCCGGAACGCTCGGTGCGCTGATGGCGACGCTCGACATCTCGATCGTCAATTCGTCCCTTCCGACGATCCAAGGTGAGATCGGCGCGAGCGGCACCGAAGGCACCTGGATCGCGACCGCCTATCTCGTCGCCGAGATCGTCATCATCCCGATGGCCGCGTGGCTGCAGCGGATGCTCGGCCTGCGCACGTTCCTGCTCATCGCGGCCGGCCTGTTCACTGCCTTTTCCGTGCTGTGCGGGCTTTCGACCAACCTGACGATGATGATCATCGGCCGCGTCGGCCAGGGCTTTACCGGCGGGGCGATGATCCCGACGGCGCAGACTATCATCGCCCAGCGCCTGCCGCCAAGCCAGCAGCCGATCGGCATTGCCGCGTTCGGCGTGACGGCGATCCTCGGTCCCGTGGTCGGTCCGCTCATCGGCGGCTGGCTGACCGAGAATATCAGCTGGCACTATGCCTTCTTCATCAACGTGCCGATCTGCGCGATCCTCATCACGCTGCTGCTCGTCGGTCTGCGGCACGAGCCGGCGAAGCTGAACCTTTTCCGTGAGGCCGACTGGCGCGGCATTGCCGGCCTCGCGCTCGGCCTGGGCGGGCTGACCGTGTTCCTGGAAGATGGTCAGCGCGAGCAGTGGTTCTCGTCCGGGCTGATCCAGGCGATGTTCGTGACGTCGCTGATCGGCTTCGCTCTGCTGTTCTGGGGTCAGGCCGTCGCCAAGCGGCCGATCATCAAGCTCAAGCTGCTGCTCGACCGGCAGTTCGGCTCGGTCGCGCTGATGGGGGTGATGCTCGGCATCGTCCTCTACGGCACCTCCTATGCGATCCCCCAATTCCTGTCGGTGCTCGCCGGCTATGACGCGCTGCAGTCGGGCAAGGTGGTCCTGCTGTCCGGCATCCCCAGCCTGTTCATGATGGCGATCGTGCCGATCCTGCTGCGCCGGATCGACATCCGGCTGGCGGTCGCCGCCGGGTTGCTGATCATGGGTGTGTCGTCCTTGCTCGATGCGACCCTGACGACTCAGTCGTCGGGCGCGGACTTCACGGTCTCGCAGCTGATGCGCGGCGTGGGCCAGATCCTCGGCATGCTGTTCCTGAGCCAGGCCGTGGTCCGATCTGTGCCGCGGGAGGATGCCGGTGATGCCTCCGGGCTGTTCAACGCCGTCCGCAACCTCGGCGGCAGCCTGGCGCTGGCCGGCATCTCGATCCTGCAGGACCAGCGGCTCTGGTTCCACTCGCGGCGGATGGAGGAGGCGCTGAACGCCAATTCGCCGCAGGTCCAGACCTATGTCGGCGGGCTGGGCCAGCAGGTCGGCGATCAGACGGCCGGCCTGCGCCTGCTGTCGCAGCAGATCCAGGCGCAGGCGCTTGCGATGACCTTCAACGACATTTTCTGGATCATGGGCGTCGGCACGCTCGCCGTGTTGCCGCTCGTCCTGTTCCTGAAGCCGCTCCCGACAAATGCCAAACCGGCGATGGTGCATTGATGAAGCCGATCCTTCCTTCCCTCGCATGGGTCCTGCTTGCCGGCTGCACCGTCGGACCGGATTATCACGGCCCGCCCGCCGCGGCGTCGGACGCCGCCGCGCGCGGGAGCTTCGTACGCGCGCAGGATGCCACGTTGATTGTGACGCCCGGCCTTGCCCGCTGGTGGGACGGCCTGAACGACGCTGTGCTGGCGAGGCTCGTCGACGACGCCCTCGCCCGCAGCCCGACCATCGATCAGGCGCAGGCAAGGATCCGGCAGGCGCAGGCACAGCTCCGCCAGACCCGCGCCGGCCAGATGCCGAGCGTCAGCGCGAACGGTACCTACCTGCGGGCGGAGATCCCCGGCGTCGACCTTGGCGGTTCGGGTTCGGATAGCGGCAGCGGCTCGGGTTCGACCGGGCTGGAGTTCTTCAACGCCGGTCTCAACGCCTCGTGGGAGGTCGACCTGTTCGGCGGCGGCCGGCGCCGCACCGAACAGGGCAGAGCGACGATGGATGCCCGTTTCGCGGACCTGGCGGATGCGCAGGTCTCGTTGTCCGCCGGGGTGGCGCAGGCGTACGTCGCGCTGCGGGACGTGCAGGAACGCATCCGTCTCAATGCGCGGTCGACCGCGCTGCACCAGCAGCAACTCGGCCTCATGCGTCAGCGCTTCGAACGCGGCACGGCATCGCGCTTGGACCTTGAGCGGGTGCAGGGTCAGCTCGAGAACATGCAAGCCCAGGCGACGCTGCTTGCGGCGCAGCGCGACGACTATCTGAACCAGCTCGCGGTACTGACCGGTCGCACGCCGGGTGCGCTCGATGCGAACCTCGCAACCGAGGCGCCGGTGCCGCTGCCCCCCGCGCAGGTGCCGATCGGCGATCCGGCAGCGTTGATTGCCAGCCGGCCGGACGTGCGCGTCGCCGAGCGCGAGCTCGCCGCCGCCACCGCCGGGATCGGGATCAGCCGGGCGCAGGAGTTGCCGGCCGTCCGCTTCCTCGGCCTGCTCGGACTTGGCGGGACGTCGCCGGGCGATGTCTTCGATCTCGACAACCTGACCGTGCTGGCCGCGCCGCAGCTCAGCTGGTCGTTCCTCGATTTCGGCAAGGCGCGCGCGGCGACCCGCCAGTCGGAGGCGCAACGCGACTTAGCCGAGGCACGCTACCGTCAGGCGGTGCTGGACGCGCTGCAGGATGCGGAGACCGCCCTATCCCGCTTCGGCAACACCCGTATCCAGCTTGGCCAGCTCGCCCGCGCCGAGGCGACCGCGGCACGGGCGGCAGAGCTCAACCGGCAGCGGGTCGCCGCCGGCACCAGTGCCACCATTGACCAGCTCGATATCGAGCGGCAGCGCCTCGCCGCGGCGATCGCCGTCAGCCAGGCCAAGGCGCAGCTGACCGGCAGCTACATCGCCGTCCAGAAGGCGCTCGGCCTTGGCTGGGCGGTGTCACCCGCCCGCTGATTCTGTCAGCGCGGCCGCAAGCCGCGCAGCAGCATGTCGAGCGCGGCGGCAATCTGCTCGCTCTTCTCCTGCTCGCTCCAATGGGGCAGCAGCAAGCCGCCGATCATGCGGATGGTTGTGACGAGTTGCGCGGCGGAGACGTCGCCGCGCAACTCGCCGCGCGCCTGTGCCGCGGCCACGGTTGGCCCCAGCATGTCCGCCAGTCGCGCGCCGAGCGCCTTGAACGCCGCAGTATTCTCCTCATCCAGCTTCAGTTCGGACGAGATGCGCGCGAACAGCGTCGATGCCCTGGCGCCGCTGCGGATCATCTCCGTCAGGGTGCGATCGATCGATGCGGCAGGGTCGAGCAGCGCGGCCATCCGATCGACTTCGCGCCCGAAGATGGCGAGCGCGAGCGCCTCACGGTCCTTGAAGTTGCGGTAGAGCGTGGCCCGCCCGACGCCGGCACGGTCCGCGACCTCTTCCAAGGGCACGCGGTAGCCCTGCTCGGCAAAGCAGTCCGCGGCTGCGGCGATCAGCGCCTCGCGCCGCTCCTGCGCGTCTCGGCGCGGCGCTCGCGCCCTGATGCCGGGGACGATCGGCCGGTCGCGAGGCGGTTCCTTCTCCACGCCCCCATAAAAGCCGGAGGTCGGCCCCCGCGGTCAATCTCTTTCGGGCGTTCGCTTCAACGCATGGTCTACGCGCCACGCAGTCGCAGTCGCAGTCGCAGTCAGTCGCCGTTGGCGAGAGCGATGATCGTTGCCAGCCCCATCTGCATCGCCGCTTCGGTTCCCGGCTTATCGAGCAGCAGCGATTCGTCGAGCGCATGGCTGCGCGACGTCGAGAAGCCGGAACCGAGCGTGACCGCCGGAATGCCGAGCCCCATCGGCACGTTCGAGTCGGTCGATCCGGTGCGATAGCGCGGCTGCACGCCGCCCAGGTTCATCGCCGCGGTGGCGAGCTGGACGATCTCGGAATCGTGCGCGGTGTGGCCGACGGCGCGGTCGCCAATTTGCTTCGCCTCGAACGTGATCGCCCCCGAGGCGGTCGAGCGCGCGGCATTTTCCGCGGCGACGGCCTTCGGCAGCAGCGCCATCAGGTAATCGACCTCCTTCTGCAGCTCGCCCTTATCCTCGGAGCGCATGTCGACGGTCATGGCGATGTCGTGCGGGATCGAATTGACCGAGGTGCCGCCCTCGACGATGCCGACGTTGAAGGTGGTCTTGGGCGACTTGGGCGGCTTCATCTCGCCGAACGCGACGATGGCGTTGGCCATGGCCTGGGCCGGGTTGACCAGGCCGAACGCGCCGTAGCTGTGCCCGCCGGGTCCGTGGAAATTGATGCGGTAGCGCTTGGATCCGACGCCGCCGGTGGTGATCGCGGCGCGGCCGGGCTCGAAGGAGATGAACTGGCCGATGCGGCCCTTATACTTGCTCTTGGTGAACAGGTAGCGGACGCCGCGCAGGTCACCCGGCCCCTCCTCGCCCACGTTGCCGACGAACAGGATATCGTTCTTTGTTCTGATTCCGGCGCGATCGAGCGCGCGGATGAAGCCGAGCAGCACCGCCAGGCTGCACGTGTCGTCGCCGACGCCGGGCGCTGCCAGGCGGTCGCCCTGGCGCCTCACCTTGGTGTCGGTGCCTTCCGGGAAGACCGTATCGAGATGCGCCGCGATCACGAGCAGAGGGGCCTTGGGATCGGTACCCTTGCGCAGGCCGCTGGCATTGCCCTCGGCATCAATTTCGACGTCGGCCAGGCCGTGCTCCCTCAGCATCGCCGCATAGGCCTTGGCCCGTTCCGCTTCCTTGAACGGAGGCGCCGGAATCTCGGTCAGCGTGATAACGTCCTGGACGATGCGGTCCCAATCGCCGTCCAGGCTCGTCTTGGCCTTGGCGAAGGCCGGGCTGGCGATCAGCTTCTTCATCCGCGCCAAGGCGGGCGCGGACGCCGTCTCGCCCTTGCCGGCGCCCGGTGTTTCGTCCTGAGCCATTGCGGGCGCGGCAACCAGCGCAAGCGCGAGCGCGGCGGCGCTTATCATCAACCGGAAGGCCATCACGGTTCCTCTGCCAGAGAGCGTGGGGGTTCGAAGGGCAAGCAAATCGCCCGCTCCGTTCGGATAGCATCAGATCTTGAAGCGGACACCACCGACGAGCATCATTTCGGGCGCGATGTCGTTCTTACCGTGAGCCGCGGTAAGGTGGAGACGTCGCGCCGACGGCGGCTCGGCGGTTGCCGGGCGGGTGGATCCTTCTACTATGCCCAGCGCCGGCAGGAGACCGGCTGGCGGAGAAGGATCAAGCGATGCGCGCAGTCGGCCTGTTCACTCACGGCGGTCCGGACGTCCTTCAGGTCGTCGACGTGCCGGAAGTCCATGCCGGGCCCGGCGAAGTGCGGATCCGCGTCCACGCCGCCACCGTCAATCCGACCGACGTCGGGACGCGCAACGGCACTCGCGCAGAACAGCAGAAGGCGGATCAACCGCCGTACGTGCCGGGGATGGAAGCGGCCGGCATCGTGGACGAGGTCGGCAGCGGCGTGCCTGACAGGATCAAGGTCGGCGATGCGGTGATCGCGATCGTGGTACCGAAGGGCAGCCACGGTGCCTATCGCGAGCAGATCGTGCTGGATGCCCGATCGGTCGTTCGCGCGCCGTCCGGCACGACGCATGCCGAGGCGGCCACCCTGCCGATGAACGGGCTGACGGCGCGCCAGTCGCTCGACCTACTGGGTCTCTCGCCCGGCCAGGTGCTGGCAGTGACAGGCGCGGCCGGCGCTTATGGTGGCTACGTCATACAGCTCGCCAAGCTCGCCGGGCTGACGGTGGTCGCCGACGCCTCCGAGAAGGACGAAGACCTGGTCGCCTCGCTCGGGGCGGACATCGTCGTTCGACGCGGCGACGATGTCGCATCACGTTTCCGCGACCATTTTCCGGATGGCGTCGACGGGCTGGCGGACGGCGCGGTGCTGAATGATCGGGTGATCGCGGCGGTACGCGACGGCGGGGCGTTCACCTCCGTGCGGGGCTTCCTCGGCGCGCCGCAACGCGACATCCGCTTCACAGCAACGCTGGTGCGATCCTATGCGCAGGAGTGGGAGAAGCTGGATCGGCTCCGCGAACAGGTCGAGACCGGCGAGATCACGCTGCGCGTGGCGGAGGTCTACCCACCCGAACAAGCGGCCGAGGCGCACCGGAGGCTGGAGGACGGCGGAACGAGAGGGCGGTTGATCATCGGTTTCTGACGCAACGACGGTCATGATCAGCGGCGCCCGCCGGCGGCGGTGCGCTGCTGGATATTCGCGGCGCAAGAGCGTAGCAGCGCGAGCGGGATTAACGCACATCGATCCGAGATGACACTTGCCGGCCTAGAGGCCGTCTTCCTGGCCAACCGCGCCGCGCTGTTGCGCTTCCTCGTGGCGCATGGTGCCGGCGACGCCGCGGAGGACCTGCTGCACGAACTCTGGCTGAAGGTGTCGCGGGCGTCGGCTGGTCCGATCGCCGCGCCTTTGCCCTATCTGTTCCGCGCGGCAAACAACCTGATGGTCGACCGCCACCGCGCCCAGCGCCAGGCCATGCAGCGCGATCATGACTGGACCGACATTGCTGGCGGCACCCTGCCCGGCGGATCGGACGAGCCGTCCAGCGAGCGCCGCCTGATCGCACGCGAGGCGCTGGGCATTGCCGAGGCGGCACTGGCGCGATTGACGCCGCGCGCGGCCGCGATCTTCCGCCGCCACCGCGTCGACGGCGTGCCGCAGAAGGCGATCGCGGCGGAGCTGGGTGTCAGCATCAGCACGGTCGAGAGCGACCTGCGCGAGGCCTATCGCGCGCTGAACGAGGCCAGGAGGCGCATCGATGAGGCTTGAGACATTCGATTCCGTCTCAGCCTCCAGGAGGCCATGATGGCGGGCGACGAGGACAAGATCGGGGCAGAGGCGATCGCATGGACGATCCGCACCGGCGAGCCCGACTTTGCCGAGTGGGAGGTGTTCGCTGCCTGGCTGGAAGCAGATCCGCGCCATGCTGCGCGCTATTACGCCTTGCAGGGAGATGCGGACGAGCTGGCCGCGCTGATCCCGCCGCCCGAGCCGGTTCGGGCAGCCCCTCGGCGCCTGGCCCGCCGCGGCTGGCTGGCCGGAGCGGTCGCGGCGACGCTCGCCGGCGTCGTCGGCGTGTCCGTGCTGCAGACCCGGCCCGATCCCTTCGTCGTGGAAACCGCACCGGGCGGGAGGCGGACCGTGACGCTGGCCGATGGCAGCCGCATCGCACTCAACGGCGGCACGCGCCTGACCCTCGATCGCGGCGATCAGCGCTATGCCGTCATCGATCGCGGCGAGGCGCTGTTCACGGTCCGCCACGATCCCGCCCGGCCGTTCAAGGTGAAGGTCGGCGCTGACGAGCTGATCGACGTCGGCACGGTGTTCGACGTGATCCGGTCGGACGGCAAGACCTGGGTCGGCGTGGCCGAGGGTGCGCTCATCTTCAACCCGCGCAACGAGGCCGTTCCGCTTCCTGCCGGGCGCGCGCTCAGCACATCGGACGGGGTGGCCGACGTTCAGGTCGGCGACATCGCGACGACCAGCGTCGGCAGCTGGCAGCGCGGTCAGCTCGACTTTGCAGGCGCGCCGCTGGCGGATGTCGCTGCCGCCTTGTCGCGTGCCACGGGTGTCCGCTTCACCGTCGTGCCGGCGCTCGCCGCGCGCACGTTCCGCGGGACGATCGCGCTCGCCGATCTCCGCCAGGATCCGGCCCGGCTGGAGCCTTTGCTCGGTGTTGCCATGCGCCGCACGCCTGGCGGCTGGGAGATCGCGCCTTCGCCGTGATCGCACGCTCGATCCTCCTGTCCGCTCTGTTCGTGGCCGCGACGAACGCCGCGGCAGCGTCTGTCAGCATCGATCTTCCGGCCGGATCGCTGGGTGACGCGGTGCTCGCGCTCGGCCGGGCGACGGGCACCAGCATCGTCGTCGACGATGCCGCAGCGTGGCGCCGCCCCGTTCCCGCCATCCGTGGCCGGATGGACGTGCGCCAGGCCCTCAAGCGGCTGGCGAATGCCGCCGGCGCGGAAGTGCGGCCAGCCGGAGCCGGCAACTGGCGGCTGGTAGCCGCTCGGCCGACACCGCGACTGCGCGCCGCCCCGCGCCCCCGCGCTGCCGTGCCCGCCCCCGTCGCACCTGCCGGGACAGCCGGCGACATCGTGGTGACGGCCAGCAAGCGGGACGTCCGGCTGCGCGATCTTGCCGGCCAAGCGGCCGTCCTCGATGGACGCGATCTCGCCTTCGGCGGCGCCGGCGGGACGGAGACGATCCTGTCGCGGCTGGCCAGCGTCTCGTCGACCCACCTTGGTGCCGGCCGCAACAAGCTGTTCATCCGGGGCATCGCCGATTCGAGCTTCACGGGTCCGACCCAGTCGACCGTGGGCCAGTATCTCGGCGATCTGCGGCTCACCTACAACGCGCCCGATCCCGACCTGCGCCTCTACGACATCGCCTCCGTCGAGGTGCTGGAAGGGCCGCAGGGCACGCTCTACGGCGCGGGCTCGCTCGGGGGCATCATCCGGATCATGCCGAATGCGCCACGGCTCGGGCAGCTTGCCGGATCGGCCGCGGTCGGCGCGACATTGACCCAGCATGGCGCGCCCGGCGCGGATGTGGCGGGCATGGTCAACCTGCCGATCGCGGGCGAGCGCGCGGCGTTGCGGGTGGCGGGCTACGGCGTCAGCGACGGCGGCTATATCGACAATCCGCTGCTCGACCGCTCGGACGTCAACCGCACCCGCATTGCCGGCGGCCGCGCTTCCCTCAGGTTCGACACCGGTGACGGCTGGACGGTCGATGTCGGCGGCATCGGCCAGTGGACCCATGGTGCGGACAGCCAATATGCCGATCGCGACGGTCCCCCGCTGACCCGGTCGAGCCCCGTCGATCAAGGATTCTCGGCAGCCTACGTGCTCGGTCAGGTGGTCGTCGCCAAGGATTGGGACGACCTCCGGTTCCGTTCGTCGGCAGGCGTTGTCGAGCAGCGGCTGCGCGAACGATACGATGCCGGGGTGCCGCCGGGCATGGAGCTGCCCGGCGCTGCGATCGGCTCGCCACTGGTCTCCACGGTCTCGGCGGGTCAGCCGCGATTGTTCGTCCAGCGCAACCGCACCCGCCTGATCGCGAGCGAAACGCGGCTATGGCGCCCCATGGCCGACGGCTTCGGATGGGTGGTCGGCGCGAGCCTGACCCGCAACCGGACCCGGCTGGAGCGGGCGGTTGGGCCCGTCGACCTGCCCGTGCCGGTCACCGGCGTCACCAACGGCGTGGACGAAGTGACGCTCTATGGCGAGGCGAGCTTCAGCCCCCTGCCTGGCCTCACCATCAGCGGCGGCGGCCGCGCGAGCCGATCCCGCCTGTCCGGCGAAGGGGAGGATGTCGCGGCGCAGATCGCGCTCTCCCGCGCCGCGGTGACGGCCGACCGCAATGCGACGAGCGTGCTGCCGTCCGCATCGATCGTCGCCACGGTGCTGCCCGGCGTCCACCTCTTCGCCCGCTACCAGGAAGGGTACCGGCCCGGCGGCCTCGCCATCGAGCGGGAGTTCGTCCGCCGCTTCCGGAGCGACCGGGTCGCCACGCTGGAGAGCGGCCTGCGCGCCGGCCAGCCGGGCGACGCGCTCGATCTGGCGGTCAGTCTCTCCCACACGCGCTGGGACGACATCCAGGCCGATTTCATCGACGGCACCGGGCTGCCCAGCACCGCCAACATCGGCGACGGACGAATCTGGGCGATCAGCGCGATGGGCGGATGGCGCCCGCTTGCCGGCCTGCGGCTCGATGCCGGCGTGACGGTCAACGACAGCAAGGTCACCGAACCCTCCGCCGTGCTCGAACTCGCTCTGGCGCGGATGAGCCGGGTGCCGAACGTCGCGCGCTTCGCCGGCCGGCTGGGCGCCGATTATGTGACCGCCATCGGAGACGATCTGGCGCTGCGGGCGAACGGCTGGGTGCGCTATGTCGGCCGCTCGCGGCTTGGCGTTGGTCCCGTGCTCGGTGAGTTGCAGGGCGATTATCTCGACACCTCGCTGACCGTGCGGGTCGGCCGGGATGCCTGGGGCGTGACGATCGGCGCGTCCAACCTCACCGACGCGCGCGGCAACCGCTTCGCGCTCGGCACGCCCTTCCCGATCGACCGCGGCCAGATCACGCCGCTGCGCCCACGCACGCTGCGCGTCGGGCTGGACGCCGCTTTCTAGGGGCGACAGCGCCAAGGCTGCCGCGCGACGGCTCCGTTTGTGGGTGCAGAGAGCCCGGGGAACCCGGCCTGCCACTGCACAAAGGGACCACGATGCGTCGTCGTTTGCTTGCCTCCGTCTGCCTGTCCGCCATCCTGCTGCCTGCCTTTCCGCTCCTTGCCGAGACGGTGATCGACACCAAGCGCACCGACCCGCTCAGCACCGCCACGATCAAGTCGGGCGCGCGGGACGATATCCGCATCGCCAGCGCAGGTTCGGTGACGCCGACCGGCGGCGTCGCGGTCACCGTCGCGTCCGACAACAAGCTGACCAACGAGGGCACGATCCAGATCACCAACGCGGACGGCGCGACCGGCGTGCTGGTGGCCGCGGGCACGAGCGGCGCCATCGTCAACAGCGGCAAGATCATCGTCGACGAAACCTACGCTCCCGCCGACGACGACAAGGACGGCGATCTCGACGGGCCGCTGGCCGTCGGCACTGGCCGTACCGCGCTGCGCACCGCCGGCGCCTTTGCCGGGCCGATCAGCCACAGCGGCGCCATCACCGTCGAGGGCAAGGATTCCGCCGGCATCTGGCTGGGCGGTCCGCTGACCGGGCCGTTCACCCATGACGGCACCACCGGCGTGACCGGCGACCGTACGGTCGGCGTGCGGCTGGATGTCGTCACCGGCAACGTGCGCCTCGCCGGCGCGATCACCGCGGTCGGGGCCGATGCGGTCGGGGCGCGGATCGCCGGCGACATCGCCGGTGCGCTCGTCGTGCAGGGCGCGGTCACGGCGACCGGCTACCGCACCACGGCCGTACCCGCCGACACCAGCAAGCTCGACGCCGACGATCTGCTGCAGGGCGGCCCGGCGCTGGTGATCGCGGCCGACGTGACAGGCGGCATCATCCTCGCAGTGCCGCCCAAGGATAGCAGCACGACCGACAATGACGAGGACAAGGACGGCATCGACGACGCCAAGGAAGGTAGCGCAGCGGTGACATCCGCCGGTGCCGCACCGGCCCTGCAGATCGGCGCGGCCGCGCGTGCCGTCTCGATCGGTCCCGTCGCCGGCACCGCGACCGGGTTCGGACTGATCGTCGATGGCACCATCTCCGGCCTGGGGACCTACGGCGGCATCGACGCCACCGGCTTGTCCGTTGGCGGGCTTGGCGGAGCGGTCACGATCGCGGGCGGGATCGGCATCGGCGGCAAGATCGAAGCGGTGTCAAACGGCGCCAGCGCGACCGCGATACGCATCGGCAGCAGCGCGACCACACCGGAGATTCGCGTCGCCGGCACGGTTTCCGCCAGCGGCGGTGGCACGGCGCGCGCGCAGGTGACCGCCATCGCGATCGAGGGCGGCGGCTCCCTAGCCACGATCCGCAACAGCGGCACGATCCGCGCGACGGCGAGCGCCGCCGACGGCACCGCCTTCGCCATCGTCGATCGCTCGGGCAGCCTGGGCCTGGTCGAGAATAGCGGCGCCATCGCCGCCTCCGGCGCACTCGCCACATCGAATCGCAACATCGCGATCGATCTTTCCGCCAACAGCACCGGCGCAACCGTTCGGCAGACCGCCGTCGCAGCCGGTGTCACCGCGCCCAGCATCGCCGGCGATATCCGCTTCGGTGCCGGCAACGACCTGCTCGATGTGGCCGACGGCTCGATCAAGGGCAACGCGACCTTCGGCGCCGGGTCCAACCGCCTGAACCTCTCCGGAGACGCGGCGTATGAAGGCGGCGTCACATTCGGCGGCGGCAACGATACGGTGGCGCTCACCGGCACCGCCGCATTCAAGGGCGCGATGGATTTTGGCGGCGGTGCCGACACGCTGACCCTCGCGGGCACGTCCCGCTTCACCGGTACGCTGGCCAACGCCCAGGGTACGTCGGTCGCGATCACCGGCGGAACGCTGGATTTGGGGAAGGGCGCGTCGATCGCGTCGCTCGCGCTCGGCGGCGGCGGCACGCTCGGCGTGACGCTCGACAAGACCGGCGGCACGGGCACGCTCCTCCAGGTGGCCGGGCAGGCCAGCTTCGACACAGGCGCCAAGCTTTCGGTAAAGCTGGCCAGCATCACCGACGCGGAGGGGCGATACATCTTCCTGCGCGCCGGATCGATCGGCGGGGCGGGGAACCTCACGGCCACGACGACCTTGCTGCCGTTCCTGTACAAGGGCAGCATCGCAGCGGTCGGAACAACCGAACTGGCCGTCGACATCGTCCGCAGGACAAGCGGCGAACTCGGCCTCAACCGATCGCAGGCGAGCGCCTACGAAGCGATCTACAAGGCGCTCGGCGCCGACCAGAAGGTGGCCGGTGCCTTCCTCGATCTCACCGATGGGGACGCCTTCCGCCGTTCGCTGCGCCAGATGCTGCCGGACCATGCCGGCGGCACATTCGAGGTCGTGACCCAAGGATCGCGGGCGTCTGCGCGATTGCTGGCGGATCCCAAGGGCCCGTTCAAGGACGAGGGCCGCTGGGGCTACTGGATCAGCCAGGTGGCACTGGGAACATCGAAGTCGATCGACGACACGGCCGGCTATACCGTCAGCGGCTGGGGCATTTCCGGTGGCGGCGAGTACAAGACCGGTTTCGGCAATTTCGGCGCGTCGCTCGGCTATGTCGCCGGCCAGGACGATGACCGCGGCACCGACAATTCGGTCAAGTCGGACCAGTGGGAACTGGCCGGATACTGGCGCGGCGCCTGGGGCGGCCTGCGCGCCAACGCCCGCGTCTCGGCGGCACGGATCGACTTCAAGGGATCGCGCAGCTTCAGCGGTGCGGTCGCCACCGAGGCGGTCAACCGCCGGACCGGCGGCAGCTGGGACGGCAACCTGTTCTCTGCGTCCGGCGGCCTCAGCTACGAAGTGGCTCTGGGATCGCTTTCGCTCCGCCCGATCGCCGCGATCGACTATTACCGCCTGAAGGAGGACGGCTATGCGGAAGCGGGCGGAGGAAAGGCGATCGACCTGGTCGTGTCGGCGCGCACCAGCGACGAATTGGCCGCAACGGCCAGCGTGGCGGCCGGCCTCAACTTCGGCGGCTGGGACCAGGACAGCGGCTGGTTGCGCGTCGAGGCGGAAGGCGGCCGGCGTGAAATCGTCGGCGGTGCGCTCGGATCGACCACCGCACACTTCGCCGACGGAGCAGAGTTCATCCTCACGCCGGAGGAACGCACCAGCGGCTGGATCGGCAAGCTGCGCGCGACCGGTGGCAATTCCGGGTTCCGGATTGGCGGCGAACTCAATGCCGAGCAGCAGCAGGACCGGGCCGTCCTGTCGCTCCGGGCCAGTCTGCAGATCGGCTTATAGCGACGCGGCGTGCCGACGACTGACCTCACCGGTCCTTCGGATCGCCTGGAGCTTGGGAGAAGCAATCGGGCGGCGATGTGTCGCCCGTATGCAAGGGACGCAATCTTTACCAGGTCGAGCGTGGTTCTTTCGGAAGCGGATCCATGGCTGCCGAAGCCAACCGGACGTGGCAGCTCAGATGTTCGACCAACCGCCCAACGGCACTTCAACGCGTGGCTTGGAGAAGCTCCGCGAGACTGCGTGCTTTCATCCGCTCCATCAGTCGGGAGCGGTGAGATTCGACGGTCCTGGGGCTGATGCCCAGATCCCGGCCGATGGATTTGTTTGTCCCACCCGCCCGCAGACCTGCCAGAACTTCGAGCTCGCGATGAGATAGAGCCTCAAGTCGCTCCGACGAACTCGTCGGCGGGGCATGATCGTCGCCGTGGGCCGGAATGCGCCAGCACGCAGCCTGAAGAGCCGTCTCCAGCTCGGCGGCGGTACAAGGAGATACCAAATAGTCGACAGCACCCGCCCGCATCGCCCGTACCGCCGTTGCCGCATCGGTGTCCGGTTTACCGATTACGACGACCGGCAGGTGGGCGCGACCTTGCGAAAGCAGTCGCATCAGGCCGTCGGAAGCATCGTCCAGGGTGTTCACGTCGACCAGTACGCAGCCAGAGGCGAGAAAGTCCGCTATCTCCATGAATGCTTCGACGGACGAGAATGTTTTTACCGCATAACCGCCACTTGCCGGCATGATGAACTTTTCGATCAAAGACCCCTTAATGTCCCCGATGAACATAATTCTTTGCTCGGGAACGGGCGCCAGCTGTTCCGTTATGCCGCAGATCGCTGCAACGCTTCCTTCATCTCCCTTGACAGGAAAGACGCTCTCGCGGACGCGCAGAGCAGCCGTTCCGGCAGATCCGCAGATCCGATATTCATGCTGCTCGACGGCGCCGCCAACAACTGCTTCGTAGCGAAGGGCGACCGATGCGCGGTCGGCTTCCTCGATACCTGCAATCCAGTCTGCCAGGCAGGCCATTGGAGCGTCGCCTGATTGGCCGTTGGCCAGCCGGATGTGATGAGGGTTGCGGTATCGAAATTGGCCCGTTGCAGTATCGACGATCCACATTGCCGCGCAACTCTGGTCGGCAAATTGTCTGAGTTGCCCGTCGACATCTGAGTTTAAGTTCGTCGGCGCTGTCTGATCGCGTGACTGCAGAGCAAGCATGATGATGCCCACCACCTTGTCCTCGGCAGGATCGCGGATCGGTGCCGCGCTGACGTTGAGCCATTCGCGGGACCCGTCCTCACCAAGATGCAGAAGGTCGATGCCCGGGCAGACGGTCTGCCCGTCAAGGGCTCTCTCGCAGGGGAACTCCCTTGGGGTGAGCGGGCGCCCGTCGCTCGTCCATCCGTGCCAGCGGAACGCACCATGGATCGGACGCGAAGGGAGATGGGGTGAGGCGATCTTCGCCTTAAAATATGCGTTTGCGTGCGCGAGAACGCCGTCCCGATCATAGATCGCCACGCCCAACGGCAATCGTTCGAACGGGAACGCGCCGCCGTCCTGCCATTCGAGACGATCCATCGCCCGGTCGACCTCGTTCAGCGATGACAGGTCGGACAGATCGTTGTAAATCTGCGCGATCGCGGCATTATTCTGCGCTGTCACTGACATAGTACGGCTCATTGGCACCCCCTCCCGAGCAGTCACAGCAACAAAAAAGATAACCTATGTAGTTTTCTTAAGAACTGCCCGATCTTATTCCGTCAAATCGCTCAATCAACTTGCTGTCCTCCGTATGGTTCCTCAGGCACCCTACGTAATTTACAGCATACCGGCAGCAGTTAGGCTCGAGATCCCCCGGTCGGGCTATGCAGGCACCTCCTGATGTGCAGCAATACTCGACCTTCGCACCGGATGAGGTGAGCCAGATGCACGATGCTGAACCTAAAAGAGAGCGCCTGCAGGAGCTTGCAGAGCATCGAAGAGACCGCCGTGAGTTCTTCAAGGCGCTCGCGACCGCGGCAAGCTTTGCGGGTGGCCTGTCCTATGCCGGCTCGCCCGCCGGTGCCCAGTCGGCGATAACCGATCCCGACATCCTCAATTTCGCGCTAAACCTCGAATATCTCGAGGCGCAATTCTATTCGTTCGCCGTCAACGGCACCGGCCTGGCGAACAGCGATCTCGGCGGCAGCGGTGCACAGGGCGCCGTGACCGGCGGACGCAAGGTCAACTTCACCGATCCCATCGTCGCTCAATATGCGCGCGAGATTGCGGCCGACGAAGTCGCGCACGTCAAATTCCTTCGCGCGCAGCTCGGCGCATCGGCCGTTGCCCAGCCAGCGATCGACATCGGCACGGACCCGAACGGCGCCTTCTCCTCCGCGGCACGCGCGGCGGGGCTCGTCGGCGCAGGCCAGTCGTTCGATCCCTATTCGAGCGACGAATTCTTCCTGCTCGGCGCCTTCATCTTCGAGGATGTCGGCGTGACCGCGTACAAGGGCGCGGCGCCGCTGATCACCAACAAGACGTACCTCGAGGCCGCCGCCGGCATCCTGGCGGTGGAGGCGTACCACGCCAGCATCGTCCGCACGACGCTCTACGCCAAGGGCATCGCGACGCCGATGCTGCGGTCTGCCGCCGGCGCGATCTCGGATGCCCGTGATAGCCTGGATGGTCCGTCCGACCTGGATCAGGGAATCGCACCGATCGGCGGTGCGTCGAACATCGTGCCGCTCGACAAGGATGGGATCGCCTTCAGCCGGTCTGCCGGCCAGGTGCTCAACATCGCCTACCTGAAGTCCGGTGCGGTCGATCGCGGCGGCTTCTTCCCCAACGGGGTCAACGGCAACATCAAGATGAGCGCTGCGAACTGATCCGCACGCATCAATCGCAGCCTCGGAGACGCTCCATGAGCAAAGAACATGCCCTCATCGCCGCACTCGAAGCTCGCGCCAGACGGCGCGACGAGAGACGGCAACTCTTCAAGCTTGCCGGCAGCACCGCTGCCCTGCTGACCACCGCATCGCTGCTGAGCGCCTGCGGTGGCGATGGCGACGGCAACAACAATAGCGGCAGCACGCCGACGCCCACACCGACGCCAACCCCCACGCCGACCCCCACGCCTACGCCGACCGTCAGCGATGTCGACGTGCTCAACTTTGCGCTGAACCTCGAGTATCTCGAGGCGCAATTCTATTCCTATGCGGTCACCGGGTCCGGCCTGCCGCTGGGAATGCTGGGCGGCACGGGCGTACAGGGCGCGGTGATCGGTGGGCGGAAGGTCAACTTCACCGATCCCGTCGTCGCGCAATATGCGGCCGAGATCCAGCAGGACGAGGTTGCGCACGTCGCCTTCCTGCGGGCCCAGCTCGGCGGATCGGCGGTGGCGCAGCCGGCAATCGACGTCGGCGGCACCGATCCCGCAGGCGCCTTCTCGGCGGCGGCTCGCTCGGCCGGGCTGGTCGGGGCGGGACAGGCGTTCGATCCCTATGCAAGCGACGAGGCCTTCCTGCTCGGCGCCTTCATCTTCGAGGATGTCGGCGTGACCGCCTACAAGGGTGCAGCGCCGCTGATTACCAACAAGACCTACCTGGAAGCGGCGGCGGGTATCCTGGCGGCGGAGGCCTATCATGCCGGCCTCGTCCGGACGGTGCTCTACCGCAAGGGCCTCGACACCCCCTCGCTGCGGGCGGGTACCGAGGCGATCTCCAGCGCCCGCGACAGCCTCGACGGCGGCAGCGACATCGATCAGGGCATCGCGATGATCGGCGACCAGTCGAACATCGTTCCGACCGACGCGAACGGCATCGCGTTCAGCCGGACGCCGGGACAGGTGCTCAACATCGCCTATCTCAGATCGACGGCGGTCGATCGCGGCGGTTTCTTCCCGAACGGCGTCAACGGAGCGGTCAGGCTGAGCGCCGCCAACTGACGAGTGCGAGCGCCGGGAGGGATCGAACATGTCGCCACCACCTGCCGCAGATGCGGCGATCCTGTCCGATTTCCTCCCGGCCTTCACGCGTCCGAGCCTGCCCGAAGCCCACCGTTCGATCGGCATCCCGCAGGGCGTCGGGCAGTTCTGGCGCAAGCTCGCTGCCTTCGCCGGCCCAGGCTACCTGGTCGCCGTCGGCTATATGGATCCGGGCAACTGGGCGACGGATCTCGCCGGCGGGTCCGCTTTCGGCTACACCCTGCTCTCGGTCGTCCTCCTTTCGAATCTGATGGCGATGCTGTTGCAGGCGCTGGCCGCCAAGCTCGGCATCGTCGCGAGCCTCGATCTCGCCCAGGCCTGCCGCGAACATTACGGGCCGCGCACCCGCATCGCGCTGTGGCTGCTGTGCGAAGTGGCGATCGCCGCCTGCGATCTGGCGGAGGTGATCGGCACCGCCATCGCGCTGCAGCTGCTCTTCGGCCTGCCGATCGTGCTCGGCGTCTGCCTGACGGCCTTCGATGTCGTGTTGCTGCTGGTGCTGCACCAGCAGGGCTTCCGCAAGCTGGAAGCCTTCGTGATCGCGCTGCTGCTGGTCATCACGGCCTGCTTCGCCTACGAACTTCTCATGTCCCGGCCGGACATGGCCGCTGTCGCCCGCGGCCTCGTGCCGACGACGCAGGTGGTGACCAACCCGGCGATGCTCTATGTCGCCATCGGCATCCTCGGTGCGACGGTCATGCCGCACAATCTCTACCTGCACTCCTCGGTCGTTCAGACCCGGCGCTACGATCGGACCCTGTCCGGCCTGCGCGAGGCGGTGCGGTTCGCCACGATCGACAGCACGCTGGCGCTGACCTTCGCCTTCTTCATCAACGCCGCAATCCTGATCCTCGCCGCCTCGACCTTTCACGCCTCCGGGCAGACCGGGGTCGCCGACATCCAGGAGGCCTACCACCTGTTGTCGCCCACACTCGGCGCCGGTGCGGCCAGCGTGCTGTTCGCGACCGCGCTGCTCGCGTCCGGTCAAAATTCGACGATCACCGCAACTCTTGCCGGTCAGATCGTCATGGAAGGCTTCGTCGATATCCGCATGCGCCCCTGGGTGCGGCGGCTGGCGACCCGGCTTCTCGCCATTGTGCCCGCGGTGATCGTGGCAAGCCTCTATGGGTCGGACGGCACGACCAAGCTGCTGATCCTGAGCCAGGTGATCCTGAGTCTCCAGCTGCCGTTCGCGGTGGTGCCGTTGGTACAGTTCACCAGCAGCAAGGCGCTGATGGGTCCTTTCGCGAATGGCCGATGGGTCAAGGCGGCGGCCTGGACGGTCTCGGCAATCATCATCGCCCTGAACATCAAGCTGCTCTTGGCTTTCCTTTAACCTCTACCAGTCCCGGCCAAGGTTGGAGGTACAGCCGACGATAGCGTCCCAGTGCTCGACCAGACGAAACCAATGTACGATGATCGCCGACGTTGATATTGATGCAGGCGCACCGCGCCAGTCATTTGAAAGGGGATATTCCATGACTTCGAAGCTGTTCAAGGGCGCCTTGGTGTCCGCCGGTACCCTCGCTTTGGCCAGTGCCGGGCATGCGGCGCCATTGCAGGTGTTGCGCAACAACGCCCTCGTGACGGTCGACAGCGCGACCCCTGCGACCTCCGTCTCGTCGGTGTCGGTGACCGGCATCGGCGCAGGACAGTCGCTCGTCGGTTTCGACTATCGACCGGCCAATCCCCGGCTGCTCTACGGCGTCAGCAATACGGGCCAGATTTACGCGATGAACGGGCGCACCGGCCAGGCGACCGCAATCGGTTCGCCGATCGCCGCCGCGGCGACCCCCGCCGGGGCAGGCGTGGGGATCGACTTCAACCCGACCGTCGATCGGATCCGGTTCGTCACCACCGGCGGCACCGACCTGCGGCTGAACCAGGTCACGGGCGCACTGGCGGCGACCGACGGCAGGACGATGTACGCAGGCATCGATGCCAATGCGGGCCAGGTCCCGACGATCGCGGGCAGCGCCTATACGAACAACGTCGCCGGCGCGACGACCACCACCTTGTACGAGATCGACACGCGGGGCGGCGTGGGTGCGGCCCGGCTGGTGACACAGGGCAATGCCGTCGTCAGTCCGAATACCGGCATCCTGTTCACGGTCGGATCGACCGGTGTCACCAGCACGAGCGCGGTCGGCTTCGACATCGGCCGGGACGGCGCGGCGTACGCGACGCTGACCAACCCGACCACCGGCGTGACCTCGCTCTACACGGTCAACCTGGCGACCGGTGCCGCAACGCTGGTCGGCGCGCTGACCGGCAACACGACGTATAGCGGGCTGGCGGTGCAGCTGGCTTCGTTCCAGTCGATGGGCACGACCGCCAACCAGGCCGCCGTCGGTGCCGTTCTCGATAACTTCACCGGCATTCCGAACGACGGGACGCTCGCCCTGTTCAACGGCATCGACAGCTTCACCGGGCAGGCAGCGACGCAGTCGGCATTGCTCCAGTCGCTGACCCCGGCAGCGTTCACCGATCTGCCGCTGATGTCGCTGAACGCGGTCGAAGGGCAGGAGAACACGCTGCTGCGCTATACCCGCGATCTGCGCGGCCAGGCGACGATGCCGGACGGCAGCACGGTGACGCTGGATGCCGCCGGCCGGATCGGCGCGTGGCTGACCGGCGGATCGCGGTTCGGGATCACCGATCCGGCACCGGACCGGACCCGCACGCAGTTCGACGAATATCACTTCATCGGCGGTGCGGACTTCCGCCTGACGCCGACGATCGCGTTCGGCGGCTTCGGCGGCTACAGCAGCACCAATGCCAGCCTGGCGATCGGCGACGCTGCCAAGGGCGACCTGCAGAGCTGGTTCGGCGGCGTCTACGGCACGGCCGCGGTCGGCCCCTTCTATGTCGATGGCTGGGGCAGCTACACCGATCTCGACTGGCGGCTCTACCGCAACCTGGCGTTCGGCGCCTATTCCGGCTCGACCTTCGCGCGGACCGACGGGCGGGTTTGGTCGGCCGGCGCATCGACCGGGCTGAGCTTCTCCTTCTCGAACTTCGAGATCGAGCCGTTCGCGGCGGTCCGCTTCGCCGACGTGAAGATCGACAGCTTCACCGAGACGCCGGGCGCCGTCTTCGCGCTGGCGGTTGGCGACATCAAGGACAAGTCGCTGCGCAGCAACGTCGGCACCCGCGTCGGCACCAAGTTCGAGGTGATGGGCGCGACGGTCCGGCCGCAAGTACGCGGCGGCTGGTTCCACGACTTCTGGCCGGGTCGGCGGACGATGACGGCGGCCTTCCAGCAGCCGGGGATCGGAACGCCGTTCACGTTCCAGCCGACTGCGTTCTCCGACGATTACTGGAATGCGGGCGCGGCGCTTACGATTGCGGGGAATGGACCGCTCTCGATGTACTCGGACTTCGACTACCAGGGCGACAGCGAGCGGAAATTCTACACCTTCTCGATCGGTGCGCGCCTGGCCTTCTGATCCGAAAGCCCTCCGCCGAACTACGCGGCGGAGGGCTTCACACCCCCTCGTCTGCCTATTGGTCCGCGGGGATCCAGCTGAGATCGGTCGCAAGCTTGCGCTCGGGCAGCCCGGCCAACTCCCTGAGGGCGGCTTCGTCGACGATCGTGATCCACCGGCGCGACCAGCGAAGCACCTTGCTGGCGCGCAGTTTCTTGATCGTGCGATTCACGTGGACCTCGGTCAGGCCGGTCAGATCGGCCAGGTTCTCCTGGGTGAGCGGAACTTCGAAGGTCGCCCCTGCCTGGGGATTGTTGCGCAGCACGCGCGCGTGAAGCTGCAGCACGAGGGCCGTCAGCCGCGCGGTCGCGTCGGTCCGACCCAGCGATGCCAGGCGGTCCATCAGCATCACCCGCTCCTCCTGAGAGATGAGGAACAGCAGCGCGGTCAGATGCGGGCTGACTTCGAACAATCTTCCCAGCGCCCGTGGCTCGACGGTCAGCAGCGTCACCGAGGTAAGCGCGCTCAGCGTGTCGGCCGCGCGTTCCAGGGCCAGACTCGGCAGGCCCAGCAAGTCGCCGGGCATGTGGACCTTGATGATCTGGCGCGCCCCGCCTGCCACCACCATGCTGCTCGCGGTCCAGCCGCTGCACAGCAGATACATGGCCTGCGCCGCATCTCCTTCGTCCCGGATGACCTCGCCCTTTGCGAAGTGACGGATCGGTCCGACAAGTTCCTTCAGCTCGGCGAGGCGTACGTCGCTCAGCTGGGCGAAGGCGCTGAACCGCGTGGTTGCCCAGTCATCGCTCACACCTGAATCTCCGTCTCGCGTTGTCCACCATCGAGCATCTGCACCAATCGTGGCGGACGGTTCGATGCAGCCAGTCTACGGCCGCTTTCGGGAATGCCAACCTGCAGACTGGGCTGCATTGATCACGGCCACCAACCGGAAGCTGACTTACCCGAGCGGAACCGTGCGTCGCGTCTTGCCTGACCGGCAACGTTGCGTGGGCATCGCACGGTGATCTGTGTACGCACCATTACGTTAAGAGCGGCCCCAGTCGGAGGATGCATTCGATCCGGCTCCCGCTCGACAGGCTGATCAACCTCTCCGCATCACTAAGCCGGACAGGTGTCGCCCCTCGCCGGTGGTCTTACCATGCTGGCTGGGGCGGCAGGAGCCTAAACCCAGTTTTCAAACACCAGCGAAACTGCCGTTTTTCGTCTCGGCGCAGTGCCGATCGACGGCTCTTCTGTAGCAGCATGATGGTACGAACGGTCAAGGCACAAGCTGGTCATTCCCCACGTCGATGTAGTAGCCGAACGGACGCGGCTAGCTCCGCTCAGTGCGTGCGGCGGCGGAAAGGACTAGCTGCGGGCGTTCATAATGCCTGAGCCACTCCCGAGAAGCGGGACGCCCGTAGCGTCAAAATCTCCCTCACATGCGACTCGAAGGTGCGGTCCGTCTAACGCGAACCGCTCTCCACACGATGCGTACCGGGCTTTGAGGGCGGCGGCTTAGGTGGAGAGGACCTGCCATTCCGCCAAGGTAGCGGAGCGTTGTTCCCGATATCCGCTGACGCCAAATGTCGCTGGCCAACAGCGGACGAACCTGTTCCACCACAGCCGCACCGTCTTGTAGCGAATGTCGATCCCACGCTCGAACAGCAGGTCCCGCACATTGCGCAGCGGCAGCGGTAAGCGCACGTACATCAGCACCACCAGCCAGATCACCTCTGGCGACGAGTTGAAGTAGCGAGATGGCTTGCGGGCGCGGAGCATGCCTTAGCTTACCGCCTCGCCTCCGAGCACAGCCGCGCGCACTCAATCGCGAGAAGCATCAGCGAACTAGCTAACGTAGTTCTTGGTCATATCTTCCCGAACTCGTAATGAAGCGAGTACGTAATGTGCCGCAGCCCAGATGAACAAAATCGAGGTGAGCTTGACCGCCTGCAGTATCCCGCTTGCAGAAGCTGCATCGCAGGCTCTCTGGAGCTGTGCGCTCGCGTCCGCAAGAGCGACGCCCCCGACACACAGCGTGTCATAGTTCCCAAGCTTGAAAGCAGTTCCCGCAAGAAAATCGCTGAGGGCACCGATGATCGTCGGACCCAGGCCTACGCCGATCAGGCCCAGGACGACGTTCAGCAAGAAGGCTGAAGAAGCGCGCATGTTCGCGCCGACCATGTTCATCGCCAGGGTCAAGGTTGGCGTATAATAAAGAAACATCGCGGCATGGGCCACGAGCAGGATCGCCGTCGTGCCGAATACATCGGGCCGCGTAACACCGAGCAGGAGGAGCGGCGTGGTGATCGCAAGTGCGGCTCCCGGTCCCCAGACGAACCAGCGTGGATCGCGACGCGCCAGATAGCCGATGCCGAAACCGCCCAGCGCAAAGCCGCACGCCATCGAGACCACCGCGATCAACCCGATGATCTGTCCGGCCGTCGACAGCGAGACATGGTGAACCGAGACGAAGTACCGCCCCCAGAACTGCCCCAGCCCGTTCATTCCGGTTGCTGCCAAGCCGGCGCCGATAAGCACGTGGACCATCGATCGCTTGGCCAGCAGAAAGCGAAGCGTCGTTCCCATCGACGGCGGCTTGCCCGTCGGCTCGATCCCGTCGAACATGCCGCGCCGCGGCTCACGCAGCGCGAAGATCGCAAGTAGGGCGACGCAGACGCTGACCGCACCGATAACGGCAAACCAGGATCTCCAGCCCAGCGTCTGCGCCACCCAGCCGCCTCCGATCGCACCGATCGCAGCCCCTATCGGAGCGCCGAGCCAGACAACCGTCATCGCCGATGCACGCTTTTGGGCGGGAAAGAGATCTCCGACGAGGGAGGCAACCGGCGGGCCAAAGCCCGCATCGCCCGCACCGACGCCGACGCGAGCCAAGAGGATCGATCCGAAGGAGCGCGCCTGCGAGGCCAGCAACAAAAAGGCCGAGAATACCGCAATGGAGCCGGCGATCACCCGGGCACGGCTGTGATGCTCAGCCAATCTGGCCAGCGGCCAGCCGAGCAAGGTGTAGAAGATGGCGAAGCCCAGTCCCTGGATCAGCCCCAGTTGCGTGTCGCTCAGCTTCAGATCGACCTTCAGCGCGGGCGCGAGCGCGGCGAGGCCCTGTCGATCCGCCAGGTTCAAGGCCGTGACGAGCATGAGGATGATCAGCGTCCAGGCTCGATCCCGCCGAAGACGGTGATCCTCGACAGAAGGGCTGGCGGATGATGGCATGTTCGGCGTTGCTCGACGGAGGCGCCTGCTCAGGCGGCAGAGGGTCGGGACCGGCGCTTACCCGCCGGGTCGCTGACAGCGACGTTACGGAGCGTCAGGACGTCGCTTGTTCGCGAAGCAGCTTCTTCAGGACTCCTTCGTAGTTGAGCACGGCCTTGTCCATGACCAGCGGCATCATGCGAGGCTGGGCCGTTTCCTGTATGGTCTGGTGCTGCGCCTCGATCATCAGGCGATCCTCCTCGAACGCGCGTCGCCCTAGATCGGCAAAGAACTGCTTGCGATCGCCTTGATCGGCGGACGGGCCATAGGCGAAGAAGTAGCACGCGCTGGTATCGGTCAGCGGAGTGACCGCCTGGCAGGTGAACGTCTCGAAGATCGGCGTTCCCGTTGGCCGGCCGTCCGCATCCAGTTCATAACTGCCGCGGGCCCAGCGCTGGGTCAGCTGGAGGAAGATGCCGGGCACGAGGAAGTCATACGATGTGTAGACGTCCATGATGACGTCGTCCGGCATGGCCCCACCCTGTGCGCCGCCCGGCGCCCGAGGCACATCCTTCATCCAACGCGACACGCGGACGCCACGGGGCAGCGTCTTGTACACGGTATCCGCGCTGATCCAGCTCTCGCCCGCGGAAGCGTTGCCGGCCGCGAAGCTGTTGAGGTGGACGAACGCGATGTGACTGAGGTCGAGCAGATTGTCGTGGATCAGCTTCGCCGGTGCGGCATAATCGATCCGGCCGGGCAGCATCGCCCAAGCATCGTCGCGGTAGCCGACGAAATCGGGAATGAGCGACGGATCAGCCGCTTCCGCCTCCCCCATCCAGATCCAGACCGCCGAATGCTCCTCGACCACCGGATAGCTGCGCACCTTGGCCGCCGGCGGGATCACATCCTGCCCCGGTATCTCGATGCAACGTCCGTCCGGTGCGAAGAGCAGGCCGTGATACATGCAGCGCAGGTTCGCGCCCTCACACCGACCGAGCGAAAGCGGTGCGAGGCGGTGGACGCACCTGTCCTCGAGAGCGACCACCTTCTCATCGGCAGTTCGGTAAAAGACGATCGGCTCGTTCAGGATTTTCTCGCGGCGCGGTACGCCGACGACGAAATCGGCATCCCAACCGGCCATGTACCAGGCGTTACGGAGATACATCGAAACAACACTCCCTAAAGATCGAGATCGGTCATCGTGTCGCAGCCTTCAGAGCTGGCTCTCCGGTTCGGCAGATCGATCCGAGCACCAGCACGATGACAGCCACGGTGAAGGCGGCGAGCGCAACCAAGGTGAGGGTAACCTCGAGCGGCAATGCTATGGCGACCGCGAGACCGCCCAGCAGCGGGCTCACGACGCCGCCGATCCGACCAGCACCGCCGGCCCAGCTGAAACCCGTTCCGCGCATCTCCGTCGGGTAGAATTGCGCGATGAAGCTGTTCAGGCCGGCCTGCCCCCCGGATTGGCAGAAGCTCCAGCACAGCAGCAACGGCACGAAGATCGGAGCGCCGAACGAGACTTGACCAAGGCCTATCAACGCTGCCCCGTTTGCGACGTAGAAGGCCGCCAGCACTGCCGTCGGCCGAAAGCGGTCGAGCAGCGGACCGACCAGAAGCGTACCAGCAAGCCCGCCAGCGAACGAGAGCAGCGACGCCTTTGCGAAGGCGGCAATCGGTACGCCGCCGAGTTCGAAGAAGAACGTCGCCATCCAGGACGCGAGCAGGGCGATGTTCCCCATACTGAGGAAGCAGGCGCCCCAGAGCAGAGCCGTCGCGGGAAGCCTGCCCTCCCGGAAAATCGCTAACGGGCTCGATCCGCCTGCCGCTCTGGACCGGTTGCGCGAGATGAACTCCTCCGTCCCGGTAAGCACGACCCGCGGATCGATCCGCCGCAGCGCCTTACCGACGGCAGCTGCCGGAGCGTTCCGCGCGAGCCGGTACAGCAGCGATTCCCCGACCAGGAAGAACAACGCGGGCGCGAGCACTGTCGGCGCGATCCCGCCGATCCAGAAACCAATCCGCCATCCGTACGGGCCGAGCAGCCAAGCGGCGACCGCTGCGCCGGAAGCGCCGCCTGCGCTGTACCCGACCATCGTGAGCGAGAGGAACAGGCCGCGCCGGCGTTTGGGGGTCAGTTCCGCCAACAGCGCCAGGGTGACCGGCAGCACCCCGCTCAGGAAGATACCCGAAAGTCCACGGAGCAGCGCGAGCTGACCAAGCGACTGCGCGAACGTCGCCGCGAGCGTCAGGACGCCGAAGCAGAAGCATGACGTGACGAGCGTCGTTTTCCGGCCATACCGATCCGCAGCCGGCCCGATCAGGAAGGCGCCGGCGGCGAGTCCGACCTGCTGCCAGAAGAAGACCATCGTCATCGCCGACGATGGCTGCCCCATGTCCCGCGCGATCGCTGGCGCGAGCTTACCCATCAGGAACACGTCGAACCCGTCGAGGAACAACAGCGCCGCGCACAGGCCGAGGGCGGTGAAGTGGCGCCACCCGATCGGACGAGAGTCGATGAACACTTCGACGTCGAAGGGGATCGATCTCTCGTCCGACCGTCCTTGCGGCCGTGCGTCCGAACTTCCGACTGTCGCTTCGTCTTGCGGCATTGCCATCCTCGATGTCGCAGGCGTCAGTAGGAGAAGCGGGCACCGATCTTGAACGTCCGTCCGATCACGTCATACAGGACCGGGTTCGTCGGGCCGAAGCTGGACGACAGATCGTTCGGCGGATCGCGATCGAGCAGGTTGTTGACGACGCCGTAGAACTGCACCTTGCGCTTTCCGTCGCTCATCACATCGACCGCGGCGTTCAAGTTGAAGTAGACGGCGCTGCCCACCTTGTTGTCGCTGATGCTGTTGGTGAGGGTCGCCGCATAGCCCTTCTGGTGCGGCCCGATCAGCAGCGCGTCGTAGATGCCAGGCGAGATGTAGCGGACCTCGACGCCGCCCGAAACCGCCGAACGCGTGTAGTTCACCCGTGCCGTTCCGCTGAACTTGGGCAGGCCGGACGGCTGCGAAACGGGGGAGCCGTTCATACCCGCGCGATCGGTGGAGAAGCCGCTTGAGTCGGTGGTGATCAGATCGAAGATGCGCGTGCCGAGCAGACGAATGGAGAGATCGCCACCGGCCACCGGCGTGTTGAAGCTCCCCTCGATGTCGATGCCGCGGGTCTTCAGTCGATTAAGGTTGAGGAAGGGGTTGATCACGCTCTCGAGCGCGTTGCCGGCGCCGCGCGTGACGTACGAGCAGAGGTCCGCCGCCCCTTGCGCGCAGCGGTTGACGATCACCTGACCACCAAGCGTCGACACGGCGCCGTCCAGCTTGATCACGTAATAGTCGACGGAAAGGCGCAGATTGCGGGCCGGCGACAGCACGATACCTGCGCTGAAGGTATCCGCGACTTCCGGGTCGAGAGCGGGGTTACCGCCGCTCCGCGAGGGCACCAGCGTCTGCGCGTTCCCGTTGAGCGGATCGGCGAGGAACTGGAAGACCGAGCTGATCGGATTGTACAGTTCGAAGAAGTTGGGCGCGCGGATATCGCGCGACCGGGTCGCTCGCAGGCGCAGGAACTCGGCCGGCTCCCACACACCGCCGACCTTCCACGTCGTCGACGATCCCGTCGTCGAATAATCGGTCACGCGAACGGCGCCGTTCAGCGACAGCGAATGCGCGAAGGGGAGGTCGCGCAGGAGAGGCGCTGCCGCTTCCAGATAGGCTTCCTTGACGTTGATGGCTGGGCCGGAAATAGCCGCGCCCGGGCTGGTGAAGAAGCGCAGCGAACTGGAGATCGCGTCCGCCGTGCCTGCCACATCTTCGACCCGATATTCGAAGCCGCTCGCCAACGAGAATTCGCCGCCCGGCAGCGTGAAGAGATCCGCCTGCACGTTCAACGCCGCGACATGCTGCGTCAGCTTGGTGTCCTGGACCGCATTGCCGAACGAGTATGCGCGCGCTGCCGGGTTCCAGCGGTTCTGCCCGAAGATATTGAGCGGCACGCACCCCTGTACGAAGGGATTGGTCGGCGCGGTAAGCGTCGCCCGGCAGACGATGTTGCCGTTCGCGACGCCGGTCTGGAACCGGCCCTGATCGACGGCGTCCGTCGCATTCGAGATGTTACCGGAGAACGGCGTCCCATTGCCGGTGATGGCGACGTTGTTGCCTTCCTGGTGATAGTCCGTTTGGCCGAACTGGTAATAGGCATCCCAGCGCAGCCGCTCTCCGAAATTGCCGCTCAGCCCCGCCACGGCCCGATACGTATCGCGGTTGACGATCCCGATCTGCGGTCCGAAATCTTCGCTGATCTTGTTGAGCACGAAGGAGGAAGCGCCTGCCGCGTCCATTCGGGCCGCGAGTTCCGGGGTGACGTAGGCGTTGTCCCGCCGGATCGTAATTTGTGAGCCGACGAAGCGGCCCTGAGATCCGAGTGTCCGCGCGCCGACATGGCCGTAGGAACCTTCCACGAACCCTCGAAGCGCATCACTGAACTCGTAATCGACATGGGCGAGCCCCGAGTAGCGCTCGACCGGCGCAGACAGCGGGAAGTTGTTCCAGAACGAGTTGACGGGATCAATGCTGCCGCCGCTCTGGAAGATGCCGGCGCCGAAGAAGGTGCCGAAATTGTGCTGGTAGATCGAGCCGTTGTCGTTGAAAGCCACGCCCCGAAGCGGACCTGCGGTGACGACGCCGCCGCGCGTCGCGACGGAACGGTAATTCGACAGCAGTACCTGCCGGGCGAGCCCATTCACCTGCGGCGTCGGATTCGAAACCGGCCCGAAGCCGTTCGCGCACCAGGTTCGCGTGTAGCAATCTCCGGTGCCCTTGTTGTTGACGTACTCGCCGCCGACGACGACATGGCCGCGCCCGCCGAGAAAGTCGGTGCCGCCTGCCAGCGTCGCATAGAACTCGCTATTGTCGCCTCGCTCGGAGATGCCCTGCTGTATGCTTCCGCGCAGCCCGCTGAACTTCGTGTCGAGGAGGATGTTGACGACACCGGCGACGGCGTCGGACCCGTAGTTGGCGGACGCGCCGCCGGTAACAACCTCGGTACGCTGGACGAGTACCGTCGGGATCATGTTGAGATCGACGGCTCCTGATGGCGCGAAGCCGCCGCCTGCCGTGGTTCCCGCGACAAACCGCCTGCCGTCGACGAGCACCAGCGTGCGTTGCGCGCCAAGACCGCGAAGGTCGGCGAGGTTCGCGCCAGCGTTGTTGATGAAGATGGCGGTCGTGGCTGGCGTCGATTGCGCGCGGAACGAGGGCACGGAGTTCAGCACGTCCGCGATGTTGCTGACGGCTTGCCGCCGGATTTCGGTAGCATCGATCACAGTCACGGGCGTCGGTGCGGTGAAGCCGGTGGTGGCGATGCGCGAACCCGTGACGACGATCTCTTCAACGGGAGCCGCCGAGGCTGCGGTGGGCGTTGTGTCCGCAGCCGACTGCGCGCTGAGCGCCGAATAGGGCATCAGCGTCGCCAGAAAAGTGAGTGCGCTGGCACTGCAAAGATTGCGAGCTACGAACCTGCGGCTATCAAACATCATCCACCCTCCCAGTCTTCTAGCCGGAACGATACGGATGAGAGGCGGACGTCGGGAAACCCTTGGGCGCGGGCGACCGCTACCTGGAGGGATATCAGACTGAACTTGAGCAGAACGACCGACGTAGCAGGCGGCCGATACTCACCGACACTCACCGGAAGCATTGTTCCGACTGCCGCGCGTTCTGCGCGTGCAGCCGAACATTAAGCGCAACGGTGGGATTAGGGCCATAACCGCCAGCTTATGACTTGCATCAGCGTTGCTAATGTCCGCCCGCGGAAGCCTCGGCCGGCAGATCGAACGTTCCGTGTCGCATGAACGCACTCCGCACCGTCCGTCGCAGCCAGTTGTTGAACCTGTCATTGTCGAACCGCTGATGCCAGAACTGGAAAATGTCGAAGTGCGGCAGGCCACCTACCACGTCGATCACGCGGAAATTTCCCCGGCGAAGGCACAGGTCGGCCAGCAGCGACGGTACGGTCGCGACAAGGCTAGGGTCGGCTTCGATCCAGTAGGGCATCACCAGGCAGTGGGTCGATTGCGCCACGATCCGACGGGACAGCCCACGTTCCTGTAACGCTTCGTCGAGCGAGGATCGGGCGTTGCCGGTGCCGAGCACCGAAACATGATCGAGGCTGCAATAATCCTTGATGTCGATCGTGGCAGGAAGCTTGCTGTCTTGGCTGGCCAGCAACGTGTATCGGTGCGTGTAGAGCTTCTGGCGCATGATCTGGGATGACGAGAACGTCTGACTGGAGATGAGCAGATCGACCGCTCCGTCAGCCATCGCCTGAGGAAGCGTCGGCCCATCGATCGGAACCGTCATGACCGTGCAACCAGGCGCTTCCTGGCGCATCCGCGCGAGCAATGTCGGGACGATCGCCACGTCGCCGATGTCCAGCATCGAAAGAGTGACCGTCCTCTTGGCCGATTCTGGATCGAAGCCCGCCTGCGAGATCAGGATGTCCTCGGCTTTCGCCAGCAACTCGGCGACGGGATGGCTCAGTTCCTGGCCGCGTTGCGTACGCACCAACCCGTTCTTGGTACGGATGAAAAGCTCGTCGTCGAACAACATCCGGAGCCGCTTAAGGGACTGGCTTACCGCTCCTTGCGTGTGGCCGAGCTGGTCGGCAGCCTTGGTCACGCTGCCAGTTCGGCACAACGCGTCGAAGACCACCAGCAATTGCAGGTCCAGCTCTCTGAGCCGTTTCATGTGTGCGCTCCCCTCTCGACCCAAGCTCTTCCGCGTTTGCGTAGATCTGCTGCGCGCCGGCCGCGACGTAAGCACGATGGAACTGTATTGTCGCGCAGTTGATTGGTCGCGACGCGCTTGCCCCCGACGCGCGATTCGTGATCGATCTGCGCGAACAGGTTTTCGATCGAGCGCTCAGTCGGGGTTGCGCAGCCTATTGAGCCGGCGGCCTCTGGAGGATGCCCGCTGTCAGCGCCCGGAGGCCGGTGTCGAACGTCTCGTCGATATCCACCAGCTTCGACACGAACGCGTTCATGGGTCCGCTGGCTTCCAACGAGCTCCAACCTGGCGTGTAGGCGATCACCGCCGCCTGATAGGACATGGCCTCCCGCTGACCGAGCCCGGACGGCGCAAGAGAGCGCGAAATTCCTCTACCACGCGATCGGTGTCGACCTCGACCGGATCGGCCGTCGTGCAAATCCTTGCAGCGTCCTGGTCGGCTTTCATTTCCCGCCGCAGCGCGTGGCCGAACCCGACGAGCCAGTCGGCCGCCGTATCCGCACTTCCCACTCCGAGCCTAGCCTAGCCTAGCCTAGCCTAGCCTACGCGTAAATCTGTCCCGCCATCGCCTGCAGCAAAGAGGGCTTGCCGTCGAAATGGTAGTAAATCGCAGTCGCATGCACTGACATTTGAGTGCCGAGCGCCCGCAGGCTGAATCGCTCCAGACCGGCCTTGTTCACCAGCTCCCATGCGCTGGTCAGGATCGTGGATCGATCGAGCGATATCTCGGTACGCCGTGCTGGCCGGCTCCTCATCCTTCTTCTTGCTGGGGGCTGGCTCGTCAGGACAGGGCGCTGTCCCGCCGCACGTTTGTTTTTTCGGTATTGCCTTCGTCGCGTTCCTCGCGGCTTATTCTACCTTCGACCATCACCTTAGCTAGTCCAAAGCCGGCGACAGTTTGGCAACCCCGGCGAAGCCGCTATCGACAAGCCAGGACTCTTGGTGTGATGAAGGGCGCAGCCTATCGAGACCTTTCTTGCTCGTACCTAGCGCAACGCGACCGCGCTTGCCATGGTGAGCACCGGCGCCGCCGGTTGGGGTGCCTCCTTCGGCGTCGCCACCTCGGACGACGCCGCCGCCAGCAGCTTGTCGCGCGGCTCGTAGTTGAAATCACCTTCCGCCCGCGCGCGCAGTGTCTCCGCTACCTCCACACGAGCGCGGAGCATCGCCTGCGCAGCCTTGCGGGCACTTGCCTTGTCGTACTTCACATCCGTTCCCTACCGCCGCGCGAGCATGACGGCCGTGACCTGCCGCAGCGAGTCGAAAGCATTGCTCGCAAGGTCGATCTGGGTTCGTTCTGCAAGCTGTCGATAATGCTCGATGCGAAGTACGCGGAACGCGTCTGGTTCATCGCTCACCAGTCGTTGGCTATTGTCCTGCCGAAGGATCGTGGCGCATTCCGAAACACCGAAGAGTTCCTCCTACCGTAGGTACAGGCAGCGGGACAGTGTCCTCGCGGAACCTGCTTCGTGCGTGTGGAGGCTGCATGTCAATTCCGAGCGCGCCAGCCGCTCCCGAAGCGCCACCGGCACCGCACGGCGAAACTGGTAGACACCCCCGCGCCTCACCGTGTTCGGGACCACTCCCATGCTCCAACGCCCCGGCTCTGCAGCAGGGTTCTGTAGCAAAACTCCACCACGGTTCCGGCACCGCTCCCAAAACCGTTTGCGGTCAGTGACTTGGGAGAAACTTGGCTGGGGCGGCAGGATTCGAACCTGCGAATGGCGGCACCAAAAGCCGCTGCCTTACCACTTGGCGACGCCCCACCATCGCGGTGGGGCGCCTTATAGCCGGCCGCGGCGGCGTGGGAAGCCTCGACGGTGCGATCCGGTTCGGCGAGCGTCACTACGCCCGCGGCGAGGGCTACCGCCCGGCGGCAATCAGCAGGTCGACGACGTGATCCAGGCTCTCAAGCGTCGCCACGCAGAGCCGGTCGGTCTCGTCGGTCGACGGCAGCATGTCGGGAATCATGATCGTCGCCATGCCGGCTGCGGCCGCGGCGCGGACGCCGTTGTGCGAATCCTCCAGCGCGACGCAGTGCGCGGGCCGCGCGCCGAGCCGCGACGCGGCGAGCAGGTAGGGTTCGGGATCGGGCTTATGCCGGGCGACATCGTCCGCTCCCACCAGCACGTCGAACAGGTGGAGAATGCCTGCTTGTTCGAGCTTCGCCCGTGCCCGCGTCGTACCGGTCGAAGTCGCCACGCCACGCGGAATGCCGGCGTTGCGCAGGTGCGCCAGGATGGCCGCGACGCCGGGGCGGTGCGGTATGCCGTTCGCACCTAGCCGATCATAATGCAGGTGCGATTCACGCTGGAAGTCGTCTGCGGGGAACGCGGCGCCAAATTCCTCCGCGACCATCTGCCTGCACATCGCCCAGGACGATCCGACCATCCTCTCGAACAGACCGTCCGCCAGGCTGAGGCCGCGGTCCGCGCAGGCCGCGCGCATGGCATCCCGGTACAGGCGCTCGCTGTCGAGCAGCAGCCCGTCCATGTCGAAGATGACCGCGTCGATCGGCCGCGGGATCATCACGGGCCCTTTCGAGAATGATCAGAACAGGCGGTGGACCCAGCCATGCGGATCGGGAGCGTGGCCGCGCTGGATCGAAACCAGTTCGGTGCGCAGCCGCTCGGTCGTCTGCCCGGCGGTGCCGTTGCCGATCATGAATTCGCCGTACGCACCCAGCACCTTGCCGATCGGAGTCACGACCGCCGCGGTACCGCAGGCGAACGCCTCGGTCAGCCGGCCGCTGGCTGCATCCGACCGCCACTGGTCGAGCGAGTACGGCTCCTCACGAACCGTCAAGCCGCCGGCGCGGGCAAGCGTCAGTAGCGAGTCGCGGGTGATGCCGGGCAGGATAGTGCCGGACAGCGGCGGCGTGACCAGCGAACCATCGTCGAGCACGAAGAAAATGTTCATGCCGCCCAGTTCCTCGACCCAGCGGCGCTCGACCGCATCGAGGAACACGACCTGGTGGCAGCCATGGGCGATCGCCTCGGCCTGCGCCTGGAGGCTGGCGGCATAGTTGCCGCCGCACTTTGCCGCACCCGTGCCACCCGGCGCCGCCCGGGTGAAGGTCTCCGACACCCACAGCGAGATGCCCTCGTTGCCGCTGCCGGAGAAATAGGCGCCGGCGGACGAAGCGATGACGATGTAGAGATATTCCCTGGACGGCCGAACGCCGAGGAAAGTCTCGCTCGCGAACATGAAGGGGCGCAGATAAAGGCTGCCGCCATCGATCTCGGGGATCCAGTCGCGGTCGACCTCGACCAGCTGGCGGATCGATTCGAGGAACAATTCCTCGGGCAGCTGCGCCATCGCCAGCCGCTCGGCCGAATCGCGAAAGCGGCGGGCATTCGCCTCGGGTCGGAACAGCGCCGTCCCACCATCGGCGAGACGGTAGGCCTTCAGACCTTCGAAGATCTCCTGCGCATAATGAAGCACCGCCGCCGCCGGATCCATCTGGAGCGGGGCGCGAGCCTGGATGCGCGCGTCGTGCCAGCCATCCTCTTCGGTGTAGCGGATGACGGCCATATGATCGGTGAAGACGCGGCCGAAGCCCGGCTTTACCAGGCGGGCGGTACGCTCCTCGACCGGCACCGGGCTGGCATGCGGCTCCAGCCGGAAGGTCAGGCCATTATCGCCGCTCATCGACCGTCTCCCCCATCGCCGTCGTCACCGCTTGCCAAAGGTTTAGCGCGCTGGCAACATACGTCAACATGGCTGTCCCATCCGCATCGCCGCTTTTCTTGCGCGAGCCCGAAATCCGGCGCGGCGTCGAGTTGCTCTACTTCGGCTACAGCCACCTGACGCGGTCGATCGACCGGCGGTTGAGCGAACAGGGCCTCGGCCGCGCCCATCACCGAGCGCTCTATTTTGTCGCCCGCGATCCCGGAATCACCGTCGGCGAGCTGCTGAAACTGCTCGGCATCACCAAGCAGTCGCTCGGCCGGGTTCTCGGCGAACTCGCCGAGCGCGACCTGATCGAAACCCGGGCCGGAGAACAGGATAGGCGGCAGCGGCTGCTGCGGCTGACCCCCGCCGGCGCGGAGCTGGAGGCGGAACTGTTCCAGGCGCTGCGCGAGCGGCTGTCGGCCGCCTATGCCGAGGCCGGACAGAGTTCCGTCGCAGGCTTCTGGACGGTGCTGGAGGGGTTGATCCCAACCGAGGATCGGCAGCGCGTCGCGGACCTGCGCCGCGGCGGCTAGCCCTCAACCGCGCGCCGCGGCCGCCATTTCGGCATTGCGGCGGGCGGAGGCGGCCAGCGCACGCTCCATCAGCGCGGTGATGCCATCCGCCTCGTCCAGTACGTTGAGGCCCTCGCGCGTGCTGCCGCCGGGGCTAGCGACGCGGTCGGCGATCGCGGCGGGTGTCTCGTCCGATGCCGCGGCAAGCAGCGCGGAACCCTCGACCGTGGCGAGCGCGAGCCGCGCAGCCTGATCCCGCGGCAGACCCAGCGCCGCACCCGCTGCGGCCAGTGCATCCACGAAGCGGAACAGGAAAGCGGGCCCGCAACCGGACAGCGCAGTCACCGCGTCGAACTGCGCCTCCCCATCGATCCACTCGACGATCCCGAGCGGCGCCATCAGCTCACCCGCGACGGACGCGTCGGTATCGGCGAGGCCGTCGCCATGCAGCGCCATTACGCCCTTGCCGATCGCGACCGGCATGTTCGGCATGACCCGGACAACCGCGCGGGGCGCGGGGAAGCGCGCGCGCAGCGATGCGATCTCCACACCCGCGAGGATCGACAGCAGCAACGTGTCCGGCCCGAGACAGGGCGCCAGAGTTGGCGCGACGGCGTCGAGCAGCTGCGGCTTGACCGCGAGCACGAGCACAGCAGGAGGTGACGCGCCCTGGGGTGCTGCATTGAGCAGCGCCACGCCGGCCGGCACGTCCGATGCGCCAGGATCGATGACCGTGATCCGGGCGGGGTCAGCGCCCGCCGCGATCCAACCGCGCAGCATCGCGCCGCCCATGTTGCCGGCGCCGACCAGCCAGAGTTGCCCCTCGATCCGCACCGCCGTCGTTCCGTTCAGGCCTCGCCCTGGGTTTCGATCAGCGCGGCGGCGATGGCCTCCTGCGGCGTCTTGTCGGCCCACAGCACGAACTGGAAGACCGGGTAGAAACGCTCGCATTCGTCGATCGCGGCTTCGACCAGGGTTTCGGCTTGGTCGAGCGACAGGACCGGCTCGCCGCCCGCATCGAGCAGAGCGGCGTGGCGGAACAGCAGCATGCCGGACGACGCCCACATCTCGAAGTGGCCGATCCAGAGCTGTTCGTTGATCAGGCCGAGAGTCTCGTAGAGCGGGGCACGCTTGTCCGCGGGCACGCGGATATCGGGAAGCGCGAGGAACTGGAGCACGCGATCCTCGTCGCGCCACACCGCGCGAAGTTCGTACTGGGTCCAGCTGCCCTGGAACGTCGCGACGATCTCCTCGTCTGCGCTGCGTTCGAACGACCAATTGTGGGCAGAGAAATATTGTTCGAGCGTATCGATCGGCGCACTCGCGTCACGAACATTTTCGAAATCGTCGACCGTCATTCGCGCCCCTCCAAAGGCCGCCTTACGCCGGACAGGGTGAACCGGCCGCTTGCCAGTGGCAAGCGGCAAGCCGCGGCGATGTGGAGAAAGCTGTGGATCAATCGGTCAGAGCGAGGGCGCGCCGACGTCGGCGCCGAGATCGGGCGACGTGCCGGACCGGCGCTCCATCGCCTCGAGGCGGGTGCGCAGCGCCGCAGCCTCGTCGCGCGCCGCTGCGGCCATCGCCTTGACCGCTTCAAACTCGTCGCGGCTGACGAAGTCCAGGCCGCCCATCCACTCCTTGGCCCGTTCCTTGATCGACGCCTCGGCCTCGCGGCCCATGCCCGCGACGGTGCCGGCTGCGCCGTTCAGGATTTTGACGAAATCGTCGAACAGGCGGTTTTCGGATTGCATGCGGAACATTCCTTACGCGAAACGGGTCTCTAGAGCGTGATCTGGGTACTCGGCGCCGCCGGTGCAAGCGCGTCGGCATCCGGGTTCATGACGTCGATCCGGTAATTCAGCGTGAACGCGAACAGCAGCCATGCCAGATAAGGCAGCATCAGCAGCGCGGCGAGCCGGCGGATCCGGCCGAACAGGATCGTGGTGGCGAGCGCCGCCACGAAGAGCGCGGCAATCAGCCACAAGGCGGCATGAACCTGGTGCGCGCCGAAGAAGAGCGGCGCCCAGGCGAGATTGAGCGCCAGCTGGACGAAGAACATCGCCATTGCGATCCCCCGCCCGGGAGTTCCGCGCGCCTGCCAGACTAGCGCCAGTGCCAGTCCTTGCAGGGTATAGAAGATCGTCCAGCCGACCGGAAACACCCACCCCGGCGGCATGAACCACGGCTTGGCGAGCGCGGCGAACCAGGGAAGGTCGTCCCCCGAACCGGATACCAGCCCCGAAGCGCTGCCGAGCAGGACCACCAGAGGTACGGTGATCAGCGCCCGGCGGAGCAGGACCATCCGCAACTGCCCGGCCGATGCAAGCTGCCCCATGCCGTCCTTTCCTATTCGGCCGGTTGAGGCGCGGCGAGCGCAGCGTCCAGCTTCCGCCCGACCGCCTCGGGCGAGCCGGTGCGACGGGCCAGCATGACGTAGAGGATCGGTATGAGGAAGAGAGTTATGATCGTGGCGAGACTGACGCCCCAGACCACCACCACGCCGATCGCGCGGCGGGCGCCGGCGCCGGCACCGCTCGACAGCATCAGCGGCACCGCACCGGCCACGGTCGCGATCGACGTCATCAGGATCGGGCGCAGCCGGCGCAGCGCGGCGTTGCGGATTGCGATGCCGATCTCCTGCCCCTCGTCCCGCAGCTGGTTGGCGAATTCCACGATCAGGATGCCGTTCTTGGCCGCCAGCCCGACGAGCATGACGATGCCGACCTGGCTGTAGAGATTGAGCGTCTGGCCCATCACGGCGAGCCCGATCACCCCGCCCGCCACCGCCAGCGGCACCGTCGTCACGATCACCGCCGGGTGGACGAAGCTTTCGAACTGCGCCGCGAGCAGCAGGTAGACGACCAGGATCGTCATCGCGAAAACCAGCCAGATCGAACTGCCGGCTTCGCGGAACGCCTGGCTCTCACCGCGATAGCCGATCGCGGTCACCTCCGGGTTCTGGCGCGCCGCATCCTCCAGGAACTTGAGCGCGTCGCCCAGCGCGTAGCCGGGAGCGAGACCGCCGGTCAGCGTGATCGCCCGGGTCTTGTTGAACCGGCCGAGTTCGCGCGCGCTGGCGGTCTGGCGGGAGGTGACGAGGTTGGAGAGCGGGATCAGTTGCCCGGTTCGGCTTCGGACGTAGACGAGGTCGAGGTCGCGTTCGCTACCCCGGTTGGCGGCATCGGCCTGGACCAGCACGCGATATTCCTCGCCACGATCGACGTAGGTCGAGACCCGGCGCGATCCCATCAGCGTCTGCAATGCCTGGCTGATATCGTCGACGGACACGCCGAGATCGCCGGCACGGGCGGTGTCGACGTCGAGCAGCAGCTGGGGCTTGCTCTCCTTATAATCGGAATCGATGTTGAGAATGCCGGGATTTTGGCGCGCCGCGGCCATGATGTTGTCGCGGGCACGGGCGAGATCGGGATAGCTCGCGCCGGCGATGACGAGGTTGATCGGCTGGCCGCGGCCACGGCCGAGCGAGGACGGAGCCGAGGCGTTGCCGCGCAGCGTGGGATATTCCGCGAGCATGCCGTTGATCTTGTTGGCGACGTCCGCCGTGGTGTCGGTGCGTTCGTCCCACGGCTTCAAGAAGACCACGACGCGCGCGTCGCTGAAATCCTCCGCCGCGCCGTTGCCGCCGGGCAGCCGGCCGATCGTCTTACGCACGGCGCCCTTGTCGACCATCGGGTTGATCTCCGCCTCGACGTTGCGGAGATAGTTGTTCATCGCGTTGAAGCCGGTTCCTTCGGGACCCGCCAGCTGGACCTGGATGATCCCGACATCCTCCGCCGGCGCGAGCTCGGACTTCAGCATCGTGAACAGGCCGACGGCGAGCGCGAGGAAGGCGGCAACCCCGATCAACACCGGCAGCGGCCGCCGGAGCGCGCCGTCCAGGGCGCCGCCATAACGGCGCTCCGTTCGGGTCAGCGTGTTCTCGACCCAAGTCGCGAGCCGCCCCCGTTCCTCGTGGCGGAGCAGCTTGGAACAGAGCATCGGCGCCAGGCTGAGCGCGAGGAAACCGGAAAAGGCGATCGCGCCGATCATCGCCGCAGCCAGTTCCCGGAACAGGAGCCCGGTCTGGCCCGCCAGGAACATCACCGGCACGAACACGGCGCAGACCACCAAGGTCGTCGAGATCACCGCGAAGCCGACCTGCCGGGTGCCGAGATAGGCGGCGACGATCGGCGGCTCGCCCTGTTCGATGCGGTGGTAGACGTTTTCCAGCACCACGATCGCATCGTCGACGACGAGGCCGATCGCCAGCACCAGCGCCAGAAGCGTCAGCAGGTTGATCGAGAAACCGAACACCCACAGTACCGCAAACGTACCGAGCAGGCAGATCGGCACGGTGATCGCCGGGATCAACGTCGCCCGCCACGACCCCAGGAACAGGAAGATGACCAGTACTACGAGCACCGCCGCCTCGCCCAGCGTGTGCCAGACCGACTTGATCGCCTCAGCGATGAACAGCGAGCTGTCCATGCTGACCTCGACGGTGACGTTTGCCGGCAGCGTCGGCCGCATCTGCTCCATCAGCGCCTTGGCCGCATCCGCCACCGCGAGCGTGTTCGCGCCGGACTGACGGACGATGCCCAGGCCGACGCCGTTGCGGCCGTTGGTCCGAAACACCTGATAGGGGTTCTCCGCCCCCTCCTCGACGCGCGCAACGTCAGCGAGGCGGACGAGGTATCCGTCCGTGCCGCGGCCGACGACGAGCTGGTTGAAGTCGGCCGGCTTGGCGAACGGCCGATTGACGCGGATCGTGACGTTCTGCGAGCCGGATTCGATCCGGCCCGCGGGGAGTTCGACGTTCTGACTGCGTAGCGCCCGCTCGACGTCAGCGGGCGTCAGCCCATAGGCCGCCAACCGCGCCGGGAGCAGCCACACCCGCGTCGCCGGACGCGCCTCGCCATTGACCTGCACCGTCGCCACGCCATCCAGCGCGGAGAAGCGATCGACGACGTTGCGGTCGACCCAGTCGCTGAGCTGGAGCTGTGTCCACCCCGATGCCGAAAAGACGATGTAGACCACCGGCTGCGCATCGCTGTCGACCTTGCGCACCTCGGGCGGCAGGGCATCGTCCGGCAGATCGTCGACCACACCGGCCACGCGGTCGCGCACGTCGTTCGCGGCGCTGTCGACCGACCGGCCGGGATTGAACTCGATCGCGATGTCTGATCCGCCGTCGCGCGACCGCGAGGTGATCGTCTGGATCCCCTCGATGCCGGCCAACCGTTCCTCGATCACCTGGGTGACTCGGCTTTCGACGACGCTGGCCGCCGCGCCGACATAGGTGGTCTGGACGGAGACGACGGGCGGATCCGTGTCCGGATATTCGCGGACGGACAGGCTGAGGAAGGCGACGATGCCGACCAGGGTGATGAGGATCGCCAGGACGGCGGCGAAGACGGGGCGGCGGACGGAGAGATCGGAGATCTGCATCGCCCGGACCTAACGCTCGGCCGGCGGGCGGGCGTTGGCTGGCCCGGCCAGGCGGACCTTCATGCCGTCGGTCAGCTTGACCACGCCCTCGACCACGATCCTGTCGCCGAGCGAAAGACCTTCAAGCACTTCGACGCGGTCGGCCTCACGCGCGCCGATCCGGACCGTTACGCGCTTGACCGTGCCGTCCGGCTGGACCCGGTAGACGAAGCGCTGATCGCCCTCGCCGACCGCGGCGAGTTCCGGGATCGCCGGAGCCGTGCGCATGCGCGATTCGATGCCGACGGTCATCAGCATGCCGGGCTTCAGCCTCCCGTCCGGGTTCGACAGGATCGCGCGGACCAGCACGGCGCGGGTCGCGGGATCGATTACCGGATCGATGGTCGCGATCGTACCGCGAAACGGCTGGTCCGGGTAGGCGGCGGCCCGCGCGACGATCGGCTGGCCGACGGCGAGCGAGGCAAGGATCGTCTCCGGCACCGGGAAGTCGAGCTTGATCTGAGAGGTGTCGCTGATCGTGGCGATCTCGGTACCCGCGGTGACCACCGCCCCGGCCGAGATCATCCGCAGCGACGCGTAGCCGTTGAACGGAGCGCGGATCACCCGGTCGCCGATCGAGGCGCGCGCCTGTGCCGCCTGGGCCTGGGCCGAGGCCGCGGCCGCGACCTGGGCGTCGAGATTGGCGTTGGTCGCGAAGCCGCGGTCCTTCAGCTGCTCCAGCCGGGCCAGCTGCTGGCCGGCGTTGCGGGCGCGGGCCTGCGCATCCTGCAGCGCCGCCGCCTGCTGCCCCTGGTTAAGGACAGCGATGATCTGGCCGGCGTGCACGAAGCCGCCGTCGGTGAAGTTGAGCCGCACGATCCGCTCGGTCACGGGCGCGGAGAGGGTGACCTGCTCGCGCGCGCGAGCCGTGCCGACCGCCTCGATCCGGTCGACGAACCGCGCCGCCGTGACCGGTGCTGCGGTCACAATCGGCGCCGGGCGCTGCGCCTTGTTCGCTTCGCTGCCGCCACAGGCGGCCAGCGTGAACGCCGGCAGGAGGAGGAAGGCAAGGCGCATCGGAATGGCGCCGATGGCTATCGATTTGCCGCGCTTGTAGCAATACGCTGCGCCGCACAATCTTGCGCGATTACGCCTGTTTGGGGCCGTCCCGTTCCGCTGCGATGAGGAATTCGACATTACCCTCCGGTCCGGTGATGGGGCTGGGTACGATGCCCATGACGGTCCAGCCCTGATTTTCCACCCATTCGGCAACCTCGGCACAGACCCGTTCGTGGACGGCGGAATCGCGCACGACGCCGCCCTTGCCCACCTCGCCGCGCCCCGCCTCGAACTGCGGCTTGATCAGCGCGGCAAGCCGGGCGTGCGGGGCAGCGAAGCTGATTGGAGTGGCCAGAACCTTGCTCAGGCCGATGAAGCTGGCATCGCACACGATCAGGTCGATCGCCTCGGGCACCTGATCGGCAGTGAGATGGCGCGCGTTGGTCTGTTCGAGGACGACGACACGCGGATCGACGCGAAGCTTCCAGGCGAGCTGGTTGGTGCCCGAATCGACCGCATAGACACGCTGCGCACCCTTGGTCAGCAGCACATCGGTGAAGCCGCCGGTGGATGAGCCCACGTCCATCGCGATGACGCCGGTGGCGTCCCAGCCGAAGTGATCGAGGGCGTGGGCGAGCTTCACGCCGCCACGCGATACCCACGGATGATCGCGGCCGCGCACCTCCAGCGGTGCATCGTCGGCGATCGGCTGCCCAGCCTTGGTAACCCGCGATTCGCCGCTGAAGACCAGTCCCGCCAGGATCAGCGCCTGGGCGCGGGTGCGGCTTTCGGCCAGGCCGCGGTCGACGAGAAGCTGGTCTGCGCGGGCGCGTTTCATGGCGCCTGCCCATGGCCGATCCGTTCGGCGCGGGAAAGGGACCGATGATCGAAACGCACTTGTCCACTTGGCAGGTAGTAATATCTTGGGCGAACGCGGCGCAATGCTCGCCGGCGGCAAGGAGACGGCGCATGATGCAGCTGCACTCGACCTGCGAAACGGAAGGTCGCCAGCCGACCATCCTGACCGTGCCCGGGCTGAACGGCTCAGGACCGGGACACTGGCAAAGCCTGTGGGAGAGGGAGCGGCGGGACTGCTCGCGCGTCGATCTCGGCATGTGGTCGGATCCCCGCCGCAATCAGTGGGTGAGCAAGCTGGAACAGGCGATCCAGAGCGCGCAGGCGCCGCTGGTGCTGGTCGCCCACAGCCTGGGCTGCCATGCGGTGGCGTGGTGGGCGGAGCTTGCCGGGCAGCCGTGGGGCTGGCCGGTCGCAGGTGCGCTGCTGGTGGCGCCGCCGGACGTCGATCGCGCCGATGCATGCGCCCCGCTCAAGGGCTTCGCACCAGCGCCGCGCACCAGCTTGCCCTTCCCGTCTATCCTCGTCGCCAGTGACGACGATCCCTACTGCTCGCACCAGCGCGCGTTCGACATGGCGCGCGACTGGGGCAGTCACTTCGTCGATGCCGGGGCATGCGGACATATCAACGCTGCCAGCGACATCGGTGCCTGGGATGAGGGCCAACGCCTGCTCGATCGCCTGATTGGAGCCGCCGAGGGTCCGGTCGCTCACGGCGCAACCCCGAACGCCGCCCGCGCGCTGCTGACGATAGCGGATAACCGGCTGGGCGCCTCCGTCTAACGACCGCGCCCAGCCAGTCGGCTGGTTACTTGAGCGAAGCCACGTAGTCGGCGAGCGCCGCGACAACCTTGGGATCCTTCTGCCCCGGGTAGATCATCTTCGTGCCCGGGACGACCTTCTTGGGATCGGTGATGAAGGCCGCGATCTTCTCGCGGCTCCAGGTGATGTTCGATGCCTTCATGGCCGGCGAATAGGTGAAGCCGGCGAGCGTTCCGGCCTTGCGTCCATTCACGCCCCACAGATTGGGTCCGATGCCGGATTTCTCGCCGCTGGCGACCTTGTGGCACACGCCGCACACGGCAAACGCCGGCGGCTTGGGCAGCGGCGCCGCCGCGGCCGGCTGGACAGCGACCAGAGCGACCATCGCCATCACCAACGCACCCGCGAATTTTTCCTGCAAACCGCCCAACGCCATGCATGCCTCCGATCTGGCAGACCCTTGTTCGACTGCGGCTATAGCGGGCAGGACCATGAACGTCGCTTTAATCCCGACCTTTCTGCGATATGTTGCTCAGCCGATACGATTGGCGCTGCAAATCCCGTTGATCCATGATAAGAAAAGCTGGTTTTCGGATGCGGGTTGGGGGCAGGCCGCGATCCCTGAATTGAGGCGCGGCACTGCGGCTTTGGGCCGCATGCGGTTCACACTGGGAAGGAGAATCATGATCAGGTCCGAACTCGTGGCGATGCTTGCCGCGGACAATCCCGACCTGGCAGTCAAGGAAGTGGAACGCGTCGTCGACGCCTTCTTCGACAGCATCGCCGAACAACTCGCCCGCGGTGGCCGTGTCGAACTGCGTGGTTTCGGCGCCTTCTCGACCCGTCCGCGCACGGCGCGTACCGGCCGTAACCCGCGCACCGGCGAAGCGGTCGACGTCGATGCCAAGCGCGTGCCTTACTTCAAGCCCGGCAAGGACATGCGCGCGCGCCTGAACGTGTGATCGCCAAGGCCGCGCTACAGGAGTGCCGCCATGTACGTCGCAGGTCTCGTGATCCCGGTACCGGCGGACAATATCGAGGCGTACCGGCAGTGGGCGGAACGCGGCGCTCGCATCTTCAAGACCTACGGCTGTCTCGAGATCGTCGAGTCCTGGGAAGATTATGTTCCCGTCGGCAAGCGCACCGACTTCCGCCGCGCGGTCGACGCACGCGAGGGTGAGAAGATTGTCTTCACCTGGCAGATCTGGCCCGACAAGGAGAGCCTGACCCGCGCCGAGGAACGGATGCACGCCGACGGGGTGCTCGACGTGCCGGACGATCCGCCCTTCGATGCCCGGCGCCTGATCCACGGCTGCTTCCAGCCGATCAGCACGATGGGCCGCGATTGAAGGCGAATGGCGCCGAAGTACCGCGGCGTTCGCCCGTCCCTCTCTTGACCATTGGCGCCGCGCCTGCCTTGTCTTTCCGGGCGATGCGGACGTGGCGAAACCGGTAGACGCAGCAGACTTAAAATCTGCTTCCTGATGGAGTGCGGGTTCGAGCCCCGCCGTCCGCACCAGCATCGCGCCAGATGAACGCGAGAGGGTCGCGTCGCTCGCCGGGCACGCTATGGTGGGCCATGCGCGCGCTGATCATCCTCCTGCTGCTCGCCGGCTGCACGAAGCCCGCGCCCGCCCCGCCCGGCGGCCAGCTGGTCCGCATCGCCGATGACGAAGCCAAGGGCCTCGATCCGCAAAAGCTGTCCGACCTCGCGACCCTGCGCATCGCCGCGGAGCAGTTCGAGGGGCTGACCCGGTTCGCCGCCGACGGCAGCGTCGAGCCTGGCCTGGCGAGCGGCTGGCAGGTCTCGGCCGACGGACTGACTTGGCGCTTCCCGCTCCGTGCTGGCCTGCACTTCTCGGACGGGGCAGCGATCGGTACGGACACGTTCGTGCGCGGCTTTGCCCGGCTGCGCGACCCCGCCACCGCATCGCCGCACAGCGTGCTGTTCGCGCCCGTCGCCGCGGTGACGGGCGACAGCGGCACGGTGGTCGTTCGCCTCACCTCCCCCTTCCCCGCTCTGCCGGAACTGCTCGCCCACCCGGCCATTGCGGCGCTGCCGCTGCACCGCATCGATGCCGCCGGGGAGCGCTGGACCGCGGACCGCCCGATCGTCGCTTCGGGGGCCTATCGGCTGGTTTCCTGGGCACCGCACGACCGGATGACGCTTGCGGCGAACCCGCGCTGGCATGACGGTCGCCCGAGCATTGCCGGGGTCGAGTGGCGGCCGGTCGAGGATCGGCTGGCGGCGCTGCGCCTCTTCCGGGCCGGCGGCGCCGACCTGACCGGCGACTTTCCGGCGAGCCGGCTGCCATGGCTGCGCACCCACCTGCCCTCGGCGATCCACATCGCGCCCTACCGCGGCGCTTATTATTTCGTCTTCAATCTCCACGATCCGGCGTTCGCCGACGTGCGCGTCCGCCGGGCGCTCAACATGGCGGTCGAGCGGCGCTGGATAGCCGGGCCGCTGATGGCGATCGGCACGCAACCCGCCTGGGGCGTGATCCCGCCCGGCACGTCGGGACTGGCCGACTATCGTCCGGTCTGGGCGGATTGGGCCCGTGCCCGGCGTCTAGCGGAGGCGCGACGGCTGCTCGCGGCGGCGGGCTATGGGCCGGACCGGCCTCTCAGCTTCGACATCCGCTTCAACAGCGATGCCGATCATCGCCGGGTATCGATCGCGCTGGCGGCGATGTGGCGGCCGCTGGGTGTCGCGGCGCGGCTGCTCAACAGCGAGGCGGCGCTGCACTTCGCGGCCTTGCGGCGTCACGAATTCGGCGTTGCCCGCTCGGGCTGGATCGCCGACATTTCGGCCCCTGAGAACTTCCTGGCGGTGCACCGCTCCGATGCCGGCCCGATCAACTATTCCGGCTATGCCAGCCGCCGCTACGATGCCGCGCTCATGGCGGCCTCGACCGAGCCCCGACCCGGTCCGCGTGCTGCGGCGATGCGCGCGGCCGAGGCGATCCTGGTCGAGGACGCGCCGGTGATCCCGATCTATTATTATGTCAGCCGGGCGCTGGTCGCGCCCCGCGTGGCGGGATGGCGCGACAATCCCGCCAACGTGCATCCCAGCCGCACCTTCTCACTGGCGAGCCGCTGATGCGTCGCCGGCTCGCCACGCTCCTGCTGGTCCTGCCGCTCGTGCTGGCGGGCTGCTCCAAGCCCCGCAGCGACGGCCTGATCGTGGTTAGCGTGATCGGTGGTGCGCCGGAACTACGCGATCCCGATCGCCGGCCGCTCGCGGCACCCGACGCGGCGCTGATCGGTGCCACGGCGCAGGGTCTGGTCCGCTTCGATGCGGCCGGGCAGATCGAGCCGGGGGTAGCGCGGCGCTGGGCCGTGTCCGACGACGGGCTCTATTATATCTTTCGGATCGAGCCGGGGGGACCGATCGATGCCGAGGCGGCAGCACGGCGGCTGCGCCGGGCGATCGCGGCCGCCAGCCGCAACCCGCTGAAGCCCGTGCTCGGCGCCATCGACGAGATCGTCGCCGTGACGCCCGAGGTGGTCGAGATCCGGCTGCACGCCCCGCGGCCCAACCTGCTGCAATTGCTGGCTCAGCCGGAGCTCGCGCTCATCACCGGCAAGGGCGGTACCGGGCCGATGCGCATCGCCAGGCGGGAAACCGGCGTGCTGCTGCTAACGCCCGTCGATGCCGAAGCGGTCCCGGCGGGCGAACCGCCAAGCGGCCAGGTGCGTCTGCGCGGCGAGCGTGCCGCCCTGGCGGTGGCCCGCTTCGCCGCGGGCGAGGCCGCCGCCGTGCTCGGTGGGACATTCGCCGACCTTCCGATCGCGCGTGCCGCGAACCTCGGCGATCGCGTGGTCCGCTTCGATCCGGTGCTCGGCCTGTTCGGCCTGGCCTTTGCGGACACAAGCGGGTTTGCCGGCAGCGTCGAATATCGCCGCGCTTTGGCGATGGCGATCGATCGCGATGCGCTCACTCGGCGCTTCGACGTGCCGGCGTGGCGGAGCAGCGCGACCTTGCTGCCGGTCGGGGTTCCCGATCTGCCCACCCCGGCGCGACCCGATTGGATCGATACGCCGCTCGATCAACGCCGCGCTATCGCGGCCGAGGCGGTCTCCCGCTGGACGACGGCGGAAGGCGCGGCGCCGATCGTCCGCGTCGCGCTGCCGGACGGACCGGGCAGCAACCTGCTGTTCGCCGCCCTCCGCCGCGACTGGCGCGCGATCGGGGTGACGACCGAGCGGGTAGCGGCCGATGCGCCGGCCGACCTGCGCCTGATCGATCTGGTCGCGCCGGCCGATATCGGCAGCTGGTATCTGCGCCGGTTCACCTGCACGTTCAGCCGGGTGTGCAGCGAACAGGCCGATACCGCGCTCATCGCGGCGCGCGATGCCGCCACCCTGTCCGAACGCGCCCGCTTTCTGGGCGAGGCCGACGCGCGGCTGGCGGAAATCTCCGCCTACATTCCGCTCGCGATGCCGCTCCGCTGGTCGCTGGCCGACCCGGCCGGCGGTCTCCAGCCGAACGCCCGCGCTGTCCATCCGCTCAACCACCTGCGCCGCGACTAGGGCCGCAGCCGTTGACCAGCCGCCGGCCCGTCAATAGGAGGCCGGTGCGACGCGCGCGGGCTCGTAGCTCAGTCGGTAGAGCAACGGACTTTTAATCTGTAGGTCCCGGGTTCGAATCCCGGCGAGCCCACCAAGCGTGGAAAGTCCGGGCATTCCGCACAGGAGCGACCCGACGATGCCCAACTTCGCCGAACAGTCCGACGCCATCGAGGCGGAGGAGCCGGTCCGCCCGGTCACCCGTGACAGCCTGGAGCGGCGCGTGTTCCGGGCCAGCGTGATCGTCATCGCCACGTTCGCGGCCGCCTATGTGCTGTGGCAGCTCATCGACCTGCTGCTGCTGCTGTTCGCGTGCGCGCTGGTGTCGCTAATCCTGCTGACCCTGACCAATGCGCTGCGCCGGCGCACCCGCCTGCCGTTCGGCATCGCGCTCACGGTGACCGTCGTCGGGTTGCTCCTCTTCATCTTCGGCGCGATCGCCTTCTTCGGCACGACGATCCAGGGCGAGTTTGCGGAACTTGCCCAGCGGCTTCCGGCCGCTTGGGCACTGCTGCAGCAACGCATGCAGACGTCCCCGATCGGCGCGGCCATCCTCGTCAAGGCGCAAGGGTTGGCACCAAGCGGACAGGCCATCGTCAACGCCGCCACGACCGCGCTTGCCGCCGTCGGCGGGGCGCTCTCCGGCCTGGCCATCGTTCTGGTCGGCGGGCTCTATCTCGCCGCGCAGCCGACGCTCTATTCGGGCGGCCTGCTCCGCATGATCCCGTCCGGCGCTCGCGGGCCTGCCGCCGAGACCCTGGACGCGATCGCCGTTTCGCTGCGCAACTGGCTGAAGGGCCAGGCGCTGGGCATGCTGTTCGTCGGCGTCGGCACCGGGCTCGGCCTGTGGCTGGTCGGGGTGCCGGCCGCCTGGGCGATCGGCCTGGTCGCCGGGCTCGCCGAATTCGTGCCCTATGCCGGGATCATCTTCGTCGGCATCCCGGCGGCCGTGCTCGGGTTCGGCCAGGGGACCAGCACCGGGCTTTGGACGGTCGGCGTGCTGCTCGCGGTGCAGCAGCTGCAGGGCAATCTGGTAATGCCGCTGCTCCAGAACCGGATGGTCGACCTGCCGCCGGCGATCACGATCTTCGGCATCATCGCCGCCGGCATCCTGTTCGGCGCCGCCGGCGTGCTCTTGGCCACGCCGCTGACGATCGTCGTCCTGGTTCTCGTCCGCCGGCTGTACCTGCGCGAAGACACGCACGAGGTGCTGGCGAGCAGCGATACGCCGGTGCCACCGCCCGCTGTCACCAGCGGGAAGTGACCTCACCGCAGGACGGGCAGGATGCTCGCATGGTCGTCCGTCCAGGCGCCGATGCCTGGCTTCGCCGCCAGCGGGCGCCAAGGCGCGGAGCCGACAGCGCCGAGGGCGGTAACCTGGTCGAAGGTTCGGCCCGACCGCCCGAGCGCGATCCAGATCGATCGCCCTGCGCCCGCCGCCAGCGCCTGCTGATCGGGCAGATAGTCCAGGATCGCGGCGCTCCAGCCGCGCCGTGCCGCAGCCGCAGCCACGACCGGCGCAAGATCGAGGAAGCGATTGGAGACGTGCATCATCAGGATGCCGTCTGGCGCCAGCGCCCGGCCGTAGACGTCCAGCGCCTCGACAGTCAGCAAGTGCATCGGGACCGCATCCGAGCTGAATGCATCGACGATCAGAACGTCGTGGGATCCCGCCGCGGCCCGCGCCAGCACCAGCCGGGCGTCCCCCAGCAGGATCCGCGCGTCGGGCGCGCACCGGGCGAGGAAGGTGAAGCGTCGCGGATCGCTCGCGATCGCCGCTACGGCCGGGTCGATCTCGTAGAAGCGCCAGTCCTGGCCTGGCCGTGCGTAGCAGGCGAGCGTTCCCGCCCCCAGCCCCACCACGCCGATCCGCGCGGCGCGGCCGTACAGCGCCGGCGCAAGGCCGAGCACCCGGCCGACGCCCGATCCCGGTGCGTAGTAGCTGGTCGGCTGGGTTTGCTCTTCCGGAGCGAGCCGCTGCACGCCGTGGAGCGTGGTGCCGCTGATCAGTTCGCGCGTGCCGCCGCGGTCGGCGATCGTGTAGATGCCGAAATAGCTGCGCACGCGGGCGTCCAGCCGCGTCGAAGTGACCAGCGTATGCCAGCCGCCCGCCCCCAGCATCAGCGCGGCAATCGTCACGCCGAACAGCAACGGTCGCCCCATCACGATCACCGCGAGCGCCACCAGGACGATCAGGGCAAGCAGGCGTGGCAGCGGCGAGATCGGGACGACCAAGCCACTCGTCCAGATCGTCAGGAGCACGGCCAGGATAGCGATGCCGGCGCCGATCGATCGCCCCGCCTCTCCCCGCCACATCCGCCGCAGCAGCCCGACCGGTGCGCGGGGACGCGCCAGCATCGCCGCCGCGGCGATCAGAAGCGGCTGTTCGTAGACCCAGTCGAACAGCACCGGCGCGACGATCGCGCAGAACGTTCCGCCGATCACGCCGCCGAGCGCGGTCATCAGGTAGAAGCCGGTCAATCCCGAAGCTTCCGGCCGAAGCAGATAGAGCCGGCGGTGCAGGGCGATGGCGGCCACGAACAGGGTGAGCAGTGCCGTCGCGACGGCAAAGCCGGTCGTCCCCGCCCCTTGCAGGAAGGCAGTTCCGGCGGCCACGACCAGTACGAACGGGAAGATGCGCGTCGCCCAGAGCGCCGGCGTTCCTCGTGTCGAGAAGGCGATGACGAAGCTCAGCAGATAGAGGCCGAGCGGGATCACCCAGAGCAAAGGCATCGCCACGATGTCCGTCGCCAGATGCGTCGTCGTCGACAGGATCAGACCGGAGGGGACCGCCGCAAGGGCGATCCACTGCAGCCGCCGCCGCAGCGATGGCGGCGGAGCCGTGCTCTGCACCACGACCGATCCCGACCGGGGCAGGCGCCACGCGCAGGCGCCCACCAGCAGCGCGAGCAGCACGAAGCCCGCACTCCAGGCGAGGCTCTGGCGATGCAGGCCGAGCGTCGGCTCGAGCAACGCCGGGTAAGCGATCAGCCCGGTGAAGCTACCGAGATTGGATGCGGCATAGAGCCAATAGGGGTCCGCTGCCTCGCCGCTTTGCTCGTACCAGCGCTGCATGAGCGGCGCTTGCGCAGCGACGACCAGGAACAGCGGCCCGATCGATCCGGCGAACAGCCATGGCACCCACAGCACCGGGTTCGCATTCGCGGGTAGGTCGGCCGCCCGGAGTCCGATCGGCAGCCACGCGGCGGCCACGACGAAAGCGGCGAGGTGCACCGCGGCCTGGGTCCGCGGACGAAGCCGGCCGAGTAGGTGGGCATAGAGATAGCCGCCGAGCAGCAGCGCCTGATACACGACCAGCGCCGAATTCCACACCGCCGGCGTGCCGCCCAGCCGGGGCAACGCCATCCGCGCCACCATCGGCTGCATCAGGAATAGCAGGAACGATCCGGTCAGCAGCGTCAGCGCGTAGAGCGCCGATCGCCCCCGCGTCGAAGCTCGCGCGCCCTCAACCAAGCGTCAGATGCTGGCGCGGCGGGTCAGGATCACGGCCGCGATGAAGGCGATGCCGATGGGCACGAGCGGCACGAAGAACAGGTCCTGCCGCCCGGCCGCACCGAGCCCGACCAGGGCCGCCCCCAGGAACGGCCCGGCGATCGAGCCGAGCCGGCCGACGCCGAGTGCGCTGCCGACGCCCCGGGCGCGGATCGAGGCCGGGTAGATCAAACCGGCCGAGGCGTTGATCGCGGTCTGCCCGCCGATCACGCAGATGCCGCACAGGCCGAGGATCGCACCAAGCGCGACCTCGGGCACCGGCACGAACGCCAGCAGCAGCAAGGTAAGCCAAGCGGTGCCGAGCAGAAACGGCGTCAGCTTCAGCCCGAAGCGTCCGAGCAGCAGGCTCGCCAGCACGCCGCCGACGGCGCCGCCGAATTGCAGGATCGTGTTCATCACGGCCGCGCCGCGCGCCGACATGCCGCTGCCCTCCAAGACCAGCGGCAGCCAGCTGGTCAGCAGATAGACGGTCATCAGGAGGCCGGCGAACATCAGCCACACGAACGGTGTCACGCCGCGATATTGGTGATCGAACAGAGCGGACACCGCCGCCTTTTCACCGCCCTCCGCGACACGCTCGCGGACCGCGAGGAAGGCGCGGGATTCGGGCAGCAGCGCCATGACGAGGCCCGCAACGATCAGCGGCACGACGCCGCCGATCACGAACAGGGTTCGCCACGCGCCGGAATCGCCCATGCCCGCGGCAACCAGGCCGACTGTGACTCCACCGAGGCTGATGCCGACCGTCACCAGCGCGGTGAGCAGCGGCCGCAGCCGGCCGGTCGCCAGTTCGGCGGTCTGGGCGATCACGTTTGGCAGCACGCCGCCGAGCCCGATCCCGGTGAGGAAGCGCAGCACGATCAGCTGCTCGATCGATCCCGCCGCGGCGGTGGCCAGGCAGAACAGCCCGTAGACCACCGATCCGAGCACGATGGTGCGCTTGCGGCCGATGCGATCGCCAAGCAGCCCGAACAGCGGCGCCCCGACCAACACGCCGACCAGCCCCGCGCTCAGCGCCGGGGCGAGTGCGGCGCGTGACGTGCCCCATTCCCGCACCAGCCCCGGCGCGGCAAAGGCCATTGCCTGAAGGTCGAAGCCGTCGGCGAGCAGCGCCAGGAACAGGAGGGCGAAACTCAACGCCTGACGTGCGCCGAACTTCTCCTCGGCGACGGAATGGGGTGCCAGCATCAGCTGCGGCCCCGGACGGCGGCGTTGCCCGACTTATCGTTCGCTGTCCGCAACACGCACCCCCTGCTCACCCGGAATCGATCGTTTGGGCCGCGATAGCCCAAAGCGGTCGGCGCGGCGATGGTGCCGCGCCCTCCTTGTCCTAGCATTAGAAGGTCTTGCGCACCGTCACCGCCCACTCGCGCGGCCGGCCCGGCTGGGCGTTCGCGACGCCGGCGGCGGTCGAGATTTCGAAGCTGGTCAGGTAGTAATATTTGTCGAAGATGTTGGTGACCTCCAGCGACACTTCGAGATCGCGGTCCGGGTTGCGATAGGTCAGCCGGCCATTGGCGAGCGTGTAGCCGGGGATCAGCGTCCGCGTCGAATTGACCGCCGTGCCGTAGACAAGCGACTGCCTCGCCACATCGATCCGCGGCGTAAGCGATCCGAGGCCGCCGAGCGGCACTTCATATTGCGCGCCGATGCTCCACTTCCATTCCGGCGTGTAGGGCGTGACCATGTCGATCTGGACGCCGGCCGGATTGGTCGGCCCACCGGCCTGCGGCGAGATCGAGCTGTACTTGAAGTTGAGATAGCTGAGCGACGCATCGATCAGCAGTCCTTCGACCGGGCGAATGTTCGCCTCCGCCTCGAACCCCTTGATGTCAGCCGAGCCGACGTTAGCGGGCAAGCCGCACGGGAAGGCCGCGCCGGGCGGAAGGCCGGGCGGGTTGAATTGCGGGCAGTTGTTCAGGATCAGCTGGATGTCATTATAGTCGCTGCGGAAGGCGGCGAGGTTAAGTCGGACGCGACGATCGAACAATTCGGTCTTGATGCCGACTTCATAGGTGTCGAGCGTCTCCGGCCCGAACGGCTGGACCTGCTGGACCGAGAATGGCCGCGGATTGACGCCACCGCCCTTGAAGCCAGTCGAATATTGGACGTAGCCCATCAGGTCGTCAGTGACGCGGTACTGCACCGTGCCCCGGTAATCGAAGCGGTCGTCGCGGAAGCTGCCGGTCCGGCCGTCGAGCAAGGCATTCTGCCCGGACAGTAGATTGCCCTGCTTGTCGCGGCGGCGATACGTATAGTCCTTCGCTTCCTTGCTGTAGCGCAGGCCGCCGATCGCGCTCAGCTTGTCGGTCACGTTCCAGGTGACGTGGGCGAACAAGGCCTTGGTCGAGGCCGGCACCGGATCGCCGCTGACGAAGACGAGCGGCGCAGGCGTGACGTATCGCAGGTCCTGGCGCGCCGTGTAGAAGGTCCGCTGGTCGAGGTAGAAACCGCCGAGCGTATATTCGATCGCCTTGTCGCCGAACGCGCCGTTCAGCCGCACCTCCTGGCTGAAGGCGTGGAAGTTGATCTCGTTCGGGCCGCCCATGCCGTGGCTGAGCGGCGACAGATCGTCCTCGTTCGAAAAGATCGAATCATATTCGCGGTAGGCGGTGATCGAGACGAGCTGCAGCGCGTCGGTCAGATCCCAGTCGAGCTGACCGGAAACACCCCAGCCCTTAAAGTCGACCTGCCCGTCGATGCGTGATTCCGACAGCGCGCCGTCGGCCGGCGACACATAAGCGGCATAGTTGCAGTAGCGGCCGCAGATGAAGCGGCTGTCGTAACGCTGCGGCGTCGGGAACGGATTGATATCGCCCGCGCCGGCATAGTTGGCGAAGGTCAGCACAGACCCGGCGATCTCGTGCTTCTCGCGCGTCACGTCGGCGATGATGTTGATGTCGACGGTGTCGCTCGGCTGGAAGCGCATCTGGCCGCGGGCGGCGCGGAAGCCGACCTCGCCCTGGCGCGACTGCGTGCAATTGCCGGTGTCGCGGGTCGCCGGGATGCCCTGCCCGGGATTGGCGCAGCCATAGTCGATCCGCTTCACGTAGCCGTCCTGATCGCGGCTGACGAGCGCGAGCCGGGCCGATACCTTGTCCGACAGGCCGACATCGAAGCCGGCCCGCACATCGATGCGGTCGCGAATGCCGTAGGTACCGGAGACGTAGCCGGTGTTCGATCCGGTCGGGCGCTTCGAATAGAGCTTCACCGCGCCGCCGATCGAATTCTTGCCAGCGAGCGTCCCCTGCGGTCCGCGCAGCACTTCGACCCGCTCGACATCGAGCAGGTCTAGGATCGATCCGGTCAACGTCGAATAATAGACGTCGTCGACATAGACGCCGACGCCCGGTTCGAGCGCGGGGTGGAAGTCGAACTGGCCGATGCCGCGAATGTTGGCGACGAGCGACGGACCGTAGGACGCGGCATTCGCCTTCAGCGTGACGGACGGTGCCTGATTGGCGACGTCGGCGATGCTGACCTGGCTGCGCGCCTGGAGCATCGCGCCCGACACTGCGGTGATCGCGACGGGCGTGTCCTGCAGATTCTGTTCGCGGAACTGAGCGGTGACGACGATCTCCTCGACACCGCCATTGCCGGGTCCGCTGCTGTTCGCTTCGCCGGCGCGATCGGCGGCGACCGTTGCCGCCGGCGCCGGGTTGGCCGGGGATTGGGTTTCCGGCGCCTGGGCGGACGCCGCAGCGGAGAGCCCGATCGCGAGCGCCCACGTGCCTGCCGACAGGCAATGTCTTGCCACCTTTGCCACGATCCATCCTCCCCATTCTCGTTTCTCGTCCGCGTCGTTGCGCGGCGTTTGAGTGTGCCACGGTATCGCACTGGAAGTTCGGCACAAGCCCGCACGAGTGTCCCGATCGGCACTCGCTCGGGCCGATGCGGGAACCCCGTCCCGCCCGCGCGGTTCGGCTGTTCCCGGCCCCGCCGGAAGAAGGAGCTGACGCCATGACCGCCCCCCTCGTCGATCCCACCAGCAAGTACCCCAAACCGCCGTTCGAGCGGCAGACCCAGCCGTGGCCCGGCCTGGCCCGCGACATGAACCCACGCCCGGATCATGGCGAGACGAGCTACAAGGGATCGGGACGGCTGGAAGGGCGCAAGGCACTCATCACCGGCGGCGACTCCGGCATGGGCCGCGCCGCCGCGATCGCTTTCGCGCGGGAAGGCGCGGACGTCGCGATCAGCTACCTGCCCGCCGAGGAGCCCGACGCGCGCGAGGTGATTGCGCTGATCGAGGCCGAGGGACGCACCGCCCTCGCCCTGCCCGGCGACATACAGGATGAGGATCATTGCCGCCGCATCGTCGCCGAGACGGTCGAACGGCTGGGCGGGCTCGATATCCTGGTCAACAATGCCGCCCGCCAGCAGCAGGCGGACTCGCTTCTCGACATCACCAGCGAGTCGTTCGATGCGACCATCAAGACGAACATCTACGCCACGTTCTGGCTGACGAAGGCCGCGCTGCCGCACCTGAAGCCCGGATCCGCGATCATCCAGACGACATCCGAGCAGGCCTACGATCCGTCCGAGGACCTGGTCGACTATGCGATGACGAAGGCGGCGGTGATGAACTTCACCAAGTCGCTCGCCAAGCAGCTCGGCCCCAAGGGCATCCGCGTCAACGGCGTGGCCCCCGGCCCGATCTGGACGCCGCTCCAGGTCAGCGGCGGCGCGACCATGGAGAAGCTGGAGCAGTTTGGCGGCATGACACCGATGGGCCGACCGGGGCAGCCGGCCGAACTCGGTTCGATCTACGTCCAGCTCGCCGCCACCGACGCCAGCTATGCGACGGGACAGGTCTACGGTGCTGCGGGCGGGAGCGGCCAGCCGTAAGGCGGTTTAATCCCAGCTGCTCCGTCGTTGGGTAGGCGCATGAAGTTGTCGATCGGGCGGTAAGCGCCCGGTCGACGCTTTGCTGCGTGCTGCCTTCCGTGCTGTCGGCATGCTCTGGAGCCTGTATTGACGTTTGGGATCCCATCCAGCAATAGGCCTGCATCTGGCGACGGACAGCCAGGACGGAGCGAAGGCGAGGCATGCAACTGGCCCAGGCAGTGGTCCGCATCCGCGAGATGATCCTGCGCGGCGAACTGCGCGCGGGCGATCGCGTGGCGGAGGCACCGCTGGCGGAGCTGCTCGGCACTTCGCGCACGCCGGTTCGCCAGGCCCTGCCGCTGCTAGCCCACGAAGGGCTGCTGACCGAACATGTTACCCGCGGCTATGTCGTACGCGCTTTCACCATGGCCGAGATCGTCGAGGCGTTGGAACTGCGCGGGTTGCTCGAAGGTGCCGCGGCACGCCAGGCCGCCGAGCGCGGCGTCACCAAGGCCACCCTTCGGGCGCTGCGCGAGTGCCTGGAGGAAGGCGACGAGATGCTCGCCAAGCGCTTCCTCGATGAAAGCGACGAGGCGCTCTATGCCGAGCTCAACAGCCGTTTCCACGCACTGATGATCGTCGATGGCGCCGGCCGGATTTTGACCGAGGCGATTGCGCGGGTCGGCCGCATACCGTTCGCCGCGCCTCAAGCGGTCGCGTTCGACCGGTCGCACATGGACCGCGTTTACGATCTCATCCGCTACGCCCACCGCCAGCACCACGTGATCTTCGAAGCGCTGGAGCGCGGCGAAGGCGCGCGCGTCGAGGCGTTGGTGCGCGAACATGCGCTGACTGTGCGCGAGAGCATCCGCATCGAGCAGGTCGCCGGCGGTGCCGCCGACCCGCGAGCGCGCATCGCCATGGTGCGATAGCGCGAACGCCCCACACCCAATTCCAGTGAGTTCAATCGGAGGAACGGAATAAAGATGACGAAGAATCTCGAGCAGCTGCTCGCCGAGCGCGGCGGTCCGGTGGAAATGCTGCGCCATTCGCAGGCCGGCCCGAACGTCTATCCCGGCGTTCCCGCTGAATATACCAACTGGCGCGACGAGCAGTGGGCCTGGCAGAACACTGCCGTCCTCTTCAACCAGTCCTACCACATGGCCGACCTGCTGGTCGAAGGACCGGACGCGCTGAAGCTGCTGAGCTATCTCGGCATCAACAGCATGAAGGGCTTCACGGTCAACAAGGCCAAGCAGTTCGTGCCCGTCAACTATGACGGCTACGTCATCGGCGACGTGATCCTGTTCTACCTGGCCGAGAACAAGTTCAATCTCGTCGGCCGCGCCCCCGTTCTCGAGTGGGTCATGTTCCACGCCGAGACCGGCAATTACGACGCGACCGCTACGCTGGATCAGCGCTGGGCGCTGCGCACCGACGGCAAGCGCCTCAATTATCGCTTCCAGGTGCAGGGCCCGAACGCGTTCAAGGTCATGGACAAGGCGATGGGCGGCAACGTGCCGGACCTGAAGTTCTTCAACATGGCCGACGTGACGATCGCCGGCAAGACCGTCGGCGCGCTCCGCCACGGCATGGCCGGCCAGCCCGGCTACGAGCTGTACGGTCCGTGGGAAGACTACCAGACCGTCCACGCCGCTCTGGTCGAGGCCGGCAAGGAATTCGGTATGCGCCTGGTCGGCGGCCGTGCCTATTCGTCGAACACGCTCGAAAGCGCCTGGATCCCCTCGCCGCTTCCGGCCGTCTATTCGGGCGAGAAGATGAAGCCGTTCCGCGAGTGGCTGGACGAGAACAGCTACGAAGCGAAGGCTTCGCTCGGCGGCAGCTACTATTCCGACAACATCGAGGATTATTATCTCGATCCTTGGGATCTCGGCTACGGTCCGTTCGTCAAGTTCGACCATGACTTCATCGGCCGCGAGGCGCTGGAGGCGAAGGCCAACCAGCCACACCGCAAGAAGGTGACGCTCGTCCTGAACGAGGAAGACGTGCTCAACAAGATTTGGGGCAGCCAGTTCAAGAAGGGCGAAGAGAACGCCAAGTTCCTCGAATATCCGAGCGCCGTCTACACCATGCACCCGTTCGACCGGGTGATGGCCGACGACAAGATGGCCGGCGTCTCGACCTGGATCGGCTACAGCTCGAACGAGCGCAAGATGCTGACCCTGGCCGTGGTGGACGAGGAATATTCGCACCCGGGCACCGAGCTCACCTTCGTGTGGGGCGAGGAAAATGGCGGCTCCAAGAAGGTCACTGTCGAACCGCACAAGCAGGTCGAGATCCGCGCCACCGTCGCGCCGGCGCCTTATGCCGACGTTGCACGCAGCCAGTATGCGGACAGCTGGCGCAACCGTCAGCCCGCCTGATAAAGACAGCTGAATGAAGCGGGGCGCCTCCACCACCGGTGGGGGCGCCCCGTCTTGTTTAGGGCATGAAGGTAGCGGCGCAGGATTTAACAGCGCGCGTTACGTAAAGGCCCATAGATGATCCCCGGAGGGTCGATGTGCTAGGTGGCGTACAACTGCCCCGGAGACACACATGACCACCGCACTTTCAGCCGATCTCCTGGCCAAGATGGACGCCTATTGGCGGGCCGCCAATTATCTCTCAGTCGGGCAGATCTACCTGCGCGACAATGCGCTGCTCGAAGAGCCGTTGACCCTTGATCACGTCAAGCCGCGCCTGCTCGGCCATTGGGGCACCACCAGCGGCCTCAACTTCCTCTACGTCCACCTCAACCGGCTGATCGCCGCGAACGATCTCGACATGATCTATGTCATCGGGCCTGGCCATGGCGGGCCGGGGCTCGTGGCGCATACATACCTGGAAGGTTCGTACACGGAGCTCTATCCGGCGATCGAGCGCAACCGCACCGGCATGCAGCGGCTGTTCCGCCAATTCTCCTGGCCGGGTGGCATCCCGAGCCACGTCGCGCCGGAGACGCCCGGATCGATCCATGAAGGCGGCGAGCTCGGCTACTCGCTGGCCCACGCTTACGGCGCGGCGTTCGACAATCCGGACCTGATCGTCGCCTGCGTAATCGGCGACGGCGAGGCGGAGACCGGGCCGCTCGCGGCATCCTGGCACTCGAACAAGTTCCTCAATCCGGCCCATGACGGTGCGGTGCTGCCGATCCTCCACCTCAACGGGTTCAAGATCGCCAACCCGACGCTGCTGGCGCGGATCGGCCGGGGCGAGCTGACGGATCTGCTCCACGGTTACGGTCACGAGCCGTTCTTCGTCGAAGGCGATGACCCGGCCAGCGTCCACCAGCAGCTGGCCGCGACGCTCGACACGGTGCTGGAGAGAATCAGTTCAATCCAGAACGGGGCCCGGGCCGGAAGCGGCCAGGGAGCCAACCGGCCGCGTTGGCCGATGATCGTGTTCCGCACGCCGAAGGGATGGACCGGGCCGAAAGAAGTCGATGGCAAGCCGGTCGAGGGGACGTGGCGATCGCATCAGGTGCCGATCTCCAGCTTCACGAACCCCGCGCACCTCACCCAGCTCGAGGAATGGCTACGCAGCTACCGGCCGGAGGAACTGTTCGACGCGGACGGCCGACTGGTCGAGGAACTGGCCGCGCTGGCGCCGACCGGCCACCGCCGCATGGGTTCCAACCCGCACGCCAATGGCGGCCTGCGCACCGCGCTCCTGATGCCGCATTTCCGCGACCACGCCGTCGCCGTGCCGTCGCCCGGCAGCGTCACCGCCGAGGCAACCCGCGTCCTGGGTAGCTTCCTACGGGAGGTGATGCGGATGAACCTGCCCGCCGCGAACTTCCGGCTGTTCGGCCCGGACGAGACCGCGTCCAACCGGCTAGATGCCGTCTACGAAGTCTCGGGCAAGGCGTGGGTGGCGGAGGTCGAGGCGGTCGACGAGCACCTATCGCCGTCGGGTCGCGTCATGGAGGTGCTAAGCGAGCATCTCTGCCAGGGCTGGCTGGAGGGATACCTCTTGACCGGGCGCCACGGCCTGTTCTCCTGCTACGAAGCCTTCATCCACATCGTCGATTCGATGGTCAACCAGCACGCCAAATGGCTGAAGGTCAGTGCGCGGATCCCGTGGCGGCGGCCGATCGCCTCGCTCAATTACCTGCTGACCTCGCATGTCTGGCGGCAGGACCATAACGGCCTGTCCCATCAGGATCCCGGGTTCATCGATCATATCGCCAACAAGAAAGCGGACGTGGCCCGCATCTACCTGCCACCCGATGCAAACTGCCTGCTTTCGGTGGCCGACCACTGCCTGCGCAGCCGCGGCTACATCAACCTGATCGTCGCGGGTAAGCAGCCCGAGCAGCAATGGCTCAACATCGACGATGCGGTTGTCCATTGCGCCGCCGGTGCCGGCATCTGGCGCTGGGCCAGCGACGACGGCGAGCCCGATGTCGTCATGGCGTGCGCCGGCGACGTGCCGACGGTAGAGGCCATGGCCGCCGTCACCTTGCTGCGCAGCTACGTGCCGGACATTCGCATCCGCGTCGTCAACGTGGTCGACCTGATGGTGCTCCAGCCCCAGACCGAGCATCCCCACGGCTTGTCCGATCCGGATTTCGACGAGCTGTTCACCACCGACAAGCCGGTGATCTTCGCCTTTCACGGCTACCCAGCGATGATCCACAAGCTCACCTATCGGCGCCGCAACCACGCCAACATCCACGTCCGCGGCTACAAGGAGGAGGGCACCACCACGACGCCGTTCGACATGGTCGTGCTCAACAATCTCGATCGCTACCAGCTCGCGCTCGACGCGATCGGCCGGATCCCGCGCCTGCAGCATCGCGTGGCGGCCGAGACGGCGCGCTACTGGACGACGATGCAGCGCCATAAGCTCTACGTCGCCGAACATGGCGAAGACATGCCGGAGGTTCGTGACTGGCGCTGGACGCGATGAGCGGCGGGTCGGGTCCGGCCGCGTGTCGCCTTGGGGCCAAATTGCCCGGCGGGGCTGGAGCGGGTAGCGGGAATCGAACCCGCGTCACAAGCTTGGAAGGCTAGTGCTCTACCATTGAGCTATACCCGCGAGACCAGACGCGGCCTTCGCCGCGATCGTTCGCCGGCGCGCCACCTGCCATTGCGGAGCCCCCGTCGTCAACCGCTTCGCGTCGCCCTGCCGTGACCGATCACCCGATCAGCTTTGCGGCGCCGCTGCTCGCCCTGGTGCGCGCGGGCACCAAGACGCAGGTTCGGCGGCTCGCGGCATCGTCCCTCGGCACCGTTGCTGCCGGAGACCGGCTCTGGGTGCAGGAGCCGTTCGCCCCGCTCGTGATCGACGACGCCGGCCGGCGGGCGAAAGCGACGGCGCAAACCGCCACGCTGGCGCTGCTGAAGGATGCGACGATCCGTAGCCGCACCGGCGTCGCCCTGCCCGGCCGCCAGGATTTTTCCGATGGCAGCTTCGTCCGCGCGCAGTGGGCTCCGGCGGTGAAGATGCCGCGCTGGGCATCGCGGCTGACCCTGCTGGTCGAAGAGGTCCGGACGGAACGGTTACAGGCGATGTCCCGCGCCGATGCGATCGCCGAAGGAATGCGGCGTTGGCCGCCCGGCATCGGCGGTACCTGGCGGCTGCCCCCGCCGCACCAGCGCCGGCTCTGGCTTTCGCCGGTCGCGGGCCAGCGCCTGCTGTGGGATGCGACGCGCGGAACGCCCGGCGAACGTTGGGCGGACGATCCGCTGGTGGTGGTGCTCCGCTTTCGCGTGGCACTCCACAACATCGATGCGGTTGGGTGAGCCGGGGCTCAGTGCCCCAGCCAGACCATCGCCGGGTTGCGATCGAGCGCATGGGGATTGATCTCCAGTGCCTTGCGGCGCTCGGTATCGGCGCGGACACCGTCGCCGGACAGGGCGTATGCCTCCATCGCGACCAGGTGCGCATCGCTCGACACCCACCCGGACGCCAGCACCGGATCGATCACGCGGATCGCATCGGCAGGGCGGCGGTTGGCGAGATACGCGGAGGCAAGCTGCGTTGCGCTTTCGCCGAATGGCCGTGCCCGATAGGCGGCGAGCGCGACCCGCAGCGTCTCTGAGGGAGAGCCGAAGGCGAGCAGATGTTCCAGCGCGTGCCCGTAGGCGGCCTCCGGCAGCAGCGCGATACGCCGTCGCCACTCGGCCTCGGCTCGGCCCGCCCAAGCTTGCGATCGCGCAAAATCGCCATCCGCGCGGGCGAGCCCCGCCAGGGCGTCCATCGCCTCCGGGCTGGCATCGCGCTGTGCAACGCGGGCAAACATCGCCGCCGCGCCCGCGCGATCGCCGCGAAGGGCAGCGAGAAGGGCGATATGCTCGTCGATGTTCCAGTTGCCAGGGAAGATGTCCGCCGCCCGAGCATAATGACCCTGCGCCTCGTTCCAGCGGCCGCGTCCGAAGGCGATCGCACCGCGCTGCATCTCGATACCGGCGAGGATCTGCTGCTGGGCGCCCGTCACATGATATTGCGCCTCGTCAAGGAAGCCGAGCGCCCGCTCCGGCTCACCCATCGCCGCCCAGTAGGTGGCGAGGCGCAGGCTCGGCCCCATCGCGGGCGCGAGCTTGCGAGATTGCTGATAGTGGTCGAGCGCCTCTGCGTAGCGGCCGCGATAGAAGAGCAGGTCGCCGCGCATGCCCAGGATCGTCGCCCGGGTGACCTCGTCCGGCGCCATCGCATAGTGCTCGATCCGCGCCAGATCGGGCTCCACCGTATCCAGCCGGTGGACGGCGAGATTGTAGGCGGCCCGTTCGAGGTGCGGCCCGAACCCCGGATCGGCGACGGCAAAGGCGGTCTCGAAGCTGCGCCCGGCACGCGCATAATCGTCGAACGAGCCGGTCAGGCGGGCGCGATCGAGATAGTCGCCGGCAATGGTGGCATGGCCCAGCCAGCCGCCACCGCGCGGCCCGACCCGCGCCAGATCGTTGGCCAGCGTCGCATCGATCCTGGCGAGCGCCTCGCCATGGGTGGTCGGATAGACGTTCTGTCGCTCGGCAGCGGCGGCGGCGCTGAGCGCGCGGTAGGCGAGCCCCTCGCGCGGCAGGTCCGGAGCCGCCGGCCGCAACGTCAGCCACGCCGTGGCTGCGCCGAGCGCGGCGATCAGCAGCAGAGCGACGACGGCGCGCCGGATCGGAGCGATGCCCGCCTCCAACGGGCTCACCGATGCTGCGCCGGCCGTCACGCCCCTGCCCAGCCGTTCGCTACTTCGCGCAGGTGGTGAAGGACAGCCGTTCGAAATCGTCCTTCAGCAACGTCGCGAGACCCGTCACCTGCGTCTTCAGATGGTCGAGATACTTGCCGCTGCCCGCCGCATATTCGGCCGGCGTGTTCTGGTTGAAGCTCGGCTGGATGTTCTGCGAGATCAGCGCCGTCGCGACCGCCGGATTGCCCATCGCATCGATGATCTCGAAGTCGCTGGCCGGATTGGTGCGGAAGTTGAAGTTGCTGCCCGTCCCTTCCGGCTTCGGCGGCCCATGTGGATCGTTGACGTACGGGAAGTCCGTCTTGAAACCGATGACGTTGCCGGCCGCATCGAAATTGTCGGCATTGGTCGGCGGGTTGATCGCCAGCTTTGCCAGCGAATCGAGTTCGTGGCGGCTGAGATCGATGAAGACGTAGGCGAGCGTCAGATCGATCACCGGGTCTTGCAGCCGCCGGCCGTTGGGGAAGCCGCCCGCCTTCGACATGTCGAGCCGCAGCGTGTCGCGCGTCAACAGGCTGGCGACGGTGATGCCCGGCGCCACGGTCTGGGCGAAGCAGGGCTCGACGTTCAAGGCGTTGCCGGTCGCACCGCCGGTCGACGTCGAGGAGGTCGTGGTCGAACCGCCGCTGGTGGTCGATGCGGTGGGTGTCGGCGTGGGCGTGCTGGTGCTGCCGCCACCACCACCGCCGCCACCGGACGAGCAGCCGGCCAGGATCAGGAGCGCCGCCGCGCCGCCGAGAAGGGATGCCTTGCCGATCATCACGACACTCCCGGACGCAGGCGGGCCGATCGGACCCAGATGTTGAGAGGGTTACCTCGATCGAGCGCGGTCCGCGGCATTTCCAGCACGATCATTGTGTCGTTCGTGCCGAAGAAGAAGTCGCACCGGCCGGTTCCGCCCTGCGGCGGCACCTGACGAGCCGGATTGCTGCCGTTGCAGAAGCGCAGATCGCCGGCGACGCGCGTTTCGGAAAGGCCCTGCGAATCAAAGAAGAACGGATCGTCATAGACGCCCGCAACCGCCTTAACGGGGCCGCTCACCAGCGTTTTCTGGATCGGTCCTTCGATCGTGCCTGCGGCGCCGGGCACGTTCTTGATCTGCACACCCCAGTTACCGGCGGGATCCCGGCCGAAGCGGATCTCGATCACGAACTCCGGCGTCAGCGGGTCCGAGTCGTTCGAGATATTGAGCGTGTAGAAACCGTCGCGGTCATAGGTGCCAAGCGAGTTGACGTCGCGCCCCGGCCCCGCGAAGCTGTACACCATCATCACCTTGTCGGCGGTGTTCCAGGCGTAGATGTCGGCGATATCAAGCGCCTTGTTGAGCGCCACGCCATTGTTCACCACCGAGCCCGGTTCGTTATGATCGGCCGCATCCGTCGCGTCGGTGAGCAGCATACTGCCCCCCAAGGCCAGGACGGCCGCCGCCCCGGCCACCAACGCCGCTCTCAATCGCTTCATGCCACGCCCCCGCTCAGCAAGGTCGGCGCGGTTGCGCCACACTCTTGCTACCCCCGTACAGTGCGACCTGTTGTGATTGGCGACACTAATAGCCGTTGCCGGCGCCGCGTACCAGACCGATCGTCACGACTTCGTCGATGATCCGGGCGGGTTCGTCAGCCTTCGAGCTGGCGGATCAGCAGGCGGACGTCTGCATCCAGTTCCGCGTCGGTCTGGCGGAGCTTCTCGATCTGGCGAACGGCGTGGATCACGGTCGTATGATCGCGACCACCGAACCGCCGGCCGATCTCGGGCAGCGAACGCGGCGTCAGCTGCTTGGCGAGATACATCGCCACCTGACGCGGCCGGGCGACCTCGCGCGCGCGCCGGGCCGAGCTCATCTCCGCCTGCTTGATGCGGTAATGATCGGAAACGCGGCGCTGGATCTCGTCGATCGTGATCCGGCGCTGGGTCGCCCGAAGCAGGTCGGCCAGCGTCTCCTGCGTGAAATCCATGTCGATCGATCGGCCGGACAACATCGCATAGGCGACGACGCGGTTGAGCGCGCCTTCCAGCTCGCGCACGCTGGCGCTGATCCGCCGTGCCAGGAACATCACGACTTCCTGAGGGACGTGCGCCTGCGGCATATCCTCCAGCTTCTTCAGAAGGATGTTGAGCCGGAGCTCGAAGTCCGCCGGATTGACGTCGGCGACCAGCCCGCCGCCCAGGCGGGACAGGATCCGCGATTCGATGCCGTCGAGATCCTGCGGGCTGCGATCGGCGGTGATCACCAGCCGCCGCCCGGCCGAGATGATCTCGTTCATCGTGTGAAAGAACTCCTCCTGGGTGGAGTCCTTGCCGGAGATGAACTGGACGTCGTCGATCATCAGCAGGTCTGCGGAGCGCAGCCGTGCCTTGAAGCTGTGCGTGTCCTTGGCGCGCATCGCGCCGACGAACTCGTACATGAACTTTTCGGCCGACATGTAGATGACCCGCGACCGCGCGTTGCGGCGCAGATGCTCGCGGCCGATCGCGTGCATCAGGTGGGTCTTGCCGAGGCCGGTACCGCCATGGAGGAACAGCGGGTTGAACCCGACCCGACCACCTTCGGCCAGCGTCCGCGCCGCATTGTAGGCGACCTCGTTGGCCTTGCCGACCACGAAGCTCTCGAAGGTGAATCGGGGCTCGAGCGGGGTGCCGCGCTCGTCGGCGGCGGCGGGGGCCGAGTCGTCGGCGGTCGGCTCTGCGGCCACCTCGTCCGGATCCGGCGATTCGGGCTCGGCGGCAAGTTCTACGCTCCCGCCGCGGACAGTGGGCGCGCCGGCGGTGATGAGGACGGTTCGGACCTGCGGGAGCATCGCCCGCCAAGCGGCGAGCAGCTGGTCGGCGAAATGGGTCTCGACCCACTGCGCCATGAAGTCGCTCGGCAGCGTCAGCCGGACCGTGCCGCTATCGTCATCCAGGCCGGCGAGCACGATCGGCTTCAGCCAGCCGTCGAACGTGCGCGGGCCGCAACGCCGACGCAGGTTGGCACGGATCGCCGCCCAGGCCGCTTCCTCGGGCGACGGCGCGTCGGGGGCAAAGTCTGGTGCAGGGTGAATCGCCACCTCGTTCACCCGATCGCCCTCCCCCAAAAACGCTCACCAATTCACCAAACACAGGGGGTCGATCGCTGCGCGCCTTCATGCCACGCCTCGCCCGATTGCCGCTCTGCGGTGTGGCCGCCGCGACGATTCGTCCGCGCCGACCGGGGCCTATTAGGAAGATGCGGAGCGGCCGATCAAGGCGAGAAACTGTCACCTATCCGAAATAATGCGCTTGACATGGATTAGCTCGGAAAAGCGTCGGTCAGCCGCTAACGCACTGTTCTGCTTAAGTTTTCTGATGAACCGTTCAGACCTGCGTGCGAATCGCCGGTACGCTTCTGAAAACCCCGAACAGCAAAACGCCCGCCGGCGATGAGCCGGCGGGCGCCTGTAAGATCCGGGTTCGTGCAGGATTAGCCGAGAGCGGCGACCCGCTTCGTCAGACGGGCGAACTTGCGCGAAGCGGTGTTCTTGTGAACGACGCCCTTGGAAACGCCACGGGCCATTTCCGGCTGGGCGGCGGCGAGAGCGGCAGCAGCAGCCTCCTTGTCGCCGGCGACCAGGGCCGACTCGACCTTCTTCACGAAGGTGCGGATGCGGCTCACGCGCGCGCCGTTGATCTCGGCCCGGCGGTCGTTGCGACGGATACGCTTTTTTGCCTGCGGCGTGTTCGCCATGCTCGTCCTCGAATGGTCAATGCTGGATACGGCGCAGGAAGCCCGCACCGGGAAGGGCCGCCCTATACGCAAGGTGCCCCACCCGGTCAACCATCGCGGCAGGACTCAGCGCTGGCAACGCGGGCAATAGAAGGTCGATCGCCCGCCATCGACACGCCGCCGCACCGTGCCGCCGCAGGGGCACGCTTCGCCTTCCCGCCCATAGACTCGGAACTGCTTGGAGAAATAGCCGAGTTCCCCGTCGGGCCGGGCATAATCGCGCAGAGTCGACCCGCCGGCGTCGATCGCCGCCAGCAGCACCGTCCGGATCGCCGTCACCAGCAAGGCGAGCTTGGGTCGGGAGACTGCCCCCGCCGGCTTAGTCGGAGAGATTCGGGCGAGGTTGAGCGCCTCGCAGACGTAGATATTGCCCAGGCCCGCCACGATCCGCTGGTCGAGCAGCAGCACCTTGATCGCCGCAACCCGCCCGGCAAAGGCGGTCGCGAGATGGGTCGCGCTGAGCTCGGGACCGAGCGGCTCCGGGCCGAGGGCACGGAACGGCGGATAGTCCGCCAGCTCCGCGGTCGGGACCAGATCGAGCGAACCGAATCGCCGTGGATCGTTCAGCGCCAGTCGCCGCCCGCCTGCCGTCTCCAGCACGAGATGATCGTGGGTGCCGATGTCGTCCGGATCGACCCGCCATCGGCCCGACATGCCAAGATGGAAGATCAGGGTGTCGCCGCGATCCGTGTCGATCAGGCCGTACTTGGCGCGGCGGCCCAAGCCCGTAACCGTCGCGCCCGTAAGCCGCTGGCGCAAATCGGGCGGGATGACCCGGCGCAGGTCGGCCCGACGCGGCTCGACCCGCGTCAGGCGTTCGCCGTCCAGCACCGGTGCCAGACCGCGCACCGTCGTCTCGACCTCGGGAAGCTCGGGCATGGTCAAGCCGCTAGCGGCGGCGGCACGGCTTGGCTAGAGCGACGGGCATGACAGATCCCGCCGGAGCCGCCGCTCCCGACCCGTCCGCCCCGACCGTCTCCTTCGGCTATGCCGAGGTCACGCCGGAGGAGAAGACCGCCCGCGTCGGCGCCGTCTTCCGCAACGTCGCGGCCCGTTACGACCTGATGAACGATGCCATGTCGGGCGGCATGCACCGGCTGTGGAAGGACCGCTTCGTCCGCCGCGTGAAGCCGCGTGCGGGCGAATCGATCCTCGACATGGCCGGCGGCACCGGCGACATCGCCTTCCGCCTGGCGGCCTTCGGCGCGCAGGTCACCGTGTCCGACATCAACGGCGCCATGCTGGAAGTCGGCATGGAGCGCGCCGCCAAGCGCCGCATCGACGGGCTGGTCTGGAGCGAGCAGAATGCCGAGACGCTGACCTTCGGCGACGCCGTGTTCGACGCCTACACGATTGCGTTCGGCATTCGTAACGTCACCCACATCGACAAGGCGCTGGCCGAGGCGCACCGCGTGCTGAAGCGCGGCGGGCGCTTCTTCTGCCTGGAATTCTCGACCACGCTCTGGCCCGGCTTCGCCGACGTATACGACGCTTATTCGCACCGTATCGTGCCGAAACTCGGCAAGCTCCTCGCCAATGACGAGGAGAGCTATCGCTATCTGGTCGAGTCGATCCGGCGGTTCCCCGACATGGCCCGCTTCAAGGCCATGATCGGTGAGGCCGGGTTCGTGCGCACGAACGTCGAGCCGCTGCTCGGCGGGCTGGTCGCGATCCACAGCGGCTGGAAGATTTGACCGCCACCATCGTCCACGGCTGGCGGCTGCTGAAGTGGGGCCGCACCCTGGCCCGCCACGGCGCGCTGCTCGGTATCGAGCGCGATCCGATGGCACCGGCACGGGTGCGGCGCCTGGCGCGGCTGGCCCGGTTCGGCGCGCGCCTGCCGAAGGAGCCGCGCTACGCCGATGCATTCGAGGCGATCGGCCCGGCGGCGATCAAGCTCGGCCAGGCGCTGGCGACCCGCCCCGATCTGGTCGGCCCGGCAGCGGCGGAGGATCTCACCCGCCTGCAGGACGCGCTGCCGCCCGTTCCGTTCGCGGAGGTTCGCCAGGCGGTCGAAGCCGCGCTCGGCAAGCCGCTCGAGGTGCTGTTCGCGTCCTTCGACGAGCAGGCGGTGGGCGCCGCCTCGATCGCTCAGGTCCACCGCGCGGTGACGCCGGACGGCCGGGAGGTCGCGGTCAAGGTACTGCGTCCCGGCGTCGAGGAGGATTTCGCCCGGGCCATCGAGACCTACGAATGGGCCGCCGCCCAGGCCGAGGCGATGGGCGGGGAGCTTGCCCGGCTCAGGCCCCGCCTGGTCATTGCCACCTTCCGCCAGTGGACCGCGCGCGAGCTCGACCTGCGGCGCGAGGCGGCGTCGGCATCCGAACTCGCCGAGGACATGGTCGCGCAGCCCGACTTCCACGTGCCGGCGATCGATTGGGGCCGCACCGCCCGACGGGTGATGACGCTCGAGTGGGTCGACGGCGTGAAGCTATCGAACCGCGAGGCGCTTCTCGCGGCCGGCCACGATCCACGCGCCGTCGCCGGCAAGCTCGTCCGCGCCTTCCTGCGTCAGGCGATCGCGGAGGGTTTCTTCCACGCCGATCTCCACCACGGCAATCTCTTCGTGCTGGCGGACGGATCGCTGGCTGCGATCGACTTCGGGATCATGGGCCGGATCGATCGCCGCGCCCGGCTGTGGCTGGCCGAGATCCTCCACGGCCTGATCACCGGCAATTACGCCCGCGTGGCGGAGATCCATTTCGAGGCCGGCTACGTGCCCGCGCATCACAACCTCGCCGAATTCACGACCGCGCTGCGGGCGGTGGGCGAGCCGATCCGCGGCCTGCCGGTCAAGGACATCTCGATCGGCCAGATGCTCGACGGGCTGTTCGGCATCACCCGCGACTTCGAGATGCCGACGCAGCCGCACCTCCTGCTCCTCCAGAAGACGATGGTGATGGTGGAGGGCGTGGCGACGACGCTCGATCCGGATATCAACATGTGGGAGACGGCCGGGCCGTTCGTCCGCGAGTGGCTGCGCGCCGAACTCGGACCCGAGGCGTGGCTGGCCGACCGGCTGGTCACCGACCTGCGCACGATCGGCCGCCTGCCCGAACTCGTCCGCCGCATCGAGGAGCGCTTCCCCGCCCCCGGCGGCGCGCCGCTGCCGCCGCCGCTGCGCGAGGTCGAGGTAATCCGGATCGGTGGTGGCTGGCGCTACGCCGCCGTGGCGATCCTCGCTGCGGCGGCCGGTGCCGGCGCGATGGCGCTGATTGGCTGAGGCGACGGGCGGGACCACTCGACAGCGGCCCGCGCGGTCGCCAAGGAGACGGCCATGCACGGCAAGCGCATCCTCCTGATCGTCGGCGGCGGGATCGCGGCGTACAAAGCGTGCGAACTGATCCGCCTCCTCCGCAAGGAAGGCGTGGGCGTCCGCTGCGTCCTGACTGCCGGGGGCGCGCAGTTCGTCACCGCGATGACGCTGGCGGCGCTGTCGGAGGCGATGGTCCATACCAGCCTGTGGGACCTGAAGGACGAGGCCGAGATGGGCCACATCCAGCTCAGCCGCGAAGCCGATCTGGTCGTCGTCTGCCCGGCCACCGCCGACCTGATGGCGAAGATGGCGGGCGGCATCGCCGACGACCTCGCCACTACCCTGCTGCTCGCCACCGACAAGCCGGTGCTGGCCGCGCCGGCGATGAACGTCCGGATGTGGCGCCACGCCGCGACGATCCGCAACGTGGCCCGGCTGCGGGAAGATGGCGTGACGGTGCTGGAGCCGGACGAGGGCGCCATGGCCTGCGGCGAGTACGGCCCCGGCCGCCTGCCAGAACCCGCCGCGATCGTCGCGGCGATCGGTAGCGCCCTCGGCATGCCGTCCGCTGCAAGCTTGGGGAGGCTTGAGGGCCGCCACGTCCTGGTTACCGCAGGGCCGACTCACGAGCCGATCGATCCGGTCCGCTACATCGCCAACCGCTCGTCGGGCCGGCAGGGCTTCGCCATTGCCGAGGCGCTCGCGGCGCTCGGCGCGCGGGTGACGCTGGTCGCCGGCCCAGTCGAGCTTCCGACGCCCGGCGGGGTCGACCGGATCGATGTCGAGACCGCGGCGCAGATGGCCGAGGCCGTCGATGCCGCGCTCCCCACCGATGCGGCGGTCATGGTCGCAGCCGTCGCCGACTGGCGGGTCGAGCCGGCCACGCACAAGATCAAGAAGGGCGGCGCCGCGCCTGCGCTTCAGCTCCTCTCCAATCCCGACATTCTCGCCAGGCTCGCCGCCCGTGCCGATCGCCCGGCGCTGGTGGTCGGCTTCGCCGCCGAAACCCGCGACGTGATCGCCAACGCAACCGCCAAGCGCATCGCGAAGGGCTGCGACTGGATCGTCGCCAACGATGTGTCCGGCGATGTCATGGGCGGGGCGGACAACAGCGTCCACCTGGTCACCGCGGACGGCGTCGAAAGCTGGGAAACGCTCCCCAAGGCCGCCGTCGCCGGCCGACTCGCCGACAGGATCGCCGATGCCCTCGCCTGAAATCACCATCCAGCTTCAACGCCTGCCGCACGGCGAAGGCCTGCCGCTCCCAGCCTACGCGACCGCCCACGCCGCCGGGCTGGACGTTGTGGCGGCCGAGGAGCTGATGCTGGCGCCGGGCGCCCGCCATGCGGTCGCAACTGGCTTCGCGATCGCCATCCCGGAGGGCTACGAGGTGCAGGTCCGGCCGCGTTCCGGACTCGCGCTGAAGCATGGGGTAACCTGTCTCAACACGCCGGGCACGATCGATGCGGATTATCGCGGCGAGGTGAAGGTCATTCTCGCCAATCTGGGCGACGGACCGTTCGCGATTCGGCGCGGCGATCGCATCGCCCAGCTCGTCCCCGCCGCCGTCCAGCGCGCCGCCTTCGCCGAGGTCGCCACGCTGGACGAGACGGCGCGCGGCACGGGCGGCTTCGGCTCGACCGGGCGGTGAACCTTACCGACGACCAGCTCGATCGCTATGCCCGCCACATCGTCCTGAAGGAGGTCGGCGGGTTCGGACAGCGCCGCCTGCTCGACGCGACGGTGGCGATCGTCGGCGCAGGCGGCATCGGGTCGCCCGCCATCCAGTATCTCGCCGCCGCCGGTATCGGCTGCCTGCGCGTGATCGACGATGACACCGTGTCGCTCTCCAACCTTCAGCGCCAGACGCTGTTCACCACCCGCGATGTCGGTGCCGGCAAGGTGGCGATGGCGGCGAACGCGGTGCAGCGGATGAACCCCGACGTCCGTCTCCACGGCCTGCCGAAGCGGCTCGACGCCGGCAATGCCGCGACCCTGCTCGCCGGGGCCGACGTGGTGCTGGACGGCAGCGACAATTTTGCGACGCGGCTCGCCGTCGCCGATGCCACGCTGGCGATGCGCGTACCGCTCGTTTCCGCGGCCGTCGGGCAGTTCGAGGGGCAGCTCGGCGTCTATCGTGGATGGGAAGCGGACAAGCCCTGCTATCGCTGCTTCGTCGGCGGCGATCCCGATCGGCCGGAGGCGAGCTGCGCCGATCAGGGCGTGCTCGGCGCGCTGACCGGCGTGCTCGGCAGCCTAGCGGCGATCGAGGCGATCCGCGCGATCGTCGCGTTCGGCGAGGACAGCGCCGGCAAGCTGCTGCTGGTCGACGCCCTCGCCTTCCGCTTTCGTACGATCGCCATGCCCAAGGACCCTGGATGCCACGCGTGCGCGGCCTGACGATCGTCGTCGCCGAGGCTTCTCCGCAACGCTTCCGCACCGCGCTGACGATGGCGGCCGCACAAGCGGCCATGGGCGGTCACGCGCGGCTGTTCCTGGATGCTGCGGCAGTCGTCCTGCTGCAAGCCGGGAGCCACGGCGACGAGCCCGACCTGCGGGCAGCCGGCCTGCCGACAGTGACGGACCTGTTCGAAGAAGCCCTCGGTCTCGGCGTCACGGTCGGGGCCTGCCAGAGCGGGCTCGCTTTGGCTGGCCTGGAGGCCTCCACCCTCGATCCACGGGTCGGCTACGGCGGCATGGTCGGCCTGCTTCAGCAACTCGGCGACGACCGCCTGGTGGTCGTCTAGGCGGGCGGCGACCTCACCCGGACTTCGCCGCCGTCTTCTTCGCTGCAGGCTTGGCGGCGGCCTTCTTCGGCTTCGCCGCTGCCTTCTTCGTCTCCGCTGCCGGCTTCTTCGCGGCTGCACGCTTGACCGGCTTCTTGCCCTTGGCCGGGCCCTTGGCGGCGCGCTCCGCCAGCAGAGCGAGCGCCTCCTCCGGGGTCATCGCCTGCGGATCGGCAGTCTTGGGCAAGGTCGCATTTGTCTCGCCGTCGGTGACGTAGGGACCGAAGCGCCCTTCCATCAGCCGCACCGGCTTCCCCGTCACCGGCGAGTCGCCGAACGCCTTGAGCGGCTCGCGGGCCGCCCCCCGTCCCCGTCCACCACCCGCCGCCGCCTCGGCCAGCTTGACGACCGCCGCGTTCATGCCGGTTTCGAAGACCTCGGCGGTCGATGTCAGCCGCGCATATTTGCCGTCATGCGCCAGGTAAGGGCCATAGCGGCCGATGCTGGCAGTGATCGGGTTGCCCGTCTCCGGATGCGGACCGACCGTGCGCGGCAGCGACAGCAGCTTCAGCGCCAAGCCGAGATCGAGCTCCGCCTCCGGCACGTCCTTGGGGATGGATCCGCGCTTGGCATCCTTGCCGTCGCCGAGCTGGACGTAGGGACCGAAGCGGCCGGACCGCTTCGATATTTCCGCGCCCGTCTCCGGATCCTGGCCGAGCACCACGGGGCCGGCATCCGCGCTGGCATCGGCCGCACCGGCTTGGGCGAAACGGCGGGTGTACTTGCATTCCGGATAGTTCGAGCAGGCGACGAACGCGCCGAACCGTCCGCCGCGGAGCGCCAGCCGGCCGGCATGGCAGGCCGGGCACAGCCGCGGATCGCTGCCGTCGTCTTTTTCGGGGAACAGGTAGGAGCCGAGGAACTCGTCGAGCGCGGCAGTCACTTCGGACGGCTGGCGCTCCATGACCTCGGCAGTCTTCGGCTTGAAGTCACGCCAGAACGCCTCCAGCACGGCCTGCCACTGCGCCCGCCCGCCGGAGACGTCGTCCAGGCTTTCCTCAAGCCCGGCAGTAAAATCGTACGAGACGTACTTTTCGAAGAAGCGCTCCAGGAACGCCGTGACGAGCCGGCCGCTCTCCGCCGGGATGAAGCGGTTCTTCTCGAGCGTGACGTATTCGCGGTCCTTCAGCACCTGCAGCACGGACGCATAGGTGGACGGCCGGCCGATGCCGAGCTCTTCCATCTTCTTGACCAGGCTGGCTTCCGAGTAACGCGGCGGCGGCTGGGTGAAATGCTGCTCGGCCGCTACCGACTTCTTGGCCGGCGTGTCGCCCTCCTTCATCCGCGGCAGGCGGCGCGATTCCTCGTCTCCCTCATCGTCGCGGCCTTCCTCGTAGAGCGCGAGATAGCCGGGAAAAAGGACGACCTGGCCGGTCGCACGCAGCGCGTTGCGGCCAGTGCCGTCGGTCAGCTCGATCGTCGTGCGCTCCAGCCGGGCCGAAGCCATCTGGCTCGCCAGCGCCCGCTTCCAGATCAGCTCGTACAGCCGCGCATGATCGCCCGATCCGGCGCGGTCGCGGCCGAAGTCGGTCGGTCGGATCGCCTCATGCGCTTCCTGCGCGTTCTTGGCCTTGGCGGTATATTGGCGCGGCTTGTCCGGCACATAGGTCGCATCGTAGCGAGTGGCGATGGCGCCGCGCGCCGCGCTGATGGCGCTACCGTCCATCTGCACGCCGTCGGTCCGCATGTAGGTGATCGCGCCGTCCTCGTAGAGGTTCTGCGCGACCCGCATCGTGTGGCTCGCCGAGAAGCCGAGCTTGCGCGCCGCCTCCTGCTGCAGCGTCGATGTCGTGAACGGCGGCGGCGGATTACGGGTGAGCGGCTTGGTCTCGACGCTCGCGACCGAGAAGCGGCCATTCTCGACGTCGGCTTTGGCGGCCTCGGCATCGCCCTGGTTGCCGATCGACAGGCGGTCGAGCTTCTCGCCGCGCCAGCGCACCAGCCGTGCCGCGAACGGCACGCCGTCCTGCTCCATGGCGGCGATCACCGACCAATATTCCTGGGCGCGAAACGCCTCGATCTCACGCTCGCGGTCGACGACCAGGCGCAGCGCCACGGACTGGACCCGGCCGGCTGACTTGGCGCCGGGCAGCTTGCGCCACAACACGGGCGAGAGCGTGAAGCCGACCAGATAGTCGAGCGCACGCCGCGCCCGATACGCATCGATCAAATCCTCGTCGAGGGCCCGCGGATGGGCCATTGCGTCGAGCACGGCGGGCTTGGTGATGGCGTTGAAGGTGACGCGCTGAACGTCCTTGGGCAGCGCCCGGCGCTTCCTCAGCACCTCCTGAACATGCCAGCTGATCGCCTCGCCCTCGCGATCCGGATCGGTCGCGAGGATCAGCGTGTCGGCACCCTTCGCCTCGTCGGTGATCGCCTTGAGCTGCTTGGCCTTGTCGGCATAGGCCTCCCACTCCATCGCAAAGCCGTCGTCCGGGTTCACCGAACCGTCCTTGGCCGGCAGGTCGCGGACATGGCCGTAGGACGCCAGAACGCGGTGACCCGGCCCCAGATATTTCTCGATGGTCTTCGCCTTGGCAGGCGATTCGACGACGACAAGCTTCATGCAACTCAACCCCTCACACGTACGCACGAGGGTGGAGAGGCGGACGGGCCGCCGTCAAGCCACCCGACCGGCGGCACCCGATACTAACCGATCAGAGCCACCCGGCCGCCGGCGTGCCGTTCCAGCCGGCCGCCGAGTTCCAGTTCCAGCAGCACCGTCTGCACGATCGCAGGCGCGAGCCCGGATTGGCGGACGATCTCGTCGACCGACACCGCGGTCGGGCCGAGCAGCGAGGCGATGGCGGCGCGGTCGCGCTCGCTGGCATCGAGCGAGGCCGGCGGCGCATCGTAGCGCGACGGCGGCTCGGCGAACGGCCGGTCGCCGAACGGGTTGAGCGATTCCATCACGTCGGCGGCGGACTGGATGAGCGTCGCGCCGTCGCGGATCAGCTGATTGCAGCCTTGCGCGCGCGGATCGAGCGGCGAGCCGGGCACCGCCATCACCTCGCGCCCGAACTCGGCGGCAAAGCGCGCGCTGATCAGCGATCCCGATCGTGGCGCGGCCTCGACTACCACGGTCGCGAGCGACATGCCGGCGATGATCCGGTTGCGGTATGGGAAGTGGCGCGCCTTCGGCTCGGTGCCCGGCGGCTGTTCGGCGACGAGCAGGCCGTCGGTGGCGATGGCCCGTTGCAGGGCTTCGTTCTCGGGCGGGTAGAAGATGTCGGCACCGCCCGCGACGACGCCGACCGTGCCGCGCTCCAGCGATCCGTGATGCGCGGCGGTGTCGATGCCGCGGGCAAGGCCCGAGACGACCACCATCCCCGCCTCGGCAATCCCGTGGGCGAGCTGGCGAGCAAAGCGGACCGCCGCCGCCGAAGCATTGCGCGCGCCCACCATGGCGATCGCCGGCCGATCGAGCAGCTCCGCTTTACCCGAGACGATCAGGGCCGGCGGCGCACTGTCGATCTCGGCGAGCAGAGCGGGGTAGCCGGCCTGCCCCCGGAACAGATGATGCGCGCCGATCCGGGCGACCGCCGCCATTTCGCGTTCGGCATCGGCGCGTGAGGCGATCACGGGCGGGCGGCCACCGCCGCGCCGAGCGAGTTCGGGCACCGCCGCCAGCGCCGCCGCGGCCGATCCGAAGCGGGCGGAAAGCTGCGCGTAAGTGACCGGGCCGATGCCGCTGGTGCGGATCAGCCGCAGCCGGGCAATCGCGTCCTCGCGTCCGCCCGCCGGATCGCCGTCAGCCAATGTCCGTGCCGCTTGCGCTGCCCTTGCCGCTGCCGATGCGCGGCTCGGTGCCGTCGAGCAGTCGCTCCAGGTTGCCGCGATGCCGCCACAGCACGAGCAGCGCAAACGCCAGGAACAGGATGACCAGGCCGAACTCGCCGACCAGCGCTGCCATGACCGGCGCCGCCACTGCTCCGGCCATGCCGCCGACGGACGAATAACGGGTGACGAGCGCGGCCGCGATCCACACCACGATGAACGCCAGCCCGGCCGGCCACAGCATGGCGAGGGTGATGCCGAGCAAGGTCGCGACGCCCTTGCCGCCGCGGAAGCGCAGCCAGACCGGATAGAGGTGGCCGAGGAACACGGCAATCGCGGCGGGCGCCGCCAGATCGGGCGAGAAGGCGCCGGCGACGATCACGGCAACCGCGCCCTTGCCCATGTCGAGAAGCAGGGTGAGAAGCGCCAGCCCCTTGCGCCCGGTTCGCAGCACGTTGGTCGCGCCGATATTGCCGGATCCGATCGCGCGCAGATCCCCGCCCCCCGCGGCCCGCGTCAGGAGCACGCCGAAGGGTATCGATCCAAGCAGGTATCCCAGGAACAGCGCGAGCAACGCACCGCCCCAGCTTTCGAAGATCACGCGCAACCCCCCGTTATCCGGTAGAGATTAGCCTGTTCACCCGGATCCGCAACAATTTGGATCAGCGGCCCCGGCGCGGTGCCGATTGCGGATGGGACCGCCCGCCCCTAAGTGCCCGCTTCGCATGACGGATCTTCGGCCCATCCTGTTCTTCGATTCCGGCGTGGGCGGGCTTTCGGTGCTGGCGCCGGCCCGCGCCCTGCTCCCGCAGGCGCCGGTCGTCTATGTCGCGGACGATGCCGGCTTCCCCTACGGCACGCGCAGCGAGGCCGAGATTGCGGCGCGGGTGCCGGCCCTGCTCGGGCGGCTGGCCGAACGGTACCGGCCGAGGCTGATCGTGATCGCCTGCAACACCGCCTCGACCATCGCCCTGGCGGCGGTGCGCGGTGCGCTCGATCTGCCGGTGGTCGGCACGGTTCCGGCGATCAAGCCGGCGGCCGCGCTATCCAAAACGCGTGCGATCGGCGTGCTCGGCACGAACGCGACGGTCCGGCAGCCTTATGTCGATCGGCTGTCGGCAGAGTTCGCATCGGATTGCCTGGTGCTCCGCCACGGCTCGGCCGCGCTGGTCGCTCTCGCCGAGGCCAAACTGCGCGGCGAGGCCACCGCGTCCGGCGACTACGCCGCCGCACTGGATGGCCTGCTCGGCCAGCCGGGCGGCGACCGCATCGACACGGTCGTGCTCGCCTGCACCCACTTCCCACTGGTGCAGGACGAACTCGCTGCCGCCGCGCCCAGGCCGCTCCGCTTCGTCGACGGCGGAGAGGGCATCGCCCGGCGCATCGCCCACCTGACGCGCGACCAATCCTGGCCCGACTCGGCCGGACCGGGCATCGCCGTATTCACCGGCAGCGGCGATGTCGCGCCTGCCTTGCGTGAGAGCCTGACCGGTTTCGGCCTCGACCGGATCGAGGTCCTGTGAGGCGTCGTTGCGAATCGTTCGCACTGGCCTCGCCAGTCCGCCGCGGGTAAAAGCCCGCGCGTCGAGGGGAGTGTACCTTTTGGACTATCAGCGTGTTTTCGCCCAGGCGATCGACCGGCTCCATGCCGAAGGCCGCTACCGGGTGTTCATCGACATCCTGCGCAACAAGGGTGCGTTCCCCAACGCGCGCTGCTTCGCCGGGCATAACGGGCCGAAGCCGATCACCGTCTGGTGCTCGAACGACTATCTCGCGATGGGCCAGCATCCCAAGGTGATCGCGGCGATGGAAGAGGCGTTGCACGACGTCGGCGCCGGCTCCGGCGGGACCCGCAACATCGGCGGCAACACGCACTACCACATTCAGCTCGAAAACGAGCTTGCCGACCTGCACGGCAAGGAAGCCGCGCTGATCTTCACCAGCGGCTACGTGTCGAACGATGCGACCTTGTCGACAATCGCCCGGCTGCTGCCCGGCTGCATCATCTTCTCGGACGAGCTCAATCACGCCTCCATGATCGCGGGCATCCGCAACTCGGGCTGCGAGAAGCGCGTCTTCCGCCACAACGATCTCGAGCATCTCGAACAGCTGTTGATCGACGCACCGGCCGACGTGCCGAAGCTGATCGCGTTCGAGAGCGTCTATTCGATGGACGGCGACGTTTCCCCGATCCATGCCATTTGCGACCTGGCCGACCGCTACAATGCGCTGACCTACCTGGACGAAGTCCACGCCGTCGGCATGTACGGCGCGCGCGGCGGCGGCATTTCGGATCGTGACGGCGCAGCTTCGCGGCTGACCATCATCGAAGGAACACTCGGCAAGGCGTTCGGCGTGATGGGTGGCTATATCGCCGCCGACCGCAATGTGATCGACGTGATCCGCTCTTATGCACCGGGTTTCATCTTCACCACCAGCCTCGCGCCTGTTCTGGTGGCCGGTGCGCTCGCCAGCGTCCGCCACCTCAAGGCTTCGTCCGAGGAGCGCGACGGCCAGCAGGCGGCGGCGGCGCGGTTGAAGGCGATGTTCGCGGATGCCGGGCTGCCGGTGATGCCGTCGACCACCCACATCGTGCCGCTGATGGTCGGCGATCCGGTCAAGGCCAAGCGGATCAGCGACATCCTGCTGGCCGAATACGGCGTCTACGTGCAGCCGATCAACTACCCGACCGTCCCGCGGGGCACGGAACGCCTGCGCTTCACGCCGGGCCCGAGCCACGACGCGGCGATGATGGCCGAACTGACCAACGCGCTCGTCGAGATCTGGGACCGCATGGAGATGCGCAAGGCGGCCTGAGGCCTAGAGCAGCCCGGCGAGAAGCGTCAGGCTGCCAAGCCCGATCGACAGCGGCACACGCAGCCGCATCCATTCCTCCGGCGCCTCACCCGTGGCGACGAGGTGCCGGTCCACGACCAGCGACAGCAGCACTGCGATCCCGAGCGCCACAAGCGCGGCCGCGATGGAAATGAAAAGCCCGGCGGCCATCGCGATCGCAAGCGCGGCCAGCGACGGCATGACCGCGAGCAGGGCCAGGCTGCCCTGCGCGGTGGATCTGCGCATGGCGAAGCTCCACCACATCCCGCCGAGGAAGCTCAGGATCAGGGCGCCGTAGGTGAGCGCCAATACCTCGCCCGATCGCCGGTCGAGGTCGGTGGCGACCATCAGCACCGCGGCGACCTGCGGTAGCAGGCCGGCAAAGCCGAGCGCCCGCGCCGTCGATCCTACCGTGCCCGGCCCGCCGACAACGTCAGTCACGGCAATAGCCTTCCTTGCCGGTCACCACGATCAGGCAGTCCTTCTTGTCGGCCAGCCACTTCAAGCCGGTCTCGGCGCCGGACCCTGCCCGGATCGTCTGCTCGGCGCCGGCCCGGGTGAAGCGTATCGTCGCGCCCTCCGCCTGTCCGTCAAACTTGTCGCCGGAACTGTCGAGATCGGCCTTGATCGTCAGCATGTACCGGCCGCTCGCGCTGCCAGCGGGCGCCACATCAAGGAACAGGCCCTCTGGCCCGGTCCAGCGACCCACCCACTTGTCGGTCACGGGCGGAGTCGCCGGCGCCGGCGGTTCGGCCGGTGCGGCCGGTTCCTCGACCGGCGGCGTGAGCGAATTGGAGAGGATGTCACCGTTCGGCGCGCCCGTACCCTGCCCGCAAGCCGCCACCGCGAGAGCGCCCGCCAGGCTCATGATCGACCGTCCACCGCGCATCTCGTTCGCTCCTCAACCCAGGGTGGCCATTCAACGCCCGAGACACTAGATAGCCGCGCATCGACTCAAATCCGGAAACCGGTTCATGGCCCAGCGCATCGCCATCGCCTCCGACCATGCCGCCTTCGACATGAAGGCGTCGCTTGGCGCGTGGCTGCGGGGCGAGGGTTACGCGGTCGTCGATCTCGGGCCGGCCAGCGGGGCGTCGGTCGACTATCCCGATTACGGCTACCGCCTGGCCGAAGCGATTGCGGACGGCGAGGCGGATTTCGGCGTGGCGCTGTGCGGATCAGGCATCGGCATCTCGATCGCCGTCAACCGACACCCGGACGCGCGCTGTGCTCTCGTCAGCGAGAGCCTGTCCGCCCGCCTCGCCCGCGAGCATAACGATGCCAACGTCATCGCCATGGGCGCGCGGCTGATCGGCATCGAGGCCGCCAAGGATTGCCTCGCCGCCTTCCTTTCCACACCCTTTGCCGGCGGGCGGCACGGCAACCGTGTCGCCAAACTTTCCAATCCCTGCTTCGAGAAGGAACCCGCATGAGCAGCCAGCCGGTGCCGCTGAACGAGCTTCAGCCCGACGGGTTCTTCACGCTCGGTCTGGCGCAGGCCGATCCGGAGATCGCCGATGCGATCGCCAAGGAACTCGGCCGCCAGCGCGACAAGATCGAACTGATCGCGTCGGAAAACATCGTCAGCCGCGCCGTGCTCGAGGCGCAGGGATCGGTCCTCACCAACAAATATGCCGAGGGGTATCCGGGCAAGCGCTATTATGGCGGCTGCGAGTATGTCGACGTGGTCGAGACGCTGGCGATCGAGCGGGCGAAGAAGCTGTTCGGCGCCAACTTCGCCAACGTCCAGCCGAACTCGGGCAGCCAGATGAACCAGGCGGTGTTCCTGGCGCTGCTGGAGCCGGGCGACGCCTTCATGGGGCTCGACCTCGCTGCCGGCGGCCATCTGACGCACGGATCGCCAGTCAATATGTCGGGCAAGTGGTTCCGCCCGATTACCTACGGCGTGCGCCGCGACGACCAGATGCTCGACCTGGATGAGATCGCCCGGCTGGCGCGTGCCGAAAAGCCGAAGCTGATCATTGCCGGCGGCACGGCCTACTCCCGCACCTGGGACTTCAAGCGCTTCCGCGAGATCGCCGACGAGGTCGGTGCCTACCTGATGGTCGACATGGCCCATTTTGCGGGCCTGGTCGCCGGCGGCGCGCACCCCAACCCGGTGCCGCACGCCCATGTCGTGACCACCACCACGCACAAGTCGCTGCGCGGCGGCCGCGGCGGCATGATCCTGACCAACGACGAGGCACTCGCCAAGAAGATCAACATGGCGGTGTTCCCCGGCCTTCAGGGCGGGCCGCTGATGCACGTCATCGCCGCCAAGGCGGTCGCGCTCGGCGAAGCGCTCCGCCCCGAGTTCAAGGTCTATGCCCGCGCCATCGTGGAGAATGCCCGCGCGCTGGCGGCCCGTTTGCAGGAGCGTGGCCTCGCCATCGTCTCCGGCGGCACCGACAATCACCTGATGCTGGTCGATCTGCGTCCCAAGCAGGCTACCGGCAACCACACCGAAAAGGCGCTCGATCGCGCGTCGATCACCTGCAACAAGAACAACATTCCCTACGATCCGGAAAAGCCGTTCGTCACGTCGGGCATCCGCCTCGGCACGCCCGCCGGCACCACCCGCGGGTTTGGCCCGGCCGAGTTCCGGGAGGTCGGCGACATGATCGCCGACGTGGTCGACGGAATGCGCGCCAACGGGGTCGAGGGCAACACGCTGGTCGAAGCCGCGGTAGCCGAGCGGGCGCAGGCATTGTGCGCACGTTTCCCGATCTATCCGGAGCTCTGATTGCGCTGCCCGTTCTGCGCCCACGAAGACAGCCAGGTTAAGGACAGCCGCCCGACCGAGGATGGCGTGGCGATCCGCCGTCGCCGCCAGTGCGAAGCGTGCGGCGCACGCTTCACCACCTTTGAGCGCGTCCAGCTGCGCGAGCTGACGGTGATCAAGAGCGAGGCGCGACGCGAGCCGTTCGACCGCGCCAAGCTCGAGCGGTCGATCTCCATCGCCTGCAGCAAGCGCCCGGTGCCGCCGGAAAAGATCGAGCGGCTCGTCTCCGGCATCCAGCGCCGGATCGAGATCAGCGGCGACAGCGAGGTGCCGGCCTCCCGCGTCGGCGAACTGGTGATGGAGGGCCTGCGCGGACTCGACAGCGTCGCCTACATCCGCTTTGCCAGCGTCTACAAGGACTTTACGGAGGCGAAGGATTTCGAGGACTTCGCCGGCACCATCGCCGAAGCAGGGCGGGAGTGAGCGCCCCCCACCCCGCCATCGTCCTCGTCCGCCCGCAGCTCGGCGAGAATATCGGCAAGGCGGCGCGGGCGATGCTCAATTTCGCGCTGACCGACCTGCGGCTGGTCAGCCCTCGCGACGGCTGGCCCAATCCCGACGCGGGTCCGGCCGCGTCCGGAGCCGACGTGGTGCTGGAACGCGCTCGCGTGTTCGACACGCTTGCCGAGGCGGTGGCGGATTGCGCTCACGTCTATGCCACCACGGTCCGTCGCCGCGGCATCGTCAAGCCGGTCCTCACGCCCGAGGCCGCGGCGCAGGAGGTCCGGGCCGCCAGCGGCCGGTCCGCCTTCCTGTTCGGGCCGGAACGCTCGGGACTGGAGACGGACGATGTCGCCGTGGCGCGCGCCATCGTCACGGTGCCGATCAACCCCGAATTCGGCAGCCTCAACCTTGCCCAGGCCGTGATCCTGCTCGCCTACGAATGGTCGAAGGGGGAGGCGCTCGCCTCGCCGCCGGACATCGGCATCGATCCGCCGGCCGACCAGGGTGAGCTCGACGGGATGATCGGCCATCTCGACCGGATCCTGGAAGCCGCCGGCTACTTCTTCCCGCCCGACCGCGCCGATGTCGATCGCCGCCAGCTTCGCACGATCCTGACCAAACCGGGCTGGAATGCGGGTGAGGTCCGCACGTTGCGCGGCGTGCTGCGATCCATCGAGCGGCTGCGGCGCGACTGATCCCGCCTCGCCGCGAAGTTGACTTTTCGGACAGCCGCGGCCATACGCCCGCCTTCGCAATTGGCCCCGCACCCCTGGTGAAGCGGCGGCCCTGCCGGATCTGACATCCCAAGCAGCGCGGTACCGGGGAATTTCGGCATTGCTTCGGCGGTGTCCCACGCAGTTGAAGGACGGAATATGACGAAGCGCACCAGCGCCAAGTACAAGCTCGATCGCCGCATGGGCGAGAATATCTGGGGTCGCCCGAAGAGCCCGGTCAACAAGCGCGAATATGGCCCCGGCCAGCACGGTCAGCGCCGCAAGAGCAAGGTGTCGGACTACGGCATCCAGCTCAAGGCGAAGCAGAAGCTGAAGGGCTATTACGGCGACATCACCGAGAAGCAGTTCAAGCGTTCATACACCGACGCGTCCAAGATGAAGGGCGATACGTCGCAGAACCTGATCGGCCTGCTCGAGCGTCGCCTCGACGCGGTGGTCTACCGCGCCAAGTTCGCGCCGACGATCTGGTCGGCCCGCCAGCTGGTCAGCCACGGTCACGTTCGCGTCAACGGTGTGAAGTGCAACATCGCCTCGCGCCGCGTGAACCCGGGCGACGAGATCACGCTCGGCACCAAGGCGCAGGAAATGGCGCTGGTGATGGAGGCGCAGGGCCTTTCCGAGCGCGAGATCCCCGAGTTCATCACGCCCGACGGCGCCGCCAAGGTCACCTACGTCCGCGTGCCGTCGCTTGACGAAGTGCCCTATCCGGTGAAGATGGAGCCGAACCTGGTCGTCGAGTTCTACTCGCGCTGATCCGGACTGCTTCAAGGCCAAACAGGAAGGGCGGTCCCGCGAGGGGCCGCCCTTCTTGTATCAGAGCGACATGCCCATCGCGGTGCGCAGGAAGGCATCGCTCTTGCGCAGCATTTCCGAGCGCGCGGCGGAGTCGTCGAGATAGTGATCGAGCCCGTCCCAGGTGACGAGTTCGACCTTGGCCCCGGCATCCTTCAGCCGCGACGCCATCAACCTGGATTCGGCGATCCGCACATTCCGGTCGAGCGCGCCGTGGAAGAGGATCACCGGTGCCTTGATGCGCGCGGCATTCTGGGCCGGCGATCCTTCCCGGACGTGCGGCCCCGTGCCGACGAAGTCGTTGACGATCCGGAAGTTGGTCCAGCCCCGGGATTCCTCCTTCAACGAAGCGAGGTCGGTCACGGGAGCGATCGCCACGACCGCCTTGAACAGATCGGGGTCAACCACCGCCGATTGCAGGGCCGCATAGCCGCCGTAGGACCAGCCGACGATGCCGAGCTTGGCCGGGTCCGCGATCCCCTGCGCCACCAGCCACCGCCCCGCATCCATCACGTCGCCGACCGCGATCCGCCAGGATCGGAAGCCATTGTCCTGGAACCAGGCGTCGCCATAACCTCGCGAACCGCGGAAGTTCGGCTGGAGAACGGCAAAGCCCCGGGCCGCGTAGAATTGCGAAAGCCAGTCAAAGCCCCATTCGTCGCGGGCGCCGGGTCCGCCATGCGGCAGCACGATCGCCGGCAGCCCCTTCGCGGTCTCCTTGCCGACGGGCAGGGTGAGGTAGCCCGGCACCATCGTGCCGTCGGCGGCTGGATAGGTGACCGCTTTGACGCGGCCGAGCTTCACGTCCGCAATCGCATCGCGCACGCCCATGAAGGGCCGCATCTGCTTCGTCTTGCGATCGAGCACGTAATAGACACCAGGATCGACGTCGCTGTTGGCGAATACCAGCAGCTTGCCCTCGTCCACGCTCGCATCGACGACCCGGATCGTGGGCTGGTCGGGCAACGCCTTGCCGAGCGATGCCGACAGCTTCTGGATCTCTGGATCGAAGTAGACGGGCAGCCGGGCATCGGTGGCATAGGATATGCCGACGACGCGGTTGCGCCGCCCGATCCGGATCAGCCCGTCGACGTCGACGTCCGGCCGGGCGAAGATCAGCTCCTCGCGGAGCGACCCGTCGAGTGCGACCGAGTAGAATGCGAGCCGACCGTCCTTCTTCTTGAAGCCGAAGGCGAGGTTCCGATCGTGATCAACGGCATAGGGATTGAAGCCCTCCTGCGTCACCGCATTATAGTCGCCGAGCTTCTGCCAGGCTCGTGATCCGGGCAGCCGATACAGATAGTTGATGATGCCGGTATCGAGGCCGGTCGCACCCGATGGGCCCCGCCTGCCCTTGATTCGGACGGTGCCGCGACCGTCGCTGATATATTCGACGGCGTCGCGGTCCGGCGCTTCGATGCGGCTGGAGGCAAGCGTCCGCGTGTCGATCCGATCGATGCCGAGGCCCTCTGCCGTCGACCCCATGTGCGAACCGAGATGGTCGTCGGGCAGGTAGACGCGGCTCATCAGCACCGTGCCGTCCTCGTCGGGAAGCCAGTCGACCACGTCGCCACCGCCGAGTTGCAGCCCGCGGCTGTAGCCATTCTCCCGCTTGCTGAGCATCTTCAGGTTGCCGCCAGTGGCATCCACCGCGATCATCCGGCTGAACGGCAGCAGATCGCCTGCACCATCGACGACGCCGTAGATGGTGCAGGCGAGCCTTTGCACGGACACCCAGTGGCAGCCGCTCAGCCGCTCGGGCTTGCCGTTGGTCCGCAGGATCAGCTGCGCCTTGGCACCTTCTTCCAGCCCCATCGCGTAGAGCGCCGATCCCTGACCGGGTCCCGGGGCGATGAACGCAACCTTGGTGCCGTCCGGTGACAGACTGAGATCCGCGACATCCTCGCGGGCGCCGAACCGCGCTGCCATGTCCGGCGGCTCTGACGCAGCGGTCAGCAACACCAGCGCGACGAGCGCCGGCAGCACCTTCGATCCCATCGATATTTCCCCCTAAACCCCGCCGCCTTCATCCCGCGAGCCGGGTCAGGGCGCAACCCCCGTTGCGCTCGCGCTTGGCAGGACGCATTGCGAGGCCACACGTCCGCCGAACGCCGGCGCCGAACCGGAGACTGAAGTGTCGCGTCAACGCCTAGTCCTTGCCTGTGCCCTTCTCCTCGCTGGAACGACCGCCCTTGCCGCTCCGCCGGCCATATCGGTCGAGACGGTGAAGGAGGTCACGCGCACGCTTTCCGACGACAGCTTCGACGGCCGCGCGCCGACGACGCCGGGCGAGGACAAGACCGTCGCCTATATCGCCGATCGCTTTGCCAAGGTCGGGCTGAAGCCGGGCAACGGCGCGAGCTGGTATCAGGACGTGCCGATGGTCGAGACGACGACCGACCCGGCGGTCACGCTCCACGTCAGCGGCGGCAAAGGCGCAATCGACTTCGCGTACAAGACCGACATGGTCGTCGGCACGCGACAGGCCAAGCCGACGGTCGAGGTTGCGAACAGCGATGTCGTGTTCGTCGGCTACGGCATCAACGCACCGGAGCAGGGCTGGAACGACTATGCCGGGGTCGACGTGCGCGGGAAGACCGTGATCGTCCTCGTCAACGATCCCGACTGGCAGACCAAGGGGCTGGACGGTCCGTTCAACGGCCGGGCAATGACCTATTACGGGCGCTGGACCTACAAGTTTGAGGAGGCGGCGCGGCAGGGCGCGGCCGCCGTCTTCATCGTCCACGATACCGAGCCGGCCGCCTATCCGTTCGGCGTCGTCGTCTCTTCCTGGACCGGGCCGCAGCTGACGCTGGCCGCTGCGGATGACGGCGCGGATCAGTCGAAGGCGATCGGCTGGCTGACCAACGATGCCGCGCGGCGCCTGCTCGCCTCCGCCGGCAAGGACCTCGATCGCTTGAGCGCCGCGGCCAAGGTCAAGGGCTTCAAGGCGGTTCCGCTCGGTCTGAAGGCATCGGTGTCGCTCACGAACACGATCCGGCGGCAGGCGTCGAAAAACGTCGTCGGCGTGCTGCCGGGGAAGACGCGCCCGAACGAATATGTCCTCTACACCGCGCACTGGGATCATCTCGGCCGGTGCGAGGCGGAGGAGGGCGACGACATCTGCAACGGCGCGCTCGACAATGCATCCGGCGTCGGCGGGCTGGTCGGGTTGGCCGAGGCGCAGGCGAAGGCGGGCGCGGCCGACCGGTCGATCCTGTTCCTGGCCGTCACGGCCGAGGAATCCGGACTGCTCGGCTCGCAATATTATGCCGAGCATCCGCTCCACCCGCTCCGCGACACGGTCGGCGGCGTCAACATGGACGTGCTGAAGGTCTATGGCCGCACCCGCGACCTGGTCGTCACCGGACCCGGCAAGAGCGAGCTCGACGGCTACGTCCGGCGTGCCGCCACCGCGCAGGGCCGCACCATCGCCCTTGAGCCGACGCCCGAGAAGGGCAGCTATTACCGGTCGGATCATTTCAGCTTCGCCAAACTTGGCGTGCCGATGGTTGCGGCCAAGAGCGGCATCGACCTCGTCAACGGCGGCCGCACGGCGGGCGCCGCAGCCGAGGCCGACTATGTCGATAAGCGCTACCACAAGCCCGGCGACGAATATGATCCCAAGTGGGATTGGTCGGGCGCGCTGCAGGACCTTCAGCTTTACTACACGATCGGCCGCGAACTGGCGGACGGCGACGCCTGGCCGAACTGGATGCCCAAGGACGAGTTCCGCGCCATCCGCGATGCATCGCGTGCCGGCACCGGAGCAGCAAAATGAGATTTCGCCAGCCTGCCGAATGGGCGCTGCACGACTGGGTATGGATCGGCTTTCCCAGCCACCCGGAGCTTTGGCAGGACGATCTCGAACCCGCGCGTGAGGAGGTCGCCGCCTTCGCCCGCGCCGTACATGCCGATGGCGGAGGCGAGCTGGTGCGCCTGGTCGCGGCGGACGAGGAAGCGGCCGAGGCGGCGATGGCGTTGGCCGGCGCCGGCATCGCCGTCGACATCGTGCCGTTCGGCGACATCTGGCTGCGCGACACGGCACCGATCGTCGTCGCTGACGGCACCGTGCGGGAGGGGCGCGACTTCGGCTTCAATGGCTGGGGCGGCAAATATGTGCTCGACCATGACGATATGGTGGGCATCCGTCTCGGCGAACGCGCGCGGCTGACCACGTCGCGCTGCGACTGGATCCTGGAGGGCGGCGCGATCGACGTCGATGGCGAAGGACTTGCCGTCACCACTGAACAGTGCCTGCTCAATCCCAACCGCAACCCGGATCTGTCGCGGACTGACATCGAGGCGCGGCTGCGCGAATCGCTCGGTATCGATCGGCTGCTGTGGCTGGGCGACGGACTCGCGAACGACCACACGGACGGTCATGTCGACAACTTGGCGCGCTTCGTCTCGCCGGGCGTGGTCGCCATTCCCGAGTCCGCCGGTGCGGATGATCCAAACGCGGCGGTCTATGCCGATGCCGCCGCGCGCGCGCGCGCCTTCGGGCTAGAGGTCGCGCTCCTGCCCTCGCCCGGCAGGGTGATCCGGGACGAGCGGACGGTGCCCGCCTCGTACATGAACTTCTACATCGGCAATGCATCAGTGGTGGTGCCGCTCTACGGGTCCGCGAACGACGATGCCGCGGTGGCGGCGATCGGTGCGCTGTTCCCCGGCCGGAAGGCGATCGGCTTTCATGCCGACCATATCCTGACCGGCGGCGGCAGCTTCCACTGCATCAGCCAGCAGGTGCCGTCCGTCTAGAAAGCCACTCCGTCGTGCCGAACTTGTTTCGGTACTCGGACGCTCCATTTGGGAAACCCCGCACCGCCAGTGCGAATGGATCCTGAAACGAGTTCAGGATGACGATTGCATAGGGACAAGCCACCCGCATGAACGAAGTCACCGTCGCCACCCTCCAGCTCGCGCTCAGCGACGATGTCGCCGAGAACATCGCCGCCGTGTCCGAACTCGTCCGCGAGGCTGCGGCGAAGGGCGCGCAGGTCATCCTGCCGCCGGAGCTCTTCGAGGGGCACTACTTCTGTCAGGTCGAGGATGAGGGGCTGTTCGCGCGCGCTCAGCCGACCGATCGGCACCCTGCGGTGCTGGCGATGCGGAAGCTCGCCGCCGAGCTGAAGGTCTACATCCCGACCAGCTTCTTCGAGGCGGAGGGCCCGCATCACTACAACAGTCTGGCGATGATCGATCCCGAAGGCGCGATCATGGGCGTCTATCGCAAGAGTCACATTCCGGACGGCCCCGGCTACGAAGAGAAGTTCTATTTCCGCCCGGGCAATACCGGCTTCAAGGTCTGGCCGATCCCGGCGGCCACGATCGGGGTCGGCGTCTGCTGGGACCAATGGTATCCGGAGACTGCCCGCGCGATGATGCTGATGGGCGCCGAGATCCTGTTCTACCCGACCGCGATCGGCAACGAGCCGCACGATCCGAGCCTCGACACCAGCCGGCTGTGGCGCCGGGCGATGGTCGGCCATGCCGTCTCCAACGTCGTGCCGGTGGTTGCCGCCAACCGGATCGGCACCGAGCGCGACATGACCTTCTACGGGCACAGCTTCATCTGCGACGAGCGTGGCGACATGCTGGCCGAGTTCGGGGCGACCGAGACCGGCGTGCTCACCGCGACGCTCGACCTGGATCGGGTGAAGCGCCACCGCGCCGCTTTCGGCTTCTTCCGCGATCGCCGGCCCGAGCTATACGGGCGCCTGACACAAGACGTCTGAGGGAGAGACCGAGATGACCGTGGCCCGCTTGTACCGCATGACCGCCGCCGCCGGTAAGGAGGATGCGCTCGCCGCCGCGCTGAAGGATGCGGCGCTGCTCGTCGCCAAGGTGCCCGGCAGCGAGGGCGTCGAGGTGCTGCAGGATGTCGACGCGCCCGGTCAGTTCGTCTTTATCGAGAAGTGGACCACCGTCGAGCACCACAAGGCCGCACCGGAGCATCTGCCGAAGGGCGGGCTCGATGCGGTGATGGCGGCGATGGCGGGCCCGCCGGAGGGCGCCTACCTGGATTACCTCCAGACCATCTAGGCGCCCTGCCTGTCAGGCGTCGCGCAACTCCAGCGCACGGGCGAACACCGCCTCGAACATGTCGGCGGTGAGCACCCGCGTGTTCTGGTTGTAGCGCGAGCAGTGGTAGCTATCGATCAGCACCAGCCCGGAGGGCAGGCGATGTTCCGCGAGGTGACCGAACCTGGCCTTGGGCAGCTTCCCGCCGAGCGCCTTCACCGCCGACTGGTGGGCGATCTGGCCGAGCGCGATCACCACCCGCAGGTTGGGTAGCGCTTCGATCGCGGGGATCAGGAAGCGTCGGCAGGTGTGGATCTCCGCCGGGGTCGGCTTGTTCTGCGGCGGCACGCAGCGCACCGCGTTGACGATCCGGGCGCCGGTCAGCGTCAACCCATCGTCTGGTCGCGCTTCGTACGTTCCCTTCGCCAGCCCGAACTTGAGCAGGGTTTCGTAGAGCAGGATGCCCGCGAAATCGCCGGTGAACGGGCGCCCGGTGCGGTTTGCCCCCTGCAGTCCGGGGGCCAGGCCGACGATCGCCAGCCACGCCTGCGGATCGCCGAAGCCCGGCACGGGTGCGTTGAACCAGTCGGGGTGGAGCAGGCGCTGCTGGGCGCGGAACTCCGCCAGGCGCGGGCAGAGCGGGCAATCGTGCGGAGGCTCGGCGGAGGCCGGCGCGGGGCTATCAAGCATCATCCGGCTGCGATAGGCGGGCCGCCATGCCCAGGACAAGCTACGCGATCGCGCTCGGTTCGAACCGTCGACACGGCCGCCACGGGGGCCCGGATCAGGTGCTGCGCGCCGCGGTCGCTGCAATGGCCCATGCGGGCCTGGCGATAGAGGCGAGCGCACCGGTGCTGCGCAGCGCAGCGATCGGCCCGGCCGGGCGCGGCTTCGCCAACTCGGCGATCATCGTCTCGACCACGCTCGACCCCCCGGCCCTGCTGAACGTTCTCAAGCGCATCGAACAGGCGTTCGGGCGACGGCGCGGACGCCGCTGGGGCGCGCGCGTGCTCGATCTCGATATTGCACTGTGGTCGGCAGGGCGCTGGCCCATGGGCCTGCGTCGAGCCGGCGCCGGCAGGCTCGCGGTGCCGCATAGCCAGATTGCGCGCCGGGCGTTCGTGCTGGATCCGTTGGTTGAAATCGCGCCCGACTGGCGCGATCCCTGGAGCGGGCGGAGCGTGCGGCAGCTGCGCGGGCGCCTGCGCTGCCTGCCCTTATAACCCGCCTCAGGCCGCATATATATTACGGGCACGCACCGAAGGAGCCGCCCGTGGCCGTTTCGCCTGAACAGTTCGATCGACTTGCCGACCGCCTGCCGAACATGGGCCGCGATCCCGCCGCGGTCCGCGTGCGGATCGAGGCGATGGAAAAGGTGCTCGAGAGGATGTTCGTGGTGCCGGGCATCAACCGCCCGGTCGGCCTGGATGCGATGCTGAGCCTGATCCCGGTGGCGGGCGATCTGGTCGGCACGGCGCTTGGTGCCTGGATCGTGTGGGAAGCGCGCAACCTCGGCATGTCGAAGTGGCAGATCGCCCGCATGGCCGGCAACGTCGGCGCGGACACGTTACTCGGCGCGATCCCGTTCCTGGGCGCGATCCCCGACTTCTTCTTCCGGTCGAACAGCCGCAACCTGAAGATCATCCGCCGCCATCTCGACCGCCACCATCCGGCGACCGCAACGGTCGAGGGTGAGGCAATCCGGCGCTAAAGGCGATCAGCTGCGTCGGGTACGACCGGGCGCAACCCGCCCCCGCCAGATCTTGAGCGGCGCGTTGGCCCGTGCGCCCTCGCCTGTCGCCGGGCAGCGGCGCGGGGCGAAATCGGTGTCGAGGCAGAGCCACACCTCCTCCAGCCAGCCCTTGCGGTTGACGTTGAGCCGGATCATGTCCGCGCGCAGCCCCGGATTGGCGCGGGCGAAGGCGCGCGTGAAACTGGCCGTAGTCTGCGGCCGCCGCGACAAGGCGGCCATGTCCGGGAAAGCGATGCCGCGGTAGAGCCGCGTCGATGTCGCGAAATAGCGCGACGGGTCCGGCGTCATGCAGGTGCCGTGCTTGGCATATTCGTGCTGGAGCAGCTGCGGCGACGGCGTTGCGCACAGGTTGCGCCGGATCACCGCCTCATCGAGCACAGCGGCCGGGGCGCAATATTGCGGCCAGGTCTTCCCCGTGCCGTCCGGCCACAGCCCGTGGAGCGTGAAGCCGAACCGATTGCCGCCGCCGCACTGGATGCGGTCACGCGCGCTCGCCTTACGGGTGCGGCAATATTCGGGGGACCAGGACAGGGCCAGCGTGTAGCTGCCGATCGGCATGACCCGCTTGGGCTCACCCGCGCTCGGCCCGTCCACGACCGGCCGCGGCAGCGTCGCCGGCAGGGTGCAGGCCGTCGCCTGGGCTTGCACCGCAGCCGGCGCCGACAGCGCAGCAGCCGCCACGAATAGCCGCCAAAGTCCGTCGCTTCTCGCCATCGTGCCCCCGCCCCTTTGTTCCGGCGCGAGCCTAGAGCGCGCACCGCACGAGTTGAAGCACCGACTTGCCGAAGCCGCCAATCAGAGCGCAGCGAAATCCAGGCCGATGTCGGCGGCCGGCGCCGACTGGGTGAGGCGCCCGACCGAGACATAGGTGACGCCGCTTTCCGCGATCGCCCGGATGGTATCGAGCCGGACGCCGCCCGATGCCTCCGTGGGCACGCGACCGCCGACGAGCGTGACGGCCCCGCGCAGGGTCGCCGGATCCATGTTGTCGAGCAGCAGGTGGGTCGCGCCTGCGGCGAGCGCCGGCTCAATCTGGTCGATGCGGTCGACCTCGACGATGATCCGCGCGATGCCGGCAGCGGCTGCCCGGCGGACCGCTTCGCCGATGTCGCCAGCGACCGCGACATGGTTGTCCTTGATCATCGCCGCATCCCACAGGCCCATGCGATGATTGGTCGCGCCACCCATCCGGGTCGCATATTTCTCCAGCACGCGCAGCCCGGGGATGGTCTTGCGGGTGTCGAGCAGGGTCGCGCCGGTGCCAGATATGGCATCGACATAGGCGCGCGTCATCGTGGCTATGCCGGAGAGATGCTGGACGGTGTTGAGCGCCGACCGCTCCGCGGTCAGCAGGGCGCGCGCGCTGCCCTCGATCCGCACCAGCTCGGTGCGGGCGGAGACCTGCGCACCATCCTCGACGAGCTGGACGAACTCCGCATCCGGATCGAGCGTGCGGAAGAAGGCAGCGGCGATCGGCAGCCCCGCCGCAACGATCGCGTCACGGCTCTCCATCACGCCGGTGAACCGCGCCTCTGCGGGGATTACTGCAGCCGACGTTATGTCCCCGACGTCGCCCATGTCTTCGGCGAGGGTGGAGCGGACAAAAGCTTCGAGATCGAAGCCTGCAAGATCAAACATCGAGGAACCACCATCGCGACGGATTGGAAATAAAGCTCAGAGCGGCGACGTACGTAGCCGGGCCCCATTCCAGAGGAACAGGTCAAGGTACCGCCAGGACAACGCTACCGGGCAATGACCGGTTGATCCGGATCGGCCTCGCCATCGCACCAAGGAAGCCAGACAGCGTCCACCCGAACCCGATCATCGCGTGCCGCTCACACCGCCGAAGCTCCGACCGGGATCTTGGCTACACCGTTTTCCAGCTCGACGAGGCCAAGGCGATTGCCAGCCGGATCGGTGAACAGGCCCAGCACGACCACGCCCGGAACCTCGAAGCGCGGCGCGACGATGCCGCCGCCAGACTCCACGATGAGGTCGAGCGTCGCCGTGACGTCGTCGACCCCGAAGTAGATCATCTTTTCCGCCGGATCCTGCCGGAGCGTTCCGGCAAGCATCGGTCCGGCCACGGGCGCGCTGACCTGGCCGAACTCCGTCGATGCCAGGCCGAACACGCGATCGTAGAAGCGACGCTGCGCCTCCAGATCGGGCCCGGCGATGTCGAAGAAAACGATCGGGCTTGGCATCGCGTGTCCCCCTTCGTCGCTGGATAGTCGCTGGTTAGTCTCCGGTCACCCGCGTCGCCCCCAGGTCGCCGCCGCCGATCGTGGCACTCGCCATCGAGAGCATCCGGTCGAGCGGCTTCTTGGCCGCGAGGCGGGTCTCCTCGTCGAGTTCGATGCGCGGCTGCAGGTCGCGCAGCGCCAGATAGAGCTTCTCGACCGAATTCAGCGCCATGTACGGGCACATGTTGCAGTTGCAGTTCCCGTCCGCGCCCGGCGCGCCGATGAAGTGCTTGTCGGGCGCGGCCTTTTCCATCTGGTGGATGATGTGCGGCTCGGTCGCGACGATGAACGTCCGCTCGGGTGCGGCCAGCACATAGTCGAGGATACCGCGGGTCGATCCGACGTAATCGGCGTGGTCGAGGATATAGGCCGGGCATTCCGGATGCGCCGCCACCGGCGCGTCCGGGTGCAGCACCTTCAGCTTCAGCAGTTCGGTCTCGGAAAACGCCTCGTGGACGATGCACGCGCCCGGCCACAGCAGCATGTCGCGCCCGGTCTTGCGGTTGAAATAGGCGCCCAGGTTCTTGTCCGGCGCGAAGATGATCTTCTGATCCATCGGCAGCTGGCTCAGGATCTTCTCGGCACTGGACGAGGTGACGATGATGTCCGAGTGCGCCTTCACCGCCGCCGAGCAGTTGATGTAGGTGATCGCGATGTGGTCCGGATGTGCGGCGCGAAAGCGGGCGAACTGCTCCGGCGGGCAGCTATCCTCCAGGCTGCAGCCGGCGGCCATGTCGGGCAGGATGACGGTTTTGTCCGGCGACAGGATCTTGGCGACCTCGGCCATGAAGCGCACGCCGCAGAAGGCGATTACCTCGGCATCGGTCGCTGCGGCCTTGCGGCTGAGATCGAGGCTGTCGCCGACGAAGTCCGCCAGATCCTGGATCTCGGGCACCTGGTAGTAGTGGGCCAGGATCACGGCGTTGCGCTCTTTGCGCAGCAGATCGATCTCAGCGCGCAGGTCGAGCCCGGCAAGCGATCCGGTCATGACGGTCATTCGGCAATCCTCCTGTCAGGACCGCAGATAGGGCGGCGCGGGCCACTTGTCAGCCCAAGTGCCGGATCACCGCGCCGTGCCCAGAACCTCGTTCGGGTGTCGAGACTGGTCCCACCGCTCGCCACTGCGTGGCCCCCGCTCGGGCGGGAAAGTCACGATGACCCGGGCATCGCCGTAGCCCAAGGCGGAAAGCGGGGCGGCGTAGGTCGCGATCAGCCCGCGGCGGGCATGTTCGCGGGCCTGCGCCATCCGCTCAGGCGAGTTGGCCTCCGTCCGGGCCTTCGCCGCCGCGTTCTGCGAGGTGCGCCGGCTCAGCTCCTCCGCGGCAGCGCGGGTGACGAACAGGCCGGTCGTCCGCACCAGCGTCCGCTGCCCCTCCTCGGTGTTCGGCGTACCGACGATCACGTCGGGCGCGTCCACGATCAACGTCCGCGTCTCCGGGTGCCACTCCATGTCGCCCGAGCCGACACCGGACAGGTCGACGAAATAGTCGACCGCATAAGGCATCTTGACCACCTGATCCGACCGCAGCCAGCCCAGACCGCGCACGTCCGACGCTGTCGCCTGGATCGTGCCGGACAGCTGCGCCACCCGCAGCTGGCGCGTCCCGGACAGTCGGGCCGTTATGAGCTGGGTCACGGCCGGGCCGCCCGGACTCTGCTCCGGCGCTGTCACGACGTAGCGTTCCTGGTAATGCTGCCAAGCCATCCAGCCGGCCGCGAACACCGCCAGCAACAGCGCGGCCGCCGCCGCCGGACGCCAAACTGGCCCAGTCACGCCGCGATCGCCCAGCCATCGCCAGACGGCGCCACCAGCCCGCGCCGCTCCAGATCGATCAGGTGGGCGAGAACCGATCGGCCGGCGGCGCCGTGCAGCCGCGGATCGATGCCGACATACATCGACGCAACCATATCTGGGACGGGCATGGACGCCGCGCCGCTCCGCAGCAGCCGCAGGATCTGACCCTCGCGCTGCTTGCGATGGCCGAGCAGCCCGCGAACCAGGCGGCGGGGATTGGCGATCGGCTCGCCATGGGCGGGATAGTAGACCTCGTCTTCACGGCCCATCAGCAGATCCAGGCTGGCCATATAGGCGGTCATGTCCCCATCGGGCGGGGAGACGACGGTCGTCGACCAGCCCATCACATGATCGCCGCTGAACAGCGCCTGCGCCTCCGGCAGGGCGAAACAGAGATGGTTGGACGTGTGTCCGGGTGTCGCCACCGCCTGGAGTGTCCAGCCATGTCCAGCGATCCGCTCGCCATCGCCGAGCACCCGATCGGGCGCATAGTCCGCGTCGAACGCCGCGTCGGCGCGCGGGCCGGCATCGTCCAGCGCCAGCGGCGTACAACCTACGATCGTCGCGCCTGTGGCTGCCTGGAGCGGCCGTGCGGCCGGGCTGTGGTCGCGGTGCGTGTGGGTGCACAGGATGGCAACGATGCGTTCGCCCGTCGTCGCAGCGAGCAGCGCGTCGACATGATCAGGTAGATCCGGACCGGGATCGATGACGGCGACATCACCGGTGCCGACGATGTAAGTCTGCGTACCGGTAAAGGTGAACGGAGATGGGTTGGGCGCGAGCAGCCGCCGCACCAGCGGGTGCAGTTGCTGAACCGCACCGGTTTGCTGTTCGCTCATCGTCGGAATGTGGCTCCTGCGGTCGCCGATGCAAGCCGGCCACCCCTGTCGGTAAATCTTACGATGGGTGCCGGTGTTGCTGACAACCGGATGAAAGAACGTCGGTTTTCCGCGACTGCCGGCGTTTGGCACGGAGCGTGCACAGTATCAGGTGTTCCACGGTTCCGCTTCAGAGCGGCGGGCCGGCGCTCCACATCGCCGGCCCGCCCTCCCCCGACCCGGGAATGCTCCAACCCCGCTCCGCCGATCAGAACGCTCAGGCGCCCTGTCCCGTGATGGCGCCGAGCAGGCGACGCAAGCGACTGCCAGCCGACATCCCACTCTCCTGATTGCTGGTATCCGGTTGCGGCAGGTTCGCGGCCGCTGTCGTCTCGCGCAATCGGCTCGACAGGTACACGGCGAGGGCGCGGTAGAAACGTGCCGCGAGGGCCGCGTCGATCTCGAAACGTTCGAGGATGGCGGCTCGGGGCGCGGCGAGCACTTCGGAATGGACCGCGGCGAGGACCGACACGGACGGCACCTCTTCGCCTATGAAGGACATCTCGCCGAGGACCTCGCCTTCGCCGACGCTTGCCACGAGAGCACCGTCGCCTCTAACCACGTCCAGCGTGCCGCGGAGAACGAAGAACAAATCATCGATCGGCCGCCCGGTAGCGATCAGCCGTTGTCCGACGCCCAGCCGGCGGATGCGGCCGAGCGACAGCAGCCAGGTCATGTCGGCATCGCTGAGGCCGGCCGCCAGATAGACCGACATGGCCGCTGGCTCAGGCCTTGGCGCGGACGACGCCCTTTTCGTCCAGCAGCTCGGTCAGCTCACCGGCCTCGTACATCTCCATCATGATGTCCGAACCGCCGACGAACTCGCCTTTGACGTAGAGCTGCGGGATGGTCGGCCAGTCGGAGAACTGCTTGATGCCCTGGCGGATGCCCTGGTCCTGCAGCACGTCGACGGTCGCATATTCGACGCCGAGATGATCGAGGATCGCCACGGCACGGCTGGAAAAGCCGCACTGCGGGAACAGCGGGGTGCCCTTCATGAACAGGAGCACGTCGGCCGAGCGGACGGCTTCGGCGATGCGGGTCTGGGCGTCGTCGCTCATCACAAGGTCCTCCTTCAATCAGGTACGGCGGTGGTCAGCTGGAGAGCGTGGAGCACGCCGCCCATCCGCCCGCCGAGAGAGTCGTAGACACGCCGGGTACGTTCGATCCGCGACACGCCGCGAAAGCTCTCGCTGACGACGCGCGCGGCATAATGGTTCTGGTCGCCGGCCAGATCGGTGATCTCGATCCGCGCATCGGGGATTGCCGATCGGATCAGCGCCTCGATGTCTTCGGCGGCCATCGGCATGGCGGCTACTTCAGCTCGAGGAGCTGGCGGCGCGCCTCGACGGTCTTGTCGTTGAGCGTGCTCCGAATGCGTGCATCGTCCACGTCGACGCCGGCCGACGTCAGGTCACCGAGCAGCTTGCGGATCACGTCCTCGTCGCCCGCTTCCTCGAAGTCGGCCTGAACGACGGCCTTGGCATAGGCGTCGGTCTCTTCGGCGGTGAGGCCCATCAGCTCGGCAGCCCAGGCACCGATCAGCCGGTTGCGCCGCGCCGTGATGCGGAACGCCATGTCCTGCTCGCGGGCGAAATTGGTCTCGAAGCCGCGCTCCCGGTCATCGAACGTGGTCATTCGGGCTCCCTTTTCTTCATCTTGCTGTGGGCGAGAGATAGGGAGATGACCCCGCTCGCGCAACGGCGCATCGCGTGGCTCTCCCCTCGTTCGCCTAGCCTGCTCAGGCGGTGGCGCCGCCCAGCCAGGGCCGGTCGGCCGCCATCTGCCGCTCATATCCCGAGATCGCGACGTCTCGGGCGAGCGTCAGGCCGACTTCGTCGAGGCCGTTGATCAGGCAATGACGGCGGAACGGATCGATCGCGAACGGAAAACGATCTTGGAAGGGCGTGGTCACCGTCATCAATTCCAAATCGACGGTGATCGGCTCGCCCGCCTTGGCGACCTCGATCAGGCGCTCGACGGCCTGCTCCGGCAGGACGACCGTGACGATGCCGTTCTTGAAGGCGTTGCCTGAAAAGATGTCCGAGAAGCTCGGCGCGATCACCGCCGTCACGCCCATGTCGTTGAGCGCCCAGGCGGCATGCTCGCGGCTGGATCCGCATCCGAAATTGTCGCCCGCCAGGATGATCGGCGCACCAGCATAAGCGGGATCGTCGAAGACGTTGCCGGGCTCGGCCCGCACCGTCTCGAACGCGCCGCGGCCTAGGCCCGCGCGGCTGATCGTCTTCAGATACTGGGCGGGGATGATGACATCGGTATCGACGTTCTTGCGGCCGAGCGGATAGGCGCGGCCCGTGACGGTGGTGACGGGGGTCATGCCTTGGCTCCTGCGCCATCGAAGATCGTCGGATCGCGGTAATAGTGACGCGGCTCGACGCCGGCGTGGTTGCGGCGATCGCCGTAGCGGACCTCCACGCCGATCAGCTCAGCCGGCTCGAACAGCCGCATGTTGATGCCCATTCGGTCCGGCGCGCCCTCACCCGTCAGCCGCCAGTTGGTCGTGGCGCCGCAGCTTCCGCAATATTCGGCGGTCATCCGCGCGCCGGGCATGTCGCTGCGCTGGTACGAGCGAACCTCCCCCGCGAACGCAACCTCGCTGACCGGGAAGTAGCCCCAGAGCGCACCGAGCTTCCAGCACAGCGTGCAGTTGCAGGCGTTCATGTAGTCCGGACGGTTGGGCACGGTGATCGCCACCGCGCCGCAGTGGCAGCTCCCCTGCATCAGACCAGGTCGCGCACGTCGGTCAGGCGCCCGGTCACCGCCGCCGCCGCCGCCATCGCCGGCGAGACGAGGTGGGTGCGCGCACCCGGCCCCTGCCGCCCGACGAAGTTGCGATTGGAGGTGGAAGCGCAACGCTCGCCCGGCGGCACCTTGTCCGGATTCATCGCCAGGCACATCGAGCAGCCCGGCTCGCGCCATTCGAACCCGGCCTCGACGAAGATGCGGTCGAGCCCCTCGGCCTCGGCCTGGAGCTTCACCAGCCCGGATCCGGGCACGACCAGCGCCTGGCGGATATGGCCAGCGACGTGGCGGCCCTTGGCGACAGCGGCGGCGGCGCGCAGATCCTCGATCCGGCTGTTGGTGCAGGAGCCGATGAAGATGTGCTCGACCGACACGTCCTGCATCCGCGTGCCGGGGGTCAGGCCCATATAGGCCAGGCTCTTGGCGGCGGCCTGCTGCTTGGCCGGATCGGCGAAGCTCATCGGATCGGGCACGGAGCCGGTGATCGGTACGACATCCTCGGGGCTGGTGCCCCAGGTCAGGCTCGGCGCGATGTCGGTCGCGTCCAGGGTCACCACCCGGTCATAGATCGCGCCGGCGTCGGTCGGCAGCGTCCGCCACCAGGCGACCGCTTTGTCCCAGGCCTCGCCCGACGGCGCCATCGGCCGGCCCTTGAGATAGGCGTAGGTGGTCTCGTCCGGCGCGATCAGGCCGGAGCGGGCGCCATGTTCGATCGCCATGTTCGACACCGTCAGCCGACCCTCGACCGACATGTCGCGGATCACGGAGCCGGTATATTCGACGACGTAGCCGGTGCCGCCGGCCGCGCCGACCTTGCCGATGACGCCCAAGATCACGTCCTTGGGGCTGACGCCGAAACCGAGCGTGCCGTCGACGCGGATCTCCATCGTCTTCGACTGCTTCAGCAGCAGCGTTTGCGTGGCGAGCACATGCTCGACCTCGGACGTGCCAATGCCGAAGGCGAGCGCGCCCAGCGCACCGTGCGCGGCGGTGTGGCTGTCACCGCAGACGAGCGTGGTGCCCGGCAGAGTGAAGCCCTGTTCCGGCCCAACGACATGGACGATGCCCTGGTTCGGCGAGACGGCGTCGATATAGCGGATGCCGGCGGCCGGCGCGTTCGCCTCCAAGGCGGCAAGCTGCTGCGCCGATTCGGCATCGGCAATTGGGATGCGGCGACCGGCGGCGTCGCGGCGCGGCGTCGTCGGCAGATTGTGGTCGGGCACGGCAAGGGTCAGGTCCGGCCGGCGCACGGTGCGGCCGGCGGCGCGCAGCCCCTCGAACGCCTGCGGGCTGGTAACCTCGTGGACGAGGTGGCGGTCGATGTAGATCAGGCTGGTGCCGTCGTCGCGGGTCTCGACGACGTGGGCATCCCAGATCTTGTCATAGAGGGTGCGGGGGCTGGTCATGGCGGTCCGCATCTAGTGCGGACGACGCCGAAACGGAAGCGTCCCCGCTTAGGCGAAGCCGACGATGGCATGCGGCACGTACGGCTCCTCGAGCCGGGCGATCTCGTCGTCGCTCAGCACGATGTCGAGCGCCGCAATGGCATCGTCGAGGTGGCCGATCCTGGAGGCGCCGACGATCGGCGCGGTCACCTCCGGCTTGGCCATGACCCAGGCGAGCGCGACCTGCGCGCGCGGTACGCCGCGTTCGCGGGCGACCTCGGCCACCCGCTCGACGACGCGGGCGTCCGCTGCTGCCGTGTCGGCATAGAGGGTCTTCGCAAATTCGTCCGTGTCGGAGCGGGCCGTGGTCGCGTCCCAGTCCCGCGTCAGCCGGCCGCGGGCGAGCGGGCTCCACGGAATCACGCCGATGCCCTCCGCCTCGCACAACGGCAGCATTTCGCGCTCCTCTTCGCGGTAGAGGAGGTTGAGATAATCCTGCATCGTCACAAAGCGGGTCCAGCCATTGGCCTCGGCGACGTGCAGCATCGTCGCGAACTGCCAGGCGAACATCGACGACGCGCCGATGTAGCGCGCCTTGCCCGCCTTCACGACGTCATGCAGCGCCTCCAGCGTCTCCTCGATCGGCGTGTGATGATCAAAGCGGTGGATCTGGTAGAGATCGACATAGTCGGTGCCCAGCCGGGTCAGGCTTGCGTCGATCTCGGCCATGATCGCCTTGCGCGACAGGCCGGCGCGGTTTGGCCCCTTGCCCATCGCGCCGCAGACCTTGGTGGCGATCACCAGCTCGTCGCGCGGCGCCAGCTCCTGCAGCACCCGGCCGACGATCTCCTCCGACGTGCCGTCCGAATAGACGTTCGCCGTGTCGAAGAAGTTGATCCCGGCCTCGACCGCGCGAGCCAGGATCGGGCGGCTCTTTTCCTCATCCAGCGTCCAGAGGTGCGGACCGCGCTCCGGGATGCCGAACGTCATGCAGCCGAGACAGATCGGCGATACGTCCAGTCCGGTGGTGCCGAGTTTGACGTACTGCATGAGCGATTTCCGTTCGTTGAAAGGCCAGGCACCCGCGCGGTGGCCCGGTTCAGGCGATGTAGTGCGCCGTCGTCTTGGCCGCGACCTCGTTAGCCGTCACGCCGGGGGCGAGTTCGACGAGCTTGAACGGGGTGGCATGATCCGGACGCTGGAAGACGCATAGATCGGTCACGATCATGTCGACGACGTTCTGGCCGGTCAGCGGCAGGGTGCAGGCCGGGATGAACTTGGGATCGCCGTTCTTGGAAGTGTGTTCCATCACGACGATGATCTTCTTGACGCCGGCGACCAGGTCCATCGCGCCGCCCATGCCCTTCACCATCTTGCCCGGAATCATCCAGTTGGCGATGTCCCCCTTCTCCGACACCTCCATGGCGCCCAGCACGGTGAGGTCGATGTGGCCGCCGCGGATCATCGCGAAACTATCCGCGGACGAGAAGTAGCTGGACGACGGCAGTTCGCTGATCGTCTGCTTGCCGGCGTTGATGAGGTCGGCATCCTCCTCGCCTTCGAAGGGGAACGGGCCGATGCCGAGCATCCCGTTCTCGGACTGGAGCGTCACCTCCATGCCCGCGGGGATGTTGTTGGCGACCAGGGTCGGGATGCCGATGCCGAGGTTGACGTAGAATCCGTCCTGCAGCTCGCGCGCTGCGCGTGCCGCCATCTGGTTGCGGTCCCATCCCATCGTATCAGCTCCTTGGCTTGCCGTCCGCCGGATCGCGCCAGCGCTTATCCGCGGGGAAGATGTCGTCGATGCCGCCCACCAGCGCCGATCCGTAGACGGGGTTCGGGAACAGGAACCAGCCATGTCCCCACATCCAGTCGATCCTGGGCAGGCCGGTCGAGGCGCGGCGCGGTGCAGCCTCGGCCCCCGCGCTGCTGGCGATGCGATAGAGGTCGGTGAAGTCGGTCAGCTGGTCGCCACCCATCGCCACCACGCAGTAACGCGACGCGATCGTCGCCCGGCGGCCATCCTTGCGCGAGCCCATCGCGTCGTCGCCCGACAGGAAGAGGGTCTCGCCGTGGACGGCAGGGCCGAGCCCCGCGCCCTCGATCGCGGCCCGGGCCTGCGCGGCATTGGCCGCGGCGCGGTTGGTGTTGAAGATCACCGTCAGCCCCATGTCGCGCAGCTTGGCCAGCGCCTCTGGGGCTCCAGGCGATGCGACGGTGCTGGCAGGACCCGTCTTCTCGAAGCGATCCCAGCGCTCGCCATCGAACGGCACCGCGCCGCGGGCGAGGTCGTCGGCCTCGGCGCCGAGATTCAGCAGCACGGTCTCGTCGACGTCGAACACGGCCGCCGGCGGCTTGGGGCCACAGGGCACGAAGCTCGGCGCGGCGAGCGTCGCACCAGGGGCGAGCACCACGCCGCTGCGATCCTTGCCGCCGATCCGGCCGGCGACATAGTCGACCAGCCCGTTCCACGCCTGCCGGCTGATCGCCGCGGCCTCGGCCGATCCGTAGAGATATTGCATGCCGCGCAGCTGAGGCGGCTCGGCGGGGTGCGCGGCCGCGGCACTTGCCGGCTGCGGCCGACGCAGCTCGGTCGGCATGCAGGCGGTGAGCGCCAGCGCCGCAGAGACGGCCGCGCCTGTACGCACCCAGCCGGAGGAGCGCCTAGCCCCCGCCAGTGCGAGGGCACGCACGGCGATGGTCACACTTCGCTTCCGACGGCCGAGGGCGCGCTTTCGCGCTGCCGGACGGTGCGAAACTCGATCTTCTTGTCGTAGGGGGCGCCGAGGACAAGCCGCTTGATGTAGATGCCGGGTACGTGGATCGCATCGGGATCGAGGCTGCCGACCGGCACGATCTCCTCGACTTCGGCGACCGTGTGGTAGCTGGCGGTCGCGGCCGGCTGGTTGAAGTTGCGGGTGGTCTTGCGGAAGATCAGGTTGCCGCTTTCGTCCGCCTTCCAGCCCTTCACGATCGACAGGTCAGCACGGATGCCGCGTTCGAGGACGTAGGTCTCGCCGTCGAACTCCTTGGTCTCCTTGCCCTCGGCGACGGTCGTGCCGACGCCGGTCTTGGTGTAGAAGCCGGGGATGCCGGCACCGCCGGCGCGCATCCGCTCGGCCAGCGTCCCCTGCGGGCAGAATTCGACCTCGAGCTCGCCGGCGAGATACTGCCGCTCAAACTCCTTGTTCTCGCCGACATAGGAGGAGATCATCTTCGCGATCTGGCGCGTGCGCAGCAGCTTGCCGAGCCCCTCATTGTCGATGCCGGCATTGTTCGAGGCGATGGTCAGGTTCTTGACGCCGGAGGCGACGATCGCATCGATCAGCCGCTCGGGAATGCCGCACAGGCCGAACCCGCCGGCGCAGATCGTCATGCCATCGAACAGCAGCCCGTCGAGTGCGGCCTGCGCATCGGGATAGACTTTCTTCAACGGCGTCCCTCCGGCCTGGATCCGGGCTCAGATAGGCTCCCGGTCCAAGCCGCGTCAATCAGGCGTAGGGGCCGATCCGGATTGCGCGTGAGGGCCGCGCGTGGCATCCTCGATCGTAACAGTTGAGACGATCCCGCCAAGCCGGGACGCCGATGAGGAGCATGACGATGGCAGCGCGCGCCTTTCCGCCCAGCATGCACTATCAGGGCCTGAACGCCCCCGTCCGCATGGAGGTCGACATCCGCGACCTGGTCGTCGAGGGCGAGATCCCGGCGGAAATACGGGGCTCCTTCTTCCGCGCCGTGCCCGATCCGGCGCATCCGCCGATGCTGGGCGACGACGACAACGTGCTCTCCGGCGACGGCATGCTCGGCCGCTTCCTGATCGAGGACGGCCATGTCGACTACACCACGAAGTACGTCCGCACCGCCCGGTTCGAGGCCGAACGCAAGGCGCGGCGATCGCTGTTCGGCATGTACCGCAATCCGTTCACGGACGATCCCTCGGTGGCGGGGGTCGACCGCACCGTCGCCAACACGACGCCGATCTGGCACGCCGGCCGGCTCTACATGACCAAGGAGGACGGCCGCGCCTATCGGGTCGACCCGGTGACGCTGGAGACGATCGGCCGCTGGGACTGGGACGGCGCGCTCAAGAGCGAGACGATGACCGCCCACGCCCGGATCGATCCGGAAACCGGCGAGATGTTCGCCTATGGCTACGAGGCCGGCGGGCTCGCCAGCCGCGACGTGTCCTACTTTATCGTCGGCGCCGACGGCGAGTTGAAGAGCGAGCAGTGGTTCGAAGCGCCTTACTGCGCGATGATGCATGACTTCGCGATTACCGGCAAATACGCGATCTTCCCGATCTTCCCGACCACCGCCGATGCCGATCGGATGAAGTCCGGCGGCGCGCACTGGGTGCACGAGCAGGACCGCGACAGCTGGATCGGGATCATGCCCCGCTACGGCAAGGTCGATGAAATGCGCTGGTTCAAGGGACCCGCCGGCATCCACGCCTACCATGTCATGAACGCCTTCGACGACGGCGATCACGTCCATGTCGACATCTGCCTGTCGGACACCAACGCCTTTCCGTTCATCCGCGCCGCCAGCGGTATCGATCGCCCGCAATGGGAGGTGAAGAGCGGCCTGGTCCGCTGGACCTTCGACATGGCCGGCGAGGGCGAGGACTTCACCGCGCGCGACGTCGGCCCGCCGGGCGACCTGCCGATGATCGAGCGCAAGGATCACGCCCACCCGTACACCCACGGCTGGTACATCACCTACGATCCTTCGCAGGGCCCGCCCATCCCCGCCGGCCCGGTGGGTGCGGCGTGCAACACCCTGTTCCGGATCGAGCCCGGCAACGGACGCCTGGAGGCGCTCGGTCTCGGCCCGACGATGGCGATCAACGAGCCGGTCCATGTGCCCTCGTCGCAGGCCGGCCATGGTGGCTGGCTGCTCGCAGTGATCGACGAGGCGGTCGGCGACGGGTTCCGTTCGGCCTTGTGGGTGATCGAGGCGAGCGAAGTCGCCAAGGGCCCGATCGCCAAGGTGCCGGTACCCGTCCCGATGCGCCCGCAGGTTCATGGCTGGTGGGTGCCGGCGGACGAAATCGCGGCGGCAGATTAAGGCACGTCGCTCCTGCGCAGGCTGGGGCTCATGTCTCTCTCGGCCATCGATGTCGGCCTGGAGAATGAGAGACACTGGCTCCTGCCTGCGCAGGAGCGACGGAGCGCCCGTCAGGTCAGGTCTTCGAGGCCGATCTTGCGGCCGGCCGCCGCGGCGCGGTTGCCCTCGCGGCGGAGGCGTTCGATGTGGAGGCGACCCTCGCTCGCCTCTTCCTTGGGCAGCGCGGCCATCGTCGTCTCGTAGATCTCCTGGATGTCCTCGCCGTGTTCCGGGTGCGTGAGGATCAGGCCCTTATTCTCGCGGATCCCCTGCACCGTCTTCTCGCCGACCTCCTCCGGATCCATGCCCAGATCGAAGGCGGTGCCGAACTGCTTCAGCGCATCCGGATCGACCTCGCCCAGTCCGCTGTCGCCGAACTGCTCCGGGCGCTTCAGCGCCGAGTCCCAGGCGTTGGTGCGGGTGAGGCCGGGGCACATCAGCGATACGCCGATGTTATAGGGCGCCAGATTGTAGCGCAGGCATTCGGTCATGCCCCGCACCGCGAACTTGGAGGCGGTGTAGATCCCGGCCTGAGGTCCGGAGATGAACGCCGCCATCGACGCGACGTTGACGATGTGGCCGCCCTCGCCGTGCGACTTGATCTTGGGGATGAAGTTGACCTGGCCGTTGACCACGCCGCCGAAGTTCACGCCCATGATCCAGTCGAAGTCGGCATAGGTCGCCTCGTCGGTCGGTCCGAAGACGCTGACACCGGCATTGTTGACCAAGATGTGGACCTTGCCGAACGCGGCCTCGACCTCGTCCGCCGCCGCGGCGAACTGGTCGCGGTCAGCGACGTCGAGTCGCACCATCAGCGGATTGGCGAAGCCCTTCTCCGCGAACCAGGCGAGCGTGGCGTCGCGGTGCGCCTCGTTGCGGTAGCTCAGCGCCAGTTCGCAGCCCGCGCGCGCCAGCGCCTTTGCGATACCCAGGCCGATGCCCGACACGCCGCCCGTCACGAATGCGGTGCGCCCTTCGAGATCCTGCATCCTTCCCTCCGCTTATCGACTTGGTTCGCCGCATGGGGCGCGGCCGTTCGATTGACATGGCAAAGCAGCACGCCATGGTGAAGCGAAATCATAACGGATGTGAGGGTTTGGCTTGAGCAGGCTCGATGGTGAGGTGGCGCTGGTGACCGGCGGCGGGCGTGGTTTCGGCCGGGCGATCTGCCTGGCCCTGGCATCGGCCGGGGCATCGGTCGGCGTGCTGGCGCGCAGCCGGGGCCAGATCGACGAGGTCGTGGCGGCGAGCGAGGCGGCCGGCGGGCGCGCGGTAGCGGTAACCTGCGACGTCACCGATCGGACGCAGGTCGCCGATGCGGTCGCGGCGGTTGAGCGGCGGTTCGGGCCGATTACCTTCCTGGTCAACAATGCCGGGATCGCCGGACCCTACGGCCCGATCGCCGAAACCGATCCCGACGTCTGGTGGAACGCACAGAAGGTCCACCTCTACGCGCCGCTCCTGTTTTCGAGCGCCGTGCTGCCCGGCATGATCGCGCGTGGCGGCGGGCGGATCGTCAACGTCGCCAGCAAGGCGGCGACCCTGTTCCAGCCCGGCCTGTCCGCTTACGTCGTCGGCAAGTCTTCGCAGGTGAAGATGACCGAGCACCTCGACGCCGAGACACGCGACCAGGGCGTGCGCGCCTTCGCCATCCAGCCGGGCGACGCGCCGACCGACTTCGCCCATGCGACGATCAACGATCCCGGCGCCAAGCAGCATCTGCCCGGTATGATCGAGCTGCTCGGCAAGTGGGTCGACCAGGTCGATCCGGCGCCGGTGCTCGAAAAGTGCGCGCGCAAGGTCGTCGAGATCGCCGAGGGACGCTGGGATCGCGTTGCCGGGCAGTATCTCGACGTCGACTGGGATTGGACCGAGACGCAGGTGGAGCTAAGGCAGACCCGCCACGACTGAGGCGCGACCCCGCGCCCAGTACCTTACCGGACGGAGAGAGAACTTGGCCGACGGCTATGATACCGAGCTGAAGCTGTTCATCGATGGCGAGTGGATCGGCGCGGAAGACCGCGACACCCACCGTGTCGTGAACCCCGCCACCGGCGAGACGCTGGGCGAACTGCCGCTGGCGACCGCCGCTGACCTCGACCGAGCCCTCGAGACCGCGGAGCGCGGCTTCAAGATCTGGCGGGCGACGCCGGCCGCGCAGAAGGCGGCGGTGCTCTCGGGCGCGGCGCGGCTGCTGCGCGAGCGCATCGAGAAGATCGCTCGCATCGCGACGATGGAGGAAGGCAAGACGCTGCCGGAGGCCCGCGGCGAGACGATGATGGCCGCCGGCCTGTTCGACTTCTACGCCGGCGAGACGCAGCGCATCTACGGCCGCGTCCTGGTCCGCCCGACCGGCACGCTCAGCCGCGTGATGAAGGAGCCGATCGGCCCGGTCGCCGCCTTCTGCCCCTGGAACTTCCCGATCGGCAATCCCGGCCGCAAGCTCGGCGCCGCTGTCGGCGCGGGTTGCTCGATCATCATCAAGCCGCCAGAAGAGGCTCCTGGCTCAGCGATCGAGGTGCTGAAAGCGCTGCTCGACGCCGGCCTGCCCAAGGAAGTGGCCAGCATGGTGTTCGGCGTGCCCGACACCGTATCCCGCCACCTCATTTCCTCGCCGGTCACGCGCAAGGTCAGCTTTACGGGCTCCGTGCCGGTCGGCAAGCACCTTGCCAAGCTCGCCGCCGAACAGATGATGCGCACGACGATGGAGCTCGGCGGACACGGCCCGGTGCTGGTGTTCGACGATGCCGATCTCGATCGCACGCTCGACCTGCTGGTTCCGCATAAGTTCCGCAATTCGGGCCAGGTCTGCGTCTCGCCGACCCGCTTCTACGTGCAGGAAGGCATCTACGACCGCTTCGTGCAGGAGTTCGCCGCCCGGTCCGAGAAGCTGAAGGTCGGTGATGGCCTCGACGCCGCGACCAACATGGGGCCGATGGCCAACCCGCGCCGTCCGGACGCGATCGAGGCGCTCGTCGCCGATGCGGTCAAGGTCGGCGCGCGCGTTGCGACCGGTGGCGAGCGTGGCGGCGGCACCAGCGACGGCGGCTTCTTCTTCCGCCCGACCGTGCTGGCCGACGTGCCACTCGAAGCGCGGATCATGAACGAGGAGCCGTTTGGCCCGATCGCCCTGATGCGCCCGTTCAAGACCTTCGACGAAGCGATCGAGCAGGCCAACCGCCTGCCCTACGGTCTCGCCGCTTATTGCTTCACCGAGAATGGCCGCCGCGCTCTGCTGGTCGGCGACGCGATCGAAAGCGGGATGGTCGGCATCAACACGGTCGGCATCGGCGGCGCCGATTCACCGTTCGGCGGCGTCAAGGATTCCGGTCACGGATCCGAGGACGGCCCGGAGGGGCTTGAGGCATGCCTGGTCATCAAGGCGATCCACCAGGCGTAACAATCCGACGTCCGTCATGCTGAACCCGGTTCAGCATCCATTCGCACCGCCGCAGCCACCTCGCGCGGCCGGCGCCTCTGGACCCTGAAGCGACTTCAGGGTGACGGATCGTTCCAGGATCTGGAGAGAACAGACATGACCGAAGTGAAGACCGGCGGCGCCCAGGGCTATCTGCGCATCGCCACCGAAGAAGCGTTCATCACCCAGGACGTGCTCGACGCCTACATGCGGCTCAATGCCGAGGGCTATGACGATCCCGGCTTCAACAGCCTGTGGGGCTTCTACGCATCGTCACCGTCCGAGCGCGGCGTGCAGATTCGTGACGGCCTGCTCTCGCTCGGCCGCAAGCGGCTGGACGAGATGGACCGCGCCGGCATCGACAAGGCGATCATCGCGCTCACCGCCCCCGGCACCCATGTGTTCGAGGGCGACGAAGCCAAGGCGCTCACCACCGACGCCAACGATCAGCTCGCCGCCGCCTGCCGCGCCCATCCCGACCGCTTCATCGGCATGACCGCGATCGCGCCGTCCGAGCCCGAATGGTCGGCACGGGAAATCCAGCGCGGCCACGATCTCGGCTTCAAGGCGGTCATCCTGAACGGCCACGTGAAGGGCGAATATACCGACGCCGAAAAGTTCTACCCGATCTTCGAGGCCGCCGAGGCGCTCGGCACGCCGGTCTACCTCCACCCGCAGGGCCCGTCGAAGGGCATGATCGGCCCGCTGCTGGAGCGCGGTCTCGACGGCGCGGTCTACGGCTTCGGCGTGGATACCGGGCTTCACCTGCTGCGGCTGATCGTGATGGGCGTGTTCGATCGCTTTCCGAACCTGAAGCTGATCGTGGGTCATGGCGGCGAGGCGCTGCCTTACTGGTCCTACCGGCTCGATTACATGCACGCCGCCGGTGTGCGTTCGAACCGCTACGAGTTCCTGAAGCCGCTGAAGCTCGGCTCGATCTCGGCCTATCTGAAGAACAACGTCTACGTGACCTTCTCGGGCATGGCGTTCCCGGACGCGATTCAGTTCTGCCAGAAGGTGATCGGGGTCGACCGAGTCATGTATGCGATGGATTACCCGTACCAGTATGAGCCGGAGGAGGTCGCGGTGCAGGACGCGATGGACATCAGCCTGGAAGACAAGCGCGCCTTCTTCCAGACCAATGCGGAGCGGGTGTTCAACCTCTGATGGCCAGCACAGCTTCTCCCGCCGACCCGGAATGCACGGCGGCCGCCGCAAAGTTGGGCAGCGGGCGGAGCTGGTACGTCCTGATCCTGCTGACCCTGGTCGCCTCGGTCAGCCTGCTCGACCGTCAGGTCATCACGATCCTGGCGGTCGACATCAAGCGCGACCTAGGGCTGAACGACAGCGAGATCGGGCTGGTCTACGGCACGTTCTTCGCGATCTTCTACGCTCTGTTTTCGATCCCGCTCGGCCGCTTGGCGGACGGATGGGTGCGGACCCGGCAGGTCGCGCTGGCGCTCACCGGCTGGTCGATCGCGACCGTCGGCTGCGCCTTTGCCGGCGGGTTCGGCTCGCTCTCGGCGTGGCGCATCGGCGTCGCGGTCGGTGAGGCGGGGGCCGGCCCCGCCGCCTACTCGCTGGTCGCCGATCTTTTTCCGCGGGCGCAGCGAGCGACGGCATTCGCGATCTACGGATCGTCTTCGGCGATCGGCGTCGGGCTATCGATCGCGCTCGGCGGCATCGTCGTCGATGCCTGGAATGGCGCCTTTCCGGGCGGGGTCGGCTGGTTCGGCCTCGTGGGCTGGCAGGCGGCGTTCATCACCGCCGCGCTGCCGGGCTTCGTGCTCGCGATCCTGATCCTGCTGGTGCGCGAGCCCGCGCGCGGCATTTCCGATGGCATTATCCAGGCGCGCGAGCCGCGTCCGTTCGCGACCGCCGGCGGCGAGATGATGGCTCTGGTGCCGCCGCTCTCGCTCTTCAACCTGACCCGGATCGGAGCCGGACGCGGCGCTCGCCGGCGCAACCTCGGCTACCTGGCCATCGCCATCGCCTTCGTCGCGGCGATGACGACGGCCGTCCACGCCATGATCCCGCCCGACAAACTCAAGGTCTACACGGTCTTCCTGGGCGTGCCGGTGACGAGCCACCTCGTCCAGTGGGCGATCGTCGGCTTCGGCGGCTATGCGGCCTTCTCGTGGATCCAGGCGCAGCGCGTCCGTGATCCGGTCGCGTCGAAGGTGATGTGGTCGAGCCCGACCTTCATCGCAATGATCGTCATCGCCTCGTTCAACCTGCTGCTGAACTACGGTTACTCGGCCTGGATGGCGCCTTATGCCGTCATCACCTTCAAGGCACCGATGGCGGAGGTCGGCATCAAGCTCGGCCTCACCGCTGCGGTCGCCGGCGGCCTGGGTACGATCCTCGGCGGCGTGGTCGGCGACTGGGCGCGGCGGCGGACCCCGATCGGGCGGATGTGGGTGCTGCTCTTCACGACCGTCGTGCCGCTGCCGATGGCGTTCATCACCTTGAGCCAAACGACGCTCGATTCGTACCTGCTGTGGCTGCTCGCCTCCAGTGCGATCCTGACAGGCTGGTTTCCCTGCTGCACCGCTACGCTCCACGATCTGGTCCTGCCGCGGATGCGCGGCACGGCGACGGCGATCCTCTATCTCGGCATTACCATCATCGGCATGGGCACCGGTCCGTATCTCGTCGGCACCGTCAGCGACGTCACCGGCAGCCTCGCCCGGGCGATCCTGACCGGCTATTCAGCATCGGTGATCGTCTGGATCGCGATCCTGGTGGCGATGCGCTATCTTGCGCGCGACGAAGCCAGCCTGCTCGACCGCGCGCGTGCTGCCGGGGAGCCGATTTGATCCGTGCCGGTGGGCGCGATAGAACCGATTAAACCCGAGAAAACGTCCAGGAGAGCAAGCATGGCCACGGTATTCGCCCAGCCCGACTTTTCCGCGAAGGTCCGCGGCTTTCTCGATCGCCAGACGAAGCTGCTGATCGACGGCAAGTGGGTCGAGTCGACCGGGTCGAAGACGGTCGAGACGCACGATCCGTCGACGGGCAAGCTGATCGCGAACCTGGTCGATGCGACCGATGAGGACGTCAACCGCGCCGTCGCCGCCGCCCGCCGCGCCTTCGACGACGGCCGCTGGTCGGGGCTCCCCGCCGCGCAGCGTGAGCGCATCATCCTGAAGCTCGCTGACCTGATCGAAGCGCACGCCGAGGAGTTGGCCGAGCTCGAATCGATCGACAACGGCAAGCCGCATTTCTTCGCCAGCCACGTCGACATTCCTGCGGCGATAGCGCAGTTTCGCTACCAGGCCGGCTGGGCGACCAAGCTGCACGGCAACCACCACGCCCCGTCCAGCGCCCCGGAAGGCGCCTTCCACGCTTATGTCCGCCGCGAGCCGCTCGGCGTCGCCGCGCTGATCGTGCCGTGGAACTTCCCGCTGCTGATGGCCGCCCTCAAGCTCGCGCCCGCGCTCGCCGCCGGCTGCACGATGATCCTGAAGCCCGCCGAACAGACCAGCCTGACGGCGCTCCGCCTGGGCGACCTGTTCCAGGAGGCGGGCCTGCCCGACGGCGTCGTCAACATCCTGACGGGGCTCGGCGAGACCGTCGGCGATGCTTTGGTCCGGCATCCCGATGTCGACAAGGTCGCCTTCACCGGATCGACCAACGTCGGCAAGATCATCACCCGGGCCGCCGCCGACACGCTGAAGCGCGTGACGCTGGAACTCGGCGGCAAGTCGCCGGTGATCATGATGCCGGACGTCGACATCGACCACGCCACGGGTGGCGCGGCCAACGCGATCTTCTTCAACGCCGGCCAGGTCTGCGTCGCGGGATCGCGGCTCTATGCCCACAAAAGCATCTTCGACAAGCTGGTCGACGGCGTCGCCGAGGCGGCCTCCAAGCTCAAGCTCGGGCCGTCGCTTCACCAGGAATCACAAATGGGCCCGCTGGTCTCGTCCGAACAGCGCGACCGCGTTCTGTCCTACATCGAGAGCGCACGGACCGCGGGCGCGTCGATCGTCACGGGTGGCGGCGGCCATGGCGACGACGGCTATTTCGTCCAGCCAACGGTGATCGCCGACGTCGATCGCGACATGAAGGTGATGCGCGAGGAGATCTTCGGCCCGGTCGTCTGCGCGACCCGCTTCGACGATCTCGACGAGGTTGCCCGTCACGCCAACGACACCGAGTTCGGCTTGGCGGCGTCGATCTGGACCAAGGACGTGAGCACGATGCACAAGCTCGCGGCCAAGATCAAAGCCGGCACGGTCTGGGGCAACTGCCACTCGATGATCGACGCTTCGCTGCCGTTCGGCGGCTACAAGCAGTCGGGCGCCGGCCGTGAGCAGGGCCTGGAAGGCGTCATGAACTATACCGAGACCAAGTCGGTCATCATCGCGCTCTGAGGATTGCGCCCCCTCCCCGCACGGGAGGGGGCGTGTCCACGGCGACGCAGACCCTCCGGCGCGCGACGCCGATCGAAACGTTTGTTACGATGCTCCGAATCGAGAGAGGATCCTGCATGTCCGAAACGCTGCTTCCGGAGGGCGTGACCCTCCGTCATCCCGACAAGCTGTTCATCGGCGGCGAGTGGGTCTCACCCGCTAGCGGCAGCACGATCGAGATCGTGTCGCCGAACAGCGAGCAGGTCGTGGCGTTCGTCGGCGAAGCGGGTGAAGCGGACATGGACGCCGCCGTCGCCGCAGCCCGCGAGGCGTTCGACCATGGCCCCTGGTCCACGATGAAGCCCGCCGAGCGCGCCGCGAAGATGCAGGCGATGCTCGATTGGCTGAAGGCCCGGCACGGCGAGATCGCACTTTGCCAGACGGCACAGATGGGCGCGCTCTCGACGATGGCGCCGTTCCTGGTCGCCGGCGGCAGCGAGACGCTGGAGCGCACGATCGGCTATGCCGGTCAGTTCGAATGGGTGAAGCGGCGCGAGACGAGCGTGCCCGGCAAGACCGCCTTCATCGCCTATGAGCCGGTCGGCGTGGTCGCCTGCATCGCGCCCTGGAACGTCCCTTATTCGACGATGATGGGCAAGGTCGCGCCGGCGCTCATCTCCGGCTGCACGATCATTATGAAGCCGTCGCCCGAAACCCCACTGGAGGCCTACTTCATCGCCGAAGCGGCCGAGGCGGCGGGCATTCCGGCGGGCGTCGTCAATCTGGTGCCGTCGCACCGCGATGCCGCGGACTATCTCGTCCGCCGACCGGGTGTCGACAAGATCAGCTTCACCGGATCGACCGTCGCGGGCCGCCGCATCGCCAGCGTCGCAGGCGATCGGATCGCGCGGGTGACGCTGGAACTCGGCGGTAAGTCTGCGGCCATCGTCCGCGACGACATGCCCACCGACGTCGCCGCCAAGATCCTCGGCCGCACCATTACCATGCTGTCGGGCCAGATCTGCGCCACGCTCAGCCGCGCCATCGTCCCCGCTGCGCGCCATGACGAGATCGCCGATGCGATCGCGGCGGAGATGAAGCTGGTCAAGATCGGCTATTCGGACGACCCCGCGACCGAAATGGGGCCGCTGGCGATGAAGCGGCAGCTCGACCGCGTCGAGGACTATATCGCCAAGGGCAAGCAGGAGGGCGCCGAACTCGTTACCGGCGGCCAGCGGCCGAGCCACCTCAACCGCGGCTTCTTCATCGAGCCGACCCTTTTTGCCGACGTCGACAACAAGTCCGCCATCGCCCAGGAGGAGATCTTCGGCCCCGTCCTGAGCCTGATCAAGGCGGACGACGAGGATCATGCCATCGCTCTGGCGAACGACACGATCTACGGCCTGAACAATTCGGTGCTGACCCAGGATGCCGACGCCGCCTACCGCATCGCGCGGCAGCTCCGCTCGGGCGGGTTCAATCAGAACGGGCTCGGCGCCGACTTCGCATTGCCGTTCGGCGGCTTCAAGCAGTCCGGGATCGGTCGCGAAGGCGGCCTGGAGGGGCTCCACGCCTACCTCGAATCAAAGACGATGCTGCTCGACGCCGAGCCGGCGGCGCTCTGAGGGTTCAGACAGCAAAACGCCGCCCCGGCTTTGCCGTGGGCGGCGCTCTGCGTGCGACCCTGACGAAAAGCGTCAGATGCTGTTGATGGCACCCTTGACGTTGCCCTTGGCGGTCTGAAGATCGCCCTTGGCTTCCTGGGCGTCACCCTCGGCCTTGATGTCTGGCCGATCAGTAGCCTCGCCGATGCCGCGCTTGGCCTTGCCGACGGCTTCGTTGATGGCGCCCTTGGCCTTGTCCGTGAACTCGCCCATCGTCTTTACTCCTTGACTGGCAGCCGCCCAAGCGGATGCAAACTCGGAATATAAAACGAGACGAGTCCGCGACTTGTTCCCGTTACGATTGATTTAGATCAGGCCGGCGAGCGGGCTGGAGGGGTCGGCATAACGGCGCTTGGCCATCCGCCCGGCGCGGTAGGCCAGCCGTCCGGCCTCGATCGCAGCCTTCATCGCTCGGGCCATAAGGATCGGATCCCTGGCCTCGGCGATTGCGGTGTTCATCAGCACGCCGTCGCAGCCGAGCTCCATCGCCGCGGCCGCATCCGAAGCCGTGCCGACTCCGGCATCGACCAGCACCGGCACCTTCGCGCCCTCGACGATCAGGCGGATCGTCACCCGGTTCTGGATGCCGAGGCCGGAGCCGATCGGCGCGCCGAGCGGCATGATCGCGACCGCACCGACATCCTCCAGTCGCCGCGCGGCGATCGGATCGTCGACGCAGTAGACCATCGGCTCGAAGCCTTCCTTGGCGAGGATCTCGGTCGCGCGCAGCGTTTCGACCATGTCCGGGTAGAGCGTCTTCGCCTCGCCCAGCACCTCCAGCTTGACCAGGGTCCAGCCGCCTGCCTCGCGCGCCAGCCGGAGCGTGCGGATCGCATCCTCCGCGTTGAAGCAGCCGGCGGTGTTCGGCAGATAAGTGATGCGCTTGGGATCGATGAAGTCGGTCAGCATCGGCGCGTTGCGATCGGCGATGTTGACCCGGCGTACCGCCACCGTGACGATCTCGGCGCCCGACGCTTCGACCGCGGCGGCGTTCTCCGCGAAGCTCTTATACTTGCCGGTGCCGACGATCAGGCGCGAGCGGAAGCGCCGGCCGGCCACCGTCCAGCCATCCTCGTCGAGCTTGGCCGGATTGTCGCCGCCGCCGACGAAATGGACGATTTCGAGTTCGTCGCCATCCTCGATCTTCACGTTGGCCAGCGTCGATCGCGGCACCACCTCCAGGTTGCGCTCCACGGCGACCTTCGTCGCCTCCAGCCCCAGCTCGGCGGCGAGCTCGGCGATGGTGATGCCGTCGGCGATGCGGCGGTGCTCGCCATTCACGCGGATGCTAATCGTCCCGTCGGTGGTCATCTATTCGGCCGATCCGTTTGTCCCGAGCGCGGTCGAGGGACGCATGTGCTGGCGAAACGTGTCTCGACTTCGCTCGACACGAACGGTTACGAGGGGGGCTATACGGTCGAACAGCCGAGGACGGAACCCCGCGATGAACGACACGCCGACCATCTTCGTCCTCAACGGCCCCAATCTGAACCTGCTCGGCACGCGCGAGCCGGAGGTCTACGGCCATGACACGCTCGACGACGTAGCCGGCCGGCTCGAGGATCAGGCGCAGGATCTGGGCGTCGGCATCGACATGCGTCAGTCGAACCACGAAGGCCATCTGATCGACTGGTTGCACGAGGCGAACGCGACCGGCGCCAAGGCGGTGATCCTGAACGCGGGTGCCTTTACCCACACATCGGTCGCGCTCTACGATGCGATCAAGGCGATCCAGGTGCCGGTGATCGAGGTCCACATTTCGAACCCGGTTGCGCGCGAAGCTTTTCGCCACCACAGCTATGTCGGCATGGCTGCGAAGGGAACCATCGCGGGGCTCGGGACGTACGGATACGCCCTCGCGCTGGACGCCGCCGCCAAGCTCTGACAGTAGCGCGGGCAAAGCGTAAACAAGGGGACACAAATGGCCGACCAGCCCAATGGCGGCATGCAGGTCGATCCGGGCCTCGTCCGTCAGCTTGCCGAGTTGCTCGATGCGACCCAGCTGACCGAGATCGAGGTTCAGGATGGCGCGCGCCGCATCCGCGTCGTGCGCAACTTCGCTGCACCCGTCCAATCCGCACCACAGGCCGGCGTCGCGCCCGTGATGGCAGCTCCGCCGCCCGTCGCTGCGGCCACGCCCGCCGCCCCGCCGGTGGCCGCGCCCGATCCCGCCGCGACGCCGGGGGCGGAGCATCCTGGCACGATCCGTTCGCCGATGGTCGGCACGGCCTATCTCGCGCCCGAACCCGGCGCCAAGCCGTTCGCGGCGACGGGAGACAAGGTCGCGGCCGGCGACACGCTGCTGATCCTGGAGGCGATGAAGGTGATGAACCCGATCGTCTCGCCGCGTGCAGGCACGGTCCGCGCCGTGTTCGTCGAAAGCGGCCAGCCGGTGGAGTTTGATCAGCCGCTCGTGATCGTCGAGTAACATGGCGATCCAGAAGGTCCTGATCGCCAATCGCGGCGAAATCGCGCTCCGTATCCACCGCGCCTGCCACGAAATGGGCATCAAGACGGTCGCGGTGCACTCCACCGCAGACACCGACGCGATGCACGTCCGCCTGGCCGACCAGGCGGTCTGCATCGGGCCGCCGCCGGCCGCCGACAGTTATCTCAACATCCCGAACATCATTTCGGCCGCCGAGATCAGCGGCGCCGACGCGATCCACCCCGGCTATGGCTTCTTGAGCGAGAATGCCCGGTTCGCCGAGATCGTCGAACTGCACAACATCATCTGGATCGGCCCCAAGCCCGAACATATCCGGACGATGGGCGACAAGATCGAGGCGAAGCTGACGGCCGCCAAGCTCGGCCTGCCGCTGGTGCCGGGTTCGGACGGGCCGCTCACCGACCTCGGTGAAGCCAAGCGCGTCGCCGCGGAAATCGGCTATCCGGTGCTGATCAAGGCGGCGTCCGGCGGCGGCGGCCGCGGCATGAAGGTGGTGCCTTCGGAGGACCAGCTCGAAACGCTGATGAGCCAGGCCGGTTCGGAGGCGAAGGCGGCGTTCGGCGACGCGACCGTCTACATGGAGAAATATCTAGGCGATCCGCGCCACATCGAATTCCAGGTGTTCGGCGACGGCAACGGCAACGCCATCCACCTCGGCGAGCGCGACTGCTCGCTCCAGCGCCGCCATCAGAAGGTGCTGGAGGAGGCCCCCTCCCCCGTCATTTCGGCCGAGCAGCGCACCCATATGGGCGGCATCGTCGCCAGGGCGATGGCCGACATGGGCTATCGCGGTGCGGGCACGATCGAGTTCCTGTACGAGAATGGGGAATTCTACTTCATCGAGATGAATACCCGGCTTCAGGTCGAGCATCCGGTGACGGAGGCGATCACCGGTCTCGACCTTGTCCGCGAACAGATCCGCATCGCCGACGGCCAGCCGCTGACGCTGCGCCAGGAGGATGTCGAGTTTCGCGGCCACGCCATCGAATGCCGGATCAATGCCGAGGATCCGCGCACCTTCTCGCCGTCGCCGGGCAAGGTGACCAGCTGGCACGCACCCGGCGGCATGCACGTCCGCGTCGATAGCGGGCTCTACGCCGGCTATAAGATCCCGCCTTACTATGACAGCATGATCGCCAAGCTGATCGTCTACGGCACGACGCGCAACGGCGCGTTGCGGCGCCTGCGCCGTGCGCTCGAGGAGTTCGTGATCGAGGGGGTCAAGACCACCATTCCGCTCCACCAGGCGCTGCTGGACGATCCGGAGTTCCAGAAGGGTGAGTACACGATCAAGTGGCTGGAACAGTGGCTGGAGCGCGAGGGACAGGCGTGAAGGCGACGATCTGGCACAATCCGCGCTGTTCCAAGTCGCGTGAGACGCTGGCGATCCTGCAGGCCGAGCCCGGCGTCGAACTGGCCGTCGTCGAATATCTGAAGCAGCCGCCGAGTCTCGCTGAACTGTCGCGGATGATCGGCCTGGCCGGGCTGAAGCCCAAAGACGTGCTGCGCGCGCGGGAGCCGGGTGCCGCCGCTCTCGCCGAGGCCGGGCAGGACAATACGCTGGTCGCCATGGCGCGCGATCCGATCCTGATCGAGCGCCCGTTCGTGGAGACCGACAAGGGCGTTCGCCTCTGCCGACCGCCCGAGAAGATCCGCGAGATCCTGTGACGGGTCGCTCCCCCGGTCAGGCGGAGGGGAGCGCTTCTCAGGATGGCCGGAAACCACTACCTTACAGCACGTGACCGTGCTCGATCCCGACCTGCTGCTGCGCGCTTATTCGATCGGCGTGTTCCCGATGGCGGACAGCCGCCGCGCGCGTGACGTCTTCTGGGTGGAGCCCAAGAAGCGGGGTATCCTGCCGCTGGATGGTTTCCGGCTGTCGCGCTCGCTTGCGAAGACGCTCCGGTCGGACCGCTTTACGGTGACGGCCGACAAGGCGTTCGGCGCCACGGTCGCGGCCTGCGCCGCTGCCACACCGGACCGGCCCGATACCTGGATCAACGGCCAGATCGAGGCCGCCTATGCCGAGCTTCATGCCCGCGGCCACGCCCATTCGATCGAGTGCTGGGACGACGATCGCCTGGTCGGCGGCCTCTACGGTGTCCGGCTCGGTGCCGCCTTCTTCGGGGAAAGCATGTTCAGCCGTGCTCGTGACGCCTCGAAGGTCGCACTCGCCCATCTGGTGGCGCGGCTGCGCGTCGGTGGCTTCCGCCTGCTCGATTGCCAGTTCCTCACGCCGCATCTCGCCTCGCTGGGTGCGATCGAGATCGGCCGCGAGGATTACGTCTCGTTGCTGGACGGGGCGCTCGGCGTGGCTGCAGGCGCCGGTGCCGGCTGGGCGTCGCTGGCCGGATCGGCGGACTTCTTCGCGGTGGACCGCTTGGAGGCGCCTTCGGACGCGGTGATCGACACCGTCTCGGGTCCTATATCGGGATGGCGCATCGCGCAGCTCTTGGGCCAGACGTCGTAGATCGGGTGCTCGACGACGTTGAGCGACGGGGATTCCTTGTAGAGCCAGCCTGAGAAGATTCGCCGCCAGCGTTCGTCACGGCCACGAACGTCGGCCTGGACGAAAGCACCGGTCAACTTCTCCGGCTCCCAGGGCGCGGTCGCCTCGCACGCGCGCAGCCGCACGATCAGGTCGCCCAGTCGTACCGCCTGGCCCGGTTTCAGGGTGACGTCCCGCCACAGGCCGTTGCGCTTGTTGAGGACGCCGATCGTGGCAACCCGCTCCGCCATGGGCGTCTCGGCCTTAGCTGCCGGAACCGACGGAGCGACCGGCTGGGCTCGTTGCGTTCGGGCGGAAGCAGCAGCGGCAGGCGCGGCTTCCGGCGCCGGGGCGGCAGGCTCGGCCTGTTCATTCTGGAGGGCGAGCGCCCCCTGCCAGGCAGCGATGCCGGCGAGCGCGGTCAGCGCCAGCGCGGCGAGCGGGTGCTTCACGGCGCCGGTGTTGCGGCGGGCGCCGCGGCGGTGCCGCTATCCGCCGGCGCACTGCTGCTGCCCGACTTGTTGATGAACTGACCGATCAGGCCCATCATGTCGATCGAGCCCTGGGTATCGAGGATCGTGTCGCCGTTTTTCAGCGGCGTTTCCGATCCACCCGGCACCAGCGCCACGTAAGTCCCGCCCAGCAAGCCTTCCGAAGTGATCGCGGCGCTGCTGTCCGACGGGATCTTGATCTTCGGATCGATCGCGAGGGTCATCGAGACCTGATAGCTCTGCGGATCGAGCGACTGATCGGCAACCGAGCCGACCTTGACCCCGGCGACGCGCACGTCCGTGCCCGGGTTCACCCCGACAGCGCTGGGGAAGAGGGCCGTGACCCGAGTCGCACCGGCCGTGCCGCGGCCACCGGTCCGCTGAAGCGCGGTCAGGACGAACCACGCCGCCAGCAGCACCACGAGCAACCCGACGAACGCCTCGGCGCCGTTTTCCTTGAACAGGCTCTTCATTGTCTAGTTGGGGCTCCACGCCTCATAGTCGCCGGTCGCCGCGGCGCGACGGCCGCCCTGCTCCAGCGCACCGGCCGGGCGATAGGCCTCTGCCGTGCCCGTCTGATTGGAAAGCGCCGGCTTCTCCCACGGACGTGGCGGGGGCAACGCCTCATCCGGCACGGCGTCGAACGTATGGTGCAGCCAGCCATGCCACTCCGGCGGTACCCGGCTGGCATCGTTCGATCCGTTGTAGATCACCCAGCGCCGTCCGCCCTGCTTCGCCTGGAAATAGACGTTGCCGAGCGAATCCTCGCCGACGCGACCGCCATGACGGCGGCTGAACAGGGCGGTGCCGATCGTGGCGCCGTCCCACCAGGTAAAGATGCTCTTGAGCAGGCCCATGGCGAGCCGCTTAGCGCCTAAGCGCGTGCCGACGCAACAATTCTCGGGAGCCGCACGCTCGCCCTGCTTCAGCCGGTCGGCCCGCCCGGCCAGCGCACCCGATCGCCCGCTTCGATGCCCTGCGCCGCCGCGGCGCCACCGGCCAGTTCGAGCACGGCCACGACCGGCTCGCCCGAATCGACCAGCGCCAGCGATTCGGGCACGGTCCTGGCCGCGATCCGCGCGATCGTACCATCCGGGCGGATGAAGATCATGTCGAGCGGGATGAGCGTGTTCTTCATCCAGAAGCTCGCTTCGCGCGGCGGCGACATCGGGAACAGCATCCCGGTCCCCTTGGGTACGTCCGTGCGGAACATCAGCCCCTGCGCCTGTTCGGCTTCGGTACGCGCCAGTTCGACGGTGAACTCCCGCATGCCGCGGGCGGTGGCGATGGTCAGCGGAACCTGCGTCAGCGTCACCGTTGGCGGGCCACCTTCGGGCGACGAAGCGGCGAGCGGCGACGTTCCTGTCGTCGACATCATCGTCGCGCAGCCGGCGACCAGCGCGAACGCGCCGACATACCACAAGGACCGCCGCATCACGCCTCGACCGAGACGACGACGGCGAGCGGCCCCTTGCGACCATCGGCGATACGGGCGAGCAGGCGCTGCTCGGGCATGAGATCGCCGATGCCGGCGCGACGAACGGTTTCCATGTGGACGAATATATCCTGCGCTTCGCCCGAGCGCACCAGGAAACCATAGCCTTTCAGCCGGTTGAACCACTTCACCGTGACCAGTTCGAACTCGCCGGCTTCATCGATCAGGCGGGACGGGTCGACGCGCTCCGCCTTGCTTGCCGTGACCAGGTCCGGATCGGGACCGGTGGCGGTGCTGAGATCGATCGCCAGAACGCGGCGGCATTGCAGCCCCCGCTCCCGGCGCACCGCGACGCAATCGACGCGGGCACCTTCGGGCAACGTGCGGCGGCCATGTTCGCGCAGGATCGAGAAATGGATGAGGATGTCGCCCGCGTCATCGTCGCCCACGACGAAGCCGAACCCCCGCGTCCCATCGAACCATTTGACCGCCCCGCTGATCCGCGTGACCGGCTCCTGCTCGCCGCCGAAGTCGACGTCGTCGTCCACCACCTCGGACGAAGGTTCGAGGTCGAACAACGACGCAATCGGACGGTCAAGCTTCATCCAGGCCCACATCCCCAGAGGCGAGGCTGTTAATCTAGCATAAAGGTTGGGACTGACGAAGATTCTTTCAGCTGCGGTCACCCATCGCGGGACGGAATCTCACCGGGCGCTGCGTGGATGAATATGCGGGCGAGCGGCAGCGGATGACCGGCCCGCAACATCGCCGCCAGGGCCTTGCGGCGCTGCTCCGGATCGGCGGGCTTCAGGGAAAACGGACCGATCTTCCGCCGCTTGGCAAAAGCTTCCGCGGCACTCCAGGCGTCCTCGGCGGCATCCTCAAGCGCCGGCGCGGCATCGTCCGCGGCGATGCCGGCCGCTCGCAGCGCGGCACTGATGCGATGCGCGCCATAACCGCGCCGGCCGAGCGAGGCAGATCGTGCAGCGGCAAAGGCGCGATCGTCGACGAAGCCCAGGTCAGCGAGTCGCGCGACGATTCCGTCGATCGGCGGTGGCGCCTCCCCCGCCCAGCCGCGCTCGGCAAGCTTGCGCCCGAGATAGGTGCGAACCTTGGCGCGGGTGGTTGCGTAGCGCGCGACATAGTCCAGCGCGAGGCGTTCAAGCCCCCCCGCATCGATCGGCGGACGGTTGCGATCTGGTGCTTGTCGTGCCACGCGCCACGTTTGTGCCACAGTGGGGCGGGAATGAGTAGGTTCCGATCCGTTGCCCGAAGAACGGGAAGGGATCGGCGGCCACGGGACGCTATGTCGCGGCGGTGGCAATATGGGAGCTGTCGAGGGTGCTAACAGAGGTTTCCGGCACGATCAGGAGCGGCGCGGCATCACGCGCGGCGGCGGCCGGCGTGCCGACGCCTACGCAGGATGATCTGCCGCGTCGCTTCTCGGATTTCACGACTTTGGGCGAGGCGCTCGATTATGCCGCCGCCGGCAAACGTGGCCTCAACTTCCACGATCCGCGGGGCAACCTCGACCGGGTCTATCCGTATGCCGAGCTGCGGATCGACGCGATCGCCGTTGCCCGGCGCCTGATCGGCCACGGCCTGGTTCCGGGCGATCGGATCGCGCTCGTCGCCGAGACGGGCCCCGAGTTCGCCGCCTTGTTCTTCGGCGCCGTCTATGCCGGCGTCTGGCCGGTGCCGCTGCCGCTGCCGACATCGTTCGGCGGCCGCGATTCCTATATCGACCAGTTGGCCGTCCAGCTTGCGAGTTCGGATCCCAAGCTGCTCCTCTATCCGGCCGAGCTGGCCGACATGGCGGGTGCCGCCGCTGCGTCGCGCGGCGTGCAGGGTATGGCGTGGGAGGATTTCGCCTGCGTGCCGGCGTCCTCGGCGCCGCTCCCCGTCTCGCGTCCCGACAACGTCGCCTACCTGCAATATTCCAGCGGCTCGACGCGCTTTCCGCACGGCGTCGCCGTCACCCATCACGCCTTGCTCAACAATCTGGCCGCGCACTCGCATGGCATGGAGCTGATTGATACCGATCGCTGCGTATCGTGGCTGCCGTGGTACCATGACATGGGACTGGTCGGCTGCTTCCTCTCGCCGGTCGCCAACCAGGTGTCGACGGATTATCTGAAGACCGAGGATTTCGCGCGCCGCCCGCTTGCCTGGCTGGACCTGATCAGTCGCAACGAGGGCACGACGCTCAGCTATTCGCCGACCTTTGGCTACGACATCTGTGCCCGCCGTATGTCGAGCCAGTCGAAGGTGTCCGAGCGGTTCGACCTGTCGCGGTGGCGCATCGCCGGGAACGGCGCGGACATGATCCGGCCGGACGTGATGCAGGCGTTCGTCGACGCCTTTGCCGAGGCCGGGTTCAAGGCTTCGGCCTTCCTGCCGAGCTACGGCCTGGCCGAAGCGACGCTGGCGGTTTCGATCATGCCCCCGGGCGAAGGCATCGTCGTGGAGCTGGTCGAGGAGACGCAGCTCTCCGGGGCCACCAGCGGTGCCGGCCGGCCGCAGCGTTACCGCGCGATCGTCAATTGCGGAAAGCCGGTTCGCGACATGATCGTCGAGATCCGCGACGAAGACGGCGCCGTGCTGCCCGACAGCGCGATCGGCAAGGTCTGGGCCAAGGGCCCGTCGATCATGCACGGTTATTTCCGCGACGAGACCGCAACCTCCGCTTGCATGGTCGACGGTTGGCTCGACACGGGCGACATGGGCTACCTGTCGGACGGCTACGTCTACATTGTGGGCCGGGCCAAGGACATGATCATCATCAACGGCAAGAATCACTGGCCGCAGGATATCGAGTGGGCGGTCGAGCAGCTGCCGGGCTTCAAGGCGGGCGACATCGCCGCCTTCGCGATCACGACCCCTGGCGGCGAAGAGACGCCGGCCGTCCTGGTCCAGTGCCGCACATCCGACCCCGCCGAACGCACCCGTCTGCGCGACGAGATTCGCGAAAAGGTGCGGTCGATCACCGGCATGAACTGCGTTGTCGAACTGGTCCCGCCGCGGACCTTGCCGCGCACCAGCTCGGGCAAGCTCAGCCGCGCCAAAGCCCGCAATCTCTACCTGTCGGGCGAGATCCAGCCGTACGAGATGGCGGCCTGATCGGGCCCAAGCGGCTTGCGCTCGCCGCTGCACGACGCTATGTGCGCCGGTCTCGGACCTGGAGGAGTGTAGCTCAGTTGGTAGAGCATCGGTCTCCAAAACCGAGGGCCGTGGGTTCGAGTCCCTCCACTCCTGCCATCTGACGGCCACCACGCGGTGGCGGCAGAAGGCGAGAATCGGCCGAGGGTTCGGGAATAAGGACAAGGCCAGGGCCGCACCGGCGAACGCCGGAAAGCGGCCGCTGGCCCTGTCTGGTTTGTGAAGGCGTGGAAGGTAGCATCACGGTGGCGGCGGTTTCTTCAGGCGGGTTCTTCGGCAAGGTGGGCGATCTCGTCCGCGGCGTGCCCGAGTTCATTCGTCAGGTTCAGGCCGAGACCCGCAAGGTCGCCTGGCCGAGCCGGCGCGAGACGATCACCACCGCCGTCATGGTGGTGCTGATGACGCTGATCCTCGGTATCTTCTTCTTCGCCGTCGATACGGTGTTCAGCCGCATCGTGCAGGCGCTCCTGTCGACGCTGGACTGAGGTTTAGGATAGGCTCCCATGTCCCGCTGGTACATCATTCACGCTTATTCGGGCTTCGAGAACAAGGTCCGGGACGCCATCATGGCGGACGCGACGCGTCTCGGGCTCGAGAGCCTGGTCGAATCGGTCGAGGTTCCGACCGAGAAGATCACCGAGGTTCGCCGCGGCAAGAAGATCACGTCCGACCGCAAGTTCTTCCCCGGCTACGTGTTGGCGAAGCTCGAGATGAACGACGACGTCTATCACTTGGTGAAGAACACGCCGAAGGTGACCGGCTTCCTCGGTTCCTCGGGCAAGCCGCAGCCGATCAGCGAGGCGGAAGCCGCGCGCATTCTGAACACCAAGGACGAGGCCGCCGCCGCTGCGCCCAAGCAGAAGGTCAAGGTCGATTTCGAGATCGGCGACCAGGTCAAGGTGCTCGATGGTCCGTTCGCCAGCTTCAACGGCCTGGTCGAGGAGCTCGATTTCGATCGCAGCCGCGTCAAGGTGTCGGTCTCGATCTTCGGCCGCGCGACGCCGGTCGAGCTCGAGTTCGAGCAGGTGGAACGGGTCAAGTAAGGTCAAATTCGCCGTTCCGGCCCCGGTTGGGAAGGCGAAGCAAGTGACGTTTGCGGGAGAGGGGTTCGCTCCTCGCACGGACCGCTAAGCCATAGGAGGTAGACATGGCGAAGAAGATTACCGGTTACATCAAGCTGCAAGTGCCGGCCGGCAAGGCCAATCCCAGCCCGCCGATCGGCCCCGCGCTCGGTCAGCGCGGCGTCAACATCATGGAATTCTGCAAGGCGTTCAACGCGTCGACGGGTGACCATGATGTCGGTACGCCGCTGCCGACGGTCATTACCGTCTATGCCGACCGCAGCTTCTCGTTCGCAACGAAGACGCCGCCGGCGACGTACCTGATCAAGAAGGCCGCAAACCTGAAGTCGGGCTCCAAGGAGCCGGGCAAGGTTTCCGCGGGAACGATCAAGCGCTCGCAGCTGGCCGAGATCGCGCAGGCCAAGATGAAGGACCTGAACGCCAACGACATCGAGGCGGCGACGAAGACGATCGAGGGCTCCGCACGCGCGATGGGCCTCTCCGTGGTGGAGGGCTGATATCATGCTGCAGGCAAAAAAGATGAGCAAGAAGGCCAAGGCGATGGCTGCGGCGGTGGACGCCACCAAGCTCCACGGCGTCGATGAGGCGATCGCGTTGGTCAAGACCAACGCCACGGCGAAGTTCGACGAGACCGTCGAGGTCGCGCTGAACCTGGGTGTCGATCCGCGTCATGCCGACCAGATGGTCCGTGGCGTCGTCACCCTGCCGAAGGGCACGGGCAAGACCGTCCGCGTCGGCGTGTTCGCCCGCGGCGCGAAGGCCGACGAGGCGCTCGCCGCCGGTGCCGACGTGGTCGGTGCCGAGGACCTGCTCGAGATCGTCCAGAACGGCACGATCGATTTCGATCGCTGCATCGCCACGCCCGACATGATGGGTCTGGTCGGACGGCTCGGCAAGATCCTGGGTCCGAAGGGCCTGATGCCGAACCCGAAGCTTGGCACGGTGACGATGAACGTCGCCGCCGCGGTCGAAGCGGCGAAGGGTGGCCAGGTCGAGTTCCGCGTCGAGAAGGCCGGCATCATCCATTCCGGCATCGGCAAGGCGAGCTTCCCGGCGGAAGACCTGCGCGCGAACTTCGATGCGTTCGTCGACGCTATCGTGCGGGCCAAGCCGGCGGGTGCCAAGGGCAAGTATCTGAACAAGATTTCGGTGAGCTCTTCGATGGGCCCCGGCGTCAAGGTCGACGTGGCTCAGGTCAACGTCGCGTAAATAATTCCCGCCGCCGGTAGGCGGTGGAACCCCTCCCGTTCCGCTCTGCGGGCCGGGAGGCGTCCGTCCGAGACTGCGGGTGGGCCTCGGCCCTTAATCTCCCGCAATAGACGGGGAAGCGTTTTTCCGGATTTGCCCGTGCGATGGGCGTCCGGGTCTGCCGGCGGGGTCTCCCCTGTCCGCGTCAGGCAACCTCCCCCATCACCTCGCGGAATAACCGTCGGCTCGCCTTCGGGCATGCCGGCGGCTCGAACGCCTGCCGGACTGTCCGGCGGGCAGTGTGAATGGAGTGAGGCATGGATCGTACTCAGAAGTCTGAGGTCGTATCCGATCTGAACCGCACCTTCTCCGAGACCAGCGTGGTCATCGTCACGCGCAATCTCGGCCTGACTGTCGCCCAGTCGACGGCGCTCAGGAACAAGATGCGGGAAGCCGGTGCCACCTATAAGGTGTCGAAGAACAAGCTGGCCAGGATCGCGCTGGAAGGCACGACCTACGGTCCCCTGGGCGACATGCTGACCGGTCCGACCGCGCTCAGCACGTCCACGGACCCGGTTGCGCCCGCCAAGGTCGTCGTGGATTTTGCGAAGACCAACGACAAGCTGGAGATCGTCGGCGGCGTCATGGGGACCACGGTCCTCGACATCGCCGGAGTGAAGGCGCTCGCCGAGCTGCCGTCGCTCGACGAACTGCGCGCCAAGATCGTGGGCCTCGTCCAGGCGCCTGCGACCAAGATCGTCCAGATCGTCCAGGCTCCGGCCGGCCAGCTCGCCCGCGTCCTCTCGGCCTATGCCGAGAAGGACAAGGAAGCCGCCTGAACCTTTCTACCCTGATGTGAAACATGGGGGCGCGATGCGCCCCGCTTGATGGAGACTTACAATGGCCGACCTTCAGAAGATCGTTGACGACCTTTCTGCCCTGACCGTTCTCGAGGCCGCCGAGCTCTCGAAGCTGCTCGAAGAGAAGTGGGGCGTGTCCGCCGCTGCCGCGGTTGCCGCTCCGGCTGCCGGTGGTGCTGGCGCCGCTGCTCCGGCTGCCGAAGAGAAGACCGAGTTCGACGTCATCCTGACCGGCGACGGTGGCAAGAAGATCAACGTCATCAAGGAAGTCCGCGCGATCACCTCGCTCGGCCTGACCGAAGCCAAGACGCTGGTCGAGTCCGCCCCGAAGGCGATCAAGGAAGGCGTCAGCAAGGACGAGGCCGAGAAGATCAAGGCCCAGCTCGAGGCCGCCGGCGCGACCGTCGAACTGAAGTAATTTCGGCCTTCGGGCAGAAATCACCCCCGGATCCGTCCGGGGCGACAGGGGGCGGTCCGGAGACGGATCGCCCCTTCTTCGTTGGGCCATTCCGTACGCGAATGCCGTGGCATCTCCTCCTTGGCCGCGGCGCCTGCTCTCGCCCGCCGGGCCGACGAGGAACTTGAGAGACGCTGCGTTCGCCCGGAACTATCGGGAAAGGCGGCAGTTCAGCTCCGGACCCTTCGACCCGGTCACGACGCCCCGTAGGCCCCCGGCTTACGGGGCGTCGTTTATTCGGGCTCCCCCAGGTCGGGGAGAGGGCCTGGCTCGTCTCAGAGGCCAGCCTGAGCGGACGGCGTGCAGCGCCGATTGCAGCGCCCGGCAGATCGCGTACAACATGCCAGCAGCCGCGCATCCGACGCGGCTTACCTGCTGCCGGAGAGTGCGACGCCCATGAAGACCAGGCTCCTGATCCTTGCCACAGCGACCCTCCTCGGCACGACCGCGGTCGCCCAGACACCGGCCATGGTCGCGAAGGCCGTCGCCGCAGCCGATCGCCCCGCGGCCGACAAGGCACGCGATGCCGATCGCAAGCCTGCCGAGATGGTGATGCTCGCCGGGCTGAAGCCGGGCAGCAAGGTTGCCGATCTCATCCCCGGCGGCGGCTACTTCACGCGTGTGTTCGCCAAGGTCGTGGGCCCAAAGGGCAAGGTCTACGCGGTCGTCCCGGCGGCGCTCGCCGAACGCAATCCCAAGGCCACGGACGGGGTCAAGGCGATCGCGGCCGAGCCCGGCTACAAGAACGTCACGGTCGTGGTCGCCCCGCTCACCAGCATGGCCCCGCCGGGAACGCTGGATGTCGTCTGGACCTCGCAGAACTACCACGACGCCTATAACAATGCGCCCGCAGCCGCGGCGGATCTCGCCAAGGGCGCGTTCGCGGCGTTGAAGCCGGGCGGCGTTTTCGTCGTCGTCGATCATGCCGCCGCGCCGGGTACGACCGACGAGGCCGCAAAGCCGCTGCACCGGATCGATCCGGCCAAGGTCACGGCGCAGGTCGTCGCCGCGGGCTTCGTCGCCGACGGCCAGAGCAACGTACTCGCGAACCCGGCCGACATGCACGACAAGCCGGTGTTCGATCCGTCGCTGCGCGGTCATACCGATCAGTTTGCGCTGAAGTTCCGCAAACCCAAGTAACCCCGCGCGCCCGCGTCGCTCCAGCGGCGCGGGATTCCTGTGGGCGTCATCGCAAGAACATAACGCCTTGGGGGTAGCCCGGACGTGCCGGCTCGACACCTTGCGCGCGCGAACGTCGGGCGCGGCGCCTCAGTGGGTGATCGTCACGCCCTTGGGATCGATGCCAGCCGAGACGCCGGTCTTGGGTGCCGCGGCCAAGGGTGGCGGATCGAAGCGCTGCCAGCCGGCGGGACCCAGCCGCTCGATCGGACGGAAGCGCGTCTTGTACTGCATCCGCGCCGAACCCTCGACCCAATAGCCGAGATACACGTAAGGCAGGCCCGACTTCGCCGCGCGCAGAATGTGGTCCATGATGATGTAGGTGCCGAGACCGTCGCGCGCGTCCTCACCGGTTTCGAAGAAGCTGTAGATCATCGACAGCCCGTCGCCCTGATGATCGGTGAGGCACGCCCCGACCAACCGCCCCGGTTGGCCGTCGACGGTGGGCTCGCGATATTCGACGACGTAGGTGTTGACCGGCGTCTGCTCGACCATGTCGGCAAAGTCGAGTTCGTCCATGTCGGCCATGCCGCCGCCCGGATGCCGCGCGGCAAGGTAGCGGCGCAGCAGCGCGAACTGCTCCTCCGTCGTCCACGGCTTGCAGGCCGTGGCGACCAGGTCAGAGTGACGGCGGAGCAGCTTGCGCTGGGTCGCACTCGGCTCGAACTCTCCGGCAACGACACGCACCGACACGCAGGCGGTGCAATCCAGGCAGCTCGGTCGATAGGCAACGCTCTGGCTGCGACGGAAGCCGATCCGGCCGAGCGCATCGTTCAGGTCGCCGGCGTGACCGCCGCTCAGTTCGGTGAAGACCTTCCGCTCGGTCTTGCCGGGCAAATATGGGCAAGGCGACGGCGTGGTGACGAAGAAACGGGGAAAGCGAAACTGAGCGCTCACCAGCGATCCTCCTCCACGCGGCCAGATCGGCCCGCGCCAACGTCTGTGACTATGGCGGGTGAGGAGGTCCGTGAAAAGTGCGTTTACCAAGTAAAAGACGGTTAAGGCGCGGCCCCGGCTGCGGCGCGCGCGATCAGGCGAGTTCGACTGGTGTGACCTCATACCCGTTATCCGCCAGCGCCTGCATCAGCCGCTCCAGGTGGAGGCGGTCGCGTGTCTCGCATTCTATGTCGGTGATCAGGCCCTTAGCCGGCAGCGTCGAGAAGACGCGCTGGTGATAGACCTCGATGATGTTGACCTGCTGTTCGTCGAACACCCGTGCGACGTGGTAGAGCGCGCCGGGCCGATCCTGCAGCTTGATGCGCAGTCGCGCCAGCCGCCCGGATCGCGCCAAATCGCGCAGCAGCACATTCGCCAGCAGCCGCGTGTCGATGTTGCCGCCGCACAGCACGATGCCGACGTTGCGCCCGGCGATCCGCTCGGGATAGCCGAGCAGAGCTGCCAGGCCGGCGGCGCCGGCGCCTTCGACCACCGTCTTCTCGATCTGCAGGAGCAGCGACACGGAGCGTTCCAGGTCCCGCTCGTTGACCAGGACGATCTCGTCGACCAGTTCGCGGACGATGACGCTGGTGATCGCGCCGGGTTCCTTGACGGCGATACCCTCAGCGAGGGTGTCGCCCGCGCAGGGCAGCGCCAGCCCCTTCATCCGCGCATACATTGACGGGTAGAGCTCAGCCTGCACGCCGATGACCTCGATCGCGTGCGACTGCGCCTTGGCGACCGTGGCGCAGCCTGAGATGAGCCCGCCGCCGCCGATCGGAATGACGAGGGTGTCGATCTCGGGCGCGTCCTCGAGCATTTCGAGCGCGACGGTGCCCTGCCCGGCGATGATCGCCGGATCGTCGAACGGGTGGACGAAGGTCAGCCCGCGTTCCTGCGCGACCTCCAGCGCATGTTCGTAGGCGTCATCGAAGCGCTCGCCGGACAGGATGATCGTCGCGCCGTGGCTCTCGGTCTGCTGGACCTTCACCGCCGGGGTCAGCATCGGCATGACGATCGTCACCGGTATGCCGAGCCGCGCGCCGTGATAAGCGAGGCCCTGGGCGTGATTGCCGGCCGAGGCCGCGATCACGCCTTTGTCGCGCGCGGCCTGATCGAGCTGGAGCAGCTTGTTGAGCGCGCCGCGCTCCTTGTAGGCGGCGGTGAACTGCTGGTTCTCGAACTTCAGCCAGACTTCGGCGCCGGTCAGCTTCGACAGGGTGCGGCTGTGCAGCGTGGGCGTGCGCAGCACCGCATCGCCGATACGCGCCCGCGCCGCGCGAACGTCGGAGAGCGATACGGGCAGACCGGTATCGGTCGTGTCGTCCCGGGGGAGAGTGGCCATCCCCCAGTCCCTATCGCATGCGCTTGCGGAATTGAACCGCTTTCGCGGGGCGCTGGCGAAGGGACGAAAAGCTGCCTATGCGTCGGCCCCATGGCAAAGATCAGCTTCATCGGTCTCGGCGTCATGGGCGCGCCCATGGCGCGTCACCTGCTCGGCGCGGGGCATCAGGTCACCGTCTATAATCGCACCCCCGCCAAGGCCGAAGCCTGGGTCGCTGCCCATGGCGGCAGCCTGGCCGAGACGCCCGCCGCGGCGGCAAAGGACGCCGACGCTGTATTCGCCTGCGTCGGGGCGGATCCCGATCTGGAGGCCGTGACGCTGCGGAGCGACGGCTGTTTCCGGTCGATGAAGCGCGGCGCCCTGTTCGTCGATCACACGACGGTTTCTGCAAAGATCGCCCGTCAGCTGGCTGTCGAGGGCAAGGATCGCGGGCTGCTGGTGGTCGATGCTCCCGTATCCGGCGGGCAGGCCGGCGCGGAGAACGGCACGCTGGCGATCATGTGCGGCGGATCGGCGCAGGCATTTGCCGCCGCCGAGCCGCTGATGCAGGCCTATGCCGCGCGCATCGTCCATGTAGGTGGCGCCGGTGCCGGGCAGCAGACCAAGATGGTCAACCAGATCTGCATTGCCGGCGCCATCCAGGGTGTGTCCGAGGGCCTCCGCTTTGCCCAGAATGCCGGGCTCGATCCTGCCAAGGTGTTCGAGGCGGTGTCGGGAGGTGCCGCGGCCAGCTGGCAGATGGTCAACCGCTGGCAAACGATGGCAGACGACAGCTTCGACTTCGGTTTCGCCATCGACTGGATGCGCAAGGACCTCGGCCTCGCGCTGGAGGAGGCGCGCAGCAACGGCGCGACCTTGCCGGTGGCTGCATTGGTCGATCAATTCTATGCCGACGTCCAAGCGCTCGGCGGCGGCAGGCAGGACACGTCCGCGATCGTACGGAGACTGCCGCGATGAAGCGCCTGCTCGCCGCAACGCTCGCGCTCCTGCTCGCCGCGCCGGCCTATGCCGATGGCCTGGTCGACGACGTCAACGGCTACACGCTGGACGGAAAGGGACGGCTGGAGCGCTTCACCGGTCTGCTGATCGGCCCGGACGGCCGGATCACCAAGCTCCTCGACCGCAAGGACAAGCGGCCGGAGAAGCTCGACTTCAAGCTCGACGGCAAGGGCCGCACGCTAATTCCCGGCCTGTTCGATGCGCATGGCCACTTCATGGAGCTCGGCTTCCAGGCGCTGCAGCTGAACCTGTTCGATACGCGTACCCTCGCCGAAGCGCAGGATCGCCTGCGCCGCTACACCGCCGATCACCCGAACGCGGCGTGGATCCGGGGCGGCGGCTGGAACCAGGAGCGCTGGGGCCTGGGTCGGTTCCCGACCGCGGCCGACATCGACACCATCGTTCGCGACCGGCCGGTCGTGCTCGCGCGGGTCGATGGTCATGCCCTGCTCGCCAATTCCGCGGCCATGGCTGCGGCGGGTATTACGGCCAAGACCCCCGACCCCGCCGGGGGCCGGATCGAGCGCGATGCCAAGGGCATTCCGAACGGCGTGTTCGTCGACAAGGCACAGGACCTGATCACGCAAGCGGTGCCGGCCGCGCTGCCCCGCGAGCGCGACCAAGCATTTGCCAAGGCGCAGGAGATCCTGCTCGGCTTCGGCATCACCGCCACCGCCGACATGGGCACTACCGCCGACGACTGGCAGGTAATGCGCCGCGCCGGCGACCGGGGCGATCTGCGCGTCCGCATCCTGAGCTATGCCCACGGTGTCGAGCCCGCCATCTCGATCGCTGGCACCGGACCGACGCCGTGGCTCTACGACGGGCATCTGCGGATGGTCGGCGTGAAGCTCTATGCCGATGGCGCGCTCGGATCGCGGGGCGCGTGGCTGAAGGCGCCTTATGCCGACGCACCCGGAACGCGCGGGCTGCAGTTCCTGGACGACGCGAAGCTCAGGAACCTGATGAGTCGCGCCGCCATGGACCGCTTTCAGGTGGCAATCCACGCCATTGGCGACGCCGCCAACGCGCAGGCGCTGGATGCGATCGACGAATTGGCCGAGACCTACAAGGGTGACCGCCGCTGGCGCATCGAGCACGCCCAGATCGTCGATCCGGTCGATCTGCCGCGGTTCGCTCGCAACGGCACGATCGCCTCGATGCAGCCCGTCCACCAGACGTCCGACCGGCTGATGGCGGAAGCGCGGCTCGGGTCCGCCCGACTGACCGGCGCCTATGCTTGGGCTTCGATGCTGAAGAACGGCGTGCCTCTCGCCTTCGGGTCGGACTATCCGGTCGAGAGCCCGGACCCGTTTGCGGGCCTTGCCACCGCGATCAGCCGCGAGGATCCGGCCGGGCAACCACCGGGCGGATGGATGCCCGCCGAGAAGCTGACGTTCGAACAGGCGCTGGCGGCGTTCACGACCGGCGGCACCTATGCCGCCTTTGCGGAGGATCGGCTCGGCACGCTCCAGCCGGGGCGGATGGCGGACTTCCTGCTGATCGACCGCGACATCGCCGCCGCGACCCCCGCCGAGATTCGCGCCACGAAGGTGCTGGAGACGTGGGTCGGCGGCAAGCGGGCATGGGTCGGCAAGTAGGCTCGGCCAGGGGAGCCTAGACGAGCCGGACGGGATCCCCGACTTGGATGATCCCGCACCGCGCCGGGCTGGCGTAGATGCCGATTCGGTTGTTGAAGCCGCGTACGACGGTTTTCAGCACGCCAGGAGACCGGACCCCCGTATCGGGATCGATCGTGACCATCACGCAGCGTTCGATCGGCTCGTGGACGATCAGGCGGGGACCACCATCGTCCTCGTCACCGAATGCGAGCAGCCGTTCGCCCCACTCGCTTTCCCGCACGTCGCTGTCGATGACGACGTTGATGCGAAAACGGCGCGGATCGACCGATGCCCCGCTCTCGGCGTCCAGCGCATCGTGCGTCGCTGTCGTGACGATCGAAACCGGCATCGCATCGAAGAAGCTGCGGCCGGAGCGGACGAGGTCGACGGCCATGCCGCCCTCCTCGTCTATCCGTGCCTTCAGCTCCGGCGCATCGAGCGAAAAATGCTCGCCTTCGGGCGTGGTCACGTCGATGGTCGATAGCTTGGTGTCGCCGGGATCCCGGTAGCGCGCGCGATAGAGCAGCAGGCCGTTCGCGTCGCGCCCGGTGAACCAGGGAAAGCGGCTCAGGCTGCCGTGGCGCAGGAAGGCATATTGCCGATCGCCCTGGATCCCGCGCCAGCCGAGCTCCGCCTCGGCAAGCGGCTCGCCGGCCATCGACTTGACCGGAAAGCGCCACAATGCCGCGACGCGGCCAACGATCTCACCCATGCCGCGCGCGTTACCCGGCCGATGGCGCGGCCGCCATACCAAAGGCCCGAGCGATCACGCGTCAGGTCTGCGCGCGCTCGGCGAGGGCGACGAGCATTCCGGGGGTCAGCACCTGCGGCAACGCCTCGGCCACGCCTCCCGGCGGGTAGAAGAGGTAGAGCGGTACGCCGGAACGGCCGTGGGCGGCAAGGAAGCGCCCGATCGCCGCGTCGCCCTTCGTCCAGTCGCCGACCAGCACCGCGACCTGCTTTGCACCGAAGGCCTTCACTACTTCGCTGCGTTCGATCGCCGCCTTCTCGTTGACCTTGCAGGTCAGGCACCAGTCGGCCGTGAAGTAGACGAACACCGGCCGCTGTTGCCCCTGCAGCGTCGCCAACCGCGCCTCGCTGAACGACTCGGCGGGGAGTTGCGCGGCGGCGGGCTGCGCGGCGATGATGCCGAGGGTCGCGAGGGCGGCGGCAGCCGGCGCCAGAGGCCACCAGGCACTGCCGGCGCCCTTGGCCTGACGGTGACCGACCCACCACAAGGAAATTCCCACGATCAAGGCGGCGGCCAGCCCGAGCGCCATGCCGTCGACCCCCGCAAGGCGGCCGAGGATCCAGGCGAGGCCGAGCGCGGTCGCGAACATCGGCAGCGCCAGGATGTGGCGGAACCGCTCCATCCACGCCCCGGGGCGCGGTAGCCGGCGGCGCAGCGCGGGCACGAAGCCGAGCAGCAGGAACGGCAGGGCAAGCCCCAGTCCGAGGCCAGCGAACACGGCCAGCGCTGCCGCCGGCGGCAGCACCAGCGCCGCGCCCAAGGCGGCCCCCATGAACGGCCCGGTGCATGGCGTCGCGACGAAGGCAGCGAGCGCCCCGGTCCAGAACGCGCCCGACGGACCACCCGTGGCAGCCAGCGCGCCGCCGCCCGAAAAGGCCGGAAGCTCGAACAGGCCGGCAAGGTTGAGGGCGATCGCGGAAACCAGCAGCAGCAGCGCCAGAATGACGCGTGGATCCTGCAACTGGAAAGCCCACCCCGCGGCCCCACCGCCCGCCCGCAGCGCGAGCAGCAGGCCGCCCAAGGCCACGCACACCAGCATCACGCCGCCCGTATAAGCGAGCGCCTCGATCCGCGCCGCGCCTTCGCTCTCGCCGGCCTTGGCGAGGCTCAGCGCCTTGAGGCTGAGGATCGGGAACACGCACGGCATGATGTTGAGAAGCACTCCGCCCAGCAGAGCGCCGCCAAGCGCGAGCAGGAATGTGCCCGCGCCGGAAGCGCTCTCGCCGGGAGCGACGGCGCCGGGCGTGGTCGCGAGCAGGAGGCCGCTGCCCTGACCGATCTTCAGCACGCCATCGATCCGCTCGAACTTGGCGATGCCATCGCGCGCCTTCGTCTCGATCGTGAGCATGTCACCGCTGCGTGACACGGACTGGGGCGCGGCATAGTCGATGGCGCCGTCGGTCAGCGGAAAGAAATAGGCATCCTGCGCGCCTGTCGATGCGGGCAGCGGCACGCCGATACGGATGTTCCCGCCATCGATCTGGAACAGCGCCTTGCTGCCGAGCGGCCTCGGCAAAGCGGCGCGCCAGCCATCGAACTCGGCCCGGCGGGTCGCGTCGGCGCCGCCTGCCCCCGCCACCAGTTCGGTCGCGAGCTCGCCATGTTCGGGCACGCAGATTTCTCGGGTGCAGGCGAGCCAGTCGAGCTTGACCCGGATCGGCAGCCGGGTGCCGGGCGCGACGCCGGACGGGACGGTGACGTCGACGAGCTGGGCGTAATCCCGCTCATAGACGTAATTCATCAGGCCGGACACGATCAGCGTGTCCGGAACGGGATAGGCGATCGGGCCGGCCTTCATGCCCGCCGGCAGCGTCCA